>Ga0187783_10004636_pt1 | contig 10169 bp, 10 predicted proteins | sample 1015_SJ02_MP02_2_FD_132471 | JGI IMG/M metagenome (GOLD analysis project Ga0187783, IMG submission 132471) | Tropical peat soil microbial communities from peatlands in Department of Meta, Colombia - 1015_SJ02_MP02_20_MG | ecosystem: Environmental > Terrestrial > Soil > Wetlands > Peat | place...
CACTATGAGCGCGACGGCGCCTTTCTCGAGGGCACCGGCAGCCTGGTGCTCGATCACATCGAGCGGGTCGCGTATGCGTGCCTGTCGCCGCGCACGCACCGTCAGGTCGTGGCGCACTGGGCCCGTGAGCTCGGTTACGAGGCGGTGATCTTCGCGGCCACCGACCGTCGCGGCGCACCGCTCTATCACACCAACGTGATGATGAGCATCGGCGCGCGCTTCGTCGTGATCGCCACCGAGGCGATCGCTGCGCCCGATCGCGACCGGGTGCTGGCGCGGCTCGGCGCGAGCGGGCGCGAGATCATCGAGATCAATCATGCCGAGATGGCGCAGTTCGCCGCCAACGTGCTCGAGCTTGCGACCTGGGACGAGGCGCTCGGTGATGCAGGCGTGCTGGTCATGTCGGAAAGCGCCCGGCGCGCGCTGCGGCCGGAAATCTACACGCAGCTCTCGGGCTGCAGCGATGCGGTGCTTGCGGTACCCGTGCCGACGATCGAGCGGCTCGGTGGCGGCAGCGTGCGCTGCATGCTGGCGGAGGTGTTCCGCGGCGCATGATCGAGCTGCTGGTCAAGGGTGGGCTGTGCTATCTGGCGGGCTCGATCGTTGCCAGCCTGGCTCTCGGGCGGCTGCGCGGCGTCGATATCCGCACCCTGGGCAGCGGCAATGCCGGAGCGACCAATGCCATGCGCACGCTCGGCAAGAAGATCGCGATCCTGGTCTTTGCGATCGACCTGCTCAAGGGCTGGGTCGCGACCGCCTTGATCGCACCCTGGGTGTTGCCGGCACCGGTGGCGGCACCCGCCGAGCTCTCGAGCTGGTCGGTGACGGTGTGCGCGCTCGCGGTGATGCTCGGGCACGTCTACCCGATCTGGTACGGTTTCCGCGGCGGCAAGGGAATGGCGACGCTCCTCGGTTGTGTGCTCGGCATCAACGCCTGGCTCGTCGTGCCGATGGTGCTGGCGTGGCTCGCCACGTTGATCCTTACCGGCTTCGTCAGCCTCGGGTCGATGCTCGCAAGCGCTGCGCTGGCCGCCACACTCGCCACCCTCCGCGCGGGCGCACCGCTCGTCACCTTCGGCGTGCTGGCGCTGCTTCTCATCGCCTTTACGCACCGCTCGAACATCACCCGCATGCGTGCCGGCACGGAATCGCGCGCGCGGCGGCTGTGGCTGTTCGGCACCCGACGGGCCTGACATGGCGCGCAGGAGCCGTGTGACACCGGCGAAGTCCGCGCCCTCCACCGAGCTCGCCGGCGCCGAGATCCCACAGCCGCTGATCGCGCAGCTGTTCGGCGCCCTCGCCGACGGCCGTTTCCACTCGGGCGAGGAGCTCGCCCGCACCCTCGGCGTGAGCCGCAGCGCTGTCTGGAAAGCGGCGACGGCGCTGCGCGAGCTCGGCGCCACGCTGCACGCCGTGCGCAATCGCGGCTACCGCCTGGCGCGGGTGTGCGAGGCGCTCGACAGCGCAACGATGCGTGCGCACCTCGGGCGGGACGTGCGCGAGCACGTGCAGCACATCGAGACCGCCTGGTCGATTCCCTCGACCAACAGCTGGCTTCTCGAGCGCCCCAACCCCGCCCCGGGCACGACCGAGATCTGTCTCGCCGAATATCAGTCGGCGGGCCGCGGCCGGCGCGGGCGCGCCTGGCTTGCCCCTCCCGGCGCGGCGCTGTGCTTCTCGCTCAGCTGGACGTTTCGCGAGGTGCCGCCGGACTTCGGCGCGCTCAGCCTGTGTCTCGGCGTGTGCGCGCTGCGGGTGTTGAAGTCACTCGAGATCGCGCACGTGGCGCTCAAGTGGCCGAACGATCTGCTGGTCGGCGACCGCAAGCTCGGAGGCGTGCTGATCGAGCTCCGCGCCGAGTCGACCGGTCCCGCCTGCGTCGTGGTGGGAATCGGGATCAACGTGGCCTTGGGTCCGCAGATGATCGAGCAGATCGCGGCCACCGGCACCGCGGCGACCGACCTCATCGGCGCGGGACTCGCGCAGCCCAGGCGCAATTCGCTGGCCGCGGCGCTGACCTCGGCCTGCGTGCGCGGACTTCGCCAGTATGAACGCACCGGCCTCAAGCCCTTCATCGAAGAATGGCACGCGGCGGACGCGCTGCGCGGCCGACCGGTGGCGGTCAGCGCGGTAGACGGCATCAGCCGGGGCCTCGCGCGCGGCATCGACCTGCACGGCGCGCTTCTCATCGAGACAGCCGACGGCGTCAAGCGCTTCATCTCGGGCGATGTGACGGTCAGGGCTGACTGATGGCGGTGCTGCTCGTCGACGTCGGCAACAGTCGCGTCAAATGGGCGCGCTGCGAACGCGGTCGGCTCGGTCACTCCCGCGCGGCGGTGTATTCGGGGTGGGGCGCGGACGAATTCCGCCGCCGCCTGTTCAGCTCGGGTAAAGCACCGACCCGCGCGCTCATCAGCAGCGTCGCCGGCGCCGCCCACAACCGCATGCTTACCGCGGCCGCACGCCGCGCGGGGGTCGCCGCGGAGTTCGTCAAGGTGTCGCGCGGCGCCGGCGGCGTGAGAATCGGTTACCTCGAGCCCTGGCGCCTCGGCGTGGACCGGTTCGTGTCGATCGTTGGGGCGCACGCGCTCTTTCCCCGCCTGCCGCTGTGCGTCGTCGGCATCGGCACTGCAATGACGGTCGACCTCGTCGGTGCCGACGGCCGTCATCACGGCGGGGCGATTATTCCGGCACCGGCGCTCATGGTCGGGACGCTTCTCGAGCGCACGCACGGCATCCGACGCCGTGCCCGGGGTGGGGCGGCGGGGCGCGCCGGGCTGTTCGGGCGCTCGACCCGCGCCGCCGTGGTGCAGGGAGCGCGCTATGCCGCCGCGGCGCTCATCGATCGCGCGACCGAGGAGGCGCGGGCGCTGGTCGGCCGCAAGCCCCTCGTCATGATCCACGGCGGCGAGGCGGAAAGCGTGCGTCCTCTGGTGGTCAGTGCCTGCGTGGGCGTCCCGGACCTGATCCTGCGCGGCTTGAGCGTCCTGGCGGAGAGCAGCCATCCGCAGTCGCGCGCTTGAATTACAATTCTCCCCCGTGGTGCGTATCGCCTTCTTCGCGCTGCTCTTCGCCAATCTCGCGTACTTCGCGTGGGCGCACTGGGTCGACGCCCCTTCGTCACCGGCGCCGAGTGAGATCTCGAAGCTCCCGCGCCTCAAGCTGGCAGAAGAGGTGCCGCCGGCACAGCGGGCTCAAACGGACGCCTCCGGCAAGACGACGCTCAACGACCCGGCCGGCTGCCTCTCCATCGGGCCGTTTGCGGATGTCGACAACAGGGCCCGCGCCGCGGCGATGCTGCGGGATAAGGGGTTCGACCCGAAGGAGCGCGCCGAGGACGGCGACTCCTCCGAGGGTTATTGGGTGTACGTGGGCGGACTGAAGAGTGAGGGTGAGGCCGACAAGGCGCTGGTGACGCTCGAGCACATCGGCATCAAGGATGGGGTGCTCATGCCCGAGATCCCCGATGCCGGCCGCCGGCTGTCGCTCGGTATGTACAGCGAGCGGGCACGCGCCGAGAAACGTGCGCAGACGGTGCGCGAGCAGACCGGGCTCAACGCCGAAGTGGCGGAGCGCCGGCTCGCGGGAACGAGCTACTGGGTCGACGTCTCGGCACCGCCGGGAGCGGGCTCGGCACCGCTCGAGAATCTCCTCGCCGCAGGCGTGAGCGCCCACATCGCCATACAGCCCTGTCCCGCTGCGCCCGCGGCAGCCCCGCCGACCGGTACCGCCACGGCCGGGCCCCCGTCGCGCGCGGTTCCGACGGCGGGGGCATCGACCGCAGCGCTGCCGCCTGCGACGTTGCGCTGAGCGCAACGCAGGCGAGGCACTTTTCGAGTTGTTGGCTCAAGTGTGACCCGCAACACGGTCAGGCTGGCTCACCGCGCACACCCTCAGTGCGCATGTGGTGGGAGTCTTTGGTCACCGAGCTCGTCGGCAGCCTGCTGGGAGTCGCATCCGTCCTCGGCGGGGTCGCGGGTGCTGCAGCGGGCTTATGGCTCGCGAGTGTTTACACCGGCTCGGCAACAGTCGGCGTGCTCGCGCTGTTCGTGGGCTTGATTGGCGGCGCCAAGGGCACGCGATTCATCGTGAGTCGCGGGATCGAGCATCTGGAGCGATGGGTCAACCGGTCGGCCTAGGCGTCCGCCCGCTCGAGGTGTGCTTGGGTGATCGGGTTGGTGCCGCCGGTCTGGATTGAACAGACGACCTGCCGCTTACAAGGCGGCTGCTCTACCACTGAGCTACGGCGGCAACGGCGGCGATTTTACGCGACTTTGCCGCTCGCTATCCGAGCGCCAGGTGGAGGAACTGGTTGAACTCGCTCGGCCGGTACTCTCCAAAAGGCTGGCCGTCGACGAAACCATTGCGGCGATAGAGCGCGAGCGCCGGCTCGAATGCCGGACCGCTGCCCGTCTCGAGACTGAGTCGCCTCATTCCCCGCGCTCGCGCAACAGCGATGATGTGCCCGAGCAGCGCAGCCGCGACGCCGCGGCGCAGGAAGTCCGGGTGGGTGCGCATCGACTTGAGCTCTCCGGACAGCTCGCCGAGGTCCTTGAGCGCTGCGATACCGACGAGCGTCTCGCCCAGCCACGCGGTCCACACCGTCACCCGGGGTGCCTTGAGGCCCGTGAGGTCGAGCGCGAACGCGGCGCCGGGGGGTGAGCTGGCGTGCATGCCCTGGAGATGCAGGCGCAGCAGGCTGCGCACGGCCTCGCCCCCGAGATCGTCTTCACGGATCTCGAGCCTGTGACCGGGGACATCGCTGCTCATGGTGAGGCAGAGCGTCGCTGTCACCCCGCCAGGAGTCAACAGCCGCGCCGGCTAGCTGCTAACGACGACAACCTGCCGCCTGCGAGGCGCGTTACGATTTCGACCACGGGTGCACATGGCCTACGCAATCAAAGCCGAGGTTCAGGATCTGCGGGCGCGGACCTTCGGGTTCAGGGCACAGAAGACCATGTATGGCGGCAAGCGGATCGCCGCGGGCGATGCGATTTTCGTGTTCGCGAGCGAGAACCAGGGCGGACCCGGTCTCATCGCGCGCGGCATCGTCACTGCGGCTCGCGCGCTGGCGAGGAAGCGCGGCATCGACCGGCAGACGCCACGCGTGAGCATCGCGGTCAGGCGCACCGCGCTCGCCAGGCAATCGCTCGGCCGCAGAGAGCTCAAGCGCTTTACCGACTGGAATGACGGCCGGCCCGCGACCGAGCTCAACTTCAAGCTCTATCGTCAGGCAACCAACAAGATCATCGGTATCTCGGATCGCGCAGCGGCGTTCCTCGGCGAATTCTTCTAATCGCCACACCTCTGCCACTTTCCCTGCGCATCGGCCGCCCACGGCCCGGTATCCTGCAGCTCGCCGCTCTCGTCGTAGCGATCCACGAGCAACACCGGCGTGCCGCGTTCGCGCGACAGATGCAACGACATCTCACCGGTGAACAGCCAGATGTAATGGGGGTTGGCCCAGGCCGCCCAGATTCGTCCCTCAGTCGCGGCCCGGGCCGCGATCAATTGCAGTTGGGACGACAGTGCTTTCGGATCCCTGATCCGATAGGCGCCTTGCGGCACCAGGTCGCCGCGCGAGACCAGCGCCTCGAGCAGCGCTTCTGTCTGGGAGGGCTGCTGGAGATTGCGCAGCCGCACGGTCTCCATTGAAGCCTCCTCCTCACTTGCAACGCCAACGCCACAAATCCGTAAACGCCGCGACGTGGCACCTCCTAAGGTCTTGTTGTCGTTGCAACTTTCGCCGCCGCCCTCGCCCCGCCGGGCGGCGTTGGTCCCAGTGTGGCCACCGAAACCTGAAACGCAGCCCAAAGCGCCGGATCAGCCGACCGGTCGCGCGACACTACCGACCGCATCGCCGCGCCGAGTGCCGTCGGTGGACTCAGCGAGTCTTGCAGCAGGTGCCGATAGAACTCTGTCATCAGACGTTCCCCGATCTCATCGCCAACCGGCCAGAGCGAGGCGACCACCGCTTGCGCGCCGCGCGCCAGCATCGTCGAGCTCAGTCCCACGAGGCCCTCGCTGCTCACCTGCTTGCCGAGGGCGGTCTCGCATGCGCTGAGGACCACCACCTCTGCCGCCAGCGTCTTCAGAGAGATATCCGCAACACGCACCGCATTGTCCGCAAGCGGTCCACGCGAGTCGTAGGAGCCGAGAATCAATGCGGATAGCTGCGGAACCTGAGCGTCGACGACACCGTGAGCCGCAATGTGAATGAATCGGTATGCGGACCAGTCGAGTGCCAGCAGCTTCTCCCGGGTTGCATCGAGCCCGATGAGCTGACGCACCTCCGCGGGCGTGAACTGTGCCGAGATCTGCGCGGCTTCTTCGGCCGTGAACGGCAGGCGCTTGAGCTCGCGGCGGGGCGCGTCCGCAGAGATTGCCTCTGTGGGCGGCGAAACCGCGCGCCCCTGCTCGAGCTCTGCGATGCGCGGGTCGTCCGCCCGGTACACCGGATCGGCGACGAGCAGCAAGCCCCGGGCGGCGTGCCCGCCGTCGCGCGTCCCGCTCGCCTCCAGCGTCCAGGCGGCCGGAGTGAGCGCGATGTCGTGTCGCATGACCACGAATGAGCCCGGCGTGTCCCCCGTTTGCAGCGCTGCGAACGGTACGTAGTCGAGCGCTCCATCGGGCACGATCACCCAACTCCCCATTTCCGAGAGCCAGGGCTCCAGGGGTCGCACGACCATCTCATACAGCGCATGCGAGCTCTGTAGCCGGTCCGCCAATGGCTGATCCACCAGGCGAGTCAGCGAACGGTGGAACTTGAGTGCCTGAGCGGCGATCTCCGCCGAGGCAGGCAGGCGCGACCAGTGGATCTCGTGCGGCAGAACCACCCAGGCATAGGCGGATTCCGCGCCCAGCCAGTACGAGACCAGTGCGGTACCCTCAGGAAGTGCGGGAAGGTTGGCCGGTTCGCGGCCGGGCGCGCGAACGAGTGCGGAGCGCGTCGCGATCACGGTGTTGACCATGTCCACCTGCCGCTCGAGCTCGCCGATATCGGCAATCAGCTGCCGTGAGCGCGGATCCTCAGAGCCCGAGCGGTCGAGTCGGCCGTCGAGAGTGAATCGCCGGGCGGAGAGCTCGCGATAGAGCATCTCGCGGCGGTGGAACTCAGCCGCCAGCGCCTGGCGAACCGCAGGCGGGTATCTCTGGGCGGCCACATCGGCAAACGTGTGCGCGCGCGCCGAATCCGCCGTCGCAAACGCCGCAGCCGCGAGCGCGTCCGCTTTGCGGCTCTCGCCTGCCGCCACGGCGCTCTGGTATTGCTCCTGCAGTAAATCGAGCTTGAGGTCGTAGGCCGGTCGCAGCGGCGTTTGCAGCTGGGCGCGCAGCTCAGGATTCGCAGTTTGCAGCCGCACCGCATCGGCATGCCCGAGCGAGCGTTCGACCGCATGCAGAGCCGCCGCAGTCTCTCCGTTCATGCGCAGCGCCCGGGCGAGCTCGAGATCCGCTTCGAACTCTTCCATGACACTGCCGAAGGCGTGCAAACGCGGGCGCGCCGCCGCGAGGTCCCTGAGCGCTTCCTGCGGCAGCCCCATTTGGAGAAAAAGCACTGCGCGTTGCAGCAGCGCCTCCGCCTGAATGGCGGGATCGCCTTGCACACCGCGCGCGATGAGCCCATCGAGCCGCGCTTTCGCCTCGGTCGGGCGGCCCGCGGCCGCGGTGTGGGCGGCCAGCTGGACCTCGATCCGCGCGATGGTAGACGGCGCAACCGCCAGGCCGAGCGCCTCCTGGTCGGTCGCGAGCGCTCGTTCGAACTGGCCTTGGTCTGCATCCACAGTGGCGAGCGCGCGCAGACTCGCCAGCCTTCCACGGCCATCGAGAGCCACGGTGCGAATCGCGAGTGAGCGCTCGAGAAATTCGCGGGCGCGCTCGCGGTCGCCGAGCGCGTAGTAGTTAACCCCGAGGCCGTAGAGGCAATACGCCTCATTGCGCTCGGACTGAATTTCCCGGGTGAACACCAGGGCGCGATCGTAAAGACGCAACGACTCATCGAAGCGGCCCAGCGCATAATTCACGAGCGCGGTGTTGGTAATTGCCGCGACGTAAATGGTGGGATACGGCTGCGGCGTGATGTCTCCAACCGAGCTCTCGAATGCGCCCACCGCTTCTGGCAATCGCCCCAGCCCCCACAGGCACAGCGCCTGATTCTGTCTGGCCTGCGCACGCCGCAGCGTCTCGTGAATCGCGTCGAACCCGCGGACCGAGTTGCCGGAAGCGGTCACGCATTCGCGGTAGCGTCCCTCGTAGTAATAGGCGAGTCCGATGTCCGTGAGCTGCGCGGCGGCGTCGTAGGCCTCGCCGCGCGCCTGGTGGAAGTGATGCAGTCGCTGCAGCAAAGTCCGGGCGTGCGCCAGCAGTTGCGCCGAGCTCAGGCCGTATCCCGGCACCGGCCGCGCCTTGGAGGCCGTCGAGCCGATCTCCATCCACGCCTCAGCGAGCAGCGCTTGCGCAAGCGCGCTGCGGTAGGCGTCATCCGGCCGCAGCACCTCGGCCGCCGTTTCGGCCCACTGCGCCGTCTTGGCCCAATCCTGCAGGCCGAAGTACTCGACTCCCGCGAGGGCCAGGGCCGCCTCGCCATGAAGTCGCCGGTCCGCGGGTGAGGTTAGGGCACGCTCGGCGGCTGAGTATCCGGCGGCCGCCTGCAGGAATCTTTCGCGTGCACTTGAGCCAAGAGAACCCGCGCGGCTGGTCGTGATGTTCTCTGCGGCCGCGTAATCGGCATCGGCCTCGGCGAGGGCAGTCACGGCCGTCAGACAGTCCGGTCGCGTGCGGAGCACGGCGAGATCGAAGACGCGAACATCCGCCGATCCCACCGCGCGCGCTGCGTCCTTGCCGGTTACCTCAACGACGAGTGACGCGGCAGACGCCGTGACCACGCTGCGACGGATCCCCGCGCGCCGCTCGGGGTGGTCGACGCGTGCGATCGCTTGCCCTTGCGCGTCGAGTACCTCGACGAGCGCATCGTTGTCACGCTCCTCGACCTCGACGAGATAGCTATTACCGGCAACGACAGCCAGGCGCGCGACCGCGGGCTTGGTTCCGAGGGACTGCAATGGGCCAACGACGCTCGCCGGAGCGCCCAGCGCGTCGTTACACGAGGTCCCGGCCGCGAGCCCCGGCCCGGCCCAGCCCGCCAGAACGATCGTCGCGATGAGATGCCACCTGGCCGGGCGGCTCGTAATCCGCGACTGGGGTGCCTCGCGATTGCGGCTTATACTTCTCTCATGAGTGGTGTTGATGACCAAGCAGCACCCGTAGCGATGCTCGCCCCGCAATCGGACGCGCCCGCGCCGGCCGCGGACCCCGTCGCCCACCTCGCGACAGTCTATCGCGACTATCCCGGCCTGCGCGCACTCATCCTGCGGCGGGTGCGCGATCCGGATATCGCCGCAGACATTCTGCAGGACGCAGCGGTGACGACGCTCGAGAAGCTGCGTCGCGGAGAAATCGCCCACCCCGAAAACCTCGGCGGGTATCTCTACCGCGTGGCTCTCAACCACATGCGAAATCGCCACCGCAAGGACCGTAGCGCGCAATCCAGCGCCGACGGGCTGGATGAGCTTGCGGCTCCGGTCAACGACCCCGAATGGGAAAGTGTCGGGCGGCCGCAATGGGCCAGTGCGGCGCGGCGAATGCTCGAGGAGATGCCGGTTGCCCGAGACCGGGAAGTTCTGGTTCGCTTCTATCTTGCCGACGAGGACCGGGAGAGCATCTGTCGCGAGCTGGGATTATCGGAGGAGCACTTCAACCGCGTCATCTTTCGCGCGCGCAATCGCTTCCGCGAGCTTCTCGAGCACCGCGGTTTCTGGAAAGCGGACCTGTTCACGATCGTCGCCATTGGCCTGTGCGTTTGCCGCGGTGGCTTGGGGATGCTCTGCCCCGAAGCTCCAGCCATGGACACCGCCCAACCGGCAGTCGCGGCTGGTAATGCCTCGGTATCGGAGCACTGACGTGATTGCGGCCGGCCAGGATCTTGTCAGGATGCGGGACTATATCGTCGGACGCTTGTCCGACGATGAGCGGCGCGCGTTTGAGGAGCGCCTCGTCCGGGACCCGGAGCTGGTGCGTGAGCTCGAGCGGTCCCTGGCTCTTCGCGAAGGGCTGCAGCAGTTGCGCGGGCAGGGGTATTTCGCCGCGGCGGCTTCCCGGGGCAGGCGCCTGCG
>Ga0187783_10004637_pt1 | contig 10168 bp, 8 predicted proteins | sample 1015_SJ02_MP02_2_FD_132471 | JGI IMG/M metagenome (GOLD analysis project Ga0187783, IMG submission 132471) | Tropical peat soil microbial communities from peatlands in Department of Meta, Colombia - 1015_SJ02_MP02_20_MG | ecosystem: Environmental > Terrestrial > Soil > Wetlands > Peat | place...
CGCTGTTTGCGTCTGTTGCCGCCGAAGGTGACCTTTGTCATCCCGACACCGTCGCCCCAGGATCTACCGGGCGATGACCGTCAGCTCTTTGAAAATTGGCCCAACCGCGAGACGGTCGAAAATATCGGTCAGCGCATTCGCCAGTTACGCGAATCGCGAGGCATGACGCAGAGTCAGCTACAAGCGCGCTCTCGCGTCTCCCGCTCCTATCTTTCCCGTATCGAAAGTGGCCAAATGACGCCCAGCCTTGGCACGCTCGAGAAGATTGCGGAAGCGTTGGGCGTCGGCTTGAACCGTTTCTTTGTGCCGGAATCGAACGGGGAGACGGTCCTTGAGGATCCCTTCATCCAGGGCCTCCGGCCGTTTTTGCGGCAGCTGGATTGGGCGCAGTGGCAGGGCATTCTCAAGCGACTGCAGGCTATCAGCGAGCACGTGAGCACGAGCCAGCACGTGCGTCCCTTGGCGCCCCAGCCGGCCGAACGGATACCCCATAGCGTGCCCCGTCGGCATTCGCAAGCCGGAGGGCACGCCGCTGCTTCCATCCACCGCTAGCAAACGGTAGCGACAACTTTCGCTGGCGAACGCGATCGCACCGAGCTGAGCCAGCGCTTCCCGCCCGGGCTGGCCCCGGACCGAAAGGGGATCGGAACGCGCGAACCGTGATCCTTTACCCGCCCGGGTTTCTGCTGGTAATCGCCGGACAAGCCAGTCAGGCACGGCTTCGACACGAAGGTCTTACGGCTCGGGCGGGGAAAAGCCTAGTAGAAGCGCACGCGTACGTCGTTCGATCCCTTCTCAAGATGCACCGAATCGATGAAGCGGATCTGCCGATCGTCGTAGGTCATAATGAGCGATTGAGTCCGCGTTCCTCCGCCAAAGAAACGGACGCCCCGCAGCAAGCCGCCCGGTGTAACGCCCGTGCACGCGAAGATAATCTTCCTTCCCGGCGCCAAGTCGGCCGTGTCATAAATGCGCTTCGGGTCCTTGATCCCCATTTTCGCAGCCCGTTCCCTGTGTTCAACCTTCGTAATCACCAGCCGGCCGAGAATCTGCCCGTTCAGGCAACGCAGCGCCGCCGCGGTTAGCACTCCCTCCGGAGCGCCGCCTGTTCCCATCACGGCGTGAACCCCCATGTCGGAGACGGCCGCGCTGATTCCTGCCGACAAATCGCCATCCGAAATCAGCCGAATGCGCGCTCCGGTCTTGCGTATCTCGGCAATCAGCTTTTCGTGTCGCGGCCGGTCCAGCACAGTCACCACCAAATCCCTCACCTTGCGGTCGAGCCGTTTGGCAATCGCCTTAAGGTTCTTTTCAGGAGGTGCATCGAGATCGACAGAACCGCGGCACAACGGACCGACGATGATTTTTTCCATATAGAGGTCGGGTGCGTGCAATAGACCCCCATGTTCGCTCGCCGCCAGCACGGTGATGGCGTTCGGCTCGCCCGTCGCGCAAAGATTTGTGCCCTCGAGCGGATCGACGGCGATGTCTACCACAGGATACTGATGATGCCGGTCGTGGGAGGCCAAGCCGACCTTTTCGCCGATGTAGAGCATCGGCGCCTTGTCGCGTTCCCCTTCGCCGATGACGACCGTGCCATCCATGCCGACCGTGTCCATCTCCTCACGCATGGCTTCGACGGCAACCTGGTCGGCTTTATGACGGTCGCCCAGTCCCATGGTGCGCGCGGACGCGATGGCCGCTCGCTCCACGACGCGCAAATACTCAAGGCTTAATTCCTGTTCCATGGATCCCCCCGAGGTGTGCGCCCTAATCAGGGCAGAAAGCGCTGGGCGATTCTAATCCAGGCCGATCACCCGCGCATCCGAATAATGAATTGTCACAGAAGTGCCGTGCTCAGACAAAAGCCGAAATCCCCGTGATGCGCTCGCCGATGACCAGCTTGTGGATATCGTGGGTGCCCTCGTAGGTGTACACCGATTCGAGATTATTCATGTGACGCATCACGCAGGCGTCATCGACGATCCCGTTTGCGCCCAGGATTTCTCGCGCCATTCGAGCCACTTCTCGCGCCATCCAGACGTTGTTCATTTTCAGCATGGAGATGTGCGACGGATGCACGCGGCCTTGATCCTTCAGCCGCCCCACCTGCAGGGCTAGAAATTGCGCCTTGGTGATCTCAGTGATCATCCACACGAGTTTCTCCTGCACGAGTTGGTGCGAGGCGATGGGCCGGTTGTTAAACTGCTTTCGCTGTTTTGCGTAGACGAGTGCGGCATCGTAGCAGGCCATCGCCGCGCCGATTGCTCCCCAGCCGATGCCGTAGCGGGCCTGGTTCAGGCATGACAAGGGCCCGCGCAATCCTTCGGAGCCCGGCAGCAAATTCGCGGCGGGAATCTTACAGCCGGTCATGGCCAGGCCTGCGGTGATCGAAGCGCGCAGCGACTGCTTTCCGTGGATCGCCCAGGCCTTGAATCCGGGCGTGTCCTTTTCGACGAGAAAGCCTCGAATTTTTTCATCCTCGCCCTTTGCCCAAATCAGTGCAACATGAGCAATCGTTCCGTTGGTGATCCACATCTTTTCGCCGTCCAGGATGTAGCTGTCGCCTTTTCTTACTGCGCGCGTCAGCATGCCGCCGGGATTGGAGCCGAATTGTGGCTCGGTCAATCCGAAGCAGCCGATCGCCTTGCCTTGTTGCAGCAGCGGCAGCCACCTCTGCTTTTGTGCTTCCGTGCCGAACGTGTGAATTGGGTACATCACCAGCGCCGACTGGACCGAAACAAAACTCCGCAGCCCCGAATCGCCCCGCTCGAGCTCCTGCGTGACGAGTCCATACTCGACATTCGACATCTCCGCGCAGCCGTAGCCCTTCAGGCTCGCGCCGAAAAAGCCCAGCTCGGCCATTTCCGGGACCACCTCAACCGGAAAAGTGCCTGCGCGATCGTGCTCGACGATGACTGGCAGCACTTTCTCGTCCACGAATTGCCGAGTGGTCTTGCGCGCCAGCTTTTCCTCATCGCTGAGCAGGGAATCGAATTCGAGGAAATCCACGCCGGGAAACGAGGGCATCTTTATCTCCGGCCGCATTCTACCGGACTTCGATCGCGCGGCGCCACCGACGGCGAAGGTTCCGAAGCCCCGCAGCCCAAGCAGTCGGCGCCGTCTCCATCACGTATAGGAAGAGTTGGGGGCTCGAGCACCATCCGGCGCAGGTTTCCCGTATACTTCCTTCGCATTCGCGAGCGCCAGATCTCATGGACCAGATCGAAGTCCGCCACTGCTCGAGCATCCCAGAGTATGAGCAGTGCCTCCAGATTGAACACATCACCTGGGGCGAGGATATCTCCGTCCCCTCCGCGATTTTCGTGGTAGCCCACCATACGGGTGGACAGGTGCTCGGAGCTTTCCAGCAAGGGAAAATGGTCGGGTTCACGCTGGCGATCGCAGGGGCCCGGCAGGGGAAGGCATTTATGCATTCGCATATGACCGCCGTTTTGCCGGAATATCGCAACCGTGGCGTCGGCCGTCGGTTGAAACTGTTTCAACGACGGGATGCGCTTGAGCGCGGCATCGATGTGATCGAGTGGACCTTCGATCCGCTAAGATTCGGAAACGCGCATTTCAACTTCGAACGGCTCGGAGCCATTGCGCGCAGATACATTCCCGATTGCTACGGTGTGACAGCGAGCCCCTTGCACTTGGGTTTGCCGACCGACAGATTGGTGGCTGAGTGGTGGCTCAACTCGGAGCGCGTGAAATCGATCCTTGCAAACCATCCTCTCCCGGACCCGGGTAGGATTGCGCGGATCTCGCTGCCGTCGAATTTCGACCAGGCCCGGGCAGAGGATCGTGACGCGGCCTCGCGCGTGCAAGCGGACGTTCGGAGACAGTTTCAGAAATGGTTTGGCGAAGGCTACGTGGCGGCGGCAGTCCAATCGAGTGGTCCGGCCATGGACTATCTTCTTCGACCCAGTGCAGCGATCGCAGGCCTACGTCTCGCCCAGATGGACAATGACTGAGCCAGCGGAATGAAAGTTCGAACCCTTACGCTCCGAGAGATTCGCTTGAGGCTCCTCTCGCCATTCGAGACGAGCTTCGGCACGTCGGACCTCCGCCGCATACTGATCGTTGAGGTGGAGGCAGATGGCGTGACGGGCTGGGGCGAATCGACGGCGGGCGAGAACCCGTTTTATTCCTATGAGACCGTTGAAACCGCCTGGCTCATCCTGCGCGACTACCTTTGGCCGATGGTGCGCGGCAAGACCATCGAGGCGGCGAGGGTATGGGATCTGCTCCGAGGAGTTCGCGGGCACAACATGGCCAAGGCCGCGTTGGAAACCGCCATTTGGGACGCCGAGGCCAAACAGAAAAGCCTGTCGCTGGCCAAGCTGCTCGGTGGCTCACGTGCGCAGATCCCCTGCGGGGTTTCAATCGGTATCCAGCCGACCATGGCGTCCCTATTGGCAAGAGTCGAGGAAGCTCTTGCGGCGGGGTATCAGCGAATCAAGATCAAAATCAAACCGGGGCTCGACATCGATCCGGTTCGCTCGCTGCGCGAGCGATTTCCGCGGGCACGCCTGATGGTGGATGCCAACTCGGCTTACCAGCTGGAAGATGCGGCACTGCTGAAGCAGTTCGACCAGTTTCAGTTGATGATGATCGAGCAGCCACTCGGATGGGATGATATTCACTCACACGCGCAGCTGCAACGCCAACTCGAAACTCCCATCTGTCTCGACGAGTGTATTGAGAGCGTTGAGCACGCTCGCGCCGCCATCGAAACAAACGCGTGTCGGATCATCAACATCAAGCTCGGTCGTGTGGGCGGCCACACGGCAGCCCGACGGATGCACGACCTGTGTTTGGGGAAGTCCATCCCCGTATGGTGCGGCGGAATGCTCGAGTCCGGAATCGGGCGGGCACACAATATCGCGATGTCTTCTCTTGCCAACTTTTCACTCCCAGGGGATATCTCGGCCAGCCGACGTTATTGGACCGAGGACATCATCGCACCGGAAGTGGAGGTGTCCGGCGAGGGAACGATTCGTGTTCCATCGGCACCAGGAATCGGCTTTGCCATCCGGCTCGACCGTATCGCATCGCTCACCAAACGCCACGAGGTCCTCGAATAGAGTTTGACTTCTCCCGCCGGTATCGCCAACGAACAGCCGACTGCTTCGCACACGAATTTGCGTCGGCCGAGTTCTCTTGCGCTGGCGCTCGGATTGGGCACGGTCCTACTGCTTTGGTCGGTGAACTACATCGTGGGGAAGATCACGCTCGTGCATATGGACGCCCTCACGCTGGCGGTCCTGCGGACCGAGCTGGTCGCGATGCTGCTTCTCGTCATCTATCTGACCAAGCGCGAGCGTACCCCCTTACGCGGGTCCGACATCTGGATATTTACGTATCTTGGCTTTTTCGGCTATGTCGTGAACCAGGGCTGCTTCATCGTGGGTTTGGGAAGCACGACGTCCGACCACTCGGCCGTGCTGATTGCCTCTTCGCCGATTATCATCCTTCTCTTGGCGAGCGCTATCGGACATGAAAGATTCACCGTCGCGAAAAGCCTCGGTATGGCCATTTGCTTTGGCGGGGTCATGATCCTGGAGACCGAGCACGGATCGCCCGCGCGCTCGCCGTTACTGGCAGGGGACCTGATCACGCTGGCGGGAGTGATTGGTTTTTCGGCGTATACCGTTTTGGGGAAGAAGGTGGCGCACAGATACGATTCGGTCTCGATGAATGCGTTCAACGCGGCCGCCGCGGCAATTCTCCTGATGCCGCTCGCGCTACGGCAGGCTGTTCGGCTCGATTGGAGGAGCGTCGGATGGGTGGGCTGGACGGGATTGCTGTATATGGCGTCTCTCAGCGCGGTGGCCGGCTACCTGCTGTTTTACTGGTTACTGCGCTACATGGATGCGTCGCGCGTGGTCGTCGTGAACTATTTTCAGCCAATTGTCGTGGTGCTGCTATCGATTCCGCTGCTGGGCGAACGGCCGACGATGCGGCTGCTGGCCAGCGCAACCCTGGTGTTGTTGGGTGTGTACTTGGCGGAGCGGGTATCGCGGTGATATGGGAAGTCGAGATTCATTCAACCGTGCATTGGTCCTCTAACGGCAGGCGCGAAAAGATCCCGGCGCTCCACCCAAGGACACAACACTCACGAAGCAAGCGCGCTACCTCGCTACAAGACCGCTCCAGTTACGGCTTTGGCGGTGCGGGAGGTGTCATTTCGAGATCGATGAGGATCGTGACGTCGTCCCCGACCATTCCCGGATCGGCGGAGACGCCGAAGTCCTGACGGTTGACCTTGGTGGTGGCCGAGGCGCCACGCCGCTGGCTCCCCATCGCGCTGATCGGAGCGGTCGGGCCGGTAACGTCCAGGGTGACTTCCTTCGTGACCCCGCGGATGGTCAGGTTACCCGTGACTTTTAGCGTGTTGTCGCCAGCCTTCGCGACCTTGGTCGATTGAAACGTGATGGTCGGAAACTGGGCGGCATTCAGGAAGTGCTCGCTCTTAAGGTCATCGTCGCGACGCTGAACGCGGGTATCGATCGAGTTGACATCGATCGTCACGCTCACGCTCGACTTGGTAATGTCCTGATCGTCTAGCATGACGGTGCCAGTGACCTTGGTGAAGTCGCCCTGAACGGTGGAAATTCCGAGGTGCTTGACAAAAAACTGCGCGTTGCTGTGGAAGGGATCGAGGTTCCAGGTACTCGTTGCTGCAAGGGCCGGCGTGGACATCATGGCCACCAAAGCGGCAACCGCGAGAAACTTCTTCATTTGCTGCCTCCTCGGAATCGTCTCAGATATCGATGGTTAGCGCGGCGGGTTGGCGCGCGAACGAGTTCTGACCCACCCCGTCGGCCCAGCGCCCCCTCGCGGGTCGCTTAGCCCGGCGGAAGTATATAACGGTTCCCGCCAGCGTCAACTGCAGAGGGTGGGGGTGCCAACGTCTCCGCCCTGACAAACGGTTTCTGCGACAGTGCGTCCGAACCAAGCTGTCACCGCAAAGACCACTTCGGGCCACTTCGCAACTGACACTATTCGGGAAGGCCCATGGCGGCGGCGTAGGCCTTGCGGACTTCATGGGGCTGCCCGGCCTGGAAGACATAATCGGTCGCAAGCCGCCCCGAACCCAGGGGGCCGCGCGTTTCGTCTTCAGCCGATATGCCCTCGATGAGCCGCTTGCGGTCAGCGACTGGAAGAGGGACACAGCGATTGAGTTCGGGATCGCGGATCGTCGCCTTGGGGTCCTGGCCTCGGCCCATCGCTTCGATGTCCTTCAAAAACCGCTGCCGCATCATGATGATGCCGGCATCACTGGTACCTAGATGTTCGCGCGTGCGGTCGGTGACCGTTCCTTGGCCAATCCAGGCGATGAAATCTTGGTTCATTACGTGGCTGGTAATCCAGCGCCCCGTCGCGGCGTCCTGCACCGGCCCGCGCCAAGCTGGGATTCTCTCTTGCACGTAGGGTTCACGGTGTTTTGGGACGCGGCTGAAACACCAGGTGACGCTCAGCGTATTCTCGTCGTCCACGGGGACGCGCCACTCGAAGTGGTCGCCGGTAAACAGTGCGTTCGGCCAGAGGCAGACGCGACCCACTTTCCAAAGCGGATCTTCTTCACTCATGCCCTCGCGAATGCGCCGATAGATGATGCCGTAGGCGAACTCGTCGAACGCGATCTTGAGGTGGCGCGGCGAATAGGAACCACCCTGATCCGCGAGCCGCACGCTCCAATTCATGTGCATCCATTCGAAATGCAAAGGATCAACGGAATTCTCCTGGCACTGAAACCAATTGCAGGGGACCTCAGCGAAGACAATCTGCACGAAGCCGTTTTTCCAGGTGAACGGTTCCCAGTTGGGAATCAGCGGCGCTGGCTGAGGTCCCAGATAAGTCCAAAGCAGTCCCGCATGGGTTTCGACGGGATAGGCTTTGATTCGAATCTTGTCGCGGAAACGCGCCTCCGGCTGTGTGACGTCTTCGTAAGGCTGTTCGATGCAACGGCCGTCATGATCGAAAAGCCAGCCGTGGTAATTGCAGCGCAGGCCGCACTGCTCGACGAATCCGTAGGACATGTCGGCACTGCGATGCGGGCAATGGCGGTCCACCAAGCCGAAGGTCCCACTCCTGTCCCTGTAAAGAGTAAGGTCTTCACCCATCAATCGCACAGGTTTCACGCTTTCGCTGTCGAATTCGCTGACCGCCGCAACGGGCATCCAATAGCGGCGCAGCAGTTCGCCCATCGCCGTGCCGCGGCGGACCTGAGTCAGAAGTTCGTTCTTGGAAGCATCGAGCATCGGTTTTTCGGCAGGATTCTAACGCAAACTGGGTGGTCCCCCTAGCATCTATTGGGTTCTGGGCAGCCGTTGCGGACGCACTCGCGTTGACAGCTCCTGGGTCGCGTGCTACGTTCCGCGACGCCATGGCGGAGACAACCCGTTCGTCCTCGGTGAAGCGGATTGCGGTGATCCCCGGGGATGGCGTCGGAAAAGAAGTCGTCCCGGAAGCGGTGAAGGTTTTGAAGGAGGCCGCCCGAGCGGGCAGCCGCGAGATTCTGCTTACCGACTTTGATTGGGGAGCCGATCGCTACCTACGCGACGGCACGACGTTGCCGCCCGATGCGGTCGAAATGTTTCGCCGCGATTACGACGCGATTCTGCTCGGTGCGCTGGGGGATCCCCGAGTGCCCTCGAATCAGCAAGGCGCCGACATCCTGCTCGGCCTTCGCTTCAAACTCGATCTGTATGTCAATGCGCGTCCGTGCGTGCTTTTCGATGAGCGACTCACGCCGCTCAAGGGCCGCACCGAACAGGACGTCAATATCTGGGTGATTCGCGAAAACACGGAAGGCCTCTATGCCGGCGTAGGTGGGTTTTTTAAGAAGGGAAGTCCGGACGAAATTGCGACCCAAGAGGATATTAACACGCGCAAGGGAGTCGAGCGAATCATTCGTTATGCGTTCGATCTGGCGCGCCGTCAGAGCCGTCGGCGCGTGTGCATGAGCGACAAATCAAATGCACTCGCGTACGGGCATGATCTCTGGCAGCGGGTGTTCAAGGAAATTCGCAGTGAGTATCCCGAAATTGAAGCAAGCCACATGTACATCGATAATCTGCTGATGCAGATGGTGCGGGCCCCGAACCAATTCGAAGTGATCGTCACCTGCAATCTGTTCGGCGACATCGCCAGTGACGTAGGTGCGGGACTGGTTGGAGGTCTGGGGCTGGCTCCCTCGGGAAACATTCACCCGGGCCGTGTGTCGCTATTCGAGCCGGTCCACGGTTCGGCACCGGACATCGCTGGCAAAAATATCGCGAACCCAATGGGGGCAGTACTGGCCGCCGCAATGATGTGCGATTACCTCGGCTGGACGAGCGAGGCGTACGCGATCGAAGCTGCCGTTCGCGCGGCGATTCGCGAGAACAAGACCACGGTAGATTTGGGGGGCTCGCTAGGCACGTGCCAGGCTGGTGACTGGCTCGCGAACCGAATAGCCGCCGCCTGAGGCGGTGGTGCCGCGCCCACGCAGGTGTATTGCCGCAACGGTACTCTCTGGTTTTCCATTTTGCTCTTGGGATTGTTTTTCTCTATGCTGCTTTATGGTGGGCTTCCGACAGGCTTACCCGGAGACGGATGCGCATGTACGGGAAGGCAGCGATGTCCGCGGTGGTGGCAGCGTTTCTGACGGCGATTCCGAACATCGCTCAGGACTCCACAGACAAGGGCCCGCCGCTGGCCGCAACGGAGGCTCCCGTGTCTGCCGATCAGGCACGGCTGGCCAAGTCCACGGAGGCATTCGTTCGCCAACTCTTCGGCTGGGGCCCGAATATCAAGGTGTCGCTCGGCCCTTTCGGGCCATCCCCAGCAGCGGGCTTTTATACGGTGCCCATCGAGATTTCCTTGAACGGACAGAAGGAGACGGGTGAGGTCTACGTCAGCAAGGACGGCAAAGCGCTCCTGCGTGGGGAAGTCTTCGACATGTCGTCCGATCCGTTTGCCGCCAACCGGGCGAAAATCCACCTGGACGGCAGCCCAACAAAAGGGCCAGCCGATGCGCGCGTCACCGTCGTGGAATTTGCCGACTTCGAGTGCCCACACTGTCGCGAGCTTTGGGAAGCGCTAACCGCGATTGAAGAGAAGTATCCCCAGGTCCGCGTGGTGTACAAGGATTTTCCGCTCACACAGATTCACC
>Ga0187783_10004638_pt1 | contig 10165 bp, 10 predicted proteins | sample 1015_SJ02_MP02_2_FD_132471 | JGI IMG/M metagenome (GOLD analysis project Ga0187783, IMG submission 132471) | Tropical peat soil microbial communities from peatlands in Department of Meta, Colombia - 1015_SJ02_MP02_20_MG | ecosystem: Environmental > Terrestrial > Soil > Wetlands > Peat | place...
ATAGCCTCGCTTAGATAGGCTATCGCAGACACCGACCGGCGACGAGAAATGCGCCCCAGGCTCCACGCCGTGGCCAATCCGTGCATGTATCGAATTGGTTGACGCAAGAAAGTCGCGACATGCGCCGCCAAAAACTTCCACCGGCTATTGCCCAGGACATACCATGTGGATTTGAGCTCTTCGGCCTCCACCGACGACACCAACGACGGCGGCAAGACGGGTCTGCGTACGGAAATGGTTTGAATCTGCCAGCCAAGGGCACGCAGTTCACGCACTTCTCTGAGTAAATAGGTGTGCCCTAGGGTGGGGTACTCACTCAACAGATATGCGATCTTCATAGGAAGGCTTTAGCCGATGACCGGGCACGTGCGCTTAGGCTCTGAGTGTAGCCACCCACGATCGAAGACTGCAAGAGTTTTTCCACTTTGGCTACTTGCTTGCAGCCTGCCCGGTAAAGCTCAGCGAGGCAGGATTTGATCCGATCAGGTACGGCAAACCATGGTAAACTGCGTGCAGTGCCGCCCCGAAGTTTGCCTCGCTTCGTGGTGACTGGAGTTTACCTTTGGTTTCGACGCCTCGGATCGAAGCGGTGAGCTCTTACAGGCAGAGGACCACGCAGCATACGGTAGCGGCTGCTTTCCCTATCCTCCTGGCTTCGCTTTTCCTCATATTCAGCGCTCTTTTCGAAGTCATTCCTGGCATACGGGAAACGCGTCCACAGCTTATTCTCGGAACCATAGGCTTGTTGATTCTATTTACTAGTGGACAATTCATACGAGTAGTGACCACTCCGGTGGGCAAGAGTTTGCTGATCTTCACCGTGTGGTTTCTGTTTTGTATTCCCTTTGCAGTGTGGCGTGGCGGAAGCGCCGGGCTTTTTATTAACAAGTGGTACAAGACGGTGCTGATGTTCATCTTGACGGCGGGATTGCTATCCACTGTTCGTCAAGCTAAGAAATTGTTCCATGCAATTGGCTACGCTGTGGCTGTGACCGCGGTGCTAGCTCTCGCAGAGCACACTTACGAGTTTGGGCGTCTAACGCTCCCGAACAGCCGTTACGCGAACTCGAACGATCTCGCTGTCAGTTTACTGGTAGGTCTAACATTCCTGTTGTACTCCTTCCGAAGGGGCACTCGTCGGGAGCGGACAATTGCTGTGGTTTTGAGTGTTCCGGTATTAGTGGCACTGGCCAAAACCGGGTCTCGGGCCGCCCTCTTAGGCGTTGCTATGCTTTACATCTTCGGCTTTTTGCAAGCGTCTGCCAAAAAAAGAATGAAGATGGTGGTCAGTGTGCCTTTGCTTTTCATTGCATTCGCTCTAGTTCTATCATCCGGCGTTCGTCAGCGATATTTTACCCTGTTCACGTCTAGCAGCCTGAAACAGATGACAGCAGAAGAGCGGCGGGAATACGTCGCCGCGACGGGGTCGGCAGAAGCGCGTTTGAAACTTCTCAAGGACAGTCTCATCATTACTTTTCAACATCCGCTACTTGGTGTGGGACCGGGGAACTTCGTGGTCGAACAAAATAATCTGGCGATCGCGCGCGGCGAACGCGGGATGTGGCACGTAACCCATAATACCTACACGCAGGTGTCGAGTGAGATGGGGATCCCCGGACTTATCCTCTATCTGATATTTCTGCGTCAGACGTTGAAGGTGCTGACATCGATCATTCGCAGCGAGGAGTCGGGGGAGGTGTGGCCAGACTTGCGTGCGTTGGCGCTTTCGCTTCGAAGCGGACTTGTCGTGTTGGCGACAGTCGCATTGTTTGATAGTTTCCCCTACATGCCGGATGTACCAATCATAGCTGGACTGGCAGTAGCCTTGGGTTACATTGCGGAGGGACAGCGATCTACTGACATGGCGGCCAGGGCGACTGTCGCAATCACAGGACGACCTACCATAAGGCGTAGGAGCCCATTGCAAAATCCAACCCGACATCCCTCGCTTGGCGCCTGAAAGAAACTTTCTTCGGAAAAAGGGCAAGCCGAGGACGCCGGTTCCCTCTGCACTTCCATTGCTGCCAGGAATGACAACCACGCGTATGAGGATCCCTTTCCGCGTCGTTTTTGAACCTCGGAGGTCAGAAGCACCGCCAAGTCGCCTCTTTAGGCGTGGATGTCGCGGATCCGCGACGCCATACGAGTCATTCTAGGCCAGTCGCAAAGATACGAAATGACTGGGAAGAACAGAATGGCATCACTTACTCTGTGGTTCCGCCAACAGCAGTCTCGCAGCCGGACTTATGGACGAATGCTGGTCGGGCGTCTTCCCCGGCCGGAAATGCCCACGTTTGGTTTTCAAGTGATCTTACCTGGCCGCTTTTGGGTGTTCACTGAACCGCACCATCGCCGAGGAGTTGAGGCGGCGTGGAGATCAGATTTGTCCACGACCTTGACAAGAGTGGGAGGGGTGCGGGTAAGTGCCACGGCCGCGGGGTGGATTGGCGGAGATGGGATACTGCGAAAAGGGGGCAGCAGAGATGGCCAGTGACCCGATGATGTCACTGGGCCGTGATCTAGCCACTATTGGCTCTGCGCTGCCTAAGGTACTCTACGCCGTTGGGCTTGGCGGTTTCATCATAGAGAGTGCGCAGAGTACCTCCTTGCCTCTTGAGTTCTGCTGAAAATCCCCCCGTGACATAGGCAGGACCTTCGCGCAAGGCATCCATGATCTCCGCGCGGCGCTCAGACGTCAGGATGTCGATGTTGTAGTTTGACCAAGGAAACTGCCGTCCTGTCGCTAACGCTGCTTGATGACGCTCCAGGTACTCGTCCAAGCCGCAAATGACCTTGGCGGGTACTCCAGCACAGACCGTTTCCGGCGGCAGAGACTTCGCCACCACCGCATTGGCACCCACGATGGTTCTCGGGCCCACTTCCACACCAGGAAGGATGACCGTTCGACAGCCGAAATGGCACGACTCGTGAATGGTGACTTTGCCAACCAATCCAGCGTCCAGAAACTCATCCATCTGGGCATCGTGAGCAAGAATCACACACTGCTCCCCAAACCCGCACCAGTCGCCGATGCTGATCGCGTAGCAGTTCGACGTATCGACCCAGGTAGAAACGGGGAGATTGACACCTTGACCTATGTGCATACCCATGGCCCGGAGTCTCTCCCACCGTCGGACCAACCGAGCAGTTTCCACCTTGTTCCGCCAGCCAGAAGCGAGATCAAGAATGGCATTCAGCACGTTGCTCAAGCAAGCGCTCCCCGTAATCGGGCCTTTATGTCTTCAAGCCCAGACACACACTGTAAAACATCCAGCAAGTCATCGGAGAAGGGAAATCGCGGAACACGGTAGACTGCCGGCGCACCCCGGACCTCCTGCGGCCGCAGCCTCCCCTGGTGGCCAGCAAGAGCGCCACACAGCCCTTGACGCTGCAGGGTTGTTATCTCCCGAGCACCGAAGTCACGCTCGCGCCCATGGGGATAACTGAAAACTGGCACTGGTGAAGCCAGCTCTTCGCATAAGCGCTTCCAGGATGCAGTAATTTCGAATTCGGCGTGATCGTCAGACGTGCTGGACAATACCGGATGTGTAACCGTGTGGGGTCCGAAAGTGATACCCCGCTTCTCGAGTCCCCGTGCCTCATGCCAGGACAGCGGTGCGAATTTTTGCGGAGGTGCTGCCGGAATTGCAACCTCGGCATCTTGCGACATTCGTGCGATACACGATAGGCGATCGGACTGCGACGCATCCTGACACAAATAGCTGATGTGGTGCGCGGCCTCAAGGCGAGCCCGAACCGATCCTAATCCAAACATTCCCTCCTCATTGCCGACATGAACCCTCAACTGAGTCATGGCCGTCGTTTCGCAGATGTACTGGATTTGGTCCCACCACATCCAAGTCTTCCCGTCCAGAAATCCGCTGGTAACGAAAATTGTGACCGGGCAATCGAATTCGGCGAAAATAGGTGCCCCAATTGAGGCTTGGTCGAAATAGCCGTCGTCAATGGTAAACGCTACTGCTCGGGTCATGGGCTCGCCTTCACGAAGGCGGCGGAACACTTCGTGAACAGAGAGCAGACCATAACGCTGCTTTCGCAGGTGCGACAGAACCACTCGAAGCGTAGCTGGATCGTGGCCACCCACGCCTTCCTGCGGAGAGGAAAAACGATGCAGCATGAAAATCGATACGTGCGTGGCGGTGAGACCGGAGAGAGCTTCAGCCACTCCTGGTACGCGAAGAGGCACTAGTAAGGATCTCTTGATAGAACTACGCTGCAACGATTTACCTCAGGTCCGAGATGTGCGAGTGCTTCAGAAATCCCGCGTGCTGCAACGTCCAGGCTTCCGTACCGAGCGGTGGATTGAGTCTTGCTGCAGCCTGATTAACTCTAATTCATTCTACGAGAGGTGTAAATTCCGTGTCGCACTACTGAATTCGATTATGGCCTGCCGATGGAGGCACATCAATCTTTAGCTGTCTTTGCCGATGCAGTGACCGATGGAGAATGTTTGATCATGCTCTTCACAGGTTTCAGCCTCCCGACTACCGGGCGGCTCCTGCGTCGGCAGTTTTGAGGCCTGCTTGTGTACTGGGCGTTACCGGTGAGTGACTTGCCGAGTCGCCTTGAGAGCGGACAAGCCCCACGCCTAACCAGCGCTTCTCAGAAAATGAGTTATTTACGCTGGCACGTCGAGGTTCGTAGTCGTGGCCGTCCTTGGATGCATACTGGACAGGCCAATTCCGACTGCCACGGCTGCGCCCGCCACCAGCGAGGCAGTAATAATCACTATCCACAGGTTCAGCGTCGCCCTCATGATTTGCTCCTCTCGATATTTTCCTTGCCTGGAAAATGGCGTCCTAGCGTCCTACAAAGGGATATCAAGAACAAACTGCTCTCTCCCTTCCTGGAACCCTAGATGTTGAAAAGCCCCTGCATCGGCGAATTTGGACTAGCCCCAATTTGTCAAATTCCGCTTTGTCAAATCCCGCGTTTTTGGGGCCTTGGTTTAGAGAGTCTGCTCGCTTAAATGTAGTCAGTGGGTTCGGCTCTTAAAGCCCGACGTAACGCAAGCAGGGCCCCATCGCAAGTTGTTGAATCTAGGGCTGCACGATGGAGCCATGGCGCAACGGGCTGCAAGTTCTTGCGGCTTGCTCGGAATTCCGGGATAAAGAAAGTGTCTAACCTCACCTCGGGGCCACCCCCAAACGCCAGCCAATGAGGATCACCACAAAGCGGCCAACGGAGTTGGCTCGGGACGGAGCTCTTGTACCTCGCACCCTCCCTCGAATGCGAGCCTGTGGCTTCATCCCACTTCAGGTCATCTCGTCGGACAGCCAGCTTTGTATCCCTGGGGATGACAGGGTAGCAAATCGCATTTTCATTTCCCAGGGGTTCGACTCGATAGCCGAGCATCCGGAGTGGAGGGATCATTCGCGAAGTGCGGGCTCGCCAGGACTTTTCGCACACCGCGGGGGGCGTTCCTCAAAGCGAACCCCGGGTATGCAAAATTATCCAAATCAACTGGCACAGGCGATGCGCAATTGAACTCCGTAAAGTGGGTGAAGCAGACGCGCCGACTACAAGATTGACGTGGCATAGCTCGAATTCACCATGAATTCACGGAATCGACCGCTGCATCCATTTAGAGTTAAGATTAAGCTGACCTTCTCGCGCCCCCCGCGCAGGAACAACAAAATCATCAAATTAGCCCATGGTTGGATCGGCAATAGAAAAGACGCGAAACCGTAACCTGCCCGGCGGAGACCGCTCTTTAGCTCAGCGGACAGCCATTGGGGTTGCTTGGATTTCGGCCTTTCAAATTGCAAGGCAAGTGCTGCAAGTCATTTCCGTCTCGGTTCTGGCACGCCGGGTTCCTCCAACCGCTTACGGTCTGATGGGTATGGCGCTGCTGGTGACGAACTTTCTGGAAAGCCTCCGGGACCTCGGCACCGGGACAGCCCTTGTTCGCGAGCCGGAGGTTTCGGACGAACTGGCTTCGACCGTCTCCTCGCTGAACCTGGGCTTTGGAGGGCTAGTTTCCCTGCTGGTAGTCGCGCTTTCCTGGCCAGCCGCGAAGTTCTTCCATCAGCCCCAACTGGTCACCATCTTGCAAGTTCTTTCTATAACCTTCTTCCTCGGTGCCCTCAACGTTGTTCCTCGCGCGATGCTCGCCCGGGAGATGGCGTTTCGCGAATTAGCCTTGGCCCAAACTGCGGGTGTGATATGCGGTGCTCTTAGCGCCATCGCCATTGCGCTCGCGGGCGGAAAGGTGTGGAGCCTCGTGATCGGCGCTTTGGTGAACGGCCTGACCACCACGCTGGCAATCCGGTTCTTTTCCCCGTTTAGGTTAAGAGCCATCTTTCAGCGGAAGGATGCCCGCCGCGTTCTCTCCTTTGGCATGAATTTGTCGGGATATCAGATTCTGAACTACGTGTCCCGCAATACAGATAACCTGTTGATCGGCCGATTTTTAGGCGCCAGTCAGTTGGGTCTTTATCAGATGGCGTACACACTGATGACCTACCCAATCACCAATTTTACGACGGTAATTACTCAAGTTGTCTATCCCGCGTTATCGAAAATCCACCATGACCACGAACGCTTTCGCGCGGCCTACCTACGCACCTGCCGCATCATCGGGGCAGCTACATTTCCCCTGATGTTCGGTCTGGCTGTCGCCGCCGTACCGTTTGTGCGCGTCTTCCTAGGGGACCGCTGGATGCCAGTGGCGCCTCTGCTGATAATTTTTGGGCCGCTTGGCGCATTGCAATCCGTGACCCTCACCGTTTTGATCTTCAATACGCAGGGCAGGCCCGACGTTAATCTGCGATGGACGATCTTCACGAGCTCGATGTATGTGCTTTCTTTCATTGTCGGCCTGCACTGGGGAATCTTGGGAGTCGCCACCGCTTACTCGATCGTGTGGACCGTTCTGATGATTCCGTCCCTTATAATCCCGTTCCGGTTAGTGAAGCTGTCCTTAAAATCTTATTTCCGCGCTCTCTGGCCGACCATCTGGATGAGCTTAGCTATGGCCGCAGTTTGCGAGGTTTGGTTGCTGGGCTTGCACAGGATGGGGGGTCGTAATGCAGAAGTGCAACTGATCAGCACGGTCTTGATAGGTATGGCAGTGTATGTGGGACTGCTACTGTGGGAAAAGCCTCTGGTTTTGTCAGACGTGACTGCCATAGTGAGCGCATCATCCCACCCCTTGGCCCCCATGCTCGCGCGCATTCTTGCAAGATTCATCCATTCCAGTTTAGCTGTGGGAGGTAATACTGCGGCGAGTTCATCGGGGCTGTCAGACATCTCACGGTCATCCTGACCACCCGCCTGCAGCGCGCCTAGGGTTACGGATAATTGCCCCCAGCAAATAAGCGGAGACGGTGATCAAGATCTCGGGTGGCTTTATCGCTGGTTCGCTGAAAACAAAAAATGAAGAACGGCGTCCCTTTCGGTGAGACCGGTTGATTTTCAATCACCGTCGGCTCAGGCGCCGAGGTATCGGCTCTGCAGCCGGAATACGTCCCTCGAGGCATTCTTGTCGGATAATCCCGAATTCCAACACCATGCATTGGACTCGCAAGTTCGTGGAAGTAGTGAAGAAGTAGTCCAGAATTCTCCCGAACGATGTCGTCCTCGGGAAAGGACATCGCGAGCGCTCCGGCCGACTGTTCGCGATATCGGATTTCACCGTTCGTCAAGCGATTCAAGCATGCGGCTTAACGTCGTATACGTCTGCTATGCAAGTGTAGGAGATCTCGAGGAGCTCCTCTGCACGCCGCGACCAGGTGAACATTCGGGAAAAGTGCTCGTGCAAAGCCGAAAGACGATATGCACAAGCAGCCGGATCCCTTAGTAAAGTTACAATTGACGCCGCCATTTCTTTAGCATTATCGGCGACCTCGATTGAGTTGCGGACGGAGGGCTCCAGAAACTCGATCGCGATGCTCGTGGCAACAACGTAGGTGAGATTCGCGACGGCTTCTACCACTTTATTCTTGAAACCTCCGCCCGATATCATGGGAGCGACGTAGAGTGCGCTCGTGGCGATCTCTCGATTCAAGTCTTCTACATGCCCCGTAATCAGTACGTTGCTAGAGGCGCGCTCCCGCAGGAAGTGAGGAGGATTGGCACCTGCTATCACGAATTGCACATCCGACATTTGCTCCAACACAAGCGGAAACACATGATCGAGAAACCACAACGCGGCTGTGTAATTAGGAGAAAAGTCCATGTTTCCGGAAAAAATCAATCGATTTCTTACCTTCTTCGGGCTCACCTGCCACGATGGGAATGACGCGCCGTTCAACAATGTGAATATTCGCGCGGACCCTCCTCCAATCCACCTCAGAGCACGCTGATCGACCGGCGAGACAACAACTAGCGGCCGGCCTCGCCGAGCATAGTACCGATCTTCGCCTAATGCCGAGACAAAGCGTCGCAATATCGGCAAAGCTGCCCGCGCCTGACGTGACCGAATAAGCTGGCGAAGCTCGCGAGCCCAGAACAGGGTGGTACAATCGCAAAAATCAATCACGAGGGGCTGCGAGGCTGGCAGCCTAGCCGCGAGAAATACGAATCGTCGATCAGACAACCAGACGACATCGACGCCGTGCTTGGCGATAAGGCCCTCAACAAAACTAGTGGTTGCCGTCTGAAATCGTTTTAGCACTAAGTTTCCTACGGATGGGAATGGAGTCAGTGCTGCCATTCGCAGGTATCCCCGCGGCGGAGCGTAGGATAACTCAAGGAAGTCTGAGATAAGCCCTGCCTCTCGCTGTGACGTCAACCACTGACGGCTCTGCTGTTCGTACGGCGGTTCGAGCCGCACCCCAAGGAAAACTTTGTGACCCTGTTGCACCAGTTCGCGGGAGTAATTGAAGTGTCGCAGGCTAGAGCCACTATGCAGTCGAGTGGGATAATCGAAGTTAACGATCCAAAGAAAGGTTAATGATTGCAAGCAATTCGCTTCATCTTTCTGTGCACTCCAGTGCAGTTGATCGCACCGCGCCTCCCCAGAAACGGCTTTTCCCACCTACGGCCTTGATGTTCAAATTTCCCGAAGCCGGTACGACGACCAGCAAATCCGATTTCGCAAACCTCGAAGAGTATAGCCGCAAAGCCCGTACAGCTGCGATACAAGAATACCTTGGGATCCTCCTTGCTGCGTAGTTTCCGGAAACTCTTCTAACTCACCGCCGGCGGGACAACTTTTTTTTCGCACCGCGCCTCGGTGGGTTATGAATCATACGGATCACCGATCTCGAACTGGTCGCACGGATTGCATCGCTTACGCACTCGATTCGTTACCCGACGCTGACGTAGGATCCACCTCGACAGGAACGACCGTAGAACAATTCTCAAGTCGTTCTTAACTCCGATGAATCGCGGCCTTGGGACCCTCCCCGGGTGTGTGGTGTTTTTTGCGAGTCGCAAGCTCTTCCATTACGGATCGGGCACCTGCGTCCGCAATGTGCTTAGGCATTTCCAATTAACTCTAACGGCCTAGTACGACCGCGAGCCGGGGCTAGACACTTCCGATACATGACCCGGGCGGAACAAGGCGTTAATGTCCTCTGAGCAGCCGCTTCGCAAAAGGATGCGCTATGTCCTGCGTTACTTTACGAGCGCCTTCGAGCAGACTTTCGAAGTGCATCGCTTCTCTGAGCTTAGCGATTATCTCAATCCTGCCTTCGGCTTGTAATTGGAGCCCCGCTGCCAACACGGGATCAGCGTCCGGATCAGCGTCCGCCAATCAGATGCTGATTAAGCTAGTCCCGCAGATTGCTGAGATGCGAGCGGGCGAGAGCCAGCAGTTCCAGGCACTACTGGAAAATGCCGCGCCAATCGTGACGGGGTCAGTTCCGGGGGCGAGAGTTTCGCCCGACGGGAAATTCGCAGTACCAGCCGTCACGGGGCCGGTTGTTCTCCCCGACGGCATACCCCCCTCGCCAGGCGTGACCTGGTCCGTAACCGAGGGCAAAGTTTCCCCCGACGGGAAATTCACCGCGCCAATTACAACCCAAACGACATGGGCGGTGGTGACTGCAACCAGCACCACCAACCCCTCCCTTCAGGCATCCCTTCGAATCACCGTAACCCCGCCGACAGCCGGATCCCCGCCGACAGCCGGATCCCCGCCGACAGTCGTAACCCCGCCGGCACCCGTGTCTACGCCGGCACCCGCGTCTACGCCGTC
>Ga0187783_10004639_pt1 | contig 10163 bp, 7 predicted proteins | sample 1015_SJ02_MP02_2_FD_132471 | JGI IMG/M metagenome (GOLD analysis project Ga0187783, IMG submission 132471) | Tropical peat soil microbial communities from peatlands in Department of Meta, Colombia - 1015_SJ02_MP02_20_MG | ecosystem: Environmental > Terrestrial > Soil > Wetlands > Peat | place...
AGCGGCTAAAGCCGTTTCGTTCTGTGACGGTTTCGGCACGGTTAAAACCGTGCCCTGACAAGGCGTCGGAAAGCGAGTAGCGCCGGCTGCCAGCCGGCGATTTTCCGCGCCAGGATCGCACACTCGGCAAATTCCAAATCCGAACCAGCGACTGAGTTTCGGGTGTCGGCAAATGGCTCAACCACGCCCATTCCATGGAAAATCGCCGGCTGGCAGCCGGCGCTACCGGGAGTCCGCGCGTCCTCAGTCCCGAGTCATTTTTCCGCAGCCTGTGAAGCCGTATTGATACTGCCGCGATTACGGCACGGTTGAAACCGTGCCCTGACAATGCATCGCTCTATTCGTACCGCAGCGCGACCATGGGATCGACGCGCATGGCTTTGCGCGCTGGCAGATATGACGCCAGGGCCGCGACCGCGATTAGGAACGCCGGCACCACTGCGAACGATAGAGGGTCGAGTGCGCTGACGCCGAACAGCAGCGACCCGAAAATCCTCGATATTCCTGCGCAACAGACCGTCCCGATTAGCGCGCCGACCATTACCGGCCGCAGGGCTTGACTCAAAATTAATTTCATTACGTCGCGGCCATCGGCGCCTAGCGCCATGCGAATGCCGATTTCGCGGATGCGGCGGCTGACGGCGTAGGAAACCAGGCCGTACACTCCCATCGAGGCCAGCAGCAGAGCCAAAGCCGCGAGAGTACCGGAGACCGCTGCGACGATTCGCGAGAAAGCCTGGAAGTTCGCCAGATTATCTTCGAGGCGCGTCAGGGCGAACGAGAATTGCGGATCGATATCGTGCACGGCGGCGCGAATGGACGCGAGCGTCGAGGCATCGTCGCGCGTGCTGCGGATGATGAAGCCGGTTTGCGCTTCGTCCTTCGGATCCACTGGCACATAGAGGAAAACCGGATGGGCCTCGCCCAAATGATCGACTTGTACATCCTGCGCCACGCCGATCACTTCAGACGGCGGACTACCGCTGCCGAAAACTCGCAGGCTTTTTCCTAGCGGGTCTTCGCCGGGCCAGAAATTGCGCGCCAATGCTTCGGTGACGATTACGGGGTGAGTGCCCGCTTGAGCGTCCGCGGCGCTGAAAATGCGGCCGTGCACAATCGGGATTTCGAGCAGGGAAAAGAAGTTCGGGGAGACGCGATTGTAGCTGACTGCGCGGCTCGCTCCGGTTTTGGCGTCGATCGTTTCGGTTTGCCAGTGCTGGTCGGCGAGAGGCACGGTGGAGGCTTCGGCGACGGATTCGACGCCGGGCAGCGATGAGACATGCTCTTTCAATTGCGCGCGGAGGGCGCTGGCCTGGGCGCTTGAATAGCCCTGCTGTGTGAGGTCGAAGGTGAGCGCATGCAGGCCGCGCATTTGAAAACCGGGATCGATGGTTTGCGCGTGGAGCAGGCCGCGCAGGAGCAAACCGGCGGTGAGCAGCAGCGTCATGCAAACGGCAATCTGTGCGCCGACCAGCACATTGCGCAAAACTCCGCGGCGCGCGGATCTCACGGAGGAATCGGCGCATTCATCCTTGAGCGAAGAATTCACGTCGGAACGCGAGGATTGCAACGCAGGCACGAGGCCGAAAGTGATGCCGGTCAGCAAGGTGATGGCCAGTGCGAAGGCAAGCACGCGCGAATCGGGAGACAGATGTACGGCGAGCGGTGGAGCGCCCGCCGGCAAGTGAGCGATTACGGCGCGCAGCAGGGCGTCGAAGGAAACGAAGGAGAGGAACGTGCCGAGCGCGCCGCCGATTGCGGCGAGCAGCAGGCTCTCGGTGAGCATCTGGCGAATCAACCGGCGGCGGCTTGCTCCCAGCGCGAGACGCACGGCGATTTCGCGTTTGCGTCCCGCGGCGCGCGCGAGCAGCAAGTTGGCGATATTGGCACAAGCGATCAGCAACACCAGCGCGACTGCACACAACACGACTGCTCCGACCGTGAATATGATTCCGCGCTCCTCCGGACGATTGAAAAGTGAAGCGGTGCGAACGACCGTCCTCATCGATCCGGTATTTGCGGATTGCAATCGCGCGGTGATTACGGCCATCTCAGAGTTCGCTTCGGCGAGCGAGACGCGCGGCTTGACCCTGCCGATTACGGCGATCCAGCTCAAATCGGGGTCATCGAGGAATTTTCTGCCCGGCATCAACTGGGGCTGCATAGTGATGGGCGCCCAGAAGGCCGCTGGGGAAATTTCCGTGCCTTCGAATCCCCGCGGCGCGACGCCGATGATGGCGAGGTTGGTGCGATTCAGAGAAATCGTTTTGCCGATGATTTCCGGGTCGGCGCCCAGTGCGTTGCGCCAGTAGTCGTCGCTGATGACCACAACAGGGTTTGCGCCCGGCGCCGCGCAATCGGATGCGGCGAAGGCGCGGCCCATCGCGGGGCGCTCCATTAGTACGTCGAAATAATTGCAGCTGGCCAGGGTCCCGTCGATTTCCTGCGGCCTTTCGCCCGCGGCGATGGCCGGAACGAACGGGACGTATCCCGCGAGGCCCGAGAAGACGTGATTTTCGTCCCGATAAGCGATGTATTCGGCGTAGGAGAACATGTTTTCCGAGTTGTGGGCATTGCGATGACGCGCGCCTTCGAAGACGGGATAGACGCTGACCAGAGTTTGGCCGGTGCGGAGCACCAGCGGTTGCAGCGCCATAGCATCGAGGACCGAGAAAACTCCGGTGTTGATGCCGATTCCGAGCGCGATGGTGAGGACAGCGACCACGGTAAATCCCGGAGTGCGCAATAATTGGCGCGCGCCGTAGCGCACGTCCATGGCCAGCGTTTCGAGAAACGGGACGCCGCGCTGCTGGCGATGTGCTTCGCGAATTTGCTCCATGCCGCCCATGCGGATGTGAGCCTGGCGGCGCGCTTCGGATTCGCTCATTCCGCGCGCGCGATAGTTATCGACCAGCAACTCGAAGTGCGCGCGCAATTCGGCGTCGAAATCGGCGTCGGACACTTTGCGGCGGAAAAGGCCTCGCAGGCGCGCGGCAGCTTCATTGATCCACGCAATCAACATTGGCGCACCCTCGCCACCGCGCCCGAGTTTACGTCTCGCGTCATCTTGAACTATGTCCTTCCGTCGCCAGCATGCGCGCGATTACCGCGGCCATCTGCTCCCAGTTCCTGGCTTCGGCGGCGAGCTGTTTTTTTCCGGCGCGCGTGAGCGAATAAAATTTGGCCTTGCGATTGTTTTCAGACGCGCCCCATTCCGAGGAAATCAGCCTGCGCTGCTCGAGGCGCAGCAGAGCCGGGTAGAGCGTGCCCTGATTGAGGCTGAGCAACTCCTGCGAGACCTGCTCGATGCGGCGGGCGATGCCGTAGCCGTGCATCGGTCCGAGGGAGTCGAGAGTTTTCAGGATCATCAGGTCCAGGGTGCCTTGCAGGACTTCGGCCTTAGGCGGCGGCAATGGCTGGCCCTCCTGTAGAGGAACAACAGAAGTCTAGCATGGTTCTGTAGATTGTCAACAGGAGAGTGCATCGGGGAATTTGCTGCGCCGTTATTGGTTACATTTGCTTTGGAGAAACGCCGGCTGGCAGCCCTTCCTGCGTCAGGACAAGCCCGCGCTACGGTGATAACATCGCTGCGATTTGAAAATGATTCAGAAGATTTTGATTGCCAACCGCGGTGAAATCGCCGTGCGCGTGATACGCGCCTGCCGTGAAATGGGCATCGCTTGCGTCGCGATCTATAGCGATGTGGATCGCGCCTCGCTGCACGTGCGCATGGCGGACGAGGCGTATCGCGTGGGGCCGGCGCCTTCGCGCGAAAGCTATCTGGCCATTCCAAACGTGCTGGCGGCCGCGAAACAATCCGGCAGCGACGCCATACATCCCGGCTACGGATTCCTGGCCGAAAATGCCGCGTTCGCGCGCGCCTGTGCGGATGCGGGAATCGCGTTCATCGGGCCATCGGCGGACGCGATGGGGAAATTGGGCTCGAAAACGGCAGCGCGGCACGTGGCGCGAGAAGTGGGCGTGCCCACGGTGCCCGGGACGCTCGATCCCATCGAGAATGTTGAAGACGCAAGGCGCATCGCCCGCGAGACGGGATTTCCAGTGGCGCTGAAAGCCGTTGCGGGCGGCGGCGGCAAAGGCATGCGGCGCGTGGAGCGCGAGGCGGATTTGGCGTCGGCGTGGCGCGATGCTTCGTCCGAGGCGCTGAATGCATTCGGCGATGCGCGCCTGTACATCGAGAAATTCCTAACGCGCCCGCGGCACATCGAGATTCAAGTGCTCGGCGATGCGCACGGCGCGATGATTTATCTCGGTGAGCGCGAATGTTCCGTGCAGCGGCGGTATCAGAAGGTGATCGAAGAAGCGCCGTCGCCGGTCATGACCCGCGAGCTGCGGCAGAAAATGGGCGAAGCTGCGGTGAAGCTGGCGCGCGCCGGCGGCTACACGAATGCGGGCACGTGCGAATTTCTGGTGGACGAAGCGTGCAACTTTTATTTTCTGGAGATGAATACGCGCCTGCAGGTCGAGCATCCCGTCACGGAAATGGTGACCGGGCTCGATCTTGTGAAGCTGCAAATTCGCGTTGCCGCCGGAGAAGCGCTGCCGCTGGCGCAAAGTGATGTCGAACTGAGCGGGCATTCGATTGAATGCCGCATCTATGCCGAGGATCCCGACAATCAATTTTTTCCGAGTCCGGGGAAGATTCTCGATTGCACCACTCCGTCAGGCCCGGGAATTCGCTGGGACGGCGGCGTCTATCCGGGCTGGACCGTGCCGGGCGAATATGATCCCCTGCTTGCAAAATTGATCGCCAGCGGTTCGGACCGGAAAGAGGCGATCGCGCGGATCAGTCGCGCGCTCGATGAGACCAAGTTTGTTGGAGTACGAACGAATATCGATTTCCTTCGCCGCATTTTCGCCGAGAAGGATTTCGTACACGGCGACATTCATACCAAGTGGCTGGACGAATATTTGGAACGTAAGCGGGGAGAAGTTTCCGGCTCGGGAAATTCGCTGGAGGAAGACGCGGCGACCATCGGGGCAGCGCTGTGGCATTCGGAGACGAACGGCGCTGTTAAAAAAGCGTCGGCCAACGCAAACGGCGCCGCTCCCGAATCGCAGTGGAAGGCCGAAGGCCGGCGCGAGCAATTGGATCGCAGCCCGCGTTAGATATGATTCGCGCCGCAACCTCGCGCGGGCGAAAAAAAAGGATCGCAGCGTGAAGCTGGAAGTCGAAATCGGCGGGCGCCGCCGGAAGGTCGAAATCACGCGCGCCGGCGACCGCGTCGAATGCCGGATCGATGGGCGATTGGTCGAAGCAGATGTTGCTGAGACGAGCGCAGGAAATTATTCATTCCTGCTCGCCGGTCGTTCGCTTGAAGTGCGCGTCGATGCGCGCGGCCAGAATTTGCGCATCACCAGCGGGCATCGCGAATTCAGCGCCAGCGTCCACGATCCGCGCAAATATCGAAAGGGCAACGACTCAGTGCTGGCCGAGGGCCGCCAGCAAGTAACGGCGCCCATGCCAGGAAAAGTAATTCGCGTGTTGGTGAAAGCCGGCGAGGCAGTTGCGGCGGGACAAGGAATTGTAGTGGTGGAAGCGATGAAGATGCAGAACGAAGTGAAATCGCCGAAAGCAGGAAAGATCGAAAAGTTGCTGGTCGCAGATGGGCAGGCAGTGAACGCCGGCGACGCGCTCGCGGTAGTAGCTTGAACAGCAACGCGGTTTTACAGGCTGCGGGAAAAAGCGCAGCGCTCTTACGGTTTGTCAGGGCACGGTTTCAACCGTGCCGTAAGCGCTGCAGAATCAAAACGGCTTCAGCCGCTGAGGTTCGGTCTCTCCCTGTCGCGGCTCCACCGATCAACTGCGGCGCGACGGATCCCGACTTTTTCCGCAACCTCTTTAGCCGCTGAGGTTTTGTTTTCTCCCTCGCGAGACAATCACGCAGCCGGAAGTTTCCCGGCAGATTCCAGGACCTGGCGCGCCAGATAATTCACCACGTGCGATTCATCGCGAGCTACCGAAAGATACGCCACGCGCAGCAACTGCTCCTTGCGATTGCGCAGCGTCTCGCGAATGGAATTCTGAACCTGCGGGTCGGATAGCTCGCGCTGCCCCGCCGCCTCTTTGGCGATCAGCTTCACAATCACAAATCCCCCGCCGCGCACGGGAATGGGCGTACTCACTTCACCGGGCCGCAACGAAAGAACCACCTTCTTCAACGCCGGATCGGAGCGGTTGAACGATGACTCGCCGTGAAATCCCAGATCTCCGCCCGTCGAGCTGGTGCTGTCCTCCGAGTAATCCATCGCGAGCTGAAAGAAATCCGCGCCGGCGCTCAATTTCTGCTCCAGCACCTGCACTTTCTTGAGCGCTTCCGCGTCGCTGGTGGCTTTGTCATTTTTGCGGTTATGGACCGAGGAATCCGCGCGCGGCGTCACCACAATCTCCGCGATGTGATACTGCGGCTCGGATACATTGAATTGCGTGCGATTGCGATCGTAAAAATCCTTGACGTCCTGATCGGTGATGGAAATTTTGGCGATGATTTCGCGATTGATCAGCTTTTGAATGGTCAGCTGGCGGCGCAAATCTGATTTCAAATCATCGACGGTCAGCCCGGCGTCCTTCAGCTTCTTCTGAAACTCATCTTCGGTGTACGGGCTTTTCTCTTCCGTGAATTTGTCCTCGACTTCGGCGTCGCTGGCCACCAGGCCTTGCTTGTTGGCGCGTTCCAGCAGAATTTCGTTGTTGATCAGCTCATCGAGAATGCTGAGCTTCAGCGAAAGAGATTCTTCCTGCGAAGGCGTCGGCCCTTCCGGATTGACCCGGTTACGATAATACTTTTCGACTTCCTGCCGCGTGATCTCCTTGCCGTTCACCACCGCCCACACGTCCGGGCCGGGCGCCACCTCGGCATGCTTGCACGACGCCGCGAGCATGCCCGCGAGGAGCACCGAAAACAGAGCGATTCGTTTCAAAAGGAATCCTCCGCAGGATAGGTTCAGGCGGCCTTCTTGACACGGCCGGCGCGGATGCAAGCGGTGCAAGCGCGGATGTGCCGTCGCGCGCCGCCAACGATCGCCTTCACGCGTCGCAGATTCGGATTCCAACGCCGCCTTCGCACATTGTTGGCGTGGCTGATGACATTCCCGTAGCGCGGCTTTTTCCCGCAAATATCACATGCAAGTGCCATGATTGCTCCAAGCTGAGAAGTGAATTGGACTCGATTTTATGCTACCAGAGAACGCGGCAGGCCCAAAGCGGATTGCGCCGCGCTTAATGTCCTAATTAGATTTTTCGGGTGGGAGCCCCCGCATTCATGCGGGGGAGGAGCGCTTCAGCGCTCCGTGAAGTGTCGTCTTTTATCGATGCGCTTTAGCGCTGGACGGTTCCTCCATGCAACCCAAGACTGGCGATCCACCGTCGCGTCCCCTTACGAAGCCCCGATGTGACCATCCAAAACTGTTTATGAATACATCTTCTCACTGCGAACTCGCCTTGCGGTCGTAGGGGCGCCGCTTGTTTACCCTGAACTTCGAAGGGCCGCGCCCGCCGGTGTAATCCCCGCCGTAATGGCGCCTTTAGCCGCGGCTGTTTTACTCCACCCACGCATCCGTATAATCCCATTTCGTAATCGCCCATTCGTACTATTGTGTCCCCGCCGAACCCGTGCAAAACTCCCTCGCGATTCCGGGCTGCCACCGCGAATGACGCGGTGGACGCATACATGTGCGCACACACACTCAGCGACTTCGGCAAAAAAAAGAGTCTCGACGGCCCCGAAAGGCAGATTTCTAATCGAAACCCAAAATCATTAGAAATGGCAGTAACCCCATGAAAACAAAGAGGTGGAATCCGTCTAATCGCATCTGGGGTAGGGGGGTACTTTTCGATTAGAATCCGGCCCTTCACGCCGCCGCTCGTGGGCCGCCTGAGACCCAAGAGGGAAGCGCAAGAGTCCAGATCAGCGCACTTCCATGGCGCGGGTCTCCAGCGCCCAGTATTCTGCGCGGTGCCGCGGAAAATCGTCGAGAGCCGTGGTATTTTCAGTGTGCCGCTTTCTATGCAACTGGCCATACCACTTTCGAAAGGCGGAGGCCCTCTTTTCCGGCAAGTATACGCCGGCTTGCGCCAAGCGATCTTGTCAGGGGCGTATCGCGCCAATACCAGGCTGCCTTCGACGCGTGACTTGGCCGATCATCTAGGCGTGTCTCGCACGGTAGTGCTCACCGCGTATGACCAGTTGCTGGCCGAAGGCTTCATCACCGGACGCAAAGGCTCGGGAACGTATGTCGCGGAGGGCTTGGCTGCCCAGCGGCTGGTTGCCGCGAAGAAATCTGCGAAGTTGCGGTTATCGAGATTTGCAGCCGCGGCTGCCGATGCGGCCACCAATCTCGGGTTTCCGACCCCGCGAACGCCGCCACGCCGTTACGATTTCTTGTCCGGCCACAGCGAAACCGATATCGGAATTTTTCCATTCGAGACATGGCGGCGGATTTTGCTGCGGCGCGCGCGCAAGGCCCCGCTCGTCGAACTCGACTACGGCCCCGCGACCGGTAGCTTGGCGTTGCGCGAAGCAATCTGCACGCATCTGCGACGATCTCGCGCGGTGGTCTGTGATCCCAGCGAAGTAATCGTAGTGAACGGCGCGCAGCAAGCCCTCGACTTAATCGTCCGCGTACTGCTCGAACGCGGCGATCGAGTGGCCATCGAAAATCCCAGCTATCACGGCATGCGCGGCGTGCTGCTGGCCGCCGGCGTGCGCTTGCATGCGGTCGAAGTGGATCGCGAAGGATTGAATCCCGCGAAGCTGCCGAAGAAGGCGCGCTTGTGCTTTGTAACTCCTTCGCACCAGTATCCAACGGGCGCGATTTTGCCGCTGGCTCGCCGATTGGCGCTGCTCGATTGGGCCAAGCACAGCAATGCAGTAATTGTCGAAGACGATTACGACGGTGAATTCCGCTACGAAGGGCAGCCGCTCGAATCGCTGCAGGGATTGGATGCCGAAGGACGAATCATCTACGTGGGCACTTTTTCGCGCACGATTTTTCCATCCCTGCGCGTGGGCTACATGATCGTGCCCAAGTCGTTGACGTCCACATTTACAGCGGCGAAGTGGCTCAACGATCAGCATTCCGCCACGCTCGAGCAGCAGACTCTGGCGGAGTTCATCTCCAGCGGAGCCTACGAACGGCACCTGCGGCGTTTCCGGCGCAGAAACGCGGCGCGCCGCAAAGCGCTGCTGCATGCGATTCGCAATCATCTCGGTGCCCGCGTCGCAGTGACCGGCGACGGCGCAGGAGCGCACATCATTCTTTGGCCCAAGCGCCGGGTTTCGGAAGAAAGCGTGATCGCTCGAGCGGCATCGCGCGGCGTAGGAATTTACGGCGTCGCCCGCTATTTTCTCACGCGGCCGCCACGCGCAGGGTTCATGCTTGGCTACTCCCGTATGAAGGAGGACGACATTCGCGAAGGCATCCGCCGCCTCGCCGAAGTCATCTGAGTGGCGCGACGCCAGCTACATTTCCATTTTGTGCGTGGGGTTCAGGTCCCACACGCGCCAAAATTCCAGCATTTCCGCCGGCTTGCCGAGCGTGACGCGCACGTAATCTTCCAGCGGCGGGAACGGCCGGCCGATTTCGATGCCGTTCTTCTTGAAATGCTCGATCACTTCGGGCGCGGGGCGCTGCGCGTTCACCATCACGAAGTTCGCGTGCGAGTCGATGCAGCGAACCATGCGCCCGTTGGCTTGGTTGAAGAATTCCTGTCGCGCGTCGGCGTTGTGTTTCACGCAAGTGCGCACCCAAGCTTGATCATCGAGCGCCGCGAGCGCGGCTTGCGCGGCGACCACGTTGACATCGGCGGGCACGGATCGCGCCGAAAGAGTTTTCGCAACGTCGGGTGAAGCCACCGCATAGCCCGCCCGAATGCCGGCCAGGCCGTAGACCTTCGAGAACGTGCGCAGCACGATCACTCGATCGTTGTCCACGGGATGATCGATGAACGATTCGTAGCTCGCGGTCGGAGGGACGAAGTGGTGGTAGGCCTCATCGATCAGCACCATCACGGACGACGGGACTTTCTGAAGGAAATCTTCGATGTCCTGGCGCATGGTGAGGCTGGCGGTGGGATTATTTGGATTGCAGATATAGATCAAGCCGGTGCCGTCGGCGCGCGCCAGCATGCCGTTCAGATCGTG
>Ga0187783_10004640_pt1 | contig 10161 bp, 6 predicted proteins | sample 1015_SJ02_MP02_2_FD_132471 | JGI IMG/M metagenome (GOLD analysis project Ga0187783, IMG submission 132471) | Tropical peat soil microbial communities from peatlands in Department of Meta, Colombia - 1015_SJ02_MP02_20_MG | ecosystem: Environmental > Terrestrial > Soil > Wetlands > Peat | place...
CTTGACGTAACCTGAGGCTGCGTTGTTGACGATGCAGACGACAAGCGGCGTATTGGCGCGTCGGGCCGTCTCCAGTTCGCCGATCATCATATTGAAGCCTCCATCGCCAGTCAGTCCGACGACGCGCTGGTCCGGGGCGGCAAGCTGGGCGCCGATGCTGCCTGGCACACCGTATCCGATCGAGGCGAAGCCGCGGTTAGCGATGAAATGCCGGCCGGCCCGCTTGGTGTCGAACAGCAACCCGCCCCAGTGACCCGCGAATCCCCCGTCAGCGACCAGGACGGCATCAGGCGGCATCCAGGTATTGAGCTCGTTGATCAGCCGACCGACATTGATTGGCGTCTCGTGCGAAAGCAGGCGGTCGGCGGCCCCGCTACGCCATTGTCCCATACGGCTCGCAACCTCTTCGCAATAGGACCGGCGTCGGCTCGCTGCTGCGCGGCCGGCTCCAAGCGCAGCACGCAAATCCTCAAGCGCCAGTCGTGCATCCCCGGCCAGCGGCACTGAAGCGCGGGTGGTGCGGCCGAGTTCTTCGGCCACGATATCGATATGGATAAGCGGCGTATCAGGTGGGATGAGGGTAAAGCGCCTGGTAGCGATTTCGCCGAGCTTGCACCCGATGACGATCAGCGCGTCCGCAGCGGCGATCAGATCGTTGGCGATGCGAGAGTAGCGACCAAACAGTCCGGCCGAGAGTGGGTGGACGCAGGCGATTGCCCCTTTGCCGGACATGGTGTGCGCGACCGGAATGCCGTGATCTTCGGCGAAACCTGTCAACGCCTCACAGGCGTCAGACAGATGAATGCCGCCGCCAACCAGCAACAATGGTCGATCGGCTGCGGCGATCACCGCTGCCGCGCGTTCCACGTCGCATGGGTCCGGTCGCGTGCGGCGGGCGGGCACTCGCAAACTGCCTGGGTCGATCCAGAAATCGCCGGCATTGAAATCATGTTCGCCGTGGCAAATGTCTTCGGGAACATCGAGTACCACCGGTCCCGGCCGTCCGCCAGTGGCGACGGCAAATGCCCGCCGGACTAGTTCCGGGATGCGTTTGACTGTCTCGATGCGGATCAGTTCCTTGACAGCGGGGCGAAGGATCTCGACCTGACGGGCCTCCTGCGTCATGTTTTTCGATGCATGATCGCGATTGGCATCACCGATCAGCACGACTTGCGCGATTCCTGCGTTGAGAGACTCGACGAGGCCGGTAACGAGGTTGGTGGCGCCGGGGCCGAGCGTCCCGTCGCAAACGCCAGGCCGGTTGCTGACGCGCGCATAGGCATCGGCCGCAAATGCACCGCCGCGTTCATCGTTGACGAGCAGATGTTTGAGCCCAAGGGCGCGCACAGCTTCGTAGAAGGGCAGTAATTGAAAGCCGCCCATACCAAATATCGGTCCAACACGATGGGCTTGCAGCATTTCGGCGAGCGCCTGCCCGCCGTTGAGGCGTCGAACCGAATTCATCGAAACAGTCATCCGCCAAGCTCCTTGCGCCGGGTCATCACCAGCAGGCGGACAAACTCGCCAGCGGCAAGCCCCACTGCGCCGCCCATCTGCATCGCCCGTTCGTTCAGGGCTGTCACAAAACCATCCCGGTAGACCGAAAGCCCGTCGCCGATCCGAGCGCTCCAGACGCTCACGGTAGCGCCTGCAATGTTGCGCGCCTGCAAGGCTGGCAATCGCGAGAGCCCCGCATCGTCGGCACCGCGATCGGCATCGCTGAACACCGCCGCATAAACCTGGCACTTGATCGCCGTCTCGGGTCGCCCTCCAAGCAGCGCCCCGTGCGAACCGGTGAGAACAATGGCCCCTTGATCCTGTGGGCCTACGATCGAGGCCGAATCCAGCGCGAAAACCGGGACGCCTGGTGCCTCGACCTCGGTCAGGCGATGACGGGTTTCGTGCAACGTGGCTGGTGCCGGAGAGGGCGGCAGCTCCGTGGCGGCCAGAATCTCAAGGGCGACCCGGGCGCTCATGCCGGCATGCAGGCCATGAGCTGCCGCGGCCGCATTGACGACACTGATCACGCCGCGGCGCGCGCAATCAACTCCATCCCCGATACGTGCAGAGCGATGCGAAACGGCCGCGGCCGGCACGTGCAGCCGGTCGAGATCGACCAGTCCGCCAATTCCGGCGCGCTCGCGGCCAACCCCCGCATCGCTGAATATCACGGCCTTCACGCCAGCCCTGGCGGCCAGATAGGCCGGAAAGCTCCCGCCATGGGAGGCCGCCAGGACCGCCCGCCCGCGCGCGTCGGGATCCAGACTGGTGATACTGTCGGTGACCAACGGGGCCTTCAGGCCGGGTGCCGAGGGGGCCATTATCACAACGATCGATCGTGAAGGTTCAGATCAACGCTCACCTTGCGGCGGAAGCGTGTTTGGCATAGTGGACCAAAGTCGCAGGTCATCTTCAACCACGCGGGTCGGGTACCTGGCAAGCCGATCGGGCAGCGAGCGGGCGCAGGTCTGCCACCCGCTTGCGCCTCGGGGATTTCCCATGACCATTCGCACCGACAATCTGCAGCGGCAGCTTGATCTGTACCGCACCATGGCACGCATCCGGGCTTTCGAGGAGGCGGCGCTTGCGGCCCACCAGGCGGGTGAGATTCCCGGACCGCTTCACCTGTCGATCGGTCAGGAAGCAGTCGCGGCGGGCGTCTGCATCCATCTGCGCCGCGAGGACCGCCTGACATCCACCCATCGCGGCCACGGCCACGCCATTGCAAAGGGCGCTGAACCGGCGCGGATGATGGCCGAGCTTTATGGTCGCGCCACTGGCTATTGCGGTGGCAAGGGCGGGTCGATGCATATCGCAGACTTCTCGGCCGGAATGCTTGGCGCCAACGGGGTCGTCGCCGGGGGCATGCCGATTGCCGTGGGTGCTGCGCAGGGTCTCAAGCTGCGAGGCTCGCAAGCGATCGTCGCCTGCATGGTTGGCGACGGCGCGGTGAATCGCGGCCCGTTTCTGGAAACGCTCAATTGGGCGGCCCTCTATGGTCTCGCGGTCCTGTTCGTTTGTGAGGACAACGGGGTCGCCGCGTTTACCCGTGCCGAGAGCGTGACCGCGGGCCCGGGTCCGGTCGCGCGGGCCCAAGCCTGCGGCGTCCCAGCCCAGGTCGCTGATGGCAACGACGTCAACGCGATCGACGCCGCGGTCGGTGATGCGGTCGTGAATTTGCGGCGCGCAGCCGGCCCGCAACTGGTTCATCTGCGCACCTACCGGATGTTGGGGCATACCTCGACCGATCCGGCCGCTTGGCGCCCGGCCGACGAGCTTGCCGCCGCCCGCGAACGAGATCCGCTCATCCGCCTGGCCGCTTGGTTGGCCCAATCCGGCGTGATGGCCGAAAGACTTGAGGCGATCCGCAACCAGGCGACGGACGAGATGGCAGCGGCGCGTGCGGCGGCCCGCGCGGCACCATGGCCGGATCCGCGCACGGCCTTCTTGGATGTCCAGGACGAGGGAGCGCCGGTTTGGTCGAGGTAACGTTGATCGAGGCCGGTCGCCTGGCCGCACTGCAGGAAATGCGCAGGGATCCCACCGTCTGGGTGCTCGGTGAGGACGTCGCACGCGGCGGACTGTGGGGACAATACCGCGGCTTCTATGAGGAATTCGGACCGACGCGCGTTGTGTCAACACCCATCTCCGAAGCAACCATCATGGGCGCCGGGCTCGGCGCGGCGCTCGTCGGCACTCGCCCGATCATCGAGATGCGCATTTTTGATTTTGTCATGTGCGCCATGGACGAGCTGGTCAATCAGATCGCCAAGGTCCGCTACATGTTCGGCGGGCAGGCCAAACCGACGGTGGTCGTTCGAATGCCGCATGGCATGTGGCGCAATTCTGCCGCCCAGCATTCACAGATGCTCGAAAGCTGGTTCGCCCATTTGCCGGGAGTCGTCGTTGTCACGCCGGCAACGCCCGCCGATACCGCGGGGCTGCTGGTGACCTCGATTCGCTCCAACGATCCGGTGTTGTTCTTCGACCCTAAGGATCTGTTCGGCTTGGCCGGCGAAATCGGTGATCCGATCGAGCCAATTCCGTTCGGCATGGCGAGGCAGGTCCGTGCCGGCGATGCGGCGACGCTCGTCACATGGTCTGCCGCGGTTCCGGTTGCAACCCGCGCGGCCGAAATGTTGGCCGAGCGCGGAATTACCGTTGATCTGCTGGATCTGCGAACAATCTGGCCGTGGGATGAAACCGCGGTCGTGACCTCGGTCAGGCGGACCGGCCGGCTGCTGATTGTTCACGAAGCGGTGGAGGTCGCGGGCTTCGGTGCAGAGGTGGTCGCCCGCGTGGTCGAGCATCTGGGACCTGGCGGCGTCAAGGCCGTCCGACGGCTGGGGGCTCCGCGCATCCCCGTTCCGTTCGCGCCTCCGCTCGAAGCCGAGCTGCGTTTGACGAGCGACAAAGTAGTCGCCGCCGTCATGACGCTGCTCGCCGGCTGATGACGCCTGCGACCAACGCTGACGCCAAATTGTCCCAATCTTGAATTTGTCGCTGGCGCTCCCGAACGCTGCGAATCGTCACCGCCATTATCTGGGCTGACACGTTTCGCTTGCCGCCAGGCAACCGCTTGCTCATGATCGAACCATCGGGTCACGGCTCGCGGACGGCGGCGTGGCCTGCGTGATTTGCAACCGGCGATAACCTTGACCCAAACGGCTCGCTGCAAGCCACCGACGATATTGGAGGAAACCCATGAACATCACCGCCACCCGCCGGGCCGCAATGCTGACGGGAGCTGCTGCCGGCGCCAGTCTGGCGATGCCGTGGATCGCGAAAGCCGCGCCAGAGATTACCTTGAAGTACGCCAACAATTCGCCGGTGACTCATCCTCTCAATGTGCGCGCCACGGAGGCCGCGCAACGCATCGCCCAGCAAACCAATGGCCGGGTGGAGATTCAGATCTTTCCCAACAATCAGCTTGGCTCCGATACCGACATGCTGAGCCAGTTGCGTTCGGGGGCCATCGAGCTTTTTACCCTATCGGGCCTCATCCTCTCCACCTTGGTGCCGGTCGCCTCGATCAACGGCATCGGGTTTGCGTGGGGAAGCTACGATCAGGTCTGGCCGGCCATGGATGGCGAACTCGGCGCCTATGTCCGCAAGCAGATCGCCAAAGCCGGTCTCCATGCGCTGGAAAAACCGTGGGACAACGGCTTCCGCCAGATGACATCGTCGACCCGTCCGATCAGGACCCCGGAAGATCTCAAGGGTTTCAAAATCCGTGTGCCGCCGAGCCCGCTTTGGACTTCGATGTTCAAGGCCTTCGATGCGGCACCCACCTCGATCAATTTTTCGGAAACCTATTCGGCCTTGCAGACGAAGGTGGTCGAAGGTCAGGAGAACCCGCTTGCCATAATTTTCTACGCCAAGCTCTACGAAGTGCAAAAATATCTCTCTTGGACCAGTCATATGTGGGACGGCTTCTGGTTCCTGGCCAATGACCGGATCTGGCAAGGACTGTCCGACGATGTACGCGGCGTCATTGCAGCAAATCTCAACCAATCCGCACTTGACCAGCGTGCCGATATCAAGAAACTCAACGACGAATTGCAGCAGAACCTCAGTGCCAAGGGCATGGAAATCATCAAGGTCGATCAAGCGCCGTTTCGTGCCAAGCTGCGGGAAGCCGGGTTCTACAAGGAATGGCGCAGCAAATATGGTGATGAGGCCTGGGCGCTTCTGGAAAAATTCACGGGTTCAATTTCGTAAGATTTCCTCGGTTCCTTATGGTGGAACACGCTCGGATGGCTGGAAACAGTGCCCGGCAAGAAAAGCCGCGGCCGCTCGAATAGAGGCTCGGAGCTTTGCGTCCAAGCCATGCGAGCGGTCCCGGCCGCACGAGCGTTATCCGGTCAACTTTGCGCTGTAAGCCGCATCCGGCGGACCAAGAGGTAAGGTATGACGGCCAGACCCGTGGAACAACCGACCGGAGCGCGCGCAGGCACCGATCGCATTCCGGCAACAGTTGAGCGTCTTGAGATCATCCTCGGCCATCTGGTTGAAATACCAGTGGCACTGCTCACAGCCGCGGAAATCGTCATATTGTTTGCCGGTGTGGTATCGCGCTACGTGTTCCACCAGCCGTTCACTTGGACTGACGAACTCGCCTCGATTCTTTTCCTTTGGCTCGCCATGTTTGGAGCGGTAGTTGCCTTTAGGCGCACTGAGCACATGCGGATGTCGGTTCTGGTCAATCGAGCAGCGCCGCCGGTGCGAGCGTTTTTTGAAGCATTCGCCACCGCGACCGCCATCGCATTCATCTTGCTCATTCTCCCCCAGGCGATCGACTATGCAGCCGATGAGGCCGTGATTGCCACGCCGGCATTGGAGATCTCGAACGCCTGGCGCGCGGCCGCCCTGCCAGTCGGCTGGGGCCTGATGCTGCTGTTCGGTGCGCTGCGGCTGCTGCGGGTCGGCAATGCGGCAGGTGTGCTAGCGGCGCTGTTGCTGATCGCTGCGATTGGTATCGGACTTTGGCTGCTCAAGCCTGCGCTCGCCAGCATTGGCAACTATACCCTGATTGTGTTCTTTGTCGGACTCGTCGGCCTCGGAGTGCTGGCAGGCGCGCCGATCGCCTTCGTGTTCGCGTTGGCGACTTTTGCATTTCTGGCAACGACCACGCACACGCCGCTGACCATTGTGGTCAGTCGCATGGATGAAGGCATGTCGCACATCATCCTGCTGTCGGTGCCGCTATTCGTTTTTCTCGGCCTGCTGATCGAAGCGACCGGCATGGCAAAGGCAATGGTCGATTTTCTCGCGAGTCTGCTGGGCCACGTCCGAGGCGGATTGTCTTTCGTACTTCTGGGCGCGATGTATCTGGTCTCGGGAATTTCCGGCTCCAAGGCCGCCGACATGGCTGCTGTCGCTCCGGTGCTGTTTCCAGAAATGCGGCGGCGCGGCACCGCGGCGGGCGATCTCGTCGCGCTGTTGTCGTCCTCGGGAGCGATGTCGGAAACGATCCCGCCGAGCTTGGTGCTCATTACAATAGGCTCCGTGACCGGGATATCGATTGCGGCGCTGTTTACCGGCGGACTGCTGCCGGCGCTGGTCCTGGCGCTGGCGCTCGGTGCCGTCGTTTGGTGGCGATATCGCGGCGAAGACTGCTCGGCGGTCCGGCAGGCGAGCGGCGGTGAAATCATTCGCGCCCTGACGACAGCATTCCCCGGTCTGGTGCTGCCCTTTCTAATCCGCGCCGCCGTCGTCGAGGGCGTGGCCACCGCCACCGAAGTCTCTACCCTTGGCATCGTCTATACAGCGGTGGTCGGCCTTATTGTGTCACGCGGCCTGCCCTGGGCGCGGTTCGTTCCCATGCTGATCGACACTGCTTCGCTCTGCGGCGCCATCCTGCTGATCATCGGAGCGGCCACCGCGATGGCCTGGGCACTGACTCAGTCGGGTTTCTCGCACGAGCTCGCTCAGGCAATGGTGGGATTGCCGGGCGGCAAATCGGTATTCCTGATCGTGTCTATATTGGCCTTCATCGTGCTGGGCAGCGTCCTCGAGGGCATCCCGGCGATCGTGCTGTTCGGCCCGCTCCTGTTCCCCATCGCACGCGCGCTAGGTCTGCACGATGTACACTATGCCATGGTGGTGGTGCTGGCCATGGGCATCGGGTTGTTCGCGCCGCCGTTCGGTGTCGGCTACTATGCGGCCTGTGCGATCGGCCGCGTCGATCCCGACGAGGGCATGCAGCCGATTTTCGGTTATCTCGTTGCACTGGTGGTCGGTCTTATCGTGGTGGCTGCGGTGCCATGGCTGTCGACCGGATTTCTGGATCGCTGAGCGGATCTCTAGTGGTTGAAAGAAAATCAGTCTGACAGAGCGTAAAAGGCTCATCACCATGGTGAGCAGTTGATAACAATTCCAAATCGCGTTCAGTTGCTGACGCGCTGGTATGAGAACATCGAAACATATGTTACTTGACCGGCCGTAGCGCGGACCTCATGCCACCACGGCCACTGGCAGAAGGAACGGCGCATGCGGGTCCGAACCAAACGGATCAGTGATCACCGATTTTCTGGATAGCTGAAGCAATCACGGCCGCACGGGTTCGATTGGGTCAAGATTTGGCCGAAAGTTGAAGTGACGGCCCGGCGCCGCTTCCAGCAGGGCGCGCGTATAGGTGTGCTGAGGGGTCGAATAGACCTCCGACGTCGGCCCTTGCTCCACCACTCTGCCTCGGTGCATTACCGCGATGCGGTCGCAAATCTGAGCGGCGACACGCAAGTCATGGGTAATGAATAGAACGGCCAGATCGAAGCGCTGCCGCACCTCATCGATCAGATGCAACACCTGGGCCTGCACCGAAACGTCGAGCGCAGAAACCGCCTCATCGGCAAGCAGAATTTCCGGGTCCATCGCAAGCGCGCGGGCAATACAGATGCGCTGGCGTTGGCCGCCCGAGAACTGATGTGGAAACCGACTGAGGACGTCAGGATCGAGGCTGACCAGTTCCATGAGCTGGCGCGCCTTTTCCCATGCTGACGGCGGCGCCGCGCCAAAATTGATAGGCCCTTCAACAATCGCGGCCCCTACGGTGCGGCGTGGGTTGAGCGAGCGATATGGGTCCTGGAATACGATCTGGACTCGCTTGCGGTGCGGCCGCAGGGCACGGGTCCCCATCAGCCCGATATCGGTGCCGTCGATCAGGATCTTTCCCGTGCTTGGTGCAATCAGGCGGGCAATGCAGCGGGCAATGGTCGACTTACCGGAGCCAGACTCACCGACCAGGCCGAGGATCTCGCCGCGCCGCACCGTGAGTTCGACGTCGCTTGCCGCCTCGACGTCGCGACGCGCACTGAGAAAGCCACCGATCCGGTAGGTTTTGCCAAGCCCACGCGTCTCGAGCACGACCGGGTTTGCAGCCGCTGCCGGCCGGTCCGGCGGGGTGAGGCTTGGAACCGCATCGACCAGCATACGCGTGTAAGGGTCGCGCGGATTGCGCAACACCTCGACCGCGGGTCCCTGCTCGACCACACGTCCGTGTTGCAGCACGATGACCCGGTGACCGATCTCGGCCACCACCCCGAAATCGTGGGTGATGAAAAGGACGCCAGTCTGGCGACGCTGCTGTAGCTCGGCGATCAGCTTGAGGATCCGCGCCTGCGTTGTCACATCCAGAGCCGTGGTTGGCTCATCGGCAATCAACAGGGCTGGATCGAGCACCAGAGCCGCCGCAATCATAACCCGCTGCCGCTGGCCGCCGGACAGCTGATGCGGATAGGCATCGATCATCTGTTCCGGTTCCGGGATACGGACCGCTGTCATGATATCGAGCACGCGACGGCGTCGCTCTGGCGCATCAAGGCCGGTATGAATCTTGAGCACCTCTGCGATCTGCTCGCCCACTCGCATCACCGGATTAAGCGCAGCTGTCGGCTCCTGAAACACCATCGCCATGCGCCTGCCCCGCAGCGGACGCATCTTTGGCGACGATTCGATCGGCAGATCGGTACCCTCCAGTCGGGCCGTGCCGGATGTCGCACCGAGGTCGGGCGCCAACAGCCCCATGATTGCGTGCGCTGTCACTGACTTGCCGGAACCGGATTCACCGACCATGCACACGATTTCGCCGGGGTGAATGGCAAATGAAACGTTCTCGATCGCATAACGTCGATCGCCACCAGTCGGCAATTGCACCGTCAAACCTCGGACGTCGAGGACCGGAATGCCCATCGGCTGCTCGTGTCCCAACATTACCAATGCATTCTCCGCGACCCCGCGAGCGTCATACTGCGCGTTGTGGCACCAAAACAGTCAAATGAATGGAAACGCGACCGGCACCAAGGGCAGTATTTTGATAACCATGTCGGGTCCCATCCACTCATTACCCGCACAAGTCGTCGGAAGGCGTTTTCATGTAGGCCTTCGTCAGGTTCGATAATCCGCCAGCGGGCTGCATTCAAGCCGTAAGGCGCGGCTCAATGAGAGACTCCGGTTCGGTACTTGTTTTGATCAACTGCCGATAAGCACATTGGCCCGCACTTTAACTAATGCTTTAAAACTTCTGCTTTAGCCGGCCTGCCCAGGCTCGCAGTCGGTGAGTGCGACCCGAAGATGCTTGAACCCGGGATTGCGCGAGGGTGCTCCGGCCCCGTTCGGCCTGTGAGCTGTCGATCATTCCAGCGCACGTTTCTTGCTCGCGGC
>Ga0187783_10004641_pt1 | contig 10161 bp, 9 predicted proteins | sample 1015_SJ02_MP02_2_FD_132471 | JGI IMG/M metagenome (GOLD analysis project Ga0187783, IMG submission 132471) | Tropical peat soil microbial communities from peatlands in Department of Meta, Colombia - 1015_SJ02_MP02_20_MG | ecosystem: Environmental > Terrestrial > Soil > Wetlands > Peat | place...
CCGCCAGTTCAAGGTGCTGCTGGTGCTCTTTGGGGCAGTAGCTGCCGCGCGCGAGCGTGAGGATCATCGGGTCGCGGCCCTGGATCGCGCTCAGCGTGCGGGTGGTGTCGGTGTGGTCGGGCAGCGCATAGTCGGGAAAGGTGCCGCCGGGCACGATGTCGGAACGCACGAGATGACCGCCTCTTCTCTACCGTCGCAGGTGCGGCCCGGACGGTGCTCATGTCGGCTTTCCGCATGGGGACGGGGACCCGGCTGTACCAGGAAACTCCCGTGAGCTTGCCGGTAGGCGTGCCCGTCGGCGCTCATGCCCACACTTGCGCCTGGTCAGGAAGCCGCCATCAGCAACGGGCCGACGATCGGAAGCAGCCCGCGCAGCCCGCCTACCCATTCGGCCGCGATGAGCATCACCCCCCGCCGTGCAGCCTCAGCTAGCTGCCCCTGGTCCGGCACTGTCACCTGGGCTGGAGGCACCGCCGGAGCCGGAGGCGTCACTCGACTTCGGGTGGGCCTGCTGAGCCGTCGGCGTGACGTCAGCCCCACCCGGATGCGAGGCGCTGATGGCGGACTCGCTGACCACCGACTCGCCATAACCGCCTGCGGCGACGGCACTGCCCTCCAGTTGCAACTGCGGCACGACCGGTTCCATCCAGCGCGGCATGTACCAGGCGTGCGCGCCGAGCAACGTCATCACCGATGGCACCAAGATCATCCTTACCAGGGACGCGTCGATCAGCACGGCGAAGGCCATGCCGATGGCGAGCATCTTCACGGTCGGATTGGTGTTCAGCACGAAGCTGGTGAATACCACGATCATGATCGCCGCCGCAGTGGTGATCACCCTGGCCGTAGCGCCGATCCCGATGGCTACGGCCCGGCGTGCGTCCTGAGTGGCGATCCACGCTTCATGCACCCTGGACAGCAAGAACACCTCGTAGTCCATGGACAGGCCGAAGACGATAGCGAACACCAGCATCGGTACGTAGGCAGGAATCGGCAGCGTGGTGTGCAGGCCGATCAAGCTCGCGCCCCACCCCCACTCGAAGATCGCGACGATGACGCCATAGGCCGCGCCGATTGACAGCAGGTTCAAGATGGCGGCCTTGGTCGCGATCACAATCGACCGGAACGCGGCGGTCAGCAGCACGAAGGCTATCGCGATCACTGCCAGGATCAGCCAGACGAGCCTGGACGTGATCCGGTGCGTGAAGTCGACCGATCCGGCGGTCGTACCGGTCACGTAGCTCGTGACCTTCTGCTTGGGCAGCACATCGACGCGCAGCGTATTGACCAGGTTCGAGGTCGCGACGGCTTGCGGGCGGGTAGTCGGGACCGCGTTGAAGACCGCAGTGGTCGCGGCCGAGTTGATCGCGTAAGGACCGACAGACGCAACTCCGGGCGTCCCGGCGACTGCCTTCTGCATATTGCCCAGCAGCATGCTGTCGGCCGAGCTTGACTGCTTGGGCAAGGCCACCACGATTGCTAGCGGCCCGTTCGAGCCAACGCCGAAGCCCTGGGTCATCAGGTCGTAGGCGCGCCGGCTTGAGTCAGACGTCGGGTTCGTACCGTTGTCGGGCTGGCCGAGAGTGATCGAGAAGAACGGAATCGCGAGCACGAGCAGCACGATCACGCTGAGGATGGCCCAGGGCCACGGGTGCGCGCTGACCTTGCGGCCCCACCTGGCAAACCCGGAGTTCTCGTGCCGCTCCTCGGTGGCGGCCGCGGTACGCCTGGCCTCCTCCCTGGAGGACTCGTGTGCCTTGTGCGCCTTGACCCGGGCCGTGAGGGCGCGCACGTTCGACCGAGCCAGGCCCATGAACGCCGGGACCAGAGTGAGCGCGGCCAGCATGGTGATCGCGACCGTGATCGCGGCCGCTAGGCCGAGCGCACCGACGAAGGCGACGTCAGAGATGTACAAGCCGAGGATGGAGACTACGACCGTGCTGCCAGCCACCACTATTGCAGCACCTGAGGTACCCTCGGCTCGCTCGATCGAGGTCTGCACATCCGTCCCAGCGTCGAGCTGCTCCCTGTGCCTGGCGACCAGGAACAGGCCGTAATCGACCGCAACGCCAAGGCCGAGCAGCGTGGCGATCGTGGGTGCCGTCGTCGGGAAGGTGATAGCTGCGGCGAGCAACCCGATGAGCGACAAGCCCGCGCCGACGCTGAAGATGGCCGACAGCAGCGGCATGGCAGCGGCAATGAGCGAGCCGAACATGAACAGCAGCAGCACCAGGGCTAGAGACAGGCCGATAACCTCGGATGTCCTGTCCTCCGTGACCTGGCCGATGTTTCCAGCGGCAGCGCCGTACTCGACCTGTAGCCCGGCCTTGGTCGCCGGGGCGACCGCGTTGTTGAGCTTAGTGAGGTACGCGGTGTCGAGCGAATAGGTGTTCACGTTCCACGAGACCGCCGAGTAGGCGATCGTGCCGTCTTTCGACACCATGCCACTGGACGTCGAGGCGAATGGGCTGACCGCCTTGATCACGTCGGGCAGTTTGGCGACGTTGCTGGTGGCCTGGTTCACCGCCGTGGCATCGGCGGAAACAGTGCCCTTCTTGGCATGAAAGACGATCTGCCCCGCATAGCCACCTTGCGAGCTGAAGGTGTCATTAAGGCGGTTCAGGCCCTCATCTGACTCGGTACCTGGCACGTTGTAGTTATTGACGTATTGACCGCCAAACGCCGATCTGGCGGCTAGCAGGCCACCGAGGATGAGCACCCAGGCGACGATCACAATCCAGTGCCGACGTGCAGAAAACCCGCCGAGCCGCTCCAGCCATCGATTCACCGCGCCAGTCCCCCGCAGTTGTGGCGCCTTCCTCGCGCGGCCGCGGCTATCTGTTCCCCTCCAGACCGTGGCTGCAGGCGCTTTCGCCTACTATCCCCGCTGGTCACCCAGCGGACACACACAAGTGGCACAGGTGCCAGCCGCTGGCGGGACTGAGCGCATCTCGGCGTCGCGGCGGGAGATCACAGCGTGCTCAGCTTGGAACTTGACATATCAAATAAACAGTCGTTTCATTTTGGCCATGGGCCGCATCGCGGGCGTGGCTGCTGCCGAGACCCGGGAGCGGTTGCTGCGTGCGGCTGCAGATGTTTTCGCGGAGCGCGGATATGACGGCACGCGGGTGGCGGACATAGCGGCAGCCGCCGGGGTAAGCAACGGCGCGATGTACGCCCACTTCGGCTCGAAGGCGGAGCTGCTCGTCGCCGCGTTGCGCGCACACGGACGCCCGCTGCTGGCTGACCTGCTGGCAGCCGATCCCGATCGCTCGATCACCGAGCTACTTCTCATGATCGGCAGAGGGCTGCTTCGACGCCGCGGCAGCAGCGGCTATCTCATCGCCGAAGCTCTCGTCGCTGCGCGCCGCGACGAGCAGGTGGCTGGGCTGATGCGCGAGTACACGAGGGAACGCGCCGACTGGCTGGCCGGGCTTGTGCAGGCCGCGCAGGTTGGCGGCGAGCTTGATCCGGCCTTGTCGCCTGACGCGCTGGCGCACTTCTGCCTTCTCGTTGCAATGGGGAGCGCGCTGCTGACACCGGACCTGCACGCTGTCGACGACGATGACTGGACCGCGCTACTGACGCGGATCGTGGCCGCCCTGGCCTGTTCCGACATGACCGTACCAACGGGAAGAGCCCGGTGAGACTGCGCATCAACTCCGACATCTGCCAGGGGCACGGCCGGTGTTACGACCTGGCCCCTGACCTCTTTGGCGACGACGATGAGGGCTATGGGCAGGTCCTCGGCGATGGGGTCGTGCCGCCGGACAGAGAACATGAAGCGCGCCTGGCGGTGTCAAACTGCCCGGAGCGCGCGATCGCGCTGGTCGAGGAGAGCTGACATGACCGTCGACGACCGCTTCAGCACGGACTACCGGCAAGCGCGAGCAGACCAGCCGCTGGGCACCCGCAGCGAGATCGTCACCGGCCCGGTTACGGACTGGGCGACGGACTTCTCTCATCTCGAGCCAGAGTGGGCCGCTGACCCTTACCTGATCCAGGACGATCTGCGGCAGCGCTGCCCGATAGCGCACACGGACAGGTTCGGCGGCGGGTGGCTGCCAACCCGCTACGAGGATGTGGCAGCGATCGCGTACGATACCGAGCGCTTCTCCTCGCGCGCGATAGTCATGAGCAACTTCCGGCCGCCGCCGGAACTGGCTCCGATCGGCGGTTCACCCCCGATCTCCTCCGACCCGCCGTTCCACCACGACGCCAGGAAGCTGCTGCTTCCTGCCTTCACCAAGTCCGCAGTCAGCAAACACGAGCCAGCCACCCGGGCGTTCTGCCACTCACTAGTCGACTCGTTTGCCGGGCGCGATGTGGTCGATGCCGCGCACGACTACGCCCAGCACATCCCGATGCGGGTCATCGCAAACATGCTCGGCTTCCCGGCAGAGGACGGACCGCAGTTCCGTGAGTTTGTCGAGAACACCCTCGAGGGCATCAACCTGCCCCCCGAGGAGCGCATCGCGCGGATGTCGAAGCTGATCGACTACCTGCTCGCCCAAGTGCACGACCACCTCGACAGGCCGCGCGAGGATCTGACGACCTACCTGATCAACGCCGAGCTCTACGGCCGCAAACTGGAGCCATTCCACGTCGTCGGTTCGCTCGTCCTGCTGCTCATCGCCGGCATCGACACCACCTGGAGTGCGATCGGAGCGTCGCTGTGGCACCTGGCAAGGACGCCGGAGGACCGCAGGCGGCTGGTCGCCGATCCGGCGTTGCTGCCGACCGCGATGGAGGAATTCCTGCGGGCCTTCGCGCCGGTCACCATGGCCCGGCTGGTGAAGAACGACATGCACTGGCGCGGTGTTGACATGAAGGCCGACGACTGGATCCTGCTGTCGTTCCCGGCGGCCAACCGCGATGGCGCGCAGTTCGAGCAGGCAGCACAGGTCATCATCGATCGAGAGATCAACAGGCATGCCGCGTTCGGCCTGGGCATCCACCGTTGCCTGGGCTCGCATCTAGCGCGGATGGAGCTCAGGGTCGCGCTTGAGGTCTGGCTGGAGCGGATCCCGGCCTTTAGGCTGGATGACCCGGCGGCGGTGACATGGTCCACTGGCCAGATCCGGGGCCCGCGGACCCTGCCGCTTCGGATCAACCGACTCCCGGCCGAAGCTGCGTGATCGCGGTTCACCGCCCTGCGCGGCAGTGCGCGCAAGAAGGCGCTGTCGTCAGCTATCCCGCCGCGCGACGCGACCATCTGCCACCGTCGCGAGGAAACCTGCGAGAGCTTGCCACCACGACTGCGAGTTCTCGAACTGCGGGCAGTGGCCTGCGTCCGGGATGATCTCCAGTGCGGCCCGGCCGACACCTGCGGCCATCCGCTTTGACGGGCCGAGGAAGGGACGATCCTGCTCGCCCACGATCACCAGGACCGGCAGCGAGTCCGGCAGCCCCTGCAACCTGTCCAGCCGGTCCGCCGTGGTAGCGAAGACGGGAGCCATGGCTGCGTACATCGCTGGTGAGGTTGCCCGAAGCTTCCGGTCGCAGAACTCCGCGTAGCCGGCTTGCTCACTGACCAGGCGCCGGTGCGCGGCCGTCTCGAGCGGGCTCTGGTGCTCGGCGAGGATGCTCGCAAGCACGTCCATGCCCTGCGCGCGGACGATGTCCACCGCGGCCTGGACGAGATCAGGATCCAGGCTGTGCAGGGGGCCGTGCGTGGTATCCATCAGGATCAGGCCGTCGAGCCGCGCCGGTGCCATCAACGCCATGAGCTGCGCGACCATGCCTCCCATGGAGTGACCGAGCAAGACGAACCGGTCCCAGCCGAGTTCGTCAGCGAGCCCCAGCATGTCGCCTGCCATGAGCTCGAAGGAGTAAGCAGCCTCCTCGGCCGGCTTGGCGCTCGCGCCGTGGCCGCGCAGATCGGGCGCCACCACGTGCCATCCGGCCGCGGCGAGCGGGTCAAGCCACGGCGTGAAGTCTTCCTTGGCCCCGGTGAAGCCATGCACCAGCAGGAGCGGGCGCTGTCCGGCTCCAGCTTCGGCAATGGACAGCCGAATGTCGTCGACTGCGACATGCCGCTCTGCCATGCGCATCATCTTCCCCGGGGTCCGCGGTGACCAGGTCCGCGGGTATTTAACCTCGCGGGCGGCTAACTCGGCAAGATCGCGATATGGCGGCCGCGGTTCCGTGCGTTGGCTGTTAGCATCGCGACTGGCATGGCTGTGGCTACTGGGCTTCCTGATGCGTCTGCTTGGACGCTCGATCCTGGTCTGGCATACCTCAATCACGGTGGGTTCGGCGCCGCGCCCCGGCCCGTCCTGGCGGAGCAACGCGCCTGGCGGGACGCCATGGAGCGCAATCCCGTGGACTTTCTCAGCCGCAAGCTCCCGGAGTTGCTGGCCGGAGTCAGGGCCAAGATCGCTGAGTTCCTCGGCGCTGACGAGGAGGGCCTGGTCTTCGTCGAGAACGCGACAGCCGGAGCGCAGACCGTGATCGCGCAGGCCGGGCTGGCGCCGGGTGATGAGGTGGTGACCACCGATCACTGCTACCCGGCGGTGCTGGCGCAGCTGCGCCGGGCGGCTGAAGCGACCGGAGCGCTGCTGCGGATCGCTCCGGTGCCGCTGCCGCCCGCTGACCGGACGGCTGTTGCCGCTGCGGTCGTGTCACGGCTCAGCCGGAAGACTCGGCTGCTGGTGGTCGATCACGTTGCCTCGTGCAGCGGGCTGGTATTCCCGGTCGAGGAGATCAGCAACGAATGCCGGCGGCAGGGGGTAGCGGTCCTGGTCGACGGCGCCCACGCGGCTGGCATGCTGCCGGTCGACGTAGGCCGGGTCGGCGCAGACTTCTGGGTCGGGAACATGCACAAATGGGTGTGTGCACCCAAGGCGTCCGCAGCCTTGCACGTGGCACCGCAGTGGCGGGACACGCTGCGGCCGCTGATTGCCTCGCATGGCGTGGCCGACGGATTCCGGCCAGCGTTTGACTGGACCGGCACCCGCGATCCGAGCGCCCTGCTCTCGGTCCCGGCCGCGCTGGCATTCTTCGGCCAGGCCGGCTGGGAGGCGGTCCGGAGACACAACAACGACCTAGCCGGCCGCGGCGCGACGCTGGTCGCGCAGCGAGTCGGCACCAGCTCGCCAGTTGCCGACGGTCTTGCGGCGGCGATGCGACTGGTAAGGCTGCCGGCCCCGCTGAGCGAGACCGAAGCCAGGGCACTGGAAGGCCGGCTGGCCGAGGAGCATGGCGTGATCGTTCCGGTCACTCACCATGGCGGCTGGTGCTGGCTGCGCTTGTCGGCGCAGCTGTATAACACCATGAATGACTACGAACGGCTGGCCGGCGCCCTGTGAGCACCCCGGCGGGTCGTCACCCTCTGATCAGGCCAGAATGGGAAGCATTCCCCCGGAGAGGGACCCGCGAGGTGCAGCAACCGGCCAGCAATAGCGCCAGCCGATCGTCGCGGCAGTGGTCGCGCCTAGTTGCGCTGGCCGCTGGCCTTGCCGCGCTGGCCGTAGCGGCGGCGGGCTGCGGGGGCGCAGCCGTCGCCAGCACCCCACAGTACGAGGTGCTGGCCCGGACGATCCCTGGCCTGGGCGAGATCATCACCGACGGCAAGGGCTTCACCCTGTACATGTACGCCCCTGATCACCGCGGGGCGTCGCAATGCTACGGATTCTGCGCGCAGCAGTGGCCGCCGCTGCTCTTGCCGCACGGCGTCAGCCAGGCCACGGCGGGGCCGGGCGTGCACAAGGCGCTGCTCGGCACCGTAAGGCGGAGTAACGGGATGCTTCAGGCGACTTACAACGGCTGGCCACTCTACCTGTGGCAAGGCGACGCGGCGCCAGGCCAGGCGACCGGACAGGCGTATGACATGGGCCTGTGGTACGTGCTGTCGGTGACTGGCGCGGTAGACAAGGGCACCCCGCGAAGCTAGGGATCCTGATGCTTCGCGGAGATGACCCCAGCACAACTTCGGCGGCGCCAGTTTGTCCGTCTACACAGATCGGTGAGTCGGGGCGCCGCAGCGGTTGACACCGTATGTGGCGCTTTCTAGCTTGAGAGCTGCCCGGGCCGTGAGCTGCAGAGAGAGGGCGCAGATGGCGGACATTGTGATCGGCATTGCCTCGTCACATACGCCGCAGCTCAGTTCCGGCGTGGACATGTGGCCCGATCACGCCGAGCGGGACCGCCGCAATCCGCGCCTGCTCGGGAAGGATGCGGAGTATCACAGCTATGACGACCTGCTGGCCCACGCCGAGCCGGCCATCGAGGGTGAACTTGACCAGGTCGTATGGGACTCGAAGTACGTTCGCTGCCAGGACGCTATCGCGGCGCTGGCAGCTCGGCTGCGCACAGCGCAACCAGATGTGGCTGTCATTATCGGCGACGATCAGCGGGAGCTTTTCCTCGACGACGGCATCCCTGCGATCGCCTTGTTCGCTGGCGACGAACTGGTGGACATACCGCCGAGCAGCGAGGTCATCGACCGGATGCCGGCTGGAATTCGCGCCGCTGGCTGGGCAGTGCACGCCGACCGCCCTGCCCGGCATCCAGTCTGCGCCGACCTGAGCCAGCGGATGGCCGAAGAGCTGACCGCGGCCGGGTTCGACCTCACGCTGCTCACGCAGCAGGCACCGGGCCGGAGCCTCGGCCACGCCTTCACCTTTCCCCGGTACCGGCTCGGGCTGCCGGCTGCCACTGCGATAGTCCCGGTCTTCGTCAACACTTACTACCAGCCCAACGTGCCGTCGGCCGGCCGTTGCTACTCGCTCGGCCGCGCGATTCGCCGCGCGCTTGAGGCCTGGGATAACAGCGCGCGGATTGCCGTGATTGCCTCTGGCGGCCTCAGTCATTTCGTCGTTGACGAAGACCTGGATCGCCGGGTCCTGGCCGGAATCACGCAGCACGATGCGGATGCTCTGACCTCGCTGCCGCGCCGGCAGCTGCGCTCCGGTAACTCGGAGATCCTGAGCTGGGTCGGCGCGGCCGGCGCACTCGAGGGCCGGACCGCCACGGTCGTCGACTACGTGCCCGGATACCGAAGCCCAGCTGGCACCGGAGCCGGAATGGCGTTCGTCCAGTGGGAATGACCTGGTGACACCGCGCTGAAAGGATCGCTGTGTATCACGACTTGCCCGTGCTCGATGTCCACGGTCACGTTTCAGTGCCGTTCTCGGCTAACTCGTTCCTCGTCCTCATGATGGGCTCGAATACCCCGATGGACAGCCCCATTGGTCTCCAGGCGGCCGGACCTGGCAGAGTCACCCAGGACGAGTTCCGGGAGGCCGCTGCAGGCCATGCGCGCTACCTGGATGACAGAAACATCGACGTGCAGATCATCGGCCCGCGGCCGTTCCTGACGCTGGGCTGGATGGAGCCGCACCTGGTGCCGGCCTGGACCCGCTACGTCAACGACATGATCCACCAGCAGTGCACGTTCTTCCCCGAGCGGTTCCTCGGCGCTTGCCTGCTGCCGCAGCTTAGCGATGCCCCCGACGTGGCTCACTGCATCGGCGAGCTCAACCGATGCGTCGGGGAGTACGGCTTCGTCGCGGCTTACGCGTCGCCTGATCCGGCCGGGCGGCGCAGCACGCCGGGCATGCACGAACCGTACTGGTATCCGCTGTACCAGCGCTGCCAGGAACTGGCGATCCCGATCATCGTGCACGGAACCAACTCGCTAGACCCTCGTTACCGGGTGGTCCCGCACAACTACCAGCTTGGCTTCCTGACCGAGCAGTACCTGGCCGGGCAGTTCCTCAGCCACGGCGATGTCTTCGAGCGCTTCCCTGAGCTGAAAGTGATCATCTGCCACTGCGGTGGCGCGCTCGACCGATTCATCCCGACCGACCCGCACATCGCGCAGAAGGACCTTGGCGCCAACCTCTTCTACGACACCTGCGCGTACGACCTGATCTTCCTTGAGGCTGCCATCAGGCAGCGCGGCGTCAGCCGGATGGTCTTCGGCACTGAGGCGCCTGGCTCGGGCCGGGCCGTTAGGCCCGAGACTGGCCGCACCTCCGACGACCTGGTGCCGGTGATCGGTGACTTCAGCTTCTTGACCGAGGACGACAAGAAGAAGATCTTCAACGAGAACCCGGCCAGGGTCGTCCCAGGGCTTGCGAAGATCGGTCACTGAATCGCTCGCCCTGCGTGGGAGGCACAAATGCGCGACGAACCGCGGGCGGAGACCGTGGGCAG
>Ga0187783_10004642_pt1 | contig 10159 bp, 8 predicted proteins | sample 1015_SJ02_MP02_2_FD_132471 | JGI IMG/M metagenome (GOLD analysis project Ga0187783, IMG submission 132471) | Tropical peat soil microbial communities from peatlands in Department of Meta, Colombia - 1015_SJ02_MP02_20_MG | ecosystem: Environmental > Terrestrial > Soil > Wetlands > Peat | place...
CGCAGGATCCGCGAGACCGTGAGCAACGGGTCAGACGGCGACGGCCAACCGCCGCCCTGGCCCGCCGCGGGCGTTTCTTCTGGCCCCACGCCGGTCTCGTCGGTGGCGCCCGCGAGCCCACCCGTCGCGCCGTCGCCAGCCCCTGCGTCGCCACCCGTCACGCCGCCGCCCGATCCCGTGGCGGCGCGCCAACCTCCGCCCCCCGCGCCCGAGCCGCCGCCGGCGGCGTTCGCGCCCGAGCCCCCGCCGCCCGAGCCCTTGGCGCCGACGATCGCCGAGGCCGAGCTCCAGCCCGACCCCGCCGCTGACGCGAGCCACCTGTCCACGGACGAGCTCGGACCGCCGGTGCAGCCGGCCGAGGACCCTGGCGAGGGCGAGCGCGAGGCGAGTTGATGGCGCAGCGAACCCCGGCCGAGATCCGCAACTCGATCGAGGAGAACCGCATGGAGCTGGCGGTGTCGCTCGACCGACTGCGCGGCGAGGTCGCCTACATCACCGACTGGCGCGGGCACATCGAGCGCCACCAGAACGAGCTGATCGCGGGTGCCACCGTGCTCGGCCTGCTGCTCGGCGGTCGCATGCTGCGCCGCCGGCGCCGGCGGCGCCGCGAAGGCTGATCAGGACAGAAGCGAGCGCGGCAGGCCGCCGAGCCCGATCAGTCCTGGCCCGGTGTAGGTGCCGATGACCGGGCCCACCTCAGAGCTGAAGGCGGGCTCTGAATCGAACACCTCGCGGCAGCGCTCGATCAGGCGCTCTGCCTGTCCTGGGGCACGGATGTGCTGCACGGCCCACGCGTCGGCGCCCTCGCCGTGCAGCTCGTGCGCGTACTGGACCATCCGCTCGAAAGCCCGGCCGGCCGTGCGCACGCGCTCGACCGGCACGATCTCGTACTCGAGCGAGAGGATCGGCTTGATCCTCAGCGTCCCGCCGAGCCACGCCTGCGCGCGCCCGATGCGACCCCCGCGTCGCAGGTACTCGAGCGTGTCCAGGCAGAACCAGATCTTAAGCCCCCGGCGGGCCTCGCGCACGCGCTTGGCCACGGCCTCGCGGCCGGCCCCAGCCCGGGCCGCGGCGCACGCCGCGAGCACGACCAGCCCGGTCCCGCCGCAGGCGGTTTCGCTGTCGACGACCTCCACGCGCTCGCCGTGGCCACGCTCGGCGAGCAGCTCGCACGTCTGGCGCGCCGCCTCGTATGTGCCAGAGATCCCGCCCGCGAGGTGGATCGAGACGATGTCGTGGCCGCTGTCGATGAGCGGCTCCCAGACGGCGAGGAAGTCGCCGATCGAGGGCTGGGAGGTGGTGGGCAGCTCGGGGTCTGACGCGAGGCGCTCGTAGAAGCCGGCGAAGCCGTCCATGTCGAGCTCGCGCACGGGCTGACCGGCCCAGCCCACGTACAGGCTGACGCGATGTATCTGCTCGCGCTCGACGATCTCCGCTGGAAGGTAGTGCGTGCTGTCGGTCGCGATCGCCACCGGTCGCCCGCCCCCGGCGGACGCTATGCGAGCACCTCGGCCAGCTCGCCCGACTCGTACATCTCGGTGACGATGTCGCAGCCGCCGACGAGCTCGCCGTTGGCGAACAGCTGGGGGATGGTCGGCCAGTTGGAGATCGCCGAGAGCTCCTGGCGGATGCGCGGGTCGGGCAGGACGTCGACCGCGGCGAACGGCGTGTCGAGCGCCTGCAGCGCCGCCACCGTGCGCGCCGAGAATCCGCACGCGGGCGCTTCGGGGGTGCCCTTCATGAACAGGATCACCTTGTTCTCGGCAATCGCCTCGCGGATCGCCTCGCGGATCGCGCTCGCGCTCGCGCTCGCGCTGTCGTCGGGCGATGCGGCGACGCCCTGGTCGGGTTCGCCGTCCATCATCGGGAGGTCGCGGACTGTCCGGTCTGCGCTTGACATGGGAGAGCTCCTAGCGGTCGGTCTGGGTGTCTTATGGAGTCTGCGTCGTGAGCGACAGCGCGTGGATGGCGCCGCCGATCTCGCCGTCGAACACGTCGTAGACGAGGCGATGCTGCTCGAGGCGGCTGCACCCCTCGAAGGCGGTCGCGGTGACGGTCGCGTGGAAGTGGTCGCCGCCGCCGGTGTAGTCCTCGACCTCGGCGCGGGCGCCCTCGATCGAGGCCTCGATACGCTGCTTGATCTCCTCCGGGGACGGCATTTCAGGCCCAGCTTAGCCGCTATACTCGGTAAAGCGGTGATCACGATCAGCGACAAGGGCGCGGAGAAGGTGCGCGAGTTCCTCGCCGCACAGGACGCGGAGGCGAGCATGGCCGGACTACGCGTCGGAGTGCGCGGCGGCGGCTGCTCTGGCTTCCAATACCAGCTTGCCTTCGATGAGCAGCGCGCCGGCGACGTCGTGTTCGAGAGCCACGGGCTCAAGCTGCTCGTCGACAACGAGAGCCTGCCGTTCGTGAGCGGCTCGACGATCGACTACGAGGAGAGCCTCCAGGGCGCGGGGTTCAAGGTGAACAACCCCAACGTCGTGGCTGCGTGCGGCTGCGGGTCCTCGTTCCGGGTAGCCGAGCAGGACCAGGTCTCAGCCGTCTGACGGCCGGATGGCGGTGCGCGGCGGCGTCCTCGGTCGCTCGCGTGCGCCTGCACGCCACGCTCCCTGCGTCCTTGCCCCGTTTGCCCTCCGGCCGTCAGAGGCGAGTTGGATCTCGGCGGTGCGGGCCGGCGTCCTCGGTCGCTCGCGTGCGCCTGCACGCCACGCTCCCTGCGTCCTTGCCCCGCTTGCCCTCCGGCCGTCAGAGGCGAGTTGGATCTCGGCGGTGCGCGGCGGCGTCCTCGGCGCTCGCGCGCGCCTGCACGCCACGCTCTACCAGGGCTGGCGCAAGTGGTTTGCGACAGAGCGGCGGACATGATCAAGAGCCCGTGCAGACGGGGATTTTTGCGTCGAGGAACCCGCGCTGAGCGCCTTGACGGGCTCCTGGGCATTGTGTAGGTTGGCGCTGACATGATGTCGAGTTAGTACTGGGATTGGATGCCCTTTCCGGCAAGGCTCAGGTCTCCGGCAAAGGGGTCGGCGCCGGTGGGTTCGTGAATCTGACGACGGGCGCCTTGCGGTCGTCTGAGGAGGGCTCACCGGCGTCGGCCAACCTCAGCGACGGTGCGAGCGTGGGCGGGGAGTCAGGCCGGCTCGTTTTGGAGCGAGCGCCAGAGGTAGCGGCAGGCGAGCGTGCGATATGGCCGCCAGGGCGAGGCGATGCGCTCGATCGTGTCCGCGTCCGGGAGGGCGTCGAGGTGATAGGCGCGCTCGATCGCACGCCGGATGCCGAGGTCGCCCACGGCGAGCACGTCGGGGCGCTCGAGATGGAACATCAGGAACATGTGAGCGGTCCAGGTGCCGAGTCCCTTGACGGCGACGAGCTCGGCGATGACGTCCTCATCGTCCATCGTGTCGAGCCGGGCCAGCTCGAGCTCGCCGGAGATGACGTGCTCGGCCAGTGAGCGCAAGAAGCTCACCTTCGCGCGCGACAGCCCGACGGCGGCGCGCAGCTCTTCGGGGTCGTCGGCGAGGATCTCCTGTGGAGTCGGTGGACGCCCGCCGAAGCGATCGATCAAGCGCGTGTAGATTGCGCGTGCTGCCAGCACCGAGAGCTGCTGACCGACGATCGAGCGCACGAGCGAGCCGTAGTGGTCGTCGCGGTCGGGTCTGCCGGCGCGGGGGTCGGGAAGGGCGCCGGCCGACGCGATCAGCTTTGCCATCACCGGGTCGCTGCGCTTGAGGTGGGCGAGGCCGGCACGCGAGCTGCGCGGGCGCGAACGGCCACCGGCGGGCTTGGCCACGGGCTTGCGGCTGGGCGCCGCGCGGGCGCCTGCGCGAGTGCTCACCACCTCGATCAGGCCGCCGGGAGCGGCTCGGTCTGGACGGCGATCGGCTTCCCGTCGAGCGCGTTCAGCGCGCGCTCCAACGACATCCGGATGCAGGTGAAGCTCGGGGTATCGCGGACCGTGTAGCGGGATGCCTCGGTCGTGCGCAGCCGCTGGACGAGGTCCAGGAAGGCGCCGACGTCGTCGGTGTCGAAGGCGACGACGAACTCCTGGTCGTCGAGCCCGAAGGAATAGATCGTGTGGTTGTCGACGCCCGGATATTCGCGCCCGACCTCGATGTGCTGCTGCATGATCCGCCAGCGCTCTTCGGCGGGCAGCGCGTACCACTCGCGAGACTTCACGAACGGGTAGACGAACACGTAGGCGCCCTCGAAACCGCGCGGCGAGACGCGCTCGTCCTGGGAGTACTCGGAGCTTTTGCGCATTCCCAGGAACGAGTACGGAATCGAAGCCCACTGCATCAGCCCACTCTGGGCGAGCACGACGTGCAGCTCGTGGATGCGCTTCAGGTTCTCCGCCTCGGCGATCAGCAGCAGCTCGGCGTCCCCTCGGGTGCCGACCAGTGAGAAGGACTGAAGCAGGTGACCGTCGGCGAAGTCCTCGCATGCGGCCATCAACTCGCGCTTGTCCTGCTCGCGCTCGGCGGCCTCCCGCCGTCGCCACGCGGGGTCGATCTTCAGGAACGTGTACTTGACGAAGTGACGGCGAGCGCGCACGCGGCGATTATCGCACCGCGTGCCCGCTCCGAGCGGGACTCCGCGGGCGGGCCGACGGCACTCGCCGGCCCAGACCCGACGATCGACGGCGGCGGCGGATACAGTGTGCGGCTGTGCGGATCGCGCTCGTGTCGCCGTACTCGTGGACGTATCCTGGCGGGGTCACGCGCCACATCGAGTCGCTCGCAGGGGAGCTTCGCGCGCAGGATCACGAGGTGCGCATCCTCGCTCCGTACGACCCCGACGACGGGCTCGCACGGTGGCTGCACAGAGGGGCGCGCCCGCAGGGGCGCGAGCAGCCCGAGGGCTTCGTCTCGCTCGGACGCACCGTCGGCATCCCGGCCAACGGCGCCGTGTCGAACATCGCTGCGGTCCCGCAGGCGGTGCTCGCCCTGCGCCGCGAGTTGCGCACCGGCTCCTACGACGTCGTGCACCTGCACGAGCCGGTCGTCCCGCTCGTCTGCTGGGACGCGATGGTCAGCGCGCGCGAGCTGCCGCTCGTGGGGACCTTCCACACCTACTCCGAGAACACGCTGACGAACGGGATCGCCGCGCTTCCGCTCGGGGGCCGGCGCCGCATGAACCACCTGCGTGTGCGCATCGCGGTGTCCGAGGCGGCCGCGTGGACCGCGCGACGCTTCTTCGGGGGGCGCTATCGGATCGTCCCCAACGGCGTCCAGCTGCCGGCCGGCGACGAGCTCGACCAGGCGTTCGCGCGAGAGGGCGGGATTGCCGGCGAGACGCGCTTCGCCGGTGATGGCGAGGCGTGTCCGCTGCGGATCGTGTTCGTCGGGCAGGCGGTGGAACGCAAGGGACTGCCCGTGCTGCTGCGGGCGTTCGAGGCGCTCCGCGATCACGTCCCGGCGACGCTCACGCTCGTCGGCGCGAGCGCCGAGGAGGTCGCCCACATGATGCTCGACGATCGCGACGTGCTCGCGCTGGGCAAGGTGTCCGAGCGGCGCAAGCTCGCCGAGCTCGCGCGCGCCGACGTGCTCTGCGCGCCTTCGCTGAGCGGCGAGAGCTTCGGCATGGTCATCACCGAGGCGTTCGCCGCAGCCACGCCGGTGGCCGCGTCTGACATCCCGGGTTACCGCGACGTGCTGCGCGACGGCGTGGACGGACAGCTCGTGCCCGCGGGCGATCCGCTGGCGCTGGCAGAGGCATTGCGCCGCCTGGCGCTCGATCAGCACGCGCGCCGGCGGATGGCCGGCGCCGCGCGCGAGCGCGCGCAACGCTTCGCCTGGCCGCACGTGACCCGCGAAGTGCTCGACTGCTACGAGCAGGCGGTGTCGATCGGCGCGCCATCCACGCGGCTTCATCGGGTCGCGGTTCGTCACGGCCTAGCGCCGGCCGACCTGCTGCCGCGTGTCCCGGCCCAGCGGCTGCCCTCGCTGCAGTCCGGGCGCAAGGAGGGCCGTGCGCCGCCGCCCTACTCCCGCCGGCGGCGAACGTTGGGCCGCGTCGGGCTGGTCGCGAGCTCGCTCGCCGGCGCCGGCCTGGCCGCGCTGGCGCTGCAGCGTGTGGGGATCGCGCCGGTCGTCACCTCGCTGCTGGCGTCCAAGCCGGGCCTGTTGGTCGCGGCCGTGGGGACGATGTGTGCGGCAATGCTCGCGCGCGCGCTCTCCTGGCACGCGATCCTGGCGGTCGCGCCGACGTGGCGGCGGGCGCGCCGGCGCGACGCGATGCAGGGCACGTTCATCGGCGTGCTCATGTCGGCCACGCTGCCAGCGCGCCTGGGCGAGCCCTCGCGCGCGCTGATCGTCGCCCGCAGGCTCGGCCGTGCGCGCGAGACGCTTCCGGTCGTGCTCGGCACGATGGTCTCCCAGACGATCCTCAACCTGCTCGCGCTGGCGGCGCTCGGGGGCGTGGCGCTGTCGAGCGTGAGCGTGCTCGACGCCCACGACCGTCCGCTGCTGCTGATCGCGCTCGCCCCACTGGCGGTGCTCGCGGCGACGCTGCTGGCGCCCGTCTTTATCCCGCCAGCGGCGGTCTCGCGCTCACGGCGCGCACAGGCGCTGCTGGCGGGGCTGGGAGGGGTGCTCGCGCGCCTGCGCGACGGCCTGCGCGTCTTTCGCCGGCCGCGCAGCGCCGGGCTCGCCACCGCCGCCCAGCTCGGTGCGTGGGCGCTTCAGCTGCTGTCGTGCTGGCTGTTGCTCGTGGCCCTCGGCCTCGATGCGCACGCGGGGCTCGCCGCGGCCGCCGGCGTCCTGTTCGCGGTCAACGTCACGGCCATCATCCCCGCGACGCCCGCCAACGTGGGGGTCTTCCAGGCCGCCTGCGTGGCCGTGCTCGCCGGCGCTTACCACATCTCGACGCCCGAAGCGATCGCCTACGGCATCGTGCTCCAGGCGGTCGAGATCGGCGCCGCGGCGATCATGGGCCTGCCCGCCCTGCTCAACGAGGGGATGTCGTGGCGCGAAGTGCGCCGGCGCACGCTCTACGCGTCGCCGGTCAAGCTCGGTCCGCTGCCCGAGCGGACCCGCGGGCTGTCGCAGGTCGAGGGCTAGCGACAGGCTCAGGAGCCTCCGGCCATCGCGGGCGCGTCCTCTTCTTCGACCGCCCCGTCCGGCGGGTCCTCGTCGCCGAGCTCCTCGAACAGCGAGGGATCGCGCGGCGAGCCCTTGATCACGTCGTCCGGTGAGCCGTCGGGCAGCAGCCGTCCCTGGCGGGTGCCGAAGTAGATCGCCTGCGGGTGGTGGGCGACGAGCGCGAGCGTCGACTGCTCGGGGTCGGGGGCGTAGCCGTCTGTGATCGTCATGCCGATCTGGCGCAGGTCGAGCAGCCGGTCCACCTTGACGTGCTCGCTCTGCTCGGGCACGGCCGGGTAGCCCCACGAGTAGCGCCGTCCCTGCGTGGGCGCGATGCCGAGCATGCCGCGGATCTCGGCGTGCAGCCACTCGGCCAGCCCCTCGGCGGTCTGCACGCCCAGGCCGTGCACGAACAGCTGCTCTGCGAACTCGCCGTCGGCCTCCAGGCGAGCCATCAGCTCGGTCACCTCCGAGCCGACGGTCACGGCCTGCACGGCGATGACGTCGAGCTCGTCGGGCGCCGCGCCATCCACGGCTGGGCGAAAGAAGTCGGCCAGGCAGATCCGGTCGCCTTTGGGCTGGCGGGGGCACACGAAACGCGTGAGCTCGTGCTCGCGGTCGCTGGGATCGAGGATCACGATGTCGTTGCCGAGCGCGTAGCAGGGGAAGAAGCCGAGCAGCGCGCGCGGGTGCAGGTACGGCTCCCGCCCTACTCCGGCGCCCCCATCTGGCCGCTGCTCGCCCGCCTGGTGCCCGACCGCCTCGCGCCACATGCGCTCCAGCCGCGGACGGAAGTCGTCCCGCAGCAGCTCCTTCCAGGCTTGGCCTTTGACGCCCTTGCCCCCCCAGTGGAGCTTGAACAGCACGTGCGTGTCGAGGTGGCGATAGACCTCGTCGATGTCGACCGCCAGCTCGCGCACGCCCCAGAAGGGCGGATCGGGGATCGGCACGTCGGCGCGCGCCCCCGAGCGCACCGAGTCGTCTGAGAGGTCGGGACCCTCCTCGGCCGCATCCCCCTTGGCGCGGAACTCGCTCGCCCCGGCGCGCAGCTTGTCGACGAACGCGGTGCGCGCGTCGGCGTCGATCAGCTGGTCCATCACGGCGAGGCCCTCGAACGCGTCCTTGCAGTAGAACACGCCGGGCTCATAGACCTCGTCCGACTCCCGCCCGCCCGGATACAGCGCGCGGTAGCCGAAGGCGCGGTTGATCGCCGCGCCTCCGATCAACACGGGATACGGCAGCCCCTTGGCGTGGAGCTCCTGGATGCACGCCGGCATCTGCTTGGAGGTCGATACGAGCAGAGCGCTGAGCCCGATGGCGGTCGCGTCGTGCTCCTGCGCGGCGTCCACGATCGTCTGGATCGGGACCTGCTTGCCCAGGTCCACGACCGTGTAGCCGTTGTTGGTGAGGATCGTGTTGACGAGCGACTTGCCGATGTCGTGGACGTCGCCGAACACGGTCGCGAGCACAACCGTCCCCTTCGTGTAGCCCTCGATCTTGTCGAGGTATTTCTCCAGCTGCGCGACGGCGCGCTTCATCACTTCGGCGGACTGGAGCACGAACGGGAGTATCAGTTCGCCGGCGCCGAATTTGTCGCCCACCTCCTTCATCGCGGGCAGCAGCACGTCGTTGAGCGTCGGAACCGCGCCGATCTTCTGAACGCTCGCGTCGATCCATCCCTCGACGCCCTCCTTGCGGCGGCGCAGGATGTGGAAGTGCAGCGCCTCGTCGGGCTCCATCCCCTCGGTGGGATCGGCCGCGTCGGTCGCATCGCCGTCGTCGCCCTTGGCCTCGAAGTGGGCGATGAAGCGCTCGAGCGCGTCCTCGCGGCGCTCGAAGACGAGATCGTCGGCCAGCTCGCGCTCCTGCTCGGAGATCTCGGCGTAAGGGGTGATGTGGTTGGGGTTGACCATCGCCAGGTCAAGCCCCGCGTCTACGCAGTGGTGCAGGAACACCGAGTTCAGGACCGCTCGCGCGCCCGGCGAGACGCCGAAGGAGACGTTGGAGACGCCGAGCGAGGTCTTCACCGACGGGATCTGCTGCTTGATCGCCCTGATCCCGGCGATCGTCTCGACCGCCGACGGTCGCCACTCCTCGTCACCGGTCGTGAGCGTGAACGTGAGGCAGTCGAAGATCAGCAGCTGCGGATCGAGGCCGTGCTCTTGGCAGCACAGGTCGCGGATGCGCTTGGCGATCTCGACCTTGCGCTCGGCCGTCTTGGCCATGCCGGTCTCGTCGATCGTGAGCGCGATCAGCGCGGCGCCGTGGGCGAGCGCGAGCGGCACCACGCGGTCGAGCCTGTCCCTGCCCGCCTCGAGGTTGACCGAGTTGATGATCGGGCGGCCCGGGATCTGCTCGAGCGCGCGTTCGATCACATCGGGCTCGGTCGAGTCGATCTGGATCGGCGCCGGCTGGGTCAGCGAGACCTTCTTGGCGAGCAGCCGCATCTGCTCGTCCTCGTCGGTGCGCTCGGTCAGCGCCACGCACAGGTCGAGCACGTGCGCGCCGCCGTTGACCTGGTCTTCGGCGATCTGCACGAGCCCGTCGTAGTCGTCGGCTAGCAGCAGCTCCTTGGCCTTGCGCGAGCCCTGTGAGTTGACCCGCTCGCCCACCATCGTGGGGGGCGGCTCCTGGGCGAGCGGCGTCGAGGCGATCATCGAGGAAAGCTGCGGTGGCCGGGGGGCGGGACGTGACGCCGCCGCCCGCCCGCCGACGCGCTCGACGATCGCCGCGATGTGCGCCGGGGTGGTCCCGCAGCAGCCGCCGACCACGCCGACCCCGTAGCGCTCGACGAAGTCCTTCAGCGCGTCGGCGAGCGGCTCGGGCTGCTCGGGGAAGATGGTTTCGCCGTCGGGTCCCTGCAGCGGCAGGCCGGCGTTGGGGATGCAAGCGACAGGCACCGGGCAGAGCTCGCCGAGGAAGCGGATCGCGTCACGCATGTCCTCGGGCCCGGTCGAGCAGTTGAGCCCGATCACGTCGACCTTCAGCGCCTCGAGCGTGGCCAGGACCGAGGAGATGTCCGTACCGAGCAGCATCTTGCCGCCCTGCGGCAACAGCGACACCGACGCGTGGATGGGCAC
>Ga0187783_10004643_pt1 | contig 10159 bp, 6 predicted proteins | sample 1015_SJ02_MP02_2_FD_132471 | JGI IMG/M metagenome (GOLD analysis project Ga0187783, IMG submission 132471) | Tropical peat soil microbial communities from peatlands in Department of Meta, Colombia - 1015_SJ02_MP02_20_MG | ecosystem: Environmental > Terrestrial > Soil > Wetlands > Peat | place...
ACAGGAGCGCGAGGGGGCGCCCGAGGGTTGGCCCGCGGCCCACAATGGCAACGGAGCGTCCTTCAACCGGCACGTCGTAATGAGCCAGCATGGCCTGGATGCCAAGTGGGGTGCCGGGCCTGGGGTGACCAGGTTCGCCCAATGCCAGGTAGCCGAGGTTGACGGGGTGAAGCCCGTCAGCGTCCTTGGCCGGGTCGACGCTGGTCAAGGCCTCCGCGTAGTCGAAGCCGGGTGGCACCGGGTTCTGGATCAGGAACCCGTCGATGCCAGGGTCGTCGTTCAGCTGCTCGACGGCGGCCAGCAGGTCGTCCTGTTGAGCGGCGGCGGGGATACGCAGGTCCACAGAACGGATCCCGAACTGCTGACATGCCTCGTGCTTCCTGGCGACGTAATGCACGCTGGCCGGGTCATCGCCAACCAGGATCGTCCCTAGCCCCACAGTCTTGCCGGCGGCGGCCAGCTTCGGCACCAACTCGCCGACTTCGGCCAACACCGCATCTGCGACCGGAGCCCCGGACATGATGATCGCGCTCACCCGACGACCACTCCCATCCGCACCTGTCCCAACCGCACCTGCAAAGGCCAGCTCCTAGTGCCTGAACTGCCGTTCATGAGTAAAGACCATAGCGATCCCGTGCTCGTCAGCTGCCGCAATAACCTCCGGGTCGCGCACGGACCCGCCGGGCTCGACCACGCAGCTCACGCCGGAGGCAGCGACCGTATCGAGGCCGTCCCGGAAGGGAAAATAAGCGTCGCTGGCGCCTGCCCCACCCGCGGCTCTCCCCGCGGCGCGCGCTACGGCCAGCTCTCCAGGTGAGACCCGGTTTTGCTGGCCACCGCCGATGCCTACGGCCATGCCGTGGGCGGCGAGAACGATGGCGTTGGACTTGACGGCGGCGCAGACCCGCCAAGCCAACTGGAGGTCGCGCCAGTTTTCATCGCTCGGCTTAACCGCCGTTACGACCTCCCATAGGTCGGCCGGGCTGACGAGCCGGTACGGGCTCTGGACGAGCCAGCTCCCGCTGATCTGACGGACATGCCAACGGTCGACGGTGGGCGCGGGAGCGGCCAGGACACGCATGCTCTTTCGTTTAGTGGCAAAAAGGGCTAAAGCTGCGTCGCTGTAGCCCGGTGCGATTACCACATCAGCTTTGGCATTTGCGACCATCGCGGCGGCAAGCTCTTCATCAACCAGACCGGAGAGGGCCACGATCCCCCCGAATGCCGACATAGGGTCGCACTCGAAGGCTTTTTCGTAGGCTTCCAGCAAATTGTCTGAGACCGCCGCTCCACATGGGTTGGCGTGCTTTACCACCACCGCCGCGGCAGGGCCGAGGTCGGAAATATCGTGCACCAGGCCCCACGCCGCGTCCGCATCATAAAGGTTTAGATAGGACAGCTCCATCCCCCCGTGCTGTACGACCTGGTCCCACCAGCTGGGCCCGCCCGCGCTGCGGTACCGTGCCCCCAGCTGGTGCGGGTTCTCCCCGTAACGGAGGGGCTGAGCGAGCTCGAGTGACAAGTGGAGCGTCGCCGGGAGAGGAGGCCGCCCCTGGGATCCGCGGGCCGAGGCAGGCGCCAGACCGCCGACGATTTCCTCCGGCGCCCTATCTTCCTCTGATAGGCCTTTCTCTGATGGGCCTTTGTCCGGCCTTTGCTCGTCGAACCAGCCCACGATGGCGCTGTCGTAGGCGGCGGTGTGAGCGAAGGCCTTTCGGGCCAGCCCCAGCCGCAACTCGTCGTCCAGTGCGCCCGCCTGCTCCACGGCCCGGAGGACGGCCGGGTAATCTGCCGGGTCGACCACGACGCCCACCCGGGCCCAATTTTTGGCGGCGGCGCGCAATAATGCGACGCCGCCGATATCGATCATTTCGACCGACGGCTCCGAGCGGAACGGGTAAAGGTTGCAAACCACCAGCCCTATCGGGTCGATCCCATATTGCGCCAGGTCGGCAACGTGGTCGGGGTTGTCGAGATCGGCCAAAATGCCTCCGTGAAGCCGGGGATGGAGGGTTTTTACTCTTCCCCCCAGCATTTCGGGCGAGCCCGTAACCGCCTCGACAGTTGTATGGGGCAATCCTGCACCGCTCAACGCCGCCGCCGTTTTCCCGCTGGCTACGAGCTCGAAGCCGGCCGCGGCCAAGCCGCTGGCGAACTGTTCCAGACCGGTTTTGTCGTAAACAGATAGCAGCGCTTTCACGTGCCTCCTCGAGCTCGCTGGTTCTTTTTCCAGTTTGTCCATGAACCGTCTGATCGTGGCCGGGTAAAGGCGCCGTTCAACGGCTTTGATGCGCAGGTGCAACGTTTCTTCGGTGTCACCCGGGAGGACCGGCACCTGCTCCTGGGCGAGGACCGGGCCATCGTCGACCGACTCTGTCGCCACGTGGACCGTCGTCCCGGTGACCTTCACTCCGGCTGCCAGTGCGTCGCGCACGGGGTGCCAGCCCTTGAAGGCAGGTAACAGAGCTGGGTGAGTATTGAGCACCCGGCCCGGGAAAGCGGCGATCATCTCCGGGGAGAGGACCGTCCCGAACCCGGCCATGGCGACGACGTCGATCTCGTACCGCTGCAGGACTTCGACCAGCCGTCGGGTGTAAGCGCTGCGGTCGAAGCTCGGCCCGAAGCTTTCCCGCCAGACCAGTTCGGACGGGACGCCCGCCGCCGTGGCCACCTCGAGCGCCCGGCACTCGCGGTCGGTCACGACCACACTTACGCGCAACCCGGCCTCCAAGATGGCCTCCAGGACCGAACCTTGGCCCGAGGCGAGCGCTCCAAGACGAGGCCCGCCGTCGTGGTTGCCAAAATCCCCGTCGAAGCCGGAGCCCATGCCTAGAACTTACCCTCCCGGCAAACACGGTCTGGCCAGACAGCCTGGACAACCCTGTCGCGCCCCTGATAGGGGACGACCTGGAACGGTAGGCTCCAGTGCAACATGAACACCACCCATCTGATCCACAACTACGGGTACTGGGCGGTCTTCTTGTTCGTGGCGGCCGAAAGCCTCGGCGTACCCATCCCCGGCGAGACGGCCGTAATCGCCGCCGGGGCATACGCCGGAGCGACCCACAAACTGAACCCATGGCTGATTTTCGCGGTCGCAGCACTCGCCGCCATTCTCGGCAATATCGCCGGTTATTGGATTGGTTCTAAGGGCGGTTTTGCCCTGGCTCGGCGTTACGGCAACAAGGTGCACCTCGACGAGCGAAAATTGAAAGTGGGACGGTACGTGCTCGACCGCCAGGGCGCGAAAGTGGTGTTTTTCGGGCGCTTTATCTCGATCTTGCGCACGTACGTCGCTTTCCTCGCCGGCACGCTGCACATGCAATGGCTGAAGTTCCTCGGCGCGTCGATAGCGGGAGCGATTGTATGGTCCGGCATTTACACTGCGGCGTCGTACAAAGCGGCCAACACCATTAAGCGCCTTTCCGGGATCCTGGACCTCGCTCTCGGCTTGACGGCCATTGCTGTGGTGGTGGTGGTGTTGCTCCTCGTGCGCCAGCAGGTAAGCAAGCTGGGTGACAAAGCCGAGGCTGCTTACCCCGGGCCCCTGTACTGAGCGCGGGTGGCTTCGTGGCGAAGGGCCAACCGGCGACCGGCATTTTAGAGGGACGGCTTGCGGCGACCAAGCCGGGGGCCTTAAGGTGAGCAGCCAAGCTGGAACGGAGGAGTGGACAGCTCGTGGTACGACGGCAAGGACCGGGCCCGCGTAGGCCGACCATCGCGGACATTGCCGAGAAGGCGGGCGTTTCGAAGGGCTCGGTTTCTTACGCGCTCAACGGCCGGCCCGGGGTCTCCGAACCGACCCGCCGTCGCATCCTGGCCATCGCCGAAGACTTTGGCTGGCAGCCCAACCGGGCGGCACGGGCCCTGTCCGCAGCCCGGTCGGGCGCCTGCGGGCTGGCCCTGGCACGACCGGCCCGGACTTTGGCCTACGAGCCGTTTTTCGCCGAGCTCATTTCGGGCATCGAGTCCGAACTGTCGGCCAGCCAAGTGGCGCTCATGCTGCAGATCGTAGAAGACGTCGAGGCGGAGACGGTGGCCCTACGGCGCTGGTGGGCCGAGCGACGTGTCGACGGCGTGCTCCTGGTAGATCTGCGCGTCGACGACCCTCGGATCCCCCTCGTAGAGGAGCTGGGGCTACCTGCAGTTATCGTCGGCGGTCCCGGGCCGACCGGCACCGTCCCCTATTTCCCCGGTGGCGACGCCACCTGCGTGCGCCAGATCGTCGAGCACCTGACGGGTCTCGGTCACCGCCGCATCGACCGGGTGGCCGGATCTGCGGACTTTGCTCACACCCAGCTGCGGACCAGGGTCTTCGAGGAAGCACTAGCTAGCGCGGGAGCGAGCGGGAGGGTCGTGCCGACCGACTACTCGAGCTCCGCCGGTGCGGCCGCGACGAGGGAGCTCCTCGGTTCCTCTCCCCGGCCGACCGCCATCTTCTACGACAGCGACCTCTTGGCTGTGTCAGGGCTGGGTACAGCTCAGGAAATGGGTGTCGTCGTGCCGAGCGAGCTTTCGATCGCTTCTTTCGACGACTCTCTCATATGCGGCGTGGTGCGCCCATCGCTAACCGCGTGTGCTAGAGACGTGGTGGGCTTCGGCGTTCAAGCGGCTCGCGCTCTCATCTCACTGGTCGAGGGGGAGGCGGTCCCGCCCCACGTTACGGAAGAGCCGAAGCTGGTGGCCCGGGCCAGCACGGCACCGCCACCTCCCACGCCTCACTCTTAGGGGCCGTCCCCCCGGGGGACGCTGAGATCGTCCCTGGTAAAGGGGTCGAACGGCCCGATGAGGGCTCCTAGGCGGGTCAGGTTGAGAGGCTGGCTGGCGGCCAGGGCGCTGGTAGCAAGTTTTCTCACCACTTTTTTTTTGACTGATATGGCATAGCTGCCTTGACCGGTTCACCTGGCATGTTTATTCTTTCCTTGCTCGGACTTAACCGGGTAAGTAAATGGGGTTGAACGGGAGGGGGGAGCTTGAGCTCCAGCGATGGCAAGTGGTCCCCGGTGGGGGTCTGTGGCGAGGCACGTGTGCTGCACTTGGCTACCCGCACGGACCGAGCCCCGAGAGGCGCCATCGCCACAGGTACGTTCCCTAAGCGCTCCTCCGTCCGCCGTCACCCCGGGCCGCGCACCGTGAGGAGCCCGGCTCCCGACCGCCAGGTGCCCCCATATTCAGACTGGAGCGAGAGAGGCCGCCGGCCCATACGGGCTGGAAGCCGCCTCGAGCACCGTGTTGAAGCGGTCCTTTTGGGCCAGTAGACGAGACAAGGAGCAGGTACAAAATGGTCATAAGCAAACGGAAGGCGCTAACCCAGATGGGTGTCGCCTTTACAGCGGCGGCCCTGGTGGCCCCGCTGATGAGCGCCGCTGGTGCCGGCCCCGCCGCTGCTGCCAGGGTCGCGAGCACGACGACCAGCTTCCCGCGCAACGAGACCCTCTATACGAGCGGCACGGCGGGGAACTCGCCTAACAATTTCAACCCCAACGACTTGGGCAGCCTCTACACGGGAACGGCCGGCCTACTTTACGAGCCGTTGTTCCTCTACGACCCGCTGCACAACAAGTACATCCCTTGGCTGGCCAGCAGCGGTAGTTGGAACGGGGACACGTACACGATCCATGTCCGCAACGGCGTCGATTGGGTGAGCAGCCCGAACGGGAGCGTCACGGGGGCCCTCACCGGTGCCGACGTCGCCTTCTCGATCAACATGGCCAAGACCAACGCCGCGGATCCGTGGAACGCCAACGTGACCACGGTCAAGAGCGCCACCGCCAGCGGGAACACGGTGACTGTCGACTTCACCAGCTCTCCCGCCTACAACTCGTGGCAGGACTACCTGTGGAACGCCCCCGTGCTGCCCGCCTCCATCTGGTCCAAGATGTCGTCGACCGACCAGATGACCGCCGCCAACCTGAGCCCGGTCGCCACCGGGCCGATGCTCCTCGACGCCACGACCTCGACCCAGGCCTGCTACAGCATCAACCCTCACTGGTGGGGCAGCGCGCAACTCGGCCTGTCGTTCAAGTTCAAGTACCTCTGCGACGAGGAAAACACTTCTAATAACCAGGAACTTTCGTCCGTGGTAGCCGACCAGGTCGACTGGGACAACAACTTCCTCCCCGGCGTTTCGGCCCTGGTTGACGGTGCCCTCGGCGGCAACAGCGGCTACAGCATCAAGACTTACTACCCGAGCAAGCCGTACATGCTGTCTGCCAACACCGTGTGGCTCGAAATGAACACGACGCAGGCGCCGATGAGCAATGTGAATTTCCGCAAGGCCGTGGCCTACGGCGTAAATTTGCAGCAGATCGCGACCAGCGTCTACACGGGCATGGTCCAAACGGCCAACCCGACCGGCCTGCTACCCAACCTCGACCCGTACATCAACCAAAGCGTCGTCAGCAAGTACGGGTTCAGCTACAACCCCAGCCTGGCCAAGAAATACTTGAAGGCCTCCGGCTACAAGGGCCAAAAGCTGACCATAGAAGTACCGACGGGCTGGACCGACTGGATGGCCGGGATCGACGTTATCGCTCAGGACCTGAACGCCATCGGCATTCACGTGACCCCGATCTACCCTCAGTACGCCACCCGTGAGAGCGACCTTATCGACGGCACCTACGACATGGCGCTCGACAACAACGCCCAGCTGGACTCGACGCCCTGGGCCTACTTCAACCGGGTGTACGACCTGCCGATACAGTCGAAGCAGGAAGCCCAGCTCAACTGGGAGCGCTATACCGACCCGACAGCGTGGAAATTAGTCCAGGAAGCCGGTAGCACCGTCCCCACTGATACCGCCCAGTTGGACAACCTTTATGGCCAGCTCGAGCAGCGCTTTCTCCAGACCCTGCCCGAAGTACCGCTGTGGTACAACGGCGCCTGGTTCCAGGGCAATACCACCGTATGGACCAACTACCCGTCCAGCGTCAACCCCCAGGACCAGTACACACCCGTTATGTGGCACGGTTACCTGGGCGCCATGACCACTATCCTCGGCCTCGCCGAGCTGAAGCCCGCTCCGCCCGCTTCCTAGGCTGAAGTCACACGCCTCGAGCGAACGGGGTACTCCCCCGGGACCGACAGCACCAGGCCGCAGGGCCCGCCACCTCCTTCGGGTGGTGGTGGGCCCCTCAGGCCACGATGGGGCCTTCGGTACCCTCGAGCGGCACATCAACAGCAAGGACATGAACTGCAATAGAGGGGCGCACGGGTGACGCGTTACTTTGCCAGGAAACTCGCCACCTATGTGCTGGCCTTTTTCGTAGGCACGACAGTGGACTGGGGCATTCCCCGGTTGATGCCCGGCAACCCGGTACAAATCTACTTGTCGAAGTTTTCCCTCGAGTCAAACGGGGCCTGGCAAGCACTCAACAAGGTGTTCACTCGGGCCTTCGGTTTGAACGTGCCCGTTTGGCACCAGTACCTCAATTTTTGGGACGGGGTCATCCACGGGAACTTCGGGGTCAGCTATTACGATTTCCCCGAGCCCGTGACGCATGTCATAAGGGCGGCGATCCCCTACACCCTGGCCCTGCTGGTCCCTGCGATCGTGCTCAGCTACGTCCTCGGCAACCGTGTCGGTGCCATGGCCGCCCGCCGCCGAGCTCTCGACGACACAGTCCTGCCGGTCGGGTACGTCTTCCAGGCGATGCCGTATGCGTGGCTAGCTCTCGCCATGGCCTATTACCTGGCTGCTTCGCACCACTGGTTCCCGATCGGGGGGGCATACTCAGAGGGCATGCTGCCCAACGCCAGCTGGTCTTTTGCCTGGAGCCTTTTCCAGCACTGGTTCTTGCCGTTCCTCACTGTTTTCCTGGTGAGCTTCGGGGGCTGGGCCATCGGGATGCGCAACCTCGTCATTTACGAGCTCGAGACCGACTATGCCCGGTACCTGCGCTCTCTCGGGGCCTCCCAGCGCCTCGTGCGAAAGTACGCCTACCGCAACGCCGTGCTCCCGCAGCTTTCGGGCCTGGCGCTCGCCCTTGGCGTAGTTGTCGGGGGCAACATCGTGACCGAAGTCGTCTTCAATTACCCAGGCCTGGGCCTGCTCATCTACCACGCCGTCATCGACGAGGACTACTTCTTGCTGCAGGGCATCTTCTTGTTCATAATCATCGGCGTGCTCCTGGCCAACTTCATCATCGACATCGTCTACGTGCTCGTCGACCCCAGGACCCGGCTGAGCATGCAGGGGGCCCGAGCGTGAGCGTGACCCCTGAGCAATCGGAGACCGGCAAGGCCAAGAGCTCAGCGTCCGCCGTGGCGGCCACCGAGGGGCCGCCAGGCAGTGGGCAGGGGCCAGGCGCAGTCGCAGCCGAACCAGGTTTCTACACCGACGAAGAACTCGCCGCAGAGGGCCGGCTGGCAGCTCCGAGCGAGGTCTCCATAACCCTGGCCAGCACGAAGGGCAGCCCCGTGATGGGGGCGCCCATCGGCGTCGCAGCCGGCGCCCCGATGCTGGTCGGGCGCAAGCGGTGGGAGTTCGCCTACTTCGCTGTGCGCAACAAGAAGTTCATGTTTGGCCTCACCGTCGAAGTGATTTTCGTCCTGCTGGCGATATTGGGCCCGTTCATCGCCCCCTATAACCCGAACACGTTCGTGGCCGCCCCCAACCTGCACCCATCGCTTACCCACCTCATGGGGACTACTTACTTTGGCCAGGACGTGTTCTCGCAGCTGCTGTACGGGCTGCGGGACAGTTACCTGGTCGGGTTCCTGGGCGCACTGTTCGCTTCGCTGGTCGGGATGACGATCGGGTTTATCGCTGGTTACCGCGGCGGGTGGCTCGACGAGGTGCTACAGCTGTTCACCAACATCCTCGTGATGATCCCTTCGCTCGTGCTGCTCATCGTCATCGCCTCCTATTTGAAGACTCGGGGTGTTTTTTTCGAGGGTGCGTTCATCGGCCTCACGACGTGGCCCTGGGTGGCCAGAGCGGTACGGGCGCAGACCTTCACGCTCCGCGAGCGCGATTTCGTAGACCTGGCCCGGCTCTCTGGCAAGCGCAGCTCGAGCATTATCCTGAAAGAAATCGCGCCGAATATGGCGTCGTACTTGTTCCTGGTATTGATACTCCTGTTCGGGAGCTCGATCCTCTTGGCCGCCAATTTCGACTTCTTGGGGCTCGGGCCGACCAATACGATCTCTTTGGGCACGATGATGAACCAGTCGATGCTGTGGAGCGCGTTGCAGCTCCATGTCTGGTGGTGGTTCATACCTCCCGGAGTCGTCATTACGATAATCGTGGCCGCTTTGCTGGTGGCCAACGTCGGCCTCGATGAGGTGTTCAACCCGAAATTGAGGGAGACGTGAGCCTCAAAGTCGAAGACCTGCGCATCGCTTACAAGACCCTGGGCGGTGATGTGCGGGCGGTGGACGGCGTCAGTTTTTCTATCGACGACCACGAAATAATGGGCCTGGCGGGCGAATCCGGTTGTGGCAAGTCGACGCTCGGCAACAGCCTCGTGTTCATGGAAGGGCGCATGAAGCAGGTCGGCGGCCGCGTTGAGCTCGACGGGAAGCCGCTGCCGATCGGGGACACCCGGGCCATGAACCAGTACCGGATGCGGGTCGTCTCGATAATCCCGCAGTATGCCATGAGCGCGCTCAACCCGACGAAGAAGATCGGCACGCTGGCGTCCGACCTGCTCAAGTCGCGCGGGGTGCGCTTCGCCACGGTGGCGGAGGAAATGAAACGGCGGATCGCGCTCGTCGGCCTGCCAGACAACGTCCTCGGCATGTACCCCTTCGAGCTCTCTGGCGGGATGCGCCAGCGGACGACAATGGTCCTGTCGACATTGCTCAACCCATCGCTGCTGGTCGCCGACGAGGTCACCTCGGCGCTGGACGTCTCCACACAGCGGGCGGTGGGCGAGATGCTGATGGAGTTCCGGGAGCGGGGTTTTGTAAAGAGCATGATCGTGATAACCCACGACCTGTCGATCCTGTCCCAAATTGCCGACAGCATCCTGGTGATGTACGCCGGCAAGCTGGCCGAAAAGGCCGACGCCAGCACCGTCGTGGACCGTCCTCTGCACCCCTACACCCAATTGCTCCTGGGGTCCCTGCCCGACGTAGGCTTGCGGTACGAAGACGCCGCCCTGGTGGGCATCCCCGGCAGGCCCCCTTCGCTACTGCACCCACCGGCGGGCTGCAG
>Ga0187783_10004644_pt1 | contig 10158 bp, 9 predicted proteins | sample 1015_SJ02_MP02_2_FD_132471 | JGI IMG/M metagenome (GOLD analysis project Ga0187783, IMG submission 132471) | Tropical peat soil microbial communities from peatlands in Department of Meta, Colombia - 1015_SJ02_MP02_20_MG | ecosystem: Environmental > Terrestrial > Soil > Wetlands > Peat | place...
ATCGCAGAAACGACAACAACCACATGGCGTTCGCGCGCCGCAGACGTGACAAGCTCGGCAGCGCCACGAATCCGCTCGGCGCTGCCGACGGAAGTGCCGCCGAATTTCATCACTCGTAAGGGTCGTGTCATCGCCGGCCTGCGGCTTCTACAGTTTGAATGTTCTTCGTCGTTCTTTGTTCAAGCAATCTCCGCGCGACGAGGAGCTCGGCATTCAGGATGGCCGCGCCTGCCGCGCCGCGAATCGTGTTGTGCCCCAGCACGAGGAAACGGTAATCCAGGACGCGATCGGGAAAAAGCCGACCCACCGTAACGCTCATGCCGCCGCTCGCGTCGCGATCGAGCTTCGGCTGCGGCCGATCCGCTTCTTCACGCACGATTACGGGCCGCTCGGGAGCCGTGTGCAAGTGCAATTGCTGAGGCAATCCCGAAAACGATTGTAGCGCGCGGTGGACTTCCTCGATGCTCGCCGGCTTCGCGAGCTTGACCCGCGCAGCAACCAGATGGCCGTCTGTGACGTCCACGCGGTTGCACTGCGCACTGATCCGAACCGCGGCCTCGCTTAGATTCGAGGCTTCCCAGCGTCCCAGAATTTTACGCGCCTCGCGCTCCATTTTCTCCTCTTCCTGCGAAATATACGGCAGGACATTGTCCGCGATATCGAGCGACGCGACGCCCGGGTATCCGGCGCCGGAGATTGCCTGCATCGTGGTAGCCGCGACGGCTTCCAGACCGAATTGCGCCTCGAGCGGGGCCAAGGCGAGAACCAGGATAATCGTCGAGCAATTTGGATTCGTGACGAGGTAGCCGTTTCCGAAGCCGCGATTCCGTTTCTGAATCTCGATCAAGTTGAGGTGCGCTGGATTGATTTCGGGAACCAGGAGAGGAACGTCCGGCTCCATGCGCCAGGCGGAGGAGTTGCTGACGACGGGATAGCCTGCGCGCGCGAATTGCTCTTCGACGTCGCGGGCACAGTCGGAAGGCAAACTGGAAAATACAAAATCGCAATCGAGAGGCGGCTCAGGAGCCTGCACGGGAAGCCGCCGAATGGCCTGCGGCATCTCGCCTGGGAGACGCCAGGTGCATGCCTCGGCATAGGATTTGTTCTGCGAGCGGTCCGACGCCGCCAGCGCGGTCACCTCAAATTGAGGGTGATTTTGAAGCAACTGGACGAACCGCTGGCCGACCGTGCCGGTGGCGCCGAGGATTCCCGCGCGGAGCTTTTGTACTGGCATTTTGCCTCCCAATTGTATGGCTCCCGCTTCGGCATTGCGACCAGAATTAACCCCCGCTTGGCGGGGGCAGCCGACATGGCCCTAAAACAAAATCGGCCCGCCGGCTTCTTCCGCCGCGGGCCGCTTCGAGGAGCTTAGGTTTGCTTCTTGCTGCTTTACCCTGCCTCCCCCGCACGGTCCGCGGCGCGCTTAATGGAGGTCGTTCCTCCCTTGGTAATAATCGTGCCGGCCGTGTAAGTGGTCGAAACCATACCAATCAGATTGTACGGGATTCGCGGCTGGAGTCAAGGAGAACATGTCTAGAGGCCGTTACATCGCAGCTCACCATCTGGCCGGGCACCGGGGCGATGAGCACAGCCTCTGAACACGCCATCGGTCTACCAGACCGTTTTCAAGAGGCGGCTTTTGCGAATTTGGGTGTCACGAGTTACGAGGGGCACGCCCTCGGCTCGCGCGGTCGCGCCGATGAGTCGATCGGCAGGATCGCGCAGAAATCCGGCCGGGAATCGAGTGGCCAATGCGGCGATCGAAGGGTTAACAGGGACAACCGCCACACCGGAAGAATCAAGAACCAGTTGAACCGAAGCGTCCACCGTGCCGCGGGCACGGAGAAGACCTCGCGCAAACAGCACGGCGAGTTCCCAGAGGGTGATCGCGGCGATCGCGAGGCCGTCTTCCTCGCGAGCGGATAGCCCCAACGGCGGCTCGCGAGAGCCAGCGCGGCTCGGCCACCATCCAAACCAGGACGTGCGTATCGACCAAGATCACCGCAAGACTTTCCAATCTCCGAGTTTCGAGACCGCAGATTCAGTGTCTCCGACAATCTCGAAGATACCCGCCAGACAGCCAAACATGTCTTGCGGTTTTGCATCGGCGGGAACCATTTTCGCCACGGGCTTCCCCTTTTTCGTAACGACCACGGTCTCACGGGTAGCGCGGACATCCTCCATGACGCGAAGGCAGCGAGCCCTAAACTGTCCAGCAGGGATTATCTTCATGACCACATCTCCAGACCATGGTCGTGTTCTAGTAGTCAGCTGCGAAAAGCGCGAGGGGCGAATCAAAATGCAGCTGTGAGGGCTTCACTGAGGGCTTCCTGGCGGGCGGCGTCCAGTTTCTTCCCATCGACCGTGAGATAAAACACGTCGATGGCTTTCGGTCCCTCGGTGTCCACAAGAGCCACTTCGATGTTGCAATTCGTCTCCGCGAGAATCTTGCTGATCCGGTAGAGGAGGCCTGGCCGATCCTGCGCGACAAGCTCGAGCAGCGTGCTGTGCGTCGAGGCCTCATCGTCGAACCGCAACTGTGTGGCAACGGCAACCTTCGTTCCAAGGGCTGCCGGCGATTGCGGGCGGCGCGAGAGAATCGATTCCAGGCTCGCGCGGGAGCTCAAAACGTCGCAGAGGGTTTTCTTGAAGCGCTCCTCCTCTGATGGATTCAACTCAAGCGTCCCGTGCAGATCGACGAATTCAAATGTGTCGAGGGCGATTCCCGCGCGGCTGGCGAATGCGTCCGCCTTGACGACGTTCATCCCCCACGCATAGAGGGCGCCCGCAATCGTCGCGAAGAGAAACGGGCGGTCGCCGGTGAGGAGGGTCATTTCAAAAAGCTGATTTCCCGCTTGGCCGGGCAAGCGCCGCCCGAGCCTTAGTTCGACTCCCCCCCCGTTGAGGCGCTGCGCCATCCTGTAATCCTCGGCGACCTGTTCGGGGGAATGGCTGGCGAGGTACCGAAGCGGCAAACCTTCGAGGAAAGAATCGAGCGCCTTCGCGTCGCCAGCAGCGCCGAGAAACGGCAAAACGCGCTCGATTTGCGTGCGCTCCTCCCCCGCAACACGGATGCGTTTTTCATCCACGCTATCCACCAGGTAATTCGACGCGCGAGCGTACAGATGCCAAAGCATGCCGGCCTTCCACGGGGTGAGCGCCTCGGGATTTACGCTGCGAATGTCCGTATAGGTCAGGAGGCAAAGCATCTTGAGTCGCTCGGTCGAGCCGATTTTCTCGGCGAAGATGCGAACGGTCGCAGGATCGAAGACGTCGCGGCGCTGGACCGTTGAGGACATCTCGAGATGGCTGCCGACCAAGAAACGGACGGTCGCGGTTTCCTCGGCGTCGAGTTTCAGCCGCACCGCGGCCTTGTCCACGATCTGAAGACTCCCGATCACGTGATCCTCTTCCGGCAGGCCTTTGCCAACGTCGTGAAGCAAGAGCGACAAGTAAAGGAGATCAGGCCGCTCCAACGTGACGAGGATGTCGCGGAAGCCGCGCTCCCAATCCTGACGTGGCTGGAGCAGGCGGTGCACGTTTTCGATCGTCATGAACGTGTGCTCATCCACCGTGTACCGGTGGTAGAAGTCGCGAATCACGAGCGAATCGATGGCGCGAAATTCCGGGATGAGGCGGCCGAGAAGTCCCGAGCGGCGCATGGCGCGTAACGCATCGGCGGCATGAGGTGAAGTCAGAATTTTTTTCAGGCGGTCCCACAAATCAGGAAGCTCGCCGGCGCGGTCCCCCAGGCGCTCTACCGCGTGTTCTATTTGCTCCTCGGCCTGGCCGCTCAGATGGAAGCCGTGCTTCGCGATGAACTCGAACGGGGCCATGAGAGCCTCGGCCCGGTCCAGCATCGCGGGGTTGCGGAGAAAAACGCGCTCTCGGCGGACCCAGAAATCAGCGTTCGACCGGCGCGATCTCCAGTCTTCGTAATAGTCGTGGAGATAGGACGGGCCGGGTGGAATTTCGTCCGACAACTGTGTGCAAAGCTGATCAATCGCGCGGACGTGGCGAAAATAAAAGCGCATCCACTCCGAAGGTGCCACCGGGTCGCGTGTCTCGAGGCCGAGTCCGACGCGAGCGGCTTCGTCTTGCATTTCGTAGGAAAGAGCGTTGTCGTCTCGGCCCCGGCGATAGTGCAGGAAACAGCGCACGGCGCACAAAAATCGATATGCGTCCACTGCTTTGCTCGCGAGGGACGGCGGCCATTCCGTTTGCGGCCGAACCCACTCCTTGCGCTTCTCGAGTTCCGCGATGATTACGAGCCAACGCGAAACGTCATAATCGCGGATGCCGCCTGGCACTTCCTTAATATTGGGCTCGAGATGGAAGATGGTGCGGCCGAATTTCGCATGGCGCTTAGTCGTGAGGTCTTCCAATCCGCCGATCAAATCCCGCCGTTCCCGTGCGACGGACTTCGGAACAATAGAATCGTGCATCCTGGAATAGACACGAGCGTCGCCCGCGAGGAGCCGCGCGTCGAGCAACGCGATGGAAAACTCAGCATTGTCAGGGTCAAATTGGCCCAGCTCAGATAGCATCCGAGTGCTTTGGCCAAGCCGTAGACGCAAGTCCCATAGCACCCGGCAAAGCTGGGCGGTCGGCTCTTTCATCTGTCGGGCAGCGTCCGGGCCATCGTGAAGGAATAGAAGATCGATATCCGAGTAAGGGAACAGTGTCCGCCTGCCGTAGCCTCCGAGCGCGACTACGCAGGTGCCCGCAGGACCGCCCACGTCCTCAGAGAATTGGGAGCGATAAAGCCGGAGGATCAGTTCGTCGACCAAGGCCGTGCTTTCAGCGATGGCCTTGGAGCCATCTCCATCCACATCGAAATGCCAGTGAATACGAGCGAAGCCCGCAGTGAAGAATTCCCGCAGTTCGGGCATCGAGAAGGGGGCAGCCATTCAGGTTATCGTTCCTCTGGCCGAAGAAGGTCCTGCCTTACGGGCAAATATCTCACTTGGGCTCCCGCGGTCCGCAGCCATAAGAGTGTACCATCGAGGGAAAATCATCCTCCGGCCGGACGAAATTTTTCCACAGCGGGTCTCAATTCGTTCATGACATTTTCACGCAATTGTAATAAAAGTCCGTGCACGGACCGATAGGATTCCGGCCCATGGCTGAAGGACAACTTGAACTCGAATGGCGCGACGGCAGTGCAGGCCAGCGCGTGCTCGTCTGCAAAGGCCCTCTGACGATTGCGACCCTTTTTGGCCTGCGCGAGGCAGCGAGCAAAGCACAGGACAAGTTCCTGATCCTAGAGATGAGCCAGGTCCCCTACATTGACTCGGCTGCGCTGGGGACGCTGGTGCAGATTCAGGTCTCTAGCCAGCGGCACGGCGGCCGGCTGGCATTGGCAGGTCCCACGGACAAGACAGTGGCTTTGCTCACGATGACGAATCTCAGCAAGATCTTTCAGGTCTATCCTTCGCTTGCCGAGGCCGAGCACGCCGCGGCCTAGGATCACTCCCTGTGCCAGGTTTCCTGGGACTAACCTCTAGGGTTTTGCCCGCGTAGCGCCCTCCGACCAATCCAAACGCCAAAAGTTCTCTGCGTCGAGGAACTCCAGACCAATCTCAAAGGTTTGGTCGGCCGCATGCCTGACCCACGCAATTCGTGCGGGGGCCTCACTGTTCATGTCCTTCCGGCGGACGCGAAGAATGTCCCCCTGAGCCACTTGATGGTGGCAGGAGACGGAGGCTCCGTGGCGGGAGAGGACGGAAGTTTGCGTTTCTTCTTCCCACGTATGGCCTGGGGCGTCCGACCGAAGGACGATCGCGTTCGCGATTCCCCTCCGAGGGCCGCGCCGAATCCGCCGGCACAACTCACCGGCCCAGAGCAAAATGTCCATGAGCTGAGCGCGCTCAAGATTTTCGGCCTTTTCAGTGGCGATGGCGAGGAGCGTGGCTGCCTGCATACAATCGTCCAGTCTGCGCACCGCGGGCTCTGCAGCCGGACCGTGGAATGAGGCGTTCTGCAACTTCTCGGAGGCGTCATCGAGCAGGTTGTAGGCGCCACGGATGAAATGCTTGCGGCAACGGGCTTGACCTTCCAGCTTGGTGATCGCAAGCTGGTCACACCCGACTACCCCACAGCGGCCATCAGAACTCATAATGCAGGGATTAAATACCTTTTCCGGTATCTTACACGCGAATTGGCCTCTTGCAACCCGTTGTCACTGCCGGGAAACTCGGACTCGAAGCGGCGAGTGTGGCGCCCCTTGGTGACATCCCTACTTTCATCCCGCCCATAATCTCCGTACCGACTTCGTAGGCGAATAGATCAGTTCGACCTACGCCAAGCCTCGATGGACTTGCGGTCAGGGTGAGCCCCTCGATTCAACCGCTCGTTGCTGCCTCCGCTTGCACGGCGACTCCAAGCAACGGGGCTTGTTCGTTCAAAACGACGTGTATGGGAATCTGAGAAAGGAGATTCTGGAGGAGCGGCTTGGATTTGGAGCAAAATGCGCGAACGAACGTGCCGTCCTTCAGCATCGGGAGAACCTTCACCGCTATCCCGCCCGCAACGTAGACTGCATTTCGCGCCAAAGCCTTCAAGGCGAGATTCCCGGCTTCCGATCCGTAGATCGCAGTCCACAAATGGACTGCCTGCACGCACACGGCACATGTGCCTGCCAGCGCTTGTTGGGTGATGAGTGGGGCAGGATCAAACGCGGGATCGTCCAGCCCCGGGTGCTTGACGGATGGGTCCAGGAATTGGTGCAGGGAGCGGAAGCCTCGGCCGGAAATAATCAACTCATTGCTGACATTCGCATTGGATTTCTTCAGGAAGCGGAGAAGCTCGATTTCCTGGTCCGTGCGCGGCGCGAAGTCCGTGTGGCCGCCCTCAGAACCTGCTACAAAGTAGCGATCGCCGTCCCAATACAATATGGCCTCGCCGAGTCCCGTTCCCGCTGCAATGAGTGCCTGTGCAGCGCCGACGGCAGGCGTGCCCGCGTTGAGAGTCTCCAACTCCTCTGGTCGCAGATGAGCGAGGCTGTAGCCAGTCGCCTCCAAGTCATTCAGCAAGACGACCTTGTCCGTGCCGAGCTGGCGCTCCAAGGCGTCCCCATCCACACCCCACGGTAGATTCGTGGCTTGGACGCGATGGCCGACCACGGGGCCGGCCACGCCAAAACCGGCTGAGTCAATTGGCCCGACTTCGTGACCCAGCGCGGAGCGCGCATCCTCCAAGAATTTTGCAACGATGTGACTGAAATCCGGAGAACCCAGGCTGGGATAGCGGCGCACCACTACGGGTTCAAGCCGCGCGCCTTGCCGCTCGAACAAGGCCAAGTTGCATTTCGTTCCGCCAACGTCACCGGCAAGAATCACGGCTACCTCATCGTACCGGTGGGAATCAACTTCGACGCCGCAGCCTCGTCGATTATGAAATGGCGCGTGCCGTCGCGAGGCCGCACAAGCTGGGACGGATACGGCGGATCGGCATTTCCTTCGAGGACGCGCTGCAAGATGTCCGCCTTATCGGGGCCGACGACCAAGAACAGTACTCGCATCGCGGCATCCAGCACCGGCAGCGTGAGCGTCATTCGCCTAGTGCCGAGCTTGGCAACAATCGGCGTACTCACCCAACGTGAAGTCTGGCGCGGGATCCGCGAGCCGGGAAATATCGAAGCAGTGTGCCCATCAAGCCCCATGCCAAGCAGGATAAGGTGAAATCGCGGAAATCCTCTTTCATCGAGTGCGAGGAACTCCCGAAGGACTTCTTCGTAATCGTGCGCCGCTCGGCCGATACTCGATCGCTCGGCCTCCATCCGATGAACGTTTTGAGGCGGGATCGGCGCCTTCAGGAGCAATTCGCGGCGCACCATTCCGTAGTTGCTGTCCGGACTATCGGGCGGTACGGGTCTTTCGTCGCCCCAGAACAACTGGACGCGCGCCCAATCGACTTGTGCACGGTATTCGGGAGTCGCCAGAAGCCGATAGAGTTCGCGCGGCGTGTGGCCGCCGGAGAGGGCAACCGTGAACTTGCCGTCCCGCGCGATGAATTGCCACGCCCACTCGACAAATTGGCGCGCGGCAGCATGCGCGACCGCGTCCGCGTCACGGCAAACGCGAACACCTGGCAGAATTTCGCGCGGCAGCGCGTTAGGGGTTGATCCAGTGTCGGCCATCTCGCTCCAGCAAGAGATCGGATTCGCGCGGTCCCCAACTTCCCGATGCGTAGTTGGGAAATGCGGGGACCTGATTTTGCCAGGTGCCAAGAATCGGATCCACGAGCGACCACGCTGCCTCGACGCTATCCGCGCGATCAAATAGAGTGGCATCGCCGCGCATGCAGTCATTAATCAAGGTGGCGTACGCACTGCCTTCCTCGGCCCCGAAGGCTTTCAGATAGCTGAAATCCAGCGTGATGGTTTTCAATCGCATTTCCTGCCCGGGGAGTTTCGCGCCGAGCGAAATGGAGATTCCTTCCTCGGGCTGAATGTTCAGGACAAGCCGGTTCGCTTCAACGTTGTGCCCCCGGAAAACGACGTGCGGGGCACTTCGGAATTGAATGATGATTTCCGTCGTGCGTTTATCCAAACGCTTTCCGGTTCGCAGGTAAAAAGGGACGCCCGCCCAGCGCCAGTTATCAATCTGGACTTTCAGGGCCGCATAGGTTTCCGTCGCCGAGTCCGGCTTCACACCTGCCTCTTGGCGGTAACCGACAACCGGCTTGCCGTCGATTTGGCCCGGACCGTACTGGCCACGCACAACGTCATGCAAGACGAAGTCGGGAGTGAACTGCCGGATGGATTGGAGCACTTTGATTTTTTCGTTGCGCACGGCTGTCGCATCAAACACGGCGGGAGGCTCAAGCGCCACGAGCGCCGTAAGCTGGAGCACGTGACTTTGAATCATGTCGCGCACGGCGCCGGTCGTCTCGTAAAACGACGCGCGCTTCTCGACTCCGAGACTTTCCGAAGCCGTAATTTGCACGTGGTCGACGTAATTGCGGTTCCAGAGCGGCTCGAAAACCCCGTTGCCGAATCGCAGTACCAACAGGTTCTGCACCGTGTCTTTGCCGAGATAGTGGTCAATGCGGTAGACCTGCGATTCGTCGAAGACGTTAAGCACTGTTTGATTCAGCTTGCGCGCAGAGGCTAAGTCTCGGCCAAAAGGCTTTTCGATGATGATGCGCGTCCACGAGCGACCGTTCGGATTGTTGGCGAGCCCCGCCCTGTGAATCTGCTCAATCACCAGCGGATAAACTTGCGGAGGCGTTGCAAGATAGAAGAGACGGTTCCCTTCGAGCTGGTGCGCGGCGTCGAGCTCGTTGAGACGTTTGATCAGGCTTTGAAACGCCTCGGGGTGGTCGTACTCGCCCGTGACATATGCAAAACTTTTCGTGAATTCACTGAGGATGGCGTCGTCGATTTTTCCCGATTCGCCGCTCCCTCTCACGGCTTGTTCAGCCTCCAATTGATAGGCTGCGTCGGTCTGAGGCGTGCGCGCGAAACCGATAATCGCAAAGCGCCGCGCGAGGCAATTCTGCGCCGCAAGCCCATAAAGGGCTGGGATCAGTTTTCTACGAGCAAGGTCGCCCGACGCCCCGAAGATGACGATCGTGCAAGGCTCAGAGGCGAGGACGTAGGACTTCGCCTCTGCGGGAGCGGTCTCCACTACGGCAGCGGGTTGCGAGGCCATCGTTTTCTCTCCTCGGTGGGGTTCAGTATCCCTGCAGCGTCACACCAAAATGCCAGAAAGTCGCTTCTGATTCAAACCGGGCGCCACCGCCCGAAGCGCGCGTCAAAAGGTTCAAGCCGCGGCGATGGAAACGCCGAGTGCAGCGAGGTCCTCGCGCAATTGACCGACGCCGCGATATTGAATTGCGTGCATCCCAAGCTGCCGAGCGCTCTCAAGGTTCATGGCGCGGTCGTCGATGAAGACGCATCTCTCGGGTGCGCGCTGCGTCACGTCGAGCGCGACTTGATAAATCTCTCGATCCGGCTTTCGCGCACCCAGATAACACGAACTGAAGAACGCCGCGAAGGTGCGGCGCAGATTGAAATGGTCAATACGGTATGCATTCAGTTCGCGCGATTCGTTATTGAGTGTGGCAAGGAGGTAGCGTCCCGATTGTTCGAGCTCGTCCGCGATGGCGCGCCCCGGCAATTCCTTGGACCCTGAATACATGAACTCCTGGAAC
>Ga0187783_10004645_pt1 | contig 10157 bp, 12 predicted proteins | sample 1015_SJ02_MP02_2_FD_132471 | JGI IMG/M metagenome (GOLD analysis project Ga0187783, IMG submission 132471) | Tropical peat soil microbial communities from peatlands in Department of Meta, Colombia - 1015_SJ02_MP02_20_MG | ecosystem: Environmental > Terrestrial > Soil > Wetlands > Peat | place...
GTCCAGGCCAGCGAACCGAACGGCCGTGGTGCCCGCCTCCCGGCGGCGCACCGGTCCAGGCCAGCGAACCGAACGGCCGTGGTGCCCGCCTCCCGGCGGCGCACCGGTCCAGGCCAGCGAACCGAACGGCCGTGGTGCCCGCCTCCCGGCGGCTCACCGGTCCGGGTCGGCGAAGCGGGCGAACGCGCGCAGGTTGGCCAGGCTCTCGCCGCGCTTGACCCGCCAGGCCCATTCCCGCCGGATCGAGGAGGCGAAGCCGAGTTCAAGGGCCGTGTCGAACGTCTCGTCGGCGTAGCTCAGCACGCAGCCGAGCAGCTGATCGATCTCGGCCGTGCTGGTCGCGCTGAGCGGCAGCCGGCCGGTCAGGTAGACGTCGCCGACCGAGTCGAGGCTGAAGTGGACGCCGTACATGCGGCCGTTGCGCTCGAGCAGGAACCGGTAGAACGCGGCGTGGTTCTCATCGGGCTGCCGGCAGAAGAACGCCTCGACGGCCAGGCTGTGCGACCCGGCGATGAGCCAGGTCATGGTGGCCAGCTTGTGCTGGCCCTCGAGCTTGACCAGGTACGCGCCGGGCTGGGGGCTCTCGTAGGGCAGCCCAAGCTCGTCAAGCGCGGCCTTGACCCGGGCCGCCGCCACATCAGCAGGGGCGGAGGGTCCGGGGCTCATGCGCGCACGGCGGCGGCGGCTCCGGCCGTGGGGGCGCCGTCCCGGACCGACTCACCGTTCATCGCACCTGTATACACGCTCATGAGCCGCTCGGCCGTGGCGGGCCAGCCGAACGCGGACGCGTGCGCGAGCGCCCCGCGCGACAGCTCAGCAAGCCGCTCAGGCGAGGCCAGCAGCCCGGACAGCACCCGGGCCCACACCACAGGATCGTGCCCGTCGACCAGAACGCCGGAGAACCCGTCCCTGACCGCGGTGCGCAGCCCGCCGACCGCGGCCGCCGCCACCGGCGTGCCGCACGCCTGAGCCTCGAGCGCCACCAGCCCGAACGACTCGGAGTGCGACGGCACGAGCACGATGTCCGCGGCCCGGTACCAGTCGGCCAGCTCGCGCTGCGGGCACGGCGGCTCCAGCCGCACGACATCCGCGATGCCAAGCCCCTGGGCCAGGCCCGCGAGCCGCCCCGGCGCCCCTACCTCGGACCCGCTCGGCCCGCCCACGATGGCCACGACCAGCCGGCCCGCCAGCCAGGGACAGGTGCCAAGCAGGCAAGCCGCGGCGCGCAGCACGACGTCAGGGCCCTTCAGCGGCTGGATCCGGCCCGCGAACACAAGCACGGCCGCGTCGGCGGGCAGCCCAAGCCGACGCCGGGCCGACGAAGCAGGACCGGGCCGGAACACCGACAGGTCCACGCCCGGGCTGACCGTCACCACCCGCCAGGGGTCGGCGCCGTACAGCTCGGTCAGCTGCCGCGCCTCCTCGGCCGTGTTGGCCACGAGCCGGTCGGCGGCCGCCACGACCTCGCCTTCGCCGCGGATCCGCGCCTCCGGCTCGGCGCAGTCGCCGGCCGCCAGGGCCAGGTTCTTTACCTTGCCCAGGGTGTGCATGGACTGCACAAGGGGCACCCCCCAGCGCTCCGCCGCCACGGCGGCGACCTGGCCGGACAGCCAGTAGTGGGCGTGCACCAGGTCGTAGCGGCCGGGCGCGAAGGCGGCCTCGGTGCGCAGCACCCCGAAGGTGAACGGACAGATCTGCGCGGGCAGGGAGTTCTTGTCGAGTTCCTCGAACGGCCCGGCCACCACGTTGTGGACCAGCACGCCGGGGGCAAGCTCGACCGTCGGGGGGTTGTCCCGGCATACGGCGCGGGTGAAGATCTCCACCTCGACGCCGCGCTCGGCCAGGCGCTTGGATACCTCGACGACGTAGACGTTCAGCCCGCCGGCGTCGCCGGTACCCGGCTGATCAAGGGGGGAGGTGTGCAGGCTGATGGTCGCGATCCGGCGAGGAGTCCTTCGCTGCACGCTCTAAGCAACCCCGTCAGGCCACGCCGTGTTCCCCGGCTAGGCTTGACGACCATGAACACCCTGGTGCTTGTGCGGCACGGCGAGAGCGAGTGGAACTCCAAGGGCCTGTTCACCGGCTGGGTGGACGTGGGCCTGTCCGAGGCCGGCGCACAGGAGGCGGCCAACGCCGGCAAGCTGCTGGCCGGCTCCGGCCTGCGCCCGGCCGTGGTGCACACCTCGGTGCTGACCAGGGCGATCCAGACCGCCCACATCGCGCTGCAGGAGGCCGACCTGCTGTGGCTGCCGGTACGCCGCTCGTGGCGGCTGAACGAGCGGCACTACGGCGCGCTGCAGGGCAAGGACAAGGCGGCCACCAGGCGGGAGTTCGGCGACGAGCAGTTCATGCTGTGGCGCCGGTCCTACGACGTGCCGCCGCCGCCGATCCCCGACGACGACCCGCTGTCGCAGTCGGGCGACCCGCGGTACGCCGGCCTGCCGCCCGAGATCAGGCCGCGGACCGAGTGCCTCAAGGACGTGCTGAACCGCTTCCTGCCGTACTGGTACGACGCGATCGTGCCCGACCTGCGGGCCCACGGCACGGTGCTCGTCGTTGCGCACGGCAACTCGCTGCGCGCGCTGGTCAAGCACCTGGACGGGATCAGCGACGGCGCGATCGCGGAGCTGAACATCCCGACCGGCATCCCGCTGGTCTACGAGCTCGACGACGCCTTCAGGCCCGCCGTCCCCGGCGGCCGCTACCTGGACCCCGAGGCCGCCAGTGAGGCCGCCGAGGCGGTCAAGAACCAGGGGCGGTGAGCATACCCGGACGCATGGCGGGTAAACCGGACACTAACGAATGTTTGTCAATAAGCGAACAAACGTCGAATATCAGGCCGCGAGCCGGGGGGTTGCTTGGCCGGAGTTGGGGTCGGCCGCATACCATTGAAGCTGTGAGTCTTCACTGGTCATGTCCCTGGCCTGGGTAGCACATGACCATAAGAACCAGGGCCGGCGCGGTACGGACGGCCCGCAGCACCACCCGGGTCCGGGCCCCTCACCAGCCCACCAGGCTGCCGCCCGGCATCGCATCGGTCCTTTCCGTCCTTTCCTCCTCCGCGGTCGTCCTCGACAGCAGCGACCGTGTCTTGCGGGCAAGCTCAGCGGCCAGGGCGTTCGGCCTGGTCAAGGGGGACCGGCTGATGGTCAGCGAACTAGCCGCGCTGGCCCGCCAGGTCCGCAGGGACGGGGAGATCCGGGAGGGCGAGATCGAGGTCCCCGTGCCGCGGTTCGGCGGACGGACGACGAGCTTCGCGGTCCGGGTGGCGCCGCTCGGCGCGACGGTCGGCGGCGGCGGGCTTGTGCTCGTGCTGGCCGAGGACCAGACCGAGAGCCGCCGGGTGGACGAGGTCAAGCGGGATTTCGTGGCCAACACCAGCCACGAGCTCAAGACCCCGGTGGGCGCGCTGGCCCTGCTGGCCGAGACCATCGAGGACGCCGCCGACGACGCGGAGGCGGTGCGCCGGTTCGCGGGCAAGATGCGCCAGGAGGCGCAGCGGCTGACCAACCTGGTGCAGGACCTGATCACGCTGTCGCGGATCCAGGCGGTCGAGCCGGTCCCCGACCCGCGCCCGGTCGAGCTTGACATGGTGGTCGCCGAGGCCCTTGACCGCTGCCGGATGAAGGCGAACGCCCGCGGCATCACCCTCCACTCGGCCGGCACCCGCGGGCTTTCCGTGCTCGGCGACGAGGACCTGCTGGTCACCGCGCTGCGCAACCTGCTGGAGAACGCCGTCGCCTACAGCCCAGAGCGCACCCGCGTGCTGATCACCACCAAGCGCGCCAGCGACGGGAACGCCGAGCTCAGCGTGGCCGACCAGGGCATCGGCATCCCCGAGCGCGACCTGGAGCGGATCTTCGAGCGCTTCTACCGGGTCGACCCGGCCCGTTCCCGCGCCACCGGCGGCACGGGCCTGGGGCTGGCCATCGTCAAGCACGTGATGGCGGCGCACAACGGCCGGGTGACGGTGCGCAGCGTCGAGGGCGCCGGGTCGACGTTCACCCTGTTCATCCCGCTGCGGAGCGACCATGCCAGCACCGGTGCGGCCTAGGTAACGGAGGGGACTCAAAGTGACACGTGTGCTGGTAGTCGAAGACGAGGACTCGTTCAGCGACGCCATCTCCTACCTGCTCCGCAAGGAGGGCTTCGAGGTCGCGGTCTGCTCGACCGGCCCGGACGCGCTCGACACGTTCGACCGGACCGGCGCCGACCTGGTGCTGCTCGACCTGATGCTGCCCGGCCTGCCGGGCAGCGAAGTGTGCCGCTCGCTGCGCGAGAAGTCCAACGTGCCTGTCATCATGCTGACCGCCAAGGACAGCGAGATCGACAAGGTGGTTGGGCTTGAGCTCGGCGCCGACGACTATGTGACCAAGCCGTTCTCGTCCCGCGAGCTCGTCGCCCGGATGCGCGCGGTGCTGCGGCGCCGCGGCGAGCCCGACGACGTGGCCGAGTCGGCGCTTGAGTCGGGCCCGGTGCGGATGGACGTGGACCGGCACGTGGTCACCGTCCGCGGCGCCTCGGTCCAGCTCCCGCTGAAGGAGTTCGAACTGCTCCAGGTGCTGCTCCGCAACGCCGACCGCGTGCTGACCAGGATGCAGCTCATCGACCGGGTATGGGGCGCCGACTACGTCGGCGACACCAAGACGCTCGACGTGCACATCAAGCGGCTGCGGGCCAAGATCGAGGTCGACCCGGCCCGCCCGCAGCACATCGTCACCGTGCGCGGGCTTGGCTACAAGTTCGAATCGGCCGCGTGAACCACGGCCCGTTCGGCCTAAAAAATTTGACCTAACGGGACGTGGCGCGCGCCGCCCGGCCCGTCACGACGTGGCCGACGGGGACGCGCTGGGCGAGGCGGTGCCAGTCGGCGAGGCCGTGCCATTGGGCGAGGCCGTGCCACTGGGCGAGGGCGACGGTGACGCCCCGGCCTTGGCCTTCTTCTTGTGCTTGCCGCTCGGCGAGGGTGAGGGCGTGGGCGGCGGCGGCGAGTAGGTCGTGTACTCGTAGGCGGCAGGCTCGACCGGTACCGTGAGCGAGACCGACCCGGCGTTGGCGAAGTTGAGCACGAGGGTCACCGTCTGGCCGCCGTTCAGCGGGCTGGTCAGGTCGTTGAGCACGACGTGCGGCGTCGGGCCGCTCAGGTCGACCAGCGTGTACGGGGCCAGCGTGACCGGCCCGCCGACCAGCGTCACCGAGCTGGCCGTCCCGGGCGCCGAGGCCGACAACAGCCGGTCGTTGTCCTGCGCCTGCAGGGACAGGAATACCCCGGCCTGGCCGCCCACCGGCAGCGTGGTGTTCAGCGGCGGGCCGAGCACGAACACGTTGTCGATCGTGACGCCGTTGACGGTCTTGCTCACCCCGTTGGAGGCCGGGTGGAACTCCAGCGTCGGCGCGTTGAGGCCGGCCTCGCAGCCAGCCAGCGCCGGGACCAGGATGGCTATGGCGCCGACAACCAGCCGGCGGGTCCAGCGCGACACCGTGGTGGCCTCCTCGGATCACTCCCATCGCAATGGAAGAAAATGGTAGCGGCCACCCGCCCGGCCCCCGACGCCGACCCTGGCGGGCGGCGTCAGCTCATGCCGCTAGCGCGTGCTGGCGGCCCGGGCCGACGGGCCGAAAGGGGCCGGCCGGGCCGGGGGACTGGCCGAGCGCGACGGCCTGGCCCGGGGTGAACGGCTGGTCCGCACGGTGGAAGCGGTACTGCTCGGCCGGTTCACCGTGGCCGACGCGGTGGGCGAGCTGTGAGTCGCGGGCGCCGTGGCCGGGCTGAACGTGGCCACGGACAGCATGGCCCCCGCCACCAGGCAGACGGCCAGGATGCTGGCCAGCAGCGGCATCACCGTGCCCGGCCCGCGCAGCGGCCCGGTCACCCGGCGCAGCCGGGTGCGGCGCCGCCTGGCCCGCAGTTCCCTGCGGTAGGCAAGCACGTCACGGTCGAGTTCGCGCGCGTCATCCGGGACCTGGATGTCGAGCGGGGGTTCATCCCACCCTGACCCGCCGCCAGGATTCACCCGCCACCTCCCGCGCGAATCGGACCGTTGCTATAAGTATGGCCCCGGTAGAACACGATCAAGATGCCGGGCTGTTCCGGATCGCTCAGGTAGACTAGGGACAACCTCGAGTGCCCTCGAATGGCGGTGCTGGCCATGGCACCGCCAGCTGAAAGGTGTGGGCACAGGTCGGTTATAGGCGTACTGACCTGCATATTTACCTCCTCGGGCGTTTTATCGATACGCCCGACGTGGTAAGATGGCCTTCAGCGGAAGGGGTACTTGCCACATGTCTTTCAAGGTCGGCGATACCGTCGTCTATCCTCACCACGGGGCTGCACGCATCGAAGCGGTCGAGACTCGCACCATCAAGGGCGAGGACAAGACCTATCTGGTCCTCAAGGTCGACAAGGGTGACCTGACCGTACGCGTCCCCGCGGATAACGCCGAGCTGGTGGGCGTCCGGGACGTCGTCGGCGCCGAGGGGCTTGAGCGCGTGTTCGAAGTGCTCCGCGCGCCGCACACGGAGGAGCCGACCAACTGGTCCCGGCGGTACAAGGCCAACCTAGAGAAGCTCGCCTCCGGTGACGTGAACAAGGTGGCCGAGGTGGTCAGGGACCTGTGGCGGCGCGATCGCGAGCGCGGCCTGTCCGCGGGCGAGAAGCGCATGCTGGCCAAGGCACGGCAGATCCTGGTCAGCGAGCTCGCGCTGGCCGAGAAGACCAACGAGGACAAGGCCGAGGCCCTGCTCGACGAGGTCCTTGCTAACTAACGGCAGTGCCTACTGATCCTGTCCCCAGGGTAGGGATCGGGGTTGACGTACACCCGCTGAACGCTTCGCGTGAGCTGCACCTGGCCGGCCTGCCGTGGCCGGGTGAGGCGGGCCTGGACGGTCATTCCGATGGTGACGTGGCGGCCCATGCCGCCTGCGACGCGCTGCTGTCCGCGGCCGGGCTGGGCGACCTCGGCCAGCACTTCGGTACCTCCCGTCCGCAGTGGGCGGGCGCGTCGGGCATCGTGCTGCTGCGCGAGACGTTCCGGCTGGTCACCGACGCTGGCTTCGTCATCGGCAACGTCGCGGTGCAGGTCATAGGGAACCGGCCCCGGCTCGCGCCGCGCCGCGCCGAGGCCGAGAAGGTCCTGGCCGAGGCGCTGTCAGGAGCCTCCGTCAGCGTGTCCGCCACCAGCACCGACGGGCTCGGCCTTACCGGCCGCGGCGAGGGCATCGCCGCGATCGCGACAGCCGTCGTCTGGCGCCCTGGTCCGGCCGACGGGCCACAGTAACTGAGGCTGGGCCGCTGAGGTTATCCCTTAGCCTTACACCGTGACTCTGCGATTCCACGACACCGCCGCGCGCGCCGTGCGCGACTTCACGCCGCTGCGACCGGGTGAAGTGTCGGTGTACCTGTGCGGCGCCACCGTGCAGGCCCCGCCGCACATCGGCCACCTGCGCTCGGCGGTGTGCTTCGACGTGCTGATCCGGTGGCTGGAGGCCAGCGGCTACCGGGTGACCTTCTGCCGGAACGTCACCGACATCGAGGACAAGATCCTGCGCACGGCGCAGGCCGAGGGCGTCTCGCCCTTCATCGTGGCCGAGCGCAACCAGCGCGCGTTCACCTGGGCCTACGACGCGCTCGGCTGCCGCCCGCCGGACATCGAGCCGCGCGCCACCGGGCATATCCCAGAGATGATCGTGCTGATGCGCCGGCTGATCGACTCTGCCCACGCGTACCCGGTTGGCGGGGACGTGTATTTCGACGTTCATTCTTACCCGGAGTACGGCGCGCTGTCCGGCCAGCGCCTTGACCAGATGCGCCCGGCCGAGGACTCCGACGACGCCGCCCTCAAGCGCGACCCCCGCGACTTCGCGCTGTGGAAGGCGGCCAAGCCCGGCGAGCCGTACTGGGAGACGCCGTGGGGACCCGGCCGCCCCGGGTGGCACCTGGAATGCTCGGCCATGTCCACCAAGTACCTGGGCTCGGTCTTCGACATCCACTGCGGCGGGATGGACCTGATCTTCCCCCACCACGAGAACGAGATCGCCCAGTCCAAGGCGGCCGGCGATGCCTTCGCGCAGTACTGGCTGCACAACGGCCTGCTCGGGCTGGCCGGGGAGAAGATGAGCAAGTCCCTGGGCAACTCGCTGCTCGTCACCGACATGCTGACCCGGGTACGGCCCGCGGAACTGCGCTACTACCTGGTCCAGGCGCACTACCGGTCGATGCTCGAGTTCTCCGAGGAGGCGCTGGACGAGGCGGTCGCCGCCTACCAGCGGATCGAGCGTTTCGTGCTGCGCGCGACCGAGGTGCTCGGCGTGGACGAGCCTGGCTCGGAGGTGCCGTTGGCGTTCAGTTCGGCCATGGACGACGACCTGGCCGTCCCGGCCGCGCTGGCCGCGGTGCACGCCTGCGTCAGGGACGGCAACCAGGCGCTGTCCGCATCGGACGAGGACGGCGCCCGGGCCAGCCTGACCCGGCTCCGCCCGATGCTGAACGTGCTAGGGATCGACCCGCTCGCGTCGGCCTGGCCTGGTTCTTCGGCCGGCCCCCTTGGCCCCCTGGGTCCCGGCTCAGGCGAGCGGTTGCGGGAGGTGCTCGGCGAGCTGGTGAAGCTGACCCTGGCGCAGCGGGACGCGGCCAGGGCCCGCCGGGACTACGCGACCGCGGACGCGATCAGGAACGGGCTCGAGGACATCGGCGTCGTGGTCGAGGACACCCCCCAGGGGCCGCGCTGGGAGCTCAAGCGTTGAGCGGATGGGAGCTTAAGCGTTGAGCGGAGCAGAGAGCCCTCGGTCCCGCCGGTCCGGCGCTGCCGGTCGCGGAGCTTCTGGCGGCAGCGGTGGTGGCGCGAGCGGTGGTGGCCGCGGTGCTGCTGGCCGTGGCGCCGCTGCTCGTGGCGGCAGCGCTGCCCGTGGCGGGAGCGCTGCCCGTGGCGGAGGCGGGCGGACCAAGTCGGGCAAGCCGCGCCCCGGAACCGGTGGTCAGGGCCGGCGCAAGCTCGAGGGCAAGGGCCCCACGCCGCCCGCCGCCATGCGCACCGGCCACCCCGCCCAGCGCCGCGCCGCCGCGGCCGCTTCCGGCACCTCCCGCACCTCCGAATCCTCTCGCAGCTCTGATGCCCCCCGCGCCTCCGGCGCCGATGGTGTGGCGCCTGCCCGGGCGCAGCGGGGGGCCGGGGACGCGCCCGAGTTCGTTGCCGGGCGCAACGCGGTGGTGGAATCGCTGCAGGCCCGCGTGCCCGCGGCGGCCCTCTACGTTGGCGCCAGGACCGCCCGCGACGAACGGATCAGTGAGGCGGTCAAGCTGGCCGCCGACCGCGGCGTGCCTGTGCTCGAGGCCGGCGCGGCCGAACTGGACCGGCTGACCGGCGGCGCGGTGCACCAGGGCCTGGCGCTGCGCGTGCGGGCCTACGACTACGCGCACCCCGACGACCTGCTGGCCCGCGCGGCCGACGCGGGCCAGGCGCCGCTGATCGCCGCCCTTGACGGCGTGACCGACCCGCGCAACCTGGGCGCGATCGTCCGCTCGGCCGCGGCCTTCGGCGCGCACGGCGTGGTGGTTCCCGCGCGCCGCGGCGCGGGCGTCACCGCGGGCGCGTGGAAGGCGTCGGCGGGCGCGCTAGCCCGCGTCCCGGTGGCCCGGGCCGCCAACCTGACCCGCGCGCTGCAGTCCTACCGGGACGCCGGGGTCTTCGTGGCCGGCCTCGACGCGGCCGGCGACACCGTCCTCCGCGACCTGGACCTGGCCACCTCCCCGCTTGTCCTGGTGACCGGATCGGAGGGCCGCGGTCTGTCCCGGATCGTCGCGCAGTCCTGCGACGTACTGGTCCGCATCCCGATCGCCGCGGCCAGCGAGTCGCTGAACGCCGGAGTGGCGGCCGGCATCGCCCTCTACGAGGTAGCCACGATCCGATCTCGGCTACCCTTACATTCCCGGCCGGTGTAGCTCAGCAGGCAGAGCAGCCGTCTTGTAAACGGCAGGCCATCGGTTCGAATCCGATCACCGGCTCCCAGGTCAGAAGGTATTTGAACCTCATCCATTCCCGGGCAGCGCGCGGATCGCGAGTTTCCGGTGAGTCTGGAGGCGACGTTCGGCGTGACCAAGCAGACTCCGTCTCTGGTACCTGCATGGACGCCGACTCGGCGACCCCGGCCGCGCTGGCGAA
>Ga0187783_10004646_pt1 | contig 10157 bp, 8 predicted proteins | sample 1015_SJ02_MP02_2_FD_132471 | JGI IMG/M metagenome (GOLD analysis project Ga0187783, IMG submission 132471) | Tropical peat soil microbial communities from peatlands in Department of Meta, Colombia - 1015_SJ02_MP02_20_MG | ecosystem: Environmental > Terrestrial > Soil > Wetlands > Peat | place...
CCGCATGCCGCGCACCATCCAGCTAAGCAATGTTTCCGACGCTCCCCACCGCGGGTTGAAGACTCGCGTCTCCGATGCGGCGATGTCCCTCCCGAACTACTTGTTGACGGCATCCGCGAGATTGCGGAGCACCCAACGTTAAGCGGTTTGCGTCAGCGGGTGGAGCGGCGTCAGTCAGTCAGCGCATCAGCCATGGTGCACGCCGGGCGAGGCGTCAAGTGATTGCCGGGCAATGCCAATGGGGGCGTGGTTGATATTTTCGCCGCCCACCCTTGTTTCGTGATACAACTCTCCTGCTATGACACACAAGATCGCAGTACCCATGACGTTAAGCTTCTGCGCCGCGCTGCTACTGAACCTTGCGGCCTGGGCGCAGTATGGGGACCAGAGCCAGACGCAGGCGTCTGCCGCCTCGAAGGTTGTCAAGAAGAAGACCGTCGAATTGAAGGACGCCAAGGGCAATGACGTAGGCACAGCCACGATTGTCTCCAAGGGGCAAGGCGTGGAGGTGAAGCTGGACCTGAAAGGTCTGCCGCCCGGCGAACACGCCGTGCACTTCCACCAGAACGCCAAGTGTGATCCGCCCGAGTTCAAACCTGCTGGGGGGCACTTCAATCCGACAGGCAAGCAGCACGGGTTTGACAATCCCCAAGGCCATCACGCCGGAGACATGCCGAACTTCACCGTCAGAGCCGATGGCACAGCCAAGACGACCGTGAAGGATGCCGACGTGGTCCTAGGCAATGGCAGCGAGCCTAATTCGCTGCTGGTCAACGGCGGGACGTCCATCATGATTCACGCCAAGGCCGACGACATGAAGACCGATCCCTCGGGCAATTCCGGCGACCGCATCGCCTGCGGAGTGATTGCGCAATAGCGAGGGCGGCGTCCATTCCTAGGCTGGCCCGACCGCGCTGCAGCGCTGTGTCTGCTGGTTTAAGCTAGTGCCATGGGCGACATTGGCCGCGTGCTGGTTCTTGTAGGCGGGCTGCTGCTGGTATTTGGGCTGGTCCTTGTCCTTGCCGGCAAAGTCAGCTTGCCGATTGGCCGCCTGCCCGGCGATATCGTCTACCGCGGCAAGCACACTACCTTCTACTTCCCGCTGGTGACCTCAATCGTGCTGAGTGTGATTTTGTCACTGGTGTTGTACGTAGTGAATCGGATGCATCGCTAGAAGCCGTCAACTTCCCTGCGTTACACTCGCCTCAACCCCATGTCCGGCACGGAACAACTCGGCCTGGCCTTTCAAGCGCCGCCGCGCAAGATCTATGCGGTGGGTGATCTGGTGGCCGAGGTGCGCACCCAGGTGGAGCGCGCTTTCACCGACGTCTATGTGGAAGGCGAGATTTCCAACTACCGGCCTGCGGGCTCCGGCCATCTGTATTTCACGCTCAAGGACGGCTCGGCCCAGTTGCGGGTGGTGATGTGGCGCACCCAAGCCCGGCTGCTGCGCTTCAAGCCGGACAACGGCCTTGCAGTCATCGCCCGCGGAAGGGTGACCATCTACGACGAGCGTGGCGACCTGCAGTTTCAGGCCGAGTATCTGGAGCCCAAGGGCGCTGGCGCTCTGCAGATTGCTTTCGAGCAACTCAAGGCAAAGTTAACTGCAGAAGGACTGTTCGATTCCGGCAGGAAGAAGCCGATCCCATCCTTCCCCCGGCGAATCGGGGTGGTGACGTCGCCGTACGGCGCTGCCATTCAGGACATGCTGAACGTTCTACGCCGCCGCCACGAATCGGTAAATGTGCTCATCTATCCCGCGCAGGTGCAGGGCGATGCGGCTGCTTCCGAGGTGAGCGCCGGGGTTCGCTACTTCAACCGGCACGGTAAGGTGGACGTCATCGTAGTGGCGCGCGGCGGCGGCTCCTTTGAGGACCTCTTTGCCTTCAACGATGAAAACCTGGCGCGGGTGATCGCGGCCTCCAAGGTCCCGGTCATCTCCGCCGTTGGGCACGAGACTGATTTCACCATCTCCGACTTCGTCGCCGACCTGCGTGCCCCTACGCCTTCCGCCGCCGCCGAGCTGGTGATGCGCTCCAAGCGCGATCTGGCTGACAAGCTGTCGGGGTTGCGCAAACGCGTTGCACAAGCCGTCAACTACAAGCTGCTGCGGGCGCACAATGCGCTTACGCAGGTGGCCCGGCACGCTGCCTTCGCCCGCATGCAGGACTCGATTGCACGCCGCCAGCAGCGCGTTGACGATCTGGTTTTCCGCCTGGCGCAGGCACAATCGCGCATTCTGAAGAACCTGACCCGCCGGCTGGATGGATGCGAAGCGCGGCTGCGTCACCACGACTTGCGGGTGCGCACCGCGGTGATGCGGCGTCAATTGGACGCGCGCACGGCCGCGCTGGGCCCTGCCATCTCGCGGGTACTGCGGGGGCGCAGCGCAGTGCTCGACCGGCTGACTGTGGCCCTCCGCCGCGCCGGCGAAACCACTCTCCTTCGCCAGCGCGCGCGATGGGAGCGCCTGCACCCCAGCTTGCTGGCACTTTCGCCCACGGCGATCCTGGCCCGCGGATATGCCCTGGTCTTCGATGGCGAAGGCCGACTGGTGAAGCAGGCATCCCAGCTTACGCGGGGCGATGCGGTCCGCACCCAGCTGGGACAGGGCGAGTTCACCGCCAGAGTCGAGAAGGTGAAAGATGGTGGATAGTGGATAGTTGTTTCGTGAATTCAAGCCGACTCGTTGCTGAGGTCGTTGTGGGCGCGTCTAGCGGGAGCGCAGAAACTATCCACTAACCACTGATTTAGAATAGGCACGCATGGCGCCGTACCTTCGCTACCATAGGAACCAGGATGCTTTCAATTTTCAGCCACCTGCCGCACCTGTCGCTGCTCTCCATCGTGGACATCCTAGTGGTGGCGTTTGTCATCTACGAGTTCCTCAAGCTCATTAAGGGCACGCGCGCCATTCCCATGCTGATTGCTGTGGTCATGGTGGCCATCGGCTTCTGGATTGCCCACCTGGAACAACTCAAGACCGTTGACTGGCTCGTCACCAACCTTCTGCCCTACGCCATCTTTGCGCTGATTGTGGTCTTCGGCGCTGAAATCCGCCGCGCCCTGGCGCGACTGGGGCGGTACCTCTCGGCCCGACGCGGCGGCGTGCTCAGTAGCGCCGATAGCTACGAGGACATCGTGCTCGCGGCCAGCCATCTTTCCCAGACGGTGACCGGTGCGCTGATTGTCATTGAACGCGAGATCGGCTTGCGCACTTTCATCGAGAGCGGGGTGCCGCTCGACGCCAGCCTTTCCTATGACCTGCTAATCACCATCTTCCGTCCCAGCGCGCCCTTGCACGACGGCGCGGTCATTATCCGTAAGGACCGGATCGCCGCGGCGGCGTGCTTCCTGCCGCTTTCCATGAACCCTGAGATCTCGACGCAGTTTGGTACCCGTCATCGCGCCGCCATCGGCATTACGGAAGAAACCGATGCGGTCTCGGTGGTGGTGTCGGAGGAGACCGGCGCCATCAGCCTGGCGGTCGGCGGCGCCATCGAGCGCGATATCACCGTGGAATATCTGCGCGAACGCTTGAGCGAAGTGCTCAAGCGCTATGTGCCGGCGGCCTCGCTGCCTACCACATTGTCCGAGGCAGAACTGTCGGAAGACGAGCTCAGGTCGCAACGCTTCCGTCATGAAGAAGACCTCGCCAATGAAAAGGAACGCTGAACCATGCGCCAGTTGCTGCTCAATTTCTTACGCAAATATGTTCTGAATAACCTGTCCTTCAAACTGGTCTCGCTGGCCGTTGCTATTCTGTTGTGGTGGGTGGTGGGGCGCGATGCCGCCATCGAGGTCCCGCTGACCGTTCCTCTGGAGTTCCAACATGCGCCCGCCAACCTGGAAATCACCTCCGATTATCCTTTTCAGGCACAGGTCACTCTGCAGGGACCTGCGCATCTGCTGCAGCAGATGCGTCCCTCGCAGGTGCACGCGCTGCTGGATCTGGAAGGCGCTGTGCCGGGTGAGCGTACTTTCGATCTAAGCGCAAGTCAGGTGCGCGTGCCGCGCAATGTCAGGGTGGTGCAGGTGGTGCCATCGCAGTTTCACATCAACTTTGATCGCCGGGCGACGAGGACGGTGCCGGTGCAGGCGCGCGTGATCGGCACGTTACTGAGCGGCTATGAGGTAAAACCACCGACGGTGGTTCCCGCGCAGGTCACCATTAATGGTCCTGAGCGGCGAATCAACACCATTTCAACCGCCATGACCGATCCCGTGGATGCGACCGGTGTGGTTGGCGCCGCCACGTTCCCCACCCACGCCTACGTCGCCGATCCGCTGGTGCGCGTCGAAAGTCCAGGACCCATTTACGTGACCGTAACCACGGAAAAGCCTTCGCGGACGAAGTGATGCGACAACTGTTCGGTACCGATGGAATTCGGAGCGTGGCTGGCGAGTACCCGCTGGACCGGCGGACTGTGTACGCCATCGGCCGTGCGCTCGGTCAGCGTCTTGCTGCTGGCGAAGGCCCCGCCCGTGTTGTCATCGGCCAGGACACGCGCGAGTCCAGCGCCTGGATCAGCTCCGTCCTCGCTGCCGGCCTGGAGGCTTCCGGCGTGCAGGTTGTCAGCGCCGGCGTCATAACCACGCCGGGAGTGGCCTACCTGGCCCGGGCCAATCAATTCGCCGCGGGCATCGTGATTTCCGCCTCTCACAATCCCTGGCAGGACAATGGCATCAAGATTTTCGGCGCCGACGGTTACAAGCTCTCCGATCAGCTTGAACACGAGATCGAAGCCGACATATTTGCTCACATCGAGCAGCTTGCCGCGGGTGCTTCGGATGCTGCGGTGTCGGCCGCTGCCATGTTGCCGGGTGAACAGAAGCTGCGCGAGCAATATGCTGACTGGCTGGCAGCGTTGGCCGGCAAGACCGACCTTAGCCACTTGCGCGTGCTGGTGGATTGCGCCAATGGCGCCGCCAGCTCCATCGCTCCGCTGCTGTTTTGCGACCGCGGTATCGCCGCCGAGTTCATCGGCGTTGAACCGGACGGCTGCAACATCAACGCCGGCTGCGGAGCACTGCACCCGGAAAACGTTGCGCAGGCAGTCGCGACCGAGCATGGTAAATACGACGTCGGCATCACCTTTGATGGCGATGCCGACCGCGCACTATTCTCCGACGCCGCCGGACGCGTGGTGAACGGCGACGGCGTGCTGCTGCTAGCGGCGCGTGACATGAAAACTCACGTCCGGCTGCACGACGACACTGTCGTGGCCACCACCATGTCAAACATGGGGCTTGAGGCCGCGCTCAGGCGCAGTGGCATCCGCATGTTGCGAGCGCCCGTGGGCGACAAGTACGTACTGGAAGAAATGCTGAGGACTGGCGCCACGCTGGGCGGCGAGCAGTCCGGACACATCATCTTTCGCGACATGGATGTCACCACTGGCGACGGCCTGCTGACCGCGCTGCGCCTCCTGGAGGTCGTCGCCCGCACCGGCAAGCCCCTGGCTGAACTGGTCGCCGACATGAAGGTCTTCCCGCAGGAGATCAGGAACGTACGAGTTCGCGAGAAGCTTCCGCTGGAACAGGTGCCTGCGGTTGCCGATGCCATTCGCGCTGCCGAACGCGAACTCGACGGTAGCGGCCGCGTCATCGTGCGCTATTCGGGGACCGAGAAGCTGGCGCGGGTAATGATCGAAGCGGAAACGGAGGCGACGATGCGCCGCCACACCGACGCGATTGCGTACGCAATCCAGCAAACGATTGGGCTTTGAGTTCACGGGTAGATGTTCGCCGGGATGGCAATTGAACTGGCGTGTTACAAAGGCAGCATCGAAAGGGCGAATCTCATGAAGCGAATTTTTTGGGCGGTCTGGCTCGTTTTCCTAGTCATCTCCTGTTCCAACGAGGGCCTGTGCGCCCGGACGGCGAAGAACGAAGGACGCATAGGCGACCTCCTAGTGACGGTCAATAACGTTCGACTTACTCCGGCGTCTGGCGGCAGGTCTGCCGGCTTTCATGCAGTGACTTTCGAGGTCGTTCTTAAGAATGTCGGGAAAGAAGCGCTTTGCCCGACACTGAGAGCTAGACTTGAGGAATCCTATGGTTTGGAGGATTCCGGAACATTTAAATTCAGGGACAGCCAGCTCACACATTCCGATATGGGCCTGTTCGTGCTTATCAGCAGGATGTTGCCAGGGGACGAGCTTCAGGGCGACCTCGCCTTCGACAAAATCAGGGACGGGGTGGATCCTATAAAACTCTGGATCGAGTTGTCGCGTGCAAGCGGAGGAAATCTGGGTTGCAGTGACGCGCGTCCAATGAGACCGATTTCTACCGAAATTAAGATTCTCGTCCGCGACGTACCGCGTGTGCAGGGCGGGGACTAACTCTCCTTGACGGAAATGCCCGCTGCAATTCGCTGCGCTATGCTGGTTAGGCGCTGACCCAGCGCAGGCTATTCCAAGTCCCTCCAGTTCGGGCCCACGCCCACGTCCACCTTCAGCGGCACTTTGAGCGCGTGGACATTCTCCATGCGCTCGGTGACCAGCCGCTTCATGGCGTCCACTTCATCCTCGGGGACTTCGAACACCAGCTCATCGTGCACTTGTAGCAACATCCTTGAGCGCAGGCCGCGTTCGCGCAGCTCGGCGTCAATACGAATCATGGCGATTTTGATGAGGTCGGCAGCGGTGCCCTGCAAAGGAGTGTTAACGGCTGTCCGCTCGGCAAAGCCGCGCAGGTTGAAGTTCTTGCTGTGGATGTCGGGAATGGGCCGCACACGGCCAAAGAGCGTCTTCACCTTCTGCTCACTCCGCGCTTCGTCGAGCGTGCGGTCAATGAATTCGCGCACCCCGCGATACTTCTCGAAATACGCGTCAATGAAGTGTTTGGCCTCTTTCGTATCAATCCCAAGCTGTTGCGAAAGCCCGAACGCCGACAAGCCATAGACGATGCCGAAGTTCACCGCCTTGGCGCGGCGGCGATGCTCGGCGTTGACCATCAGTGGCGGCACGCCGAAGACCTGCGAAGCCGTCAATGTATGAATGTCATGACCCTCGCGATAGGCTTCGACCAGCAACGGATCGCTGGAGAAGTGCGCCAGCAGCCGCAACTCGATCTGCGAATAATCGGCAGCCAGAAGCGCGTGGCCCGGCTCGGCGATGAAGGCGGCCCGGATCTCGCGGCCAAGTTCCGTGCGAATGGGAATGTTCTGCAAGTTGGGATTGACCGACGACAGCCTTCCAGTCGCCGAGCCGGCCATGTTGAAGGTGGTGTGCAGCCGCCTGGTGCAGGAGTTGAGCAGCGCCGGCAGCGCGTCCACATAGGTTGACTTCAGCTTGGCAAGCTGGCGATATTCCAGCACAAGGCGCGGGACCTCGTGTTCGGCCGCCAGTCCTTCCAGCACATCCACGGCAGTCGAGATGGTCTTGCCCTTGCCGTACTTCACCGGCTTGGGCAGGTTCAACTTGTTGAACAGCACGTCGCCAAGCTTTTTCGGAGAATTGATGTTGAACTCGAAATCGCACTTTTCGTAGATTTCGCGCGCCTTCGCCTGGATCTCGCGCTCCAGCCGCTGTGACATCTCGGCCAGCACGTCGCAGTCGAGCTTAACTCCGGCATCCTCCATGCGCGCCAGCACCGGCACCAGCGGCAGGTCAATCTCGTCATAAACTTTCCGCAGACCGGCCTTGTCCACGTCACCGCTCAACTTCGCGGTCAGTCGCAACGTAATGTCAGCGGCTTCCGCCGTCGCGCCGCCCAGCTTCAGGTTGAAGTGGCGCAGGGCCATCTCGCGCAACCCATAAGTCGAGTACGTGGGATCGAGCAAATAGCCGTACAGCAGCGGATCATGCTGAACGCCGGCGAGTGTTACGCCCTGCTGCGCGAGAGCGTGCACCGCGGATTTGTAATCGTGGATTGTTTTCGGCAGCGATTCGTCTGCCAGCGCGCGCTTCAGCGGTCCGCCAATCTTTGAGTCATCCAGGGTGAGCGTGATGGCTTTGCCTGTGTCGGCCGAGGCCGCCACCCGAAGGCTCCCTGCCGCGCTGGCAGCCTCTGTGCTCTCGGAGAGCGCAAGCTGCTGGTCATCTTCCTCTTCGGCATTGTCTTCTTCTGCGGCCGCGGCCGGCTGCGGTCCCGACTCCAGCGCGACCGCCAGCATCCCGCCGGACTTCTTTACGCGTGCGATTACCGCCGCAACATCGGCAACTGCCTCTGCCTCGTGGTAGTCGGTTTCGCCCAGCTCAACACTCTCGGTCAGGAAGTCCTGTACCAGCGTGTTGAATTCCAGCTCGGTAAACAGCGCGCGCGCAGCGGCGGCGTCCGGCTCCTGTGCTTGCATTGTCTGTGGCTCGAAATCCACCGCTAGATCTGTCCTGATCGTCACCAACTCCTTGCTTGTCAAGACGGCATCACGATTGTTCTGCAGCGACTCGCGATAGGTCTTGCGCTCGACTTCGGCCGCGTGGTCCAGCGCGTTTTCCACGCTGCCGAAGCGCTGGATAAGCTCCACAGACCCTTTGTCGCCGATGCCGGGCGCGCCGGGAATGTTGTCAATCGAGTCGCCGCGCAGCGCCATCACGTCCACTACGCGCTCCGGCGGCACGCCCAGAATTTCCTCTACTTTGGCGGCGTCGCAAATCAGGTTGTCCTTGGGCGGATTGAGCACGCAGATGCGGTCACTGACCAACTGCATCATGTCCTTGTCGCTGGAGACGACAAACACCGAGTAACCGTCGCCGACCGCCTTGTGCGCCAGCGTGCCAATCACGTCGTCGGCCTCGTAGCCGGGCAACTCCAGGATGGGAATGCGATAGGCCTCTAGCGCGCGCCGGATGTAGGGTAGCTGCTGCGCCAGGTCTTCCGGCATCTGCGCGCGGTTGGCCTTGTAGCCGCCGTAAGCGACATCAACGTAAGTCTGCGTCTTGCTGTCGAACTTGCGCAGGCTGGTGATGGCCTTGGCCTGCTCGTCGCGGAAGGTTGGCGCGGCCACGTCGAACACGGCTGCGAGATATTGCGGCGCGAAATCGTCCCGCAGCTTGCGCAGCATATTGACGAACACAAAGGTTGCGCTGGTCGGAATGCCGGTCTTGGTGGACATCGGCCGCTGCCGCTGCATGGCGTGATAGGCGCGGAAGATGAACGACATGGCGTCGATCAGGTAGATGCGTCCCCTGGAGCCGGCAGGCTCAGCAGGTGCGGCCACGGCGGGCTTGGCGGCAGCGCTTTTGGTAGGAGCGCTTTTTGAAGCAGTGTTCTGCGCGGCGCCCACCGGCTTGGCGGCGCTGGAGATAGTTGCGGATTTTGCGGTTTTTCGCGTGGATGGCAAGCTTCAATTTTACCAATCCACGCCGGCAGGCGAGCTTTACTCAATGAACATACAGTCCCCGTAAGAGTAGAACCGATACTGCTGGCGCACTGCATGTCCGTAGGCGCGGAGGGTTCGCTCGCGACCGGCGAATGCCGCCACCAGCATGAGTAGCGTGGATTTCGGCAGGTGAAAGTTGGTCAGCATGGCGCCGACCACGCGGAACTGGAATCCGGGATAGATGAAGATGCCGGCCTCGCCGCTCTGCGCCGTCACGCGGCCGTCAGCGTTTCTCCGCACGGCAAATTCCAGCGTGCGCACGGTCGTGGTCCCTATTGCGACGACGCGCCGACCGGCATCCCGCGCGCGTTGAATTCGTTCCGCCGCGTCCGGCGAAATCCGAAACCACTCGCTGTGCAGTTTGTGTTTCTCCACGACCTCCTCGCGCACCGGCTGAAATGTTCCCAGTCCTACGTGCAGCGTGATCTCGGTAGTTTCAATCCCACGCCGCCGAATGTGGTCGAGAATCTCCGGCGTGAAGTGCAGGCCGGCGGTCGGCGCAGCGACGGAACCCAGCGCTTTGGCATAAATCGTCTGATACTGCTCGCGGTCGGCAGGCGTATCGGGACGGTCAATATAGGGCGGCAATGGCACATGCCCGATACGTTGCAGGACCCCGAAGAAGTCGGACACTGGATCGAAGCGCAGGCGGCGCTCGCCAAACGTACCGCGCCAGGTGATTTCGGCGGCCAAATCGTGTGACTCTTCGCTGGTTTCAGCTCCAAAATGAATCCGCTCGCCGACGCGGAGCTTGCGTCCGGGATGCACCAGCGCTTCCCATTCCAGCGGCTCAGCCGAGAGCTGCTTTGTCAGCAAGGCCTCGACCCGTCCG
>Ga0187783_10004647_pt1 | contig 10155 bp, 12 predicted proteins | sample 1015_SJ02_MP02_2_FD_132471 | JGI IMG/M metagenome (GOLD analysis project Ga0187783, IMG submission 132471) | Tropical peat soil microbial communities from peatlands in Department of Meta, Colombia - 1015_SJ02_MP02_20_MG | ecosystem: Environmental > Terrestrial > Soil > Wetlands > Peat | place...
AGGTCCTGCGAGTAAGCTCTTCCCATCACGATTCCCCCCGCCGAATCAACGGCGAAAGGGAATCACAAATGTCGCCTCGCTGGAATCCCCAGGCGATTCCATCAACAATGAAGACGCTCTAGTGCGCGGCAAAACCTTTTTGGATTAGCTTGAGGCATGGCCGAAAACGGCGTTGCACTCTCTGAGGAAACTGTCGCCGAAATCGGCAGGGCGCAAGCGCGCGGCGCCCGCCCGGGTCACATCGCGCTCTGGCTTATCGTCGCCATTGGACTTGTCATGCTGCTGCGGTAGCTGTTTCCCTGCCTGCATTCAGGCATAAGCGTGGATCGCCGAGGCGACGAGTCCAGGCTCTTCGGGAAGCGGGAGGGTGGGCGCAGTTGCGGGCGGGGAGGCAGTTAGCTCACGCGCTGATAATCTGCGTTGGCGATCTTTCATGGGCCTGCTTTGCCTTCGATTGCGATGCGCGGACATGGTGGATCGCAGCTCTATGCTAAAAAGCAGGCATTATCAATTAACAGCATGTGCGCCGGCTCGAGCGATCTCGGCCGGTTTACCACCACCTCTGCGTTCATCAGCCGAAAAGGCTGAGGGGCCCGAAAAACCTCGCGGCAATCGCGCTTGTGCGGCTAACGGTGACGGAACTTAAATTGCAACCAATTTTTTGATCAAGATCCTAACGGAACTGGCGCTAAGAATTGATGCATGCGGAGGGGCTGACTTGCTTCTTTTGGTTTGAAAGGTTCAGCTTAATGCATCATTTGACTCGTAATATTGCGATAGCCGCAGTCTTTTGCACCACATCGATGACGGTGCAAGCAGCCGTATTCTCAACATCAGCTGGAAGCCCGGCACCCTTGCCATCAAGCGGGGTGATCGAGGGGAAATATCCCCCTGGCCAGTCAGATACCAGTTGGTATTTTGCCGTCGATCTCACGGCAGGGGAGCTTGCATCACAGATTTCGATAAATGGGGGAGCGCAGTATAAGACGCTAGATTTTGCTTTGCTCGACAGCAGCGGACGGAGGATTGACGCTTACTATATTACCGCTGGGGCAAATGATAACAACGAAGCAACCCGTGTTTTCCCCGTCGACGCGAGCGGGAAATATTTGATCCGTCTTACCACCAAAGGGCCGGAAGCAACGTCTTTCCGAGTAACCCTCGGTGGTACGTCTCTGCCAAACCTTCAGACCCCATCGGCGCAAACAAACGGCGCATCGCGTTCATTTTTCAATCCGACCCCGGTGCCCGCTTCGGGTGTCGTTAACGGTGCCTTTCCCGGTGGTAGCACCTACTCCTATTATTATTTCGGTGCCGATCTGGCTGCGGGAAACCTGCTGACGCAAACATCTGTATCTGGCCGGGAGGGCACCTCCAAGTGGATTTCATTGGCGTTGCTGAATGATGATGGGCGCGCGGGCGAATCTTATTTTATGTCCCGTGTCGAGGCCAATGCCGATGCGACAAAAAGCTTCCCGATCGACCACTCCGGACATTACGTTCTACGCCTCACTGTCCAAGGGCCGCAGACAACAAAATACAAAGTTGAATTTGGCGGCGATGCGTTCGCTGCAAGCAATTAAGAGGGGCAGCGAGACAATGTTTGGAAAGTCAGCATTCTTCGGTCTTTTCATGGTGGCGGGCGTATTGCCGGCGGTGGCCGGCGAGCTATCGACTTCGATCTTGCGGCCCACCCCTATCGATCCCTCCATAGGGCTCATAGTAGGCAAGCTCCCCGGCAATTCGGGGCAAGCGAGCTATTATGTGTCTGCAGATCTCAGCGCGGGCGATTTGATGACCCAACTCCGGCTCACAGGCCGGGGGGGAGGTGAGCGCCGGCTTACGTTAGAGCTGCTCGGCGCTGACGCCAAAGTTCAGGACTCCACTTTTGTGCGGGCGGGATTTGGCACGCTTGACGAGCGAACAAATAGTTTTGCAATCGACAACTCTGGCCGCCATGTCATCCGGCTGACTGTCGAAGGCGAAGAGAATGGAGCTTTCTGCGTGCTCCTGGGCGGGAGCGCGCTGCCCACTGCCAAAGCGTCAGGCTGCCCCGAGCAGGCCGCCGCCGCAGCGCCCGCGCCGTCTGTCCAGCCACCCGCGCGCGCCTATAAGGCTTACGCGGCGATAGTACCGCTCTCACCCGCGCCAAAGCCTATTGAGGTCATCACCTCGAAGTGTGAGGAGCGCCTGCGCGTCGGCTCTGACTTTGTATTCGACTTTGATCGTGCCGACATCCGCCCCGAAGCTGGCGAGGCTCTCTCGGAAGTCAAGCAGCGCATCGAGGCTGTTCAGAGGCGGGTCATCATCGAAGGCCACACCGACGGCAAGGGCAGCGACGGCTACAACCAGACTCTGAGCGAGCGCCGTGCGGCCGCGGTGCGCGTGGCACTCATCGAGCGGGGAGCATCCGAAAGCCTGCTTTTCACCCATGGATTTGGAAAGAGCCATCCAATTGCTCCAAACGAGCAGCCAGACGGCTCGGATGATCCCGTGGGCCGACAGAAGAATCGCCGTGTCGAAGTTGTTATCAATACTTGCAGCTGATTCATTGCGGGCGGCGCTCGGCGCCGCCCGGGCAAGATACCGGCGGCAGTGCCACCCACCACAGTCCGGATCCCAATAGGAGTTAAGTCGTGAAACGAGCCTTTCCGCTTTTGTTGCCATTCGTGCTGGTACCAGGGTTTGCACATGCATGCTTAGGACCCGAGCTCGCAACTAAGATGAATGCCGTCTCACAAGCAAGCAAAGCGGCTTTTGCAAATCATCCAGAGGAGAATGGGGCACGCCAGGAGCGGGTCCAGGCCATCGTCAGCCGCAACGCAAGCGGTCTCAAAAACGGAGCGGGCGGCGCCCATGCAATCGATGCGCTTTGCAGCGAATACGACGAGCTGCTGGCGGTCTACAAATAGACCGTACGAACCCGCGACACGCCATTAACAGGAACGCCAATGCAAGGCGGAGCCGCGACCGCTAGCCTCTGGCAGCGCGGGAACTGGCGGGATGTAACAGCCGTGCTTGGCCGCCCTTCGCGGGCCTTGACGGCGGCATGGTGGCGGCACAAGCCATTTTAGTCGCAAGAAACTCGCGCCAGAATGTTTCTAAGACATTGATTCCATTGGCGCGCCCGGAGAGATTCGAACTCCCGGCCCCTAGATTCGAAGTCTCGCGGCCTAGCTATTATCGACATGCTTTTTGTTTCCATAAGCCTGCCTTTCCCTAGACAATACTTATAACCGTGCCATATTATGTTTCCGTAAGGTATCGCAACTTGCTTTTGCGGTGGCGACACGGTGGCGACACGGATTGCACCAATGGCCAAGCTCACGAAACGGACGGTTGACGCTCTCAGGCCGGAAGTAAAGCCCTTCATTTGCTTCGATGACGACGTGAAGGGGTTCGGCCTGCGGCTCATGCCGTCGGGCGTCAAAACTTATATTCTCGAATACCGGCCGGGCAGCGGCGGGCGCGGCGTAGCCAAACGCCGCCTCGCGCTAGGGAAGCACGGGACAATGACCGCTGAACAAGCAAGACGGGCGGCGCTGGAGGCCTTAGCCCGCATCAGGCTTGGGCAGGACCCGCAAGCAGATAAAAACCGTCAGCGGGCTTCTCTGACAGTTGGCGGGCTCATCGATGCATTTATCGAAGGGCACATTCGCTCGAAGTGCAAGCCGGGGACGGCCTATGGCTATGAGCTTGCCCTGGCCCGATTGCGCGAAGCCCAAGGCAGCACAAAGGCCGAAGCGCTGGCGCGGAGCCAAATCGCTGCTTTGCATCAGAGCATGGCGGGCACGCCGTTCGGGGCAAACAGGTTTCTCGCCGTGATTTCAAAAATGTTCTCATGGGCAGTCGATCGCGGGCTCTTGCCCGAGGTTCAGGTGAACCCGGCTGGCCGGATTGAACGGTACCGCGAACACAAGCGGGAAAGGTTTCTCACCAGCGAAGAGCTAGCCCGGCTTGGAGATGCGCTGCGCCTCGGGGAGACGGAAGGCCTGCCCTGGCGCGGTGAATGCGAGAGCAAACACACAGCAAAAGAAGAAAACCGCCGCACCGTAGTTGATCCTTTTGCGGTTGCTGCAATCCGCCTCTTGATTCTGACCGGCGCCCGCCTTCGGGAGATTTTAGACGCTCGATGGCAGCACGTCGATTTCGAGCGCGGCATTCTCTTTCTGCCTGACAGCAAGACGGGCCGAAAACCGCTGTACCTAAATGCCCCGGCGCTGGAAGTGCTTTCTGTTCTGCCCCGGATCGAAGGCAATCCGCATATCATCGCTGGCTTGAAGGATGGCGCACCGCGCGCCGATCTGAAAAAGCCTTGGGCGGCGGTGACGAAAGCGGCCGGGCTCCAAGGCCTGCGGATCCACGATTTGCGGCATTCGTTCGCATCCGTGGGAGCGGGCGCATCGCTTGGCCTGCCAATCATCGGAAAGCTTTTGGGGCACACGCAAGCGGCAACCACGCATCGTTATGCGCATCTTGACGCGGACCCGATGCACCGGGCGGCCGAGACAATCGGCGCAACGATAGCGGCGGCCATGGGCGGGACTGCCCCGGAAGCGGCTGTGGTGCCCTTGGCAAAAGCGCGGTAGGACAAGTTTGGCGCGGCTAGGCTGGCCGCCGAAAGCCGGACTTCTGCACCCGGTTGCCGCGCCTCCATTGTGCAGAGCGCTTGCAGAGGTGCGTTGTGCCCAAGCCCATACCGCCAGCTCGGTGCGGCCGGGTACCTCTCGAACCATTTTGCTTATCAACCGAAGACCGTGAGAAAATTGCCTCTGTCCTTGGCCTGCCCGGGCTGCCTCCTTCGGCGGTCCTATGCATCGAACATGGAATTGCACTTTACAAAATGCTATCGAGCCTCCCGGCAAAAACCGTAGGACAGAACATCGCAGCGATTGATGAAGCGCTGAAGGGTGCGGACAAATTTGAAACAGCACTGCGCCGCTTCGCCGATATAGAGAGCGGCGTCGGCGCTGGCACGTTTCAATTCCTCAATCCGTTCGCCAGCATTTGCTTGGTCGCGATGAATGACTTCCGCGTCGCTGCCCAAGCCAAAAAACAAGAATTGCGGCAGGTCCGACGGCTAAGGCCGGCCCCTCTTGGAGGGCTTTGTGCTTGGCTTCGGCTTCCCTTTGACGCCACGGAAGAGGTCAAGCAAAACAATTCCGGGAATAAAGTAGAGCGGCTGCGCGCATTTGGTCGCGCAGTCTTCGAAGTGGCAGATATTCCCTGTCATGATTATTACGCCCACCCATCCCGCATGGACCAGCTTTTCACTTGTCCCCTGCCAGACGGTCTACAGAGGCCGCCCTCGCCCGCCGAGCTCCGTCAAGAAATAGCACAAATGCTCCGCCCCTGCGGCGAATAGTTTTAGAAGCTGCGACAAGAGTCGGGAACAACTGAGACCGCCATTGAAGGGAAGCAAAAATGTACCTTCGGTGGCGTGCATAATGTGTAAGATATGGCTAGCTCCAACAGAATGAACTTGTTGGGGCTTACCAATGACCGTCGAAGCACTATTAACGGAAGCTCAAGTCGCCGAAATGATCGGCCGCGGGGTTCCGACACTCCAAAAAGACCGCGTGCGTGGCACTGGCCCTCGCTTCGTCAAAATCGGCCGCCTAGTTCGCTATCGCCCTAGCGACGTGCACGAATGGCTTGCAGAGCGTATCCGGCGATCGACTTCCGACATAGGCGTCGAGGGCGCATGACCAATACGCGGGCGGAATTTGGGCCCCGCGGAGAGCCAAAAAAAGATGCTCCTCAAAAGTTTAGGCGCACTGCCAATGGGCTTGATGAAGCCCCAAACAGAATAATTATTGACCCCAAAGCGCCCTATGACGTCGCCCGGCTTTTCATCGACCAGCGGTTTAGCCAAGATAGAATCCCGACTCTTCATTTTTACCGCGGCGAGTTTTTCTCGTGGGACGGACGCGCCTATCTGGCAATGGCGGCCGATAGTTTGCGGGCAGAGCTTTATGCCTTCTTAGATGGCTGCCAACGGCACACACGCGCAGATGGCATGGCCGCCGTAAGCCCGTCTGCCTCATTAGTAACTAACGTTTTCGATGCGTTAAAGGCTGCAGCCAATCTCGAAGAGAAAATAGAGGCGCCTGCGTGGCTCAATTCGCCAAACAACGACTTTCCGCTGGCCGAGCTGATTGCTTGCGCTAATGGCCTGCTGCACCTGCCAAGTCTAACATTATTGCCTCACACCCCAATATTTTTTGCCCGCAATGCGCTTAATTTCGCCTATGAGCCCAGCACGCCGCAGCCAGTCCAGTGGCTACATTTTTTGCGCGAGCTTTGGCCGGAAGACCCCGATTCTATAAATACGCTGCAGGAATTTTTTGGCTATTGCTTAACCTGCGACACACGGCAGCAAAAAGCTTTTTTGCTTGTCGGGCCGAAACGCAGCGGCAAAGGCACGATTGGGCGTATTCTCCGCGGCCTTGTCGGCGAATCCAACTGCGTTGCGCCTACTCTGGCCGGCCTCAGTCAAAATTTCGGACTCGCGCCGTTAATCGGCAAGCAAGTCGCAATCATCTCGGATGCGCGATTGGGCAGCCGGGCCGATCAGCACGCCATTGCCGAGCGGATTTTGTCGATCACCGGCGAGGACGCCATAACAATTGACCGGAAATATTTGGGCGCACGGACCGGCAAGCTGCCGACCCGGTTTCTCCTTATTTCAAATGAGCTGCCGCGGCTCGCCGACACAAGCGGCGCGTTGGCGTCGCGGTTTATTGTCCTCGTGCTTTCGGAAAGTTTTTTCGGCCGTGAAGACCTTACGCTTACAGATAGGCTTTTAATTGAGCGGCCCGCGATACTGAATTGGGCAATCGAGGGATGGCACCGGCTGACACGCACCGGCGCTTTCCGCCAGCCGCAATCCGCAGCCGATGCCGTAGAGGCGCTTGAAGACTTGTCGAGCCCCATCAGAGCATTCATTCGCGACCGCTGCGAAATCGGGCCGGAAAAGTCCGCCGGGGTCACGGCAATGTTTGAAGCCTGGCGCTCATGGTGCACCCAACAAGGCCGGGACAAGCCGGGTACAGTGCAAAGCTTCGGCCGCGATTTTCGCGCCGCCGTGCCGAATCTCAAGGTTAGCCAACGCCGCGAAGATGAGGGCCGCTCGCGGTATTATGAAGGAATCGGGCTCAGATGATTTCACCTCAAAGCGGCTTTTGGCACGCAGTGTCACGCGCGTTTTTTCTTATTGTTCGCGACGCGAGGATGAAAAGTGAGAGTAACAATGGTCTGTAACGCGTGACACTGCGTGGCATGGTGCCTGGAATTCCGGCCCAACTGACGCCGGAGCAGCACCGGCGCTGCCCGCCACGGGCCAGAGTGTGATATTCACTCACAATGAAAGGTGGAAGCCCTTTCACGCCCGCCAGTTCATTAGGCAATTTTGCCGAAAAAGGGAGGTTGCTATGTTGCTCATCCTCATGCTCATCATCACCGTATGCGGCCTTTTTACATTGGCCGCTGTTGCAACGGTTTTCCAACATATAGTGGTAATGCTATGTCTAATTGCTGCATATCTGTTCGTCGGCATAATGGCTCATCGGTTGTCTGATGAGAAACGTGCCGCGGCAACTGACCGCACTAACGAGCTGCTTATCGAAATCAGGAACGGCATCGATTCTATCTTAGACAGGGCAAATCCTGAAAAGGAGAAGGAAGATGCGTAAACTCACCACACTCATCACAGCATGCGTGTTGCTGTTCGCAACAACCGCAGGCGCTGTTGAAAATCCGCTCGCTGATCTTGCCTTAAGGGAAGCAGGCGCCGACTATCCGCCAGGCAGTTGTATCGGAACGCTTGTGCATATGAAGGAAGGGTATTTCTTGCTGGGCGATAACTTTAAGAACCTGTGCTTATTTAACAACACCGTTCCCTCTTATCTAAAGACGGTTCTAAAGGGATGCAAAGTCGGCAAGAAATGTGAAATCTTCGGCGCCGTGGCGCGTTGCGCAGACGACCGCGAGTATGACCAATGCATCGCGGTTATTGGCATCAAAAAGGCTCACATTCGAAAGGGCGCGCCGCACGGTATTGAAGACGTACTGACCAATCCTTAAGGCGCGCCCGCTCCGTGCGTCTTTCCCGATTTAACGCGCGCGTGTGAGAATATGAATTCCGTAGCCAAACACCGCGGCCAGGGAATACCGTTTGAGCCTACACCCGAAGAGCGGGATATTGTGGAGCGGGCGGCTTCCTACGGTATCCCGCAGACGAAAATCGCATATTTATTGGGCATTGATACAAAAACGCTTTGCAAACATTTCGGCGATGAGCTCACGATAGGCTCAGTGCGCGCCGATTTTCATATCGGCCAGACTCTTTACGAGCTTGCGACCGAGTCGGAAGACGAAATGGTGCGCTATCGAGCCTGCGCTTTCTGGGCCGCTAGGCGGATGGGCTGGACGGAAAAGACCATAAACGTGCAAACTGGTCCTGGCGGCGGGCCGGTTCAGAGCATCAATGCGACCATGACCGCGCAGGAGGCGCTGGAAGCCTACCAGGCGATCCTAAGGGCCGACATCAAATAGATTTATTCCGGATTTGGAAATATTCTTTCGCCGTTGGCTTGCCAAGGCCGGCGACGCGTGCGGGCAGCTCGATATTTTCTTCGGGGCGCCCGCCCAGATTTACCATCGGCAGCATTGCCAACGGCGTAGGATTGCCTAAAACGCAGAAACGGAGCCAATTGGCGGGTCCGGCGGCCAGCTGGTGAATGTCGGTTCAAATCTTTTACCGCCAAACGGCGACTCCGCCATAAAGCGAAAAAGGTCATGAACACGATTAAATCAGCACTCCTGATATCGGCATTCTCAATTCCAATAGCCTCGCATGCTGAATGCGTTCAAGAACAAATAACAGCCGCCATTGAGGGTACAGTTAGAGGTCATGCGAACCTAAAAGGGAAGTCGTTATGGACACTCCCGCGAGGCGCTAAGGTCACCTGGTGTGGACACCACGAACTCGATGACCGACATATCGAGTGGCACTGGGTCTTATTCTCTATACCAGGGGAGCCGTGGGAGCATAAGGGGTTCATAAGTTCTCGAATCTTAGAGCCGGTCGCAGCGGTGCAGTCGACATCTCCGCCGCCCGCACCCGCACCTCCCGCCGTTGCCAAGCAGGAGTTATGGCAAGAAGAAGGGTTCACGTCGGAACAAGCGTGCCGCACTTATATAAAGCGGCACCCTGCCGCGGACGGATGGGAAATTTGTAATCAAGATGATCTAGATCGGTTCAATCGGGTGACGAAACACCAGAGTACACTACCGGTGCCCTCACCCACTCTTCAAACCGATGGACCTATCATGCCGCCGACGGCCGCCGAACCAGCGCCGCTAGCGCCAGGACCGGCGATTGACCTGACAAAACCTCAGCCCGAAGCAAGCGCAGCGCCCAAGCAGCCGGTTCCCCATCCTACGGACCAATGCCAGCAGCGGCGTCTCTATGAACGGGCGGAATGCATTCAGCATTACATATATTGCCTCAGAGATGTGGCACACCCAGCGGCAACGGCTTGGCTACTTGTTACGGACGCCTGGCGCGGCAAGGATATTGCCATTTCGGCGCTTATGGTCACGCTCACCAAAGACCAGGCTATCAGCCTGATCGATGCCGCCTTGAAGTTCAAACATGAAGGAGGCACGCACAAGGACTTTGTTCTGCGCTTCTACCGGAACTGCATGGAACAGGCTGGGTTAATCCCAGAACAAGAACCTGCGCTCCCATAACGGAGCACTTCAACCAGCCGGTCCGCAGCGAGCGCCGCAACAATCCGCGCCGACACCCGATCGACCGCGCCGACTAAGGCGGCGTTGTCAAATAGGACGCGAAATAGGACGCGGTGCCAACCGTTGAAGAAAACAAAACAAAATCAATGCAGATTGGCGGAAGGAGTGGGATTCGAACCCACGGCGGGCTTGCACCCGCGGCGGTTTTCAAGACCGCTGCCTTAAACCACTCGGCCATCCTTCCAACTCTTTGTAATCATGTGCATTTCAGAGCTCGCAAAATCGCGAAACACGCGTGTTTTCTAGCGCTTTGCTACCCAATGGCTCATTTTATCTCTATGGCCGCGCGGATCGTGGCGTCAACTTTCGCTGCCGCATCCTCCTGCATTCCTGGCGGGA
>Ga0187783_10004648_pt1 | contig 10153 bp, 8 predicted proteins | sample 1015_SJ02_MP02_2_FD_132471 | JGI IMG/M metagenome (GOLD analysis project Ga0187783, IMG submission 132471) | Tropical peat soil microbial communities from peatlands in Department of Meta, Colombia - 1015_SJ02_MP02_20_MG | ecosystem: Environmental > Terrestrial > Soil > Wetlands > Peat | place...
CTCGCTCCCGGCGCGGACCGCATCTACCTCCCCGGCGAGATGGAGTGGGAACGGCGCGACCGCGCTCTCGCCGAGGGCATTTGCTTTCCCGAAGATGTGCTCGCCAGCCTGCGCGGCCTGGCGGTGCGCGGGCCGATGATCGGCGCCCAGCATGCGTACGTCCACGTCCGGTCGTGGCTCGGGGATCCGCCACCGGAACCGGACCCCAGCCGAGCGCTCGGCTGGCTCGCCCGGCGATACCTGGCCGGGCACGGCCCCTCGAGCGACCGCGATCTGGCAAAGTGGGCGGGCGTCCCGGTCACCTGGGCCCGTCGCGGTTTGACTGCGATCGCGACCGAGTTGCGAGACCGGGCCGACGGGCTCGCCGAACTCGCCACCGCACCGAGCCCGGCGGGTCCGCCCCCGCCGCGGCTGCTGGGGCCGTACGATCCGGTGTTGCTCGGCTGGGTGTCGCGTGCGCACGTCCTCGGTGGTCATCAGGAGATTCTCACGGAGAACGGCTTGTTCCGAGCGTTCGCACTGGTGGCCGGCCGGGCCGCCGGAATCTGGACGTATCAGGGCGGCCAGGTGGTACTGAATCCGTTCGGCGTGCTGCCCGCAGGCGCTGAGGATGCGCTCGCGGCCGAGGCCGACGACGTCCGCCGTTACCTTGCTCAGGAGCCAGAGTTTGCCACCGACGAGGGGCCGATATGAACGTGCCTGAGCTGGCCGACCTGCCGTTCGCCGCCGCGCTCACCCGGCACGACGGCGACCTGGATGCGGAGCCTGACTACGACACCGTGCTCTTCGAGCGGGCCGAATACGCCGACCCGCAGGGACCCAACGCGCGCTTCCTCGACTGCGCGTTCCGCCAGGTGTCGATCAGCGACGGCAGACTGCCCAGGGCCAGCCTGCGGGGAGTCTGGCTGCGGGACGTGCGGCTCACCGGCACCCTGCTGGCCGAGAGTGGCTGGCAGGACGTCACCGTGATCGGCTCGAGCCTGGCTGGCGTGCAGCTATTCGGCGCCGAGTTCCGCCGGGTGGTGTTCAGCGGCTGCAAGCTCGACTCGGTAAACCTCAGGGCGGCACGCCTGACCGACGTGACCTTCGACCGGTGCGTGCTGCGGGACGTCGACTATGGCGGCGCGACGCTGACGCGTTGTGCGTTTCCCGGCTCCGAGCTGACCAGGGTTGATTTCAGCAAAGTCAGCATGGAGCGAACCGACCTGCGGGGTGCCTCGCTCGGCATCGTCATCGATTCCGGCTCGCTGCGAGGTGCGATCATCAGCTCAGCCCAGCTGGCGATCGCGGCACCGGTACTCGCCGAGACGCTGGGTATCGTCGTCGACGACGACCTGCCCGTCAGCTAGCCCGCGAGCCTGCTCCGCGATGCCTTCGGCCAGTGCCGGCCTGACGCGCTCGGCCGGCCGGTCCGCGCGAGAATCCGGCCGTGGGCGCCGTGCCAGCAGCCGGCGGATCAGCGCCTCTGCACTGAGCACCAGCGCCAGGACCGCCGCCGCGACGATGCCGTCCAGCCAGAAGTGATTGGCGGTGACCACTACTACGAGGGTGGTCACGGCTGGGTACAGGACCACGAGCCAGCGCCAGCGACTGGCCGTCGTGGTCATGACGGCCGCAGTGACTAGCAGAGCCCAGCAGACATGCACCGACGGCATCGCCGACAGCTGGTCCGGGTCAAATCCGGCCACGCTGGAGTAGACAGACTCGTGGTATCGCGCCGCCGTGTCGACAAGCCCGGTGGCTGGCAGCATCCGGGGCGGTGCCACCGGTATCAGCTGGATGAGAAGACACAGGCCGGTGCACGCCACCAGCGTGGTTCGCCATCGGCCGTAGCGGTCCCGGTGCCACACGAACAGCCAGATCATGCACGCGATCAGCACCGGGAAGTGCAGCGTGTCGTAGTAGAGGTTGAAGAACTCGATGACGAGCGGATGTGGCAGAAACAGGCGCTGCACCGACGTCTCGCTGGGCAGGTGCAGGTCCCGCTCGAACCGCCAGATCCAGCGCGCCCGGCCGAGCGCGCCTGCCGGGCTGACGACCGAGAACGACCCGGCGTACTGCCAGAGCGCGAACAAGCCGAGGATGAGACCCGACTCCAGCGTTCCGGTGGCGATCCTGGTCAGCGCTGGCTTATGCGTCGCGCGCAGGACGAGGGTGGTGACGAAGAGGCCAGCCGCTGCCTCGGTTGCCTGCAGCCAGTCGAGGTCAAGGTTGATCACGCCGCCTGCCCCGGCCGGCCGGGCCGCAGGGCACGGGGGCAGGCTGTCACCCCGTCAGGTTACGGGTAGTCGACGACACGCCGACGGGCAGGCTGCGCAATCGCGGCCACGGCGCGACGTTCGCCGTCGTCAGTGCTGATCGGGGCGGGAAAGAGAGGCGGGGTCTGGCTGCTGCCTGGGAAGCACCACTTCGGCCGAGACGTCTGCGGCGAGCCGGACGATATCCCCGTCGGCGAGCCGGACGCTGATCCCCGGCAGGACCCGGTCGCCGTTGACAAACGTGCCGTTGGTCGAGTTCTCGTCCCGGATGCTGGCGTGACCGGCGTCGTCCACCGCAACGGTCGCGTGTCGTCGGGACACGTTCTCGTAGTGCGCGAAGGCGGCCGCCACGAGCGATTCTGCGGGGTCACGCCCCAGCAGCACGGCGGTGCCGGCGGGCACCTCGACGTTGCCGGCGGGAAACGTAAGCCTGAGCACGGTCGAGGAGATCGGGCCGCTGAGGTGGTCGGGGCGCAGGGACTCCTGCATCACGGTGCTGGCGGCGGGCATGTCGTCGTCCCTGGCAGCTCGCGGCAGGTTGGCACCGCAGGTGAAGCAGATCAGGTCGCCGGCCCTCACCTCAGCCGCGCAGTTGGGGCACGTCAGCGTCGCCATCACAGGTCCTCCCAGACTTCACGGCCGGTGGCCCGGCCAGCCAGCCGCCGCAATGCTCGGACGAGAGATTAACGTGCCGGGCCATGCCGATGTGCCACGCCTCGGTCCCCGGTCGGCTTCAGGCCGCTGACCAGGAGGGATGCCGTACGATCCGAGGTATGGTCGGCTTCACGCTCAATGACGAGCAGGAGGCGCTCCGATCCACCGTCGAGCAGTTCGCTCGCGAGGTGGTGGCGCCGGTGATCGGGGGTTACTACGAGCGGGGCGAGTTCCCCTACGACGTGGTGGCCAGGATGGGCAAGCTGGGCTTGTTCGGCTTGCCGTTTCCGGAGCAGTACGGCGGCATGGGCGGCGACTACTTTGCCTTCTGCCTGGCGCTCCACGAACTGGCCCGGGTCGATTCCTCGGTGGCTATTACTCTGGAGGCCGCCGTCGCGCTCGGCGCCATGCCCGTCTACCGGTTCGGCACGACGGCGCAGAAAGACCGCTGGCTGCCCGAGCTCTGTCTGGGGGAACGGCTGGCCGCGTTCGGGCTCACCGAGGCGGGCGGTGGCTCCGACATCCCTGGCGGGATGCGAACGACTGCCCGGCTGGACGGCGACTACTGGCAGATCGACGGGTCCAAGGCGTTCATCACCAATTCCGGGACCGCAATCACCTCGGTCGTGACCGTGCTGGCCTGGACCGGCGGGGCTGCCCGAGCCGACGCCGGCCGGGAGATTTCCTCGATCATGGTGCCCGCTGGCAGCCCGGGCCTCACCGTGGGCCCGGAGTACTCGAAGGTGGGCTGGTGCGCGTCGGACACCAGGGAGCTGGTCTTCACCGGCTGCCGGGTACCGCGCGAGAACCTGCTGGGAGAGTGCGGCCGTGGCTACGCGCAGTTCCTCCAGACGCTGGACGAGGGCAGGGTCGCTATCGCGGCGCTGTCGGCGGGCCTCGCGGCGGGCTGTGTGGACGAGTGCCTGCGCTACGCCAGGGAGCGGACGGCCTTCGGTCATCTGCTCGGCCACTATCAGTCCATCCAGTTCAAGATCGCAGACATGGCCGCGCGCGCGCACCTTGCGCGGCTGGCCTGGTACGACGCGGCCGCGCGACTGACGGCGGGTGAGCCGTTCAAGTCGCAGGCTGCCATCGCGAAACTGACCTGCGCCAACGCAGCCATGGACAACGCCAGGGATGCGACGCAGGTCTTCGGCGGCTACGGCTTCATGAACGAGTTCCCGGTCGCCAGGTTCTACCGGGACGCCAAGGTGCTGGAGATCGGCGAGGGCACCTCAGAGGTCCAGCGCATGGTCATCGCCCGCCAGCTGGGGCTGCCTGGCTAGGCCGCGGGCAGCCCTAGCTACCCGGCTTGACGATCATGGCCGGCACTGCCGGTGCCTGCCCGGACTTGATCATGTTGAAGTCCGACATGAGCCGCACCACTCGTTCCAGGTTGATCGCGCTGGTCGAGGTCGGGTACGTGCCGATCGTGGACAGGTCGGCATCCTCCACGCTCATCCCGGTGGTCTTCGGCAGGATCTGCTGAACCTGGCCGACCATGGCTGCCTCCGCCTGCGCCTTATCCAGGGCGGCCTGGAAGTCGGCTACGGCGCCCGGGTTGTCCTTGACCCACGCCTTCATGGCGACATACCCGGTCAGCGGCAGGCTCGCGGTGGACCCGCTGCAGACGTCGAAGACTTCGGTGGCGCCGAACTCGCTCTGGGCCTCGTAGATGTAGGGCTCGCTGACCAGCACGGCGGGCAGCCGGTGCTGCTCCAGGGCGGTGATCTCCTGCTGCTGCGACATCGGCACCCAGGTAATGGTCTCGGCGTCGTTACCTAGGTAGTTGGACAGGACCTGGGTAGCCGCAGCCGCGTCCAGGCTGATCGGGTGACCGGAACCGACCAGTGCGGGCAGCACCTGGTCGTCGGGCACACCGATGGGCTGATTCGCCAGGTCGGCCGGCGAGGTTATCGATGATCCCGGCAGGGTGATCACCTCGAGCACGCCCGCGGTGGCGTCGTAGCCATCGGCCAGCAGCCGCAGGTCGGCATTCTGCGCCTGCGCATAGAAGATGTCGCCGTAGTCGCTGGCGGCGATATCCGCCTGGGCGTCAGCCAGCGCGCTCAGCTCAGCCGAGGCGCTCGAGTAGTCCTTGATGACGACGTGCGTCAGGCCCTCGGCGGCGAATATCCCGTCCCGTTGCGCCAGGTACAGCGGGGCGGTATCGACGCCGGGGATGGCAGCGATCGTGACCGTGGACGAGACCGTGCCGCCCGCGCTCACGCCGCCGCAACCGGCCACGGCCAGGACCAAGAGCCCAGCGGCCGCGGCTGGCAGGAACCGGGTGTGCAATCGCCAGCCGCTCCACGGCGACGCCGGGTCGTGCGTCATGACACTCCTTGCGCGGTGCTGGGATTTCCTGCTGCTCTTCTCCGGCCATCCACTGCGGGGAACCGGACAGTTTCCCGAACACGGGCGATGCGGCAGAGAGTACCCTATTGCTGCCAGGAGGCCCGTCAAACGTAACGTTACATCGGTATTTCCGGTTCGTACGTGTATTGACGCAGGTTGCCCGGTTACCGGCTAGAGTTGCCCTGGCTGTGTGACCGACTGCACCCAAAACGGGGTCGTTATCTGGGAGGTTTGCCATGTCGGTAGCGCGGCATGGCGCGACGGCTTCCCTCCTATCGCGGCTATCAGGTGAGGGGTTCAGAGACTGTGCCTTCCCGAGTTAAGAAGGTCCGCAGCGTCGCCCAGGCCCGGCAAGGGACGCGCGCTGCGACCCCGGGCGCCCGCCCCGCACCGTCCCGGGCAGCATCATCGCAGCCGCCAGTCGACCATCCCGGCAGCGTCGGCTCATCCGCCAGCGCGTCCGGTGCGAGGAGGCTCGGGGCGTCGTCCCCCAGGGCTGCCGCCCCGAGGCGCGTCCGGGGATCGTCCCCCGGGTCCGGTGCCGCGGGTGGGCTCGGGGGGTTGTCCCCGAGGACCAGCACTGCCGCGCGGCCGCCGCGCGGGCTCCCGATCTCCCGCCGTGCGCTCAAGAACTGGCGCGTTCGGTCCCGGCTGGTGCTGCTGATCACGATCCCGACGGTGACCGCCGTCGTGCTTGGCGCTGTCTACATCGCATCGTCAGTGGGGAATGCACTCGTCTACCAGCGGGTCGAGACGCTAGCCAACCTGAGCTATGACGTGACGGGCCTGGCGGCGCACCTCGAGGACGAGCGCGACCAGGCGATGGAATATATCGGCGAGGGGCACGGCAGCCGACCGTACACGGCCGCCGGCGCGTCCCAGAACCTGGCGCTGGTCCAGCAGGAGCAGGCCCTGACGACCCCGTGGGTCAACAAGGTCCGGACCGACAGCGCGGCCGTCGGGGCGGGCTACCCGGCGCAGGTGCAGCAGGATGCGGAGAACATCAGCGACGTCCTGCAGCTGCTCGGCCCGCTGCGGACCGCCGCCACGACGACCCAGCTGCCCGTGGTCGACGTGATGACCAGCTACACATCCATGATCGACGGCCTGCTGTCCATCGACGACAACATCGCACTGGACAGCGGCGACCCCGACCTGACCAACGACGTCCGGTCGCTCAACCTCGTCTCGCTAATCGGCGAGGAGACATCCGAGCAGCGCGGCCTGCTGGCGTACGCCTTCGCGCAGGACGGGCCGTTCAATCCCACCGTGCTGGCTGACCTGCAGACGGCGGTGGACGATGAGGACGCCAACGTCGCCGAGTACGACCGCGTCGCCACGGCGCAGCAGGTGGCTCTCTACCAGAACTCGGTGTCCGGCAGCCTGGTGGACTTCGCCAGCAACTATGAGCTGCAGGCCATCACCTACGGCGAGGACGGGGTGCCGCTGAGCACGTCGGCGACCACGGCCAACGAGTGGTACGGCGCCATGACCACGGGCACGATAGGAGGCATCCGGACCGTCGAGCAGGCACTAGTGGCGGCGACGATCGCCAGGGCCAGCGCGCTGCACCGCGGCGCGATCATCACGGCCTCGGTCATCGGTGGCGCCGTGCTGCTCGTGCTGCTGCTGGCGCTGCTGCTGACCACGGTCGTCGGGCGGAGCATGGTGCGGCCGCTCCGGCGGCTGCGGTCGGGTGCGCTGGAGGTGGCCGGCGTTCGCCTGCCCGAGACGGTGCGGCGGATGAGCGAGTCGGACGGGGCCGGCCTGCCGCTGGAGGTCGAGCCGATCGACGTCGACTCCTCGGACGAGATCGGTGAGGTTGCCCGGGCCTTCGACCAGGTCCACCGGGAAGCCTTGCGGCTAGCTTCGAACGAGGCGGCGCTGCGCGGCAACGTCAACGCGATGTTCGTCAACCTGTCTCGTCGAAGCCAGTCGCTGGTCGAGCGGCAGATCAGGCTCATCGATGACCTGGAGCAAGGCGAGCAGGACCCGGACCGGCTGGCCAGCCTCTTCCAGATGGACCACCTCGCCACCCGAATGCGCCGCAATTCAGAGAACCTGCTGGTCCTGGCTGGCCACGAGGCCACGCGGCGGTGGAACCAGCCGGTCGCCCTGGTCGACGTGCTCCGTGCGGCGGTGTCCGAGATCGAGCAGTACGAGCGCGTCAGGCTGAACGTTCAGCCCGGCATCGCGGTGCGCGGGCACGCCGTCAATGACGTCGTCCACCTGCTCGCCGAGCTGGCGGAGAACGCCACCTCATTCTCGTCCGCGGAGACCCCCGTCGTCGTGGCCGGGCACCTGCTGTCCAGCGGCGGAGTGCTGCTGGACATCACGGACCAGGGCGTCGGCATGGGCGCTGAGGAGATGGCGCATGCCAACTGGCGGCTGGACAACCCGCCGGTCGTCGACGTGGCGGTGTCTCGGCGCATGGGCCTGTTCGTGGTCGCGCGGCTCGCCGCTCGGCACGGCATCAGGGTCCGGCTGCGGCCCGCCGCGGCTGGTGGCCTCACCGCGCTGGTGTGGCTGCCGGACGAGGTCATCAGCCACCAGGGGGACGTCAGCCCGCCTGGCACGCGCAGATTCGAGCTGGCAGGCACCGGCGCTGCGGCCGGCCTCAGCGCAGCCGGCGCGTTCGCAGCCGGCCGGAACGGCACCAGCGACGGCGAGCTCTCGCCCACGGAGCGGGAGATTAACGCGGCGCGCGCGCCGAGGTTCGCGGCGCTGGCGGAGTCAGGCCCCGCGGGGTCAGCGGCTGCCGTCGGCGACGCGCTCGCCGGGTCTGGCCGCGACACCGGCCTGGGACCGCGCCGCGTGCCGGGGGCAGGCCCGCATCCGGGTACGGTGGGCCGCGGGGGCCCGGCGGTCACGAGCCCGCTGCCCGCGTTCGGGTCCCCGCAGGCCGAGGCTGAGCTGGCCGCAGCGGCCGAGCAGACGGTGGCCGCGGCCAGCGTGTCGGGCGAGAGCGAGGCCTACGGCGGCGTGCTGGCGGCCGAGCCGGAAGAGATCGCCAGCGGATTCACAGCAGCGCCGACGGCCGTTCCGTCGACCCAGCCGACCCCGCTGGGGCCGCCGAGCGTCGTGGGCCAGCAGACCTTCGGCGCTGAGCCGAGCGCAGCCGGCAGCTTCAGCGCGCTCGGCTCAGGCCCGCTGGCGGTCGGCTCGGCGAGCGGAGTGGTGGTGCCCCCGGCCGAGCACGTGACGACCGAGAATCGGCTGCCGATCTTCGAGGCGGTCGAGTCGGACTGGTTCCGGCGCGGCCGCATCGGCGTCCCCGCCGGGGGCAGCCGGGACGGCACGGCCGCGCCGATCAGCGCGGGCCGCTGGCCCGCCGCGCAGCCGGCGACAGAGCCCGAAGTGACCTGGCGATCGTCTGCAGCGGACGAGGGCTGGGAGGCGGCCGCGGCCGCCAGCTCGCCGAGCACCGGCGGTACGACGGAGGCCGGCCTGCCGAGGCGCGTGCCGCAGGCCAATCTCGTACCCGGCGCGGCGCCGCCCGAGCCCGTGGCGCCGGTCCCGGCGCGGTCGGCGGCAGCGACCAGGGAACGGTTCGCCAGCTTCCAGCGCGGCATCAGGGAGGGCCGCGCGGCCCTCTCGCGCGAAGACGATCCTTCCGATGGGGACGCCGGTTCTCGATGATGGTGACAGGATCTTGAATAGCCGGTCATGCTTAGTCTGACAGCGCGGACCTGCCAGCTGGCGGCTCCGTGTGCAGCCACGGCGGCTTCGCTTCTGACAGGACCGGATGCGGGCCGCGAGAGGAAGGTGCGCCTGTGAGTCCGCTTGTGCGTCCGGCCCAGGACCTCAACTGGCTGATCACGAACTTCGTCGAGCGGGTGCCCTCGGTGGCGCACGCCATCGTGGTCTCCGCGGACGGTCTGCCGATGGCGTTCTCGCACGGCTTCCCGGCGGACCGGGTCGACCAGCTCGCGGCCGTAACGTCCGGGCTGACAAGCCTGACTCAGGGTGCGGCGCGTGTCTTCGAGGGCGGCGCCGTTACCCAGACGGTAGTGGAGATGCAGCGCGGGCTGCTGATCATCATGGCGATCAGCGACGGCTCGAGCCTGGCCGTGCTGGCCGCGGCCGACTGCGACATGGGTCTGGTCGCGTACGAGATGGCGCTGCTGGTGGAGCGGGTCGGCAGCGCACTGACGCCCGAGACCCGGACGGGCCAGCCGGGCTGGGCCGAGGGCAGCCGATAGTGACAGGAGGCTGCCGTGTTTGGCCACGGTCGCGATGACTGGGACGCGGGCGAGCGCCTGCACCAGGCCGATCGCGACGGCTTCGGCCGACCGGACGTCGGATTCGCGCCACCGCCTCGGGATCCCTGGCTCCATGACTCCAACCCTCACCACCCGGTCGGCAACGAGGCCAGTTCGCTGGTCCGGCCGTACGCTGTTACCGGGGGCCGGACGAAGCCGCGCTACCAGCTGCAGATCGAAGCCATGGTCGCCGCCTCGCACTACGAGGCCCGGGATCTCTCGGTGCTCAGCCCGGAGTGTCAGGCGATTCTCACGTTCTGCCGCGACTGGCGGTCAGTCGCGGAGGTCTCGGCGGTGCTGCACATGCCGCTGGGAGTCGCCAGGGTGCTGATCGCCGACATGGCGATGGACGGACTGGTCCGGGTGCATCAGATCGACCACGCACAAGGACGCCCGGATATCAACCTGCTCGAAAGGGTGCTCAGTGGACTTCGGAAGCTCTAGGGTCGCGGTGCCCCGCACCGCGGAAAGCGCGATGACGTCGGTGAAGATCGTCGTCGCGGGTGGCTTCGGCGTTGGCAAGACCACCTTCGTGGGGTCGGTATCCGAGATCACACCCCTCACCACCGAGGCCGTCATGACCACCGTGAGCGACGGCCTGGACGATCTGAGCCTCACCCC
>Ga0187783_10004649_pt1 | contig 10152 bp, 10 predicted proteins | sample 1015_SJ02_MP02_2_FD_132471 | JGI IMG/M metagenome (GOLD analysis project Ga0187783, IMG submission 132471) | Tropical peat soil microbial communities from peatlands in Department of Meta, Colombia - 1015_SJ02_MP02_20_MG | ecosystem: Environmental > Terrestrial > Soil > Wetlands > Peat | place...
GACCGGATTGCAATCGCCGCGTCTGCCCGCGCTCGCCGTGGCAAGCTTGACGCCCGCGCAACAAAAACTGGTCGAGGAAATAACGACGGGTCCGCGCGGGAGCTTCACCATGGGCGGACCATTTGCCGTCTACCTGCACGCGCCAGTCTTCGGCCACCTGGCGCAGCAGCTTGGCGCGCATCTCCGATACCGCACCGCCGTGCCGCCTCGGCTGTTGGAATTCGCAATATTGTGCACCGCGCACCAATGGCGCGCGCAATTCGAATGGGCAGCGCACGCCCCGATCGCGGAAAGGCAAGGCGTGAAGCCCGCGACCATTCGTGACCTTAAGGACGGACGCAAACCGAAGACGGCGCCGCCCGACGAGATGGCGATCTACGCGTTCGTCAAGGAGCTCTATAAAACCCGAAGGGTCAGCGAGAGAACCTACAAGCTGGTGCAGAAGATTCTCGGAGACGCCGGCACCGTCGAACTCGTCGGCATACTCGGCAACTACGCCTTGGTCTCCATGGTGCTGAATGTGTTTCGCATGCCGGTGCCCGAAGACACACCTCCGCCTTTTCGCGAGCCGGCATCGAGCTAGCGGGAACCGCTAACCGACGGCCTTTTGATTGCCGGCCGGCGTGGGAGCGGCGATCGGCCACAACGCGTCATTCCGCGCCGCTGGGTACGCCTGCCGCGTGCTCTGGGGTAGCGATGACCGGCGCGCCTCCGTCGGCCGAAGAGCTCGGTCGGTCAATTGTATTCATCGCCCCATCGCGCGGTTTGGCCGGCGCTTGGCTGGGCTTGGTGGCACCGTCTTGCGCGCCCTCGACCTTGGAGCCGTTATGATTGTGCGCGGCGGTCGGTTCGCTTGGGTGATGCCCGATGACTGCGAGAACCTCGCTGACTACACGCGCATGTAGCGCAGCCGACTTATCGATGTTGAGGTGGTCGACACCCGGGTCGCGCACGTATTCGTTAGCGAGAGTGCCGTGGAAGTTCGGTCCGCGCCGCATGTAGGCGTAATCGCGCTGGGTGAGATTGAGCACGCGCCCGACATTGGCCGTGGCGGCGTAGGATCCGGTGCCGTCGAATGGCACGACCAGCGCCACCGGCACGCCTTTGGTCCCGAGATAGGCGGCCATCTGCATGACCGCGTCGGCGCCGAGCGAATGGCCGATGAGGATGATCGGGCCCTCGGTACCTGCGCGATAGGCCGCGGCCGCACGATCGGCGAGGGCTTGCCACTCGGAGTGGTTGTGTACGGTCGCATAAACCCCATGAGCCTGCAGCTTTGAAGCGAGAGTATCCATTCCGAGGGAAAAGATATTCATGAGCCCGCGCAGCAGATAAACGTGCGCACGTGATTCCGCGAAGCTTGGTGTTGGCCCCGCCGCCACCATCAACACGCCCGCCAGCATCGAAACCGCCGCCAAACGCCCGATACGTTTCATCACCGCCTCACGGACCTTTCAAATTATTCGTCGCGCTCGCAGGCGCGCCGGCTCGCCCACTGCATTGTAGGAAATCCATACCGCATCGCCACATTGCGTTGCAAAATTTCCACCCCTTAGCCGGGTCCCGCGTGAACAAGCGCGAATCCTGTAGCAAAAATGCCACGGAACCGCGGGTTAGTAAATCCACGGGACCACCTGCGCGGTCCGCCGCATGTAAGACCGGTATTCCTCGCCGAAAGCGCTGATCAGCATTTCCTCCTCGCGACCGACGCGCCCGAAAAACAGAATCCCGAACCCGACGAAGCCAGACAATCCGGCAACCCAATTCGACAGCAAAAGCGCCTGGGCCAAGGCCATGAGCCAAAAGCCAGAGTACATCGGATGTCGCACGCTGCGGTAGACGCCAGTTGTGACCAGCGTGTGGCGCTCGCGTAGATCAAGGCTCACCGACCAATTGTGGCCGAGGTCGCGATGTGTGCGGTAAAACAGCCACAGCGCGCCAGCGAACACGGCAATTCCGAAGTAAGCCAGCGCGGCGATGAACGGGTAATCGGCAAATCGCGGGAAGCCCGTTGCTACATAAATCGCCGGTATGATGCCAAGGCCGGTTAGCGAACATCCGAGCAGTATCGTTTCGCGCATGCCCCGCGCCGAATATCGAACGGGCGTCTTGCGCGACCGGACATTCGGTCGCAGCCGAAGGGCGAGCCAGACGACGCACAGGCCGAGCCAGATGAATTTCGCCACAGTCGGAGTCACGGAGTGGACTCCCGCGCGCCAGCCCGAGCTGCCTTCAGCCAGTCGTCGGTCAAGGCTCCATCCGTGTTGAAGGCGGCAACCGCAGCGTCCGGGTTCTCGACCCGATCGGCAAGTGCGATGGGGCCGCCGGTGAGCATGTAATAGTCATAATAGTAGCGCCGCTCATTGCCCATCATCGCCTGGCGATGGATGCGCAAGAAATTGAGGTGGAAGCGCTTGTAGGTCGCCTCCTCCACCATGAGGCGGATGCGGATGATCTTGATGATCGGCTTGCCGGTCGCCGGCATGCCCAGCGCCACGACCGGATCGACCTTGTAGACGTTGATGATGTCGACCAGCGCCTGAAACTCCACCCAGTAGATGGCGGCCGCGTTGGCGAGCCGGCCGACCGCTTCGCGCACCCAGCCGGCCGCCGGATGCAGCGCGACTTTGAGCAACGAGGAACCACTGGAAATGAGGTGAACCGGTTTGCCGTGGCCGAGCTGCGGGTGAAGCTTGAGCGCGCGGTCGACCACCACGATGGAGAGCGGCGCGCCGAGGCTGTGGCCGTCGACAACAATCTCATCGGCATCGCTTTCGCGCACGATGCGAACAAGCTCGCGCGCAAACAGATCGAGCCGCGCTTCCATCTGCGGCCGCACCCGATGAATAAAATCACGCGCGAAGTACCAGTCATCCAGCGCGTAGCGGATGAACAGCATGCGGCCGAACAGCAGGCGCAGCGCCACGAAAATTGCCGCCACAAGCACTGGCGCCCAGAACACCGAGTGCGGCACGCTGATGTGACCCACGATCCAACGCGTGAGCCCGATCGCGAGCCAGATCATCCCTAATATGTAGACGAGCGGCGAAAGGAAAAAGAATCCGTAGCGCCACGCCACAATGAAATATTTGATGGCCGTGCCGGTGAGCAAAAATTCCAGGAGCGCTGCCAGACCGAGCGGGAAGGCCCACCAGTCGCTTTCGGCGCTGTCCGCGGCGACGATGTCGTCCCAGCGGAAATAGTAATAATCGGTGGCGAGCCGCCAATTCGGCCCCCAGGTTTCCGCCGTCCAATTGGCCACGTAACCGTCCGCGGACAGCGTCAGGGGCGAAACCTTGCCGTGCAAGTTCCACGCTTTCTCAAAGCGCGCCATTTCGCGGATGTAGCGGCGATGGTGGTGCTCGGCGCTGACCGCCTCGTAGCCGGTCATCTGCACGAAGCAACGCTTGCGCACGGGCGGCTTCGCCATGAACGGTCCCTCACCGCCGTTCATTAAGAAATAAGTCCGCGCCGATCAAGCGAGCGGATGGACGTCCGCGATATGAGCAAGCTCTTGTAACACCATGACGGCAGGAAACCTTCGGCGTTAGCGAGCCAAACACAGCGTCCCGGCCGGATTAGGGCAACGTTGAACTTACCGGTATCCTTCGCTATACGGGGCATCCACGACTGAGGGGCCCGCAACGGATCGGGCTTGTTTGCGCCGTCCGGGCGGACGGTGTGCTGTTCCTGCCAGCGTATGAGCCTGACCGATGTCCACGACGTTTGATAAAGTGGCTGAAATCATTGCGGAAACCTGCGACATCCCGCGCGAGAACATCAAGCCGGAAAGTCACGCAATCAACGATCTCGAGATCGACAGTCTCGACTTCCTCGATATTGCGTTCGCCATCGACAAGGCGTTCGGCATCAAGCTGCCACTCGAGCAATGGACGCAGGAAGTCAACGACGGCAAAGCCACTACCGACCAATACTTCGTGCTCAAAAATCTGAGCGAGAAGATCGACGAGTTGATCGCGGCCAAGGGCGCCTGAGGCGCCGCGCATGCGCCTTGAATATTTTCAGATGATCGACCGCTTCGTCGAGGTCGATATCGACGCGCGCCGCACGCGATCGGTCTGCACGGTACCGAAAGAAAGCACCGTTTTCGAAGGCCACTTCCCTGGCTACCCGCTGATGCCGGGCGTCCTGCTGATCGAATGCATGGCGCAGACGACCGGTTGGCTGGTGAGCGCGCTGACCGGCTTCACCGGGCTGCCGGCTCTTGCCGGTGTCAAGGAAGGCAAAATTCGCAGCGCCGTTTTTCCGGGGGACGAGCTCGAATTCGAAGGCAATGTGGTGCACGAGGGATCGGGCTACGCCGTCGGCGAATCGAAGGGTTGGTGCAAGGGCGCCGCCGTTTGCGACGCACAGCTCACCTACCGCATCGTCCCCTACCCGAGCCCGCATTTCCGCGTGGCGCTGCAGGAATGGGCCGAGCGCATCAATTTTCCGGTCAAGGAGTTCATCAAGTGACCGAACGCCGCGAGGTGTGGATCACCGGCGTTGGTCTGCTCACGTGCCTCGGCGAGGGGGTCGAGGCTGTCTGGGACGGTCTCGCGCACGGCCAGCTGCACTACGACGACAAGACCTTTGCTCCCTACATCGTGCATCCGCTCCCGCCGATCGGCTTCGACAAATACATTCCGAAGAAGAGCGATCAGCGGCAGATGGAAACCTGGCAACGGGTCGGCGTCTATACAGCCGGCATGGCGCTAGCCGATGCCGGCGTAATCGGCAACGCCGAGCTTCTCGATCGCGCCGACATGATTGTGGCTGCGGGCGGCGGCGAGCGAGACATCGCCGTCGATACGGCGATCATGGCGGGTCTGCGTAAGACCGACGCGCCAGGCGCCTTTCTCAACGAACGACTGATGAGCGATCTGCGCCCGACGCTGTTTCTGGCGCAGCTTCCAAACCTGCTTGCCGGCAACATCTCTCTCGTGCACGGCGTGGTCGGCTCGTCGCGAACGTTTATGGGCGAAGAGTCGGCCGGCGCCGACGCGGTACGCGTGGCGCAGGCCCGCATCGCCGCTGGACAGAGTGAATTGACGCTGGTCGGCGGCGCTTATAACGGCGCGCGCTGGGACGTGCTCCTCGCCTTCGAACTTGGCGGCGTAGTACTCAAGGAGAAATTCGCTCCGGTCTGGGATCGTGGCCCGCACGGCGGCATTGCGTTCGGCACGCTCGGCGCTTTCCTGGTGTTGGAGAGCAAAGAGCATGCGCTAGGGCGCGGCGCCAGAGCGCGCGGCCGGATTTCGCCGGTCTATTCCGATCGCAATGTGCGCAAAGCCGGCGACGCCGAGGCGTCGCTGCGGCGGCATTGGGAGGCCATTGCCCCGCAAATCGACCGCACCCGTGCCGCAGTCGTTTCGGGCGCGTCCGGGCTCGAACCGGCGACCGGGGCGGAACGGACAGTGCTCAAGGACATCGGTCTTCCGGTTCGCAATACCGGGACGTATATCGGACATGGTGTGGACAGCCAGTTCATGGCCAATTTGGCTATCGGCTGCACGGTGATCGAGCATGGCGAGCTGTTCACACCGACCGGCACCGGCGACACCGGCGAGAGCCCGCCGGGGTTGTCCCAGGTGGTCGTAACCGGCGTCGGGAACTGGCGCGGAGAAGGGCTCGCACTGCTTGAACGGGTGAAGTGAGGGAGAAACTATGTCCTCGTCACGTCCGACCGCCGGAACGCGCCGCGACAAGGCCGGTAGACCGATCATCGCCATCACGGGCATGGGGGTCGTCACTTCACTCGGGGTCGGCAAGGAAGACAACTGGGCCAAGCTCTCGTCCGGCGTCTCCGGCATCCGGCGCATTTCGCGTTTCCCGCTCGATTCACTGCGTACCACTATCGCCGGCACAGCGGACGACGTTTACAAGGACTACATGCCGCCCGCCGAATTGTCGGAGCGCATCGCCACACTGGCTTGCGAGGAGGCGATTGCGCAAGCCGCCATCGGCAGCGAAGGCCACTTTCCTGGCCCGCTGTTCCTGGCGCTGCCGCCGCTTGAAATCGAATGGCACTATCGCAACCAAATGGCCGCCGAGGCTACACCTGATGCGGATGCGACTTATCCCGACCTGATGCGGGTCGCCAGCGAGCCGCAGTTCGCGCCGATCTACGAGACGCTGAAATACGGCATCATCGGGGAGCATCTTGCCACCCGCTTCGGCACCGAAGGCTCGCCGATCTCGCTGACTACGGCCTGCGCCTCGGGCGGCACCGCGATCCAACTCGGCGTCGAGGCAATCCGCCGCGGCGAATGCGGGGCCGTGCTCGCAGTCGGCGCCGACGGCTCGCTCACTCCGGAATCGCTGGTGCGCTTTTCGTTGCTGTCGGCATTGTCGACCCAGAACGATCCGCCAGAGCAGGCCTCCAAGCCGTTCTCCAAGAACCGCGACGGCTTCGTGCTCGCTGAGGGCGGAGCCGCGCTCGTGCTCGAGGACTTCGATCACGCTCTCACACGCGGGGCGAAGATTCTCGCCATTCTCGAAGGCTGCGGCGAGAAGTCCGACTCTTTCCACCGCACGCGGTCAAGCCCCGATGGCAAACCGGTGATCGCTTGCATGCGCAATGCGCTGGCCGACGCCGGTGTCGAAGCCGAGGACATCGACTACATTAACGCCCACGGCACCTCGACACCCGAGAACGACAAGATGGAATGCCTCGGTGTCTCCACGGTATTCGGCGAGCGCATCCGCGCCGTCCCGATGTCGTCCAACAAATCGATGATTGGACACACTCTGACCGCGGCCGGCGCAGTCGAGGCGGTGTTCACCGCACTCACCTTGGAGCATCAGCGCATTCCGCCTACCATCAATTATCGCGTGCCCGACCCCTCGATTCCCCTCGACGTGGTGCCGAATGCGGCTCGTGACGCCAAGATCAATCGTGCCATTTCCAACTCGTTCGGCTTCGGCGGCCAGAACATTTCGCTGGTTCTCACCCGGGAACCGGCGTGACTGGTGCGGGGCAAACGGCGATCGCCGACGCGCGCCAGACCGCTGCCGCGCGGCCGATGCGCACGCTCACCCTCCTTGGCGACCGCAAGATCGAGGTCGTCGATGCCGCGCCTCCGCCCGCCCCGGCGGCTGGCCAAGTGCAGATTGCGATCAAGGCGATCGGCCTCAACCACATCGACGTGTGGGGCTGGCGCGGTATGGCTTTTGCCAAACGTAAGCTGCCGCTGATCGTCGGTGTGGAAGCGTCGGGCGAGATCGTCGCCGTCGGCCCCGAGGTGACCTCGTCCAAGATTGGAGATCGCGTGGTCGCCTATGGCGGTCTCACTTGCGGGACGTGCAGAGCCTGCCGTGAGGGGCGTGACAATCTCTGCGAGAACGTCGGCGGCATCATGGGCTTCCACGTCGACGGATTTGCTCGCGATCTGATCAACATGCCGGCACGGCTGGTCGTGCCCGTCCCTGCGGGCGTGAGCTTTCGCGACGCCGCTTGCGCTCCTGTCGCCTTCGCTACCGTTCAGCACATGCTGTTCGACAATGCCAAACTGGAGCCCGGCGAAACCATCCTAGTGCAAGCGGGCGGCTCCGGCATCGGCACCACCGCGATCAAACTGGCCAAGGCCATCGGCTGCACGGTGATCACGACTGTCGGTGACGATGACAAGGCGCAAAAGGCGAAAGCGCTCGGCGCCGACCACGTCATCAACTACCGCACCGAGCGGTTCGAAGGCGTCGTGCGCAAGCTTACCGCCAAGAAAGGCGTTGACGTTGCGTTCGAGCACGTCGGCCCCGACACCTTCAACGGTTCGCTATTGTGCCTCAAGCGCGGTGGGCGGCTTGTCACCTGCGGTTCAACATCCGGTCAGTCGACCACCATCAACCTGTTTCAGCTTTACCTGCAGCAATACCGCATTTTTGGATCATTTGGCGCGTCGATGCGCAACATCCGCGAGAGTCTCGCCAAAATGGCGTCCGGCCTCACGCCGGTCATCGACACCGAAGTCGCACTCGCTGATTTCGAACGCGGCCTCGCACGGCTGGAAAGCCGCCAGGTCTTCGGCAAGATCATCGTCTTGTTCTGATGGCTGCACGCGGCCTCAAGGTTCTGCTCGACGTGCCCACCGGCGCGCTCGCCGCGGGGACGCTGCGCGCGGTCAAGCGGCTGGACCGCAAACGCACGGCAGACTTCGCTGGTCGGCTGATGCGCAAGATCGGGCCGCTGTTCAAGGAACATCGCCTCGGTCGGGAGAATCTACGCCTGGCGTTTCCCGAAAAGTCCGCGGCCGAAATCGAGACCATTCTCGACGGCGTTTGGGACAACCTCGGCCGGTTCGCTGTCGAAGTCGCGCATTTCGATGAATTCCACATTGCCGGTCTTGCCCCGGCGACAGCCAATGTCATCACTTATCCACCCGACGCGGCGGAACGGTCGCTGCTAATCATGAAACGCCGACGGCCGATCATCGGCTTCGCCGCCCACCTAGCCAACTGGGAGCTTCCGGCGCTCGGCGCCAGATTGCTCGGCGCCAAGTCAGCCGTGCTGTTCCGGCGACCAAACATCGATGCCGTCAGCGAGTTGATTGTGAGGCTGCGCGAGCCGCTCATGGGCGAGCTCGTCCCAACCGGCCTCGATGCGCCGGTCAGGCTGGCGCGCTTGTTACAGTCCGGCGTCCATGTCGGCATGCTGGTCGATCAGCACTACACGCGGGGCGTCGAGGTCACGTTCTTCGCCCGCAAGTGCCTGGTTAACCCGCTGATCGCGATGCTGGCCCGGCAGACCGAATGTCCGATCCACGGCATCCGCTTCGTCCGCAAGCCTGACGGCAACAGCTTTTGGGGCGAGATCACCGATGAGATCGAGCCGGCGCGCGACGTTAACGGCCGCCTCGAGGTGGCCGGCACTATGCAGCGCATCACATCGGTCGTTGAGGCCTGGGTGCGCGAGCACCCCGAGCAATGGCTCTGGCTGCACCGGCGTTGGCGGTAAAGACGGGCACCGGCGCTCTTCGCACTGGCTAGAGCTTCGCGGCGGCCTCCTTGAGGCGCTTGCTCATTTCCCCGCGTTGCGTCGCCATTGTGGTCCAGCCGCGCGTCACCGATCCCATTCCGCCGTCCACCACAATTTCCTGGCCGTTGATGAAGCTCGACGCATCGCTCGCGAGATAAACCGCCGCACGTGCAATATCCTCGGGCAGGCCGGCGCGAGGAATCGGCTGCAGCGCGGCAAAGCCTGCCTTCAGCATGTCCGTCAGCTTGTCGGCCTTCGCACCCTCGACGCCTGCATTCTTGGCGAAGATGCCGGTGACGATTGCGCCCGGGATCAGTGCGTTGACGCGAACGCCCTGCTCTCCAAGCTCGGCGGCCGTCGAGCGTGTGAGGGCATGCACCGCGCCCTTGGTCGCGGTGTAGATGTGGCCTGAAGCGCCGCCGCGCAGACCCGCGATGCTGCCGACGTTGATGATGCTTCCGGCCTTCTGCGCCATCATGACCGGCGCCACGTGCTTGATCGCCAAAAGCACGCTGCGAACGTTGACCGCCAAAAGTTCATCTATTGTCGCGACGTCGATCTCGGCGACACTGACCATCGGCGAGGGAATGGCGGCATTGTTGACCAGACAATCCACACGGCCAAACGATCTCAACGTCCCAGCGATCATTGCTTTGACGTCAGCCTCGCTTGAGACATCGGTACGAATGAAGTGTATGCCCAGGCGCTTTTCCAGCTTTTGTCCTTCGTCCTGCCGACGCGCGGCGACTGCAACCTTGGCGCCCTCCTCGACGAACACTTCGGCAACGCGTTCACCGATGCCGCTCGTACCTCCGGTCACGATGGCGACTTTTCCGTCCAATGCGCCCATCTTTACCTCCTACAGATACGATCCTTACCGTCCGGTCTTAATGCGGGTCCACAGCCTGTTGATCAGGCGCTGGGTCTTCTGGTCGTGTGCTACGACGGTATAGAGCTTGGCCATGGTCGCAGCATTGGGATAGATGGCGCGGTCGTCGAGGATCGACGTGTTGATGAATTTCTGGCTCGCCAGATTGCCGTTGGCGTAGGAAATGAAATTTGTGTTTTTCGCGGCGACGCCCGGCCTGAGCAGATAATCGATGAGCGCGTGCGCCTCGGAGACATCCGGTGCATCGTTGGGGATGGCGAGATTGTCGAACCACAACTGCGCGCCCTCC
>Ga0187783_10004650_pt1 | contig 10152 bp, 7 predicted proteins | sample 1015_SJ02_MP02_2_FD_132471 | JGI IMG/M metagenome (GOLD analysis project Ga0187783, IMG submission 132471) | Tropical peat soil microbial communities from peatlands in Department of Meta, Colombia - 1015_SJ02_MP02_20_MG | ecosystem: Environmental > Terrestrial > Soil > Wetlands > Peat | place...
GAAGGCGCCTTCAGCCGCCGCGAAATCTGGCTGCGGGTGCATGAATAAAAGCTCGCCACGTATCCGGTTCACCTCGGCCTCGAACCAACACTGGCCCGTCTGATGCATGCTCCCAAAGGCACTCTCTAACGTTCGAAGGCCAGCGTCGGGCCGGCCTGAGCGGCCCTCCATCTCGGCGAGCATCGTGAGGAATGTCGGTCGGAAAAGATGACCATGAGCTTCGAGCTGCATCGCAATTCCCGAGCGCGTTTCCGCCACACCCTCGGGATCGCCGGCCCAATAGCGTACCCAGCCAGAGTAGGTCTTTCCGGCCCTCTGAAATAACACCGGACTGTCGTCGAGCAAGGCACGCGCATGTACCGCGGCTTCATCCGGTTTGCGACGGAGGGCCGCTAAATGGCAAGTGTAAGCATGTGCGACCGCGACCGAGGGTTTGTGCCCAGTACGTAGAGCGAGAACGAGAGCTTCTTCCACGATGCTGACAGCGCGGTCGACGTCGCCAAGAGGCCAGACAACCATGGCGAGATTGAGCATGGCCATGACACTGACGTCGTAGGCGAAGCGCGGCGCCAAGTGCTGATCGCGCTCAAAGTGGTAGGTTTTAAGCGCTTGTTCGACATGCAGCCGAGCGCCAAGGTAATCGCCAGCAAACCAGCTGGTCGTCCCGAAGAGACGATGAGCAATCCCGAGTTCGGGGGCCCCGGGCCAGCGTTTCGCGTCATTGAGGAACGTCTCAGCCTCAGCGCGCATCGAGGCCAGATCTCCACTAAGGTAGCGACCGGCCCACAGACCGTAATAGGCAGAGGCTCGCGCCGTGGGCTCTTCAACCTCGGCCGCCAGATCACGTGCCCGAGCGAAGGAGGCGATTGTTTCCGGCGCAGATTGTCCTCTGGCGTGGAGCAACGCGTAGCCATGATCGGTCTGTAACCTTAGCCGGAGTAACTTTTGGTCAGTGCTAGCGGGCAGTCTTTCAGCCAAACCGATCGCCTTGTTGAAATGGCCGATGGCTTCATCGTAGGCGGAGCCGCCCATCGCTCGCTCGCCGGCTTTGCTCCACCATTCGATCGCCTCATCCGCTAACCCCGCCTCGGAATAGTGATGCGCAAGAGTCTCCGGCTGGGTCTCCCGTATGTGAGTAAAATGCTCCTTCAACGTTTTCGCGATCCGCGCGTGGCGGTCGCGACGAGCTTCGCGCAGCAGCGTGCCGTAAGCGGCATCCCGGATAAGGGCGTGCTTGAATCGGAAGGTCGCATGAGGCGGAACCCCCTGCTGGAACAGCAGACCCGCGTTGATCAATCGATCCAGTCCTGAATGCAGCTCTTGCTCCCGCTTCCCAAGCACTGCGGCGAGCAGTGCATAGGAGAATTCCCGGCCGATCACTGCTCCGATCTGCGCTGCCTCCTTGGCAGACCCCAGCCGATCCAGCCGAGCCATCAGGGACGCGTGCAAGCTTGGGGGGACTGCTCGGGCCTGCGAAGGGACCGCCGCCACGGTCTGCCGAGCTGCACTCTCGCTCTCGGCCTCCAGGACCGCCTTCGTCGTCTCCTCGACGAACAGGGGAATGCCGTCGGTGCGCTCCACGATCTCCGCTATCACATCGGCTGCCAAAAGCCCCTCGTTCCCGACGAGGTGGGCGACGATGGCGGCCGCCTCACGTTCCCCAAGCCGGTTGAGTGTCAGACTCGCCACGTGGGACTGTCCCACCCACGGGGCATTGAACTCAGGGCGGAAAGTTACGATGAGTAGCGCGGGAAGAGCCTTAATTCGGTCCGCGATTCGTCCCAAGGCTTCCAGGCTGGTCGGATCGATCCAATGCACATCCTCGAAAATCATCAGGACGAGTTGCCGGCTTGCCAATTCCACCAGTTGTCTTGTTAGGGCCTCTAGCGTTCTTTGCCTGCGCTGTTGCGGGGTCAAATCGAGCGCGGGATAGCGTCCATCATTGGGGAGGGAGAGCATTTCGGCAAAGAGCACAGCATCCTCGATCGAGGTCGAGGTCTGCGCGAGCACAGCATCGAGCTTGTCGAGCCTCGCTTGGAGTGTGTCGTCGTGCACCAACCCGGCAGAACGTTCCATCTGGCCAATGATCGGGTAAAACGCGCTGTCTGTATGCTGCGGTGAACAGAAATAGCGCAGGCGAGTGTGCGGTTCTCCGCCGAGGCGCTCCATGAGCGTGGCGGTGAGCCGCGATTTGCCGATACCGGCCTCGCCGGCCATCAAGACCACCTGGCCTTGCCCGGTCTTTGCCCTAGCCCAGCGCCGCAGCAGCAGTTCGGTCTCTTCCTCGCGCCCGACGAGGGCGGTCAGGCCGGTTGGGCGCATCGCCTCGAAGCGGCTCTCAACCGACCTCGCCCGCACCACCGCCCAGGCCCGCGCCGGCCCGGTGATACCCTTAATGTCCTTCGGCCCGAGGTCCTGCAGATCGAAAAGGTTGCCGAGAAGCCTTCGTGTCCCCTGGGCGATGACGACTGTATTCGGCTCGGCGATCCCCTGGAGGCGAGCGGCAAGATTCGGCGTCTCGCCGACGATGCCACGCTCCTGCGCTTCACCCGAACCGATGAGATCGCCGACCACGACCAGCCCGGTCGCAATGCCAACTCGGGTTTGCAGAGAAGCGGGCGACCTGAGTGCGGTTACTGCCCCGATCAGCTCCAGACCCGCCCGTACCGCCCGTTCGGCGTCGTCTTCGTGCGCATAGGGATAGCCAAAATACACGAGGACACCGTCGCCCATGTATTTCGCGACAAATCCGTCGAAACGGCGAACAGTCTCGACCACGCTTTTCTGATAAGCGGAAATCACCTCGCGCAGATCCTCGGGGTCCATGCGGGCAGAGAGCGCCGTCGACCCGACCAGGTCGGAGAACATTACGGTGACTTGGCGACGCTCAGCGGAGTCCGGTGAGCGCGGTGCGGCGGATCCGGCAGCCGTAGCGGTGACCGCGGGGGCGCCTTTTTCGACCTCTTTGAGCTCGGCGATCGACCGCAGCAGCTTGCGGCGATGTCCGAGCAGGACGCCGAGTCTTTCCAGATCTTGGTCGGTCAAATCGGGAAGGACGCTCAAATCAATCCCGTTCTGATCGAAGATCTGGGCGTACCGGCCAAGACCGAGCCCAGCGAGCCACTCGGTAATCTGCTGCATCGCAGCCCCTCGACCCATCTCCAGGAAACGAAGGCAAGCAAACATTTACACGATAGCATATCACTGGGGGGCGATAATCATCGCGGTCGTGGTCCTTAATTCCATCGGAACTTCGGAACATCCGACAACAGAAAATAACATCGTTTCGACCGGCAACTTATACCAGTGACGGCGGCGTGCCCTAACGGCAGATCCGTCTGTCGCGTGGCACTTACAGGCGAGAATTTCGCCGATTGATGCGGTTGCGGCACTTTAAAGAGGGTCTGATTCACTTAGCGTGTTCGATTTGACCTGGTTGGCGGTTTCGTCATATCTGGAGGATGACGACAACAGCGAAATTGGCCTTCGGGCCCGGTATTATCGTGGGGTGTCGCGTTCCGTGAAGGTCGTTGGGTCGTAGCAGCGGAGGGCCAGGGAACGCGATCGTGTCCCCGCTGTCGGGAGACTTCCAGGTCGCGGCACAGCTGGCATGTGCGACGTCTTCAGCATCTTCCAATCCAGGGCGTCCCTGCGACGCTGGAGCCCCGTTCAGGGCGCTGGAAATGTCGCAGCGGGGCTCTATGCCCAAGGCATCCGAGCAGGTCGCGGATCGCTTCCATCTGATGCAGAACTTGCGTGAGAATATCGAGCGGGAAATGACATCCGTCAGACGCCGCCTTCAACGATTTGCCGTCACATGCGCGAAATCGCGCAACATCGGATCGCCGACCGGGACCAACCTGTTACGGATTAAATTCTTGAAGCCCCGACTGCTGGCGTCGCGAGTATGCGGGTTGGCGTTTTGAGGAACAAGAACTGAAAACACTTTCGGACTTAAAGGTCTGAACCCTTGACTGGCCTCGGAGGGCTTTATGTTGGACTGCACCCCACCGGTGAGACACCGAAATTGAAGACAGGTCGGGCTGAACGCGGGATTGCGCCAGCTTCGTGTGAACAGGTATCGGGCGTCGCTAGACGCAGGAGTGGAGGCCTTATTTGGGTTTGCCGACGATCCTGGGTCACGCTCCAAAGATTTGTTGGTGTGAGCAGCTAATGGGCTTGGCTGTATGAAAGGGCGTTGCCCTTGAATAGACATTCGTTCGATCACTGGCTTCTCAAAAAATTCGGGTACTGGCATCCTCTGTGACGAGCAATTCTACCCTGACTACACGAGGATTCTCGACAACGCGGTTGACGCCATCACCAGCGCTGGGCGAGGCGCGCAGGCTCGGATGGCCTAGTCGCGCCGAAGACCAGTCCAGCTACCGAATTTGCTGTTCCAGTTTCCGGTCGCTTTGCAACTCTCTAATTCAGCGGGGCAATATTGATGGCAGTTGCGCATGCCCTGCGGCGAGTTACAACGCTGCATGCATCCAGCGTACGCCTCGCGGCAGCTAGAAGGCGCGCCGACCGCTGAATTCGAGAAGCTAATCGTTGTCGCAATCAGGAAGGCCACAAGAAGGTAGTTATACATATCTCATACCTCTCACGTGAACGCATATTCATAGAACACATGTCCACCCTTGTCTCGAAAAATGATGGCAGTCTCACGAGGGATCATAGTGCTTCACAATTCTTGCGTGATAGTGACGTGGGGGCAGTCCTCTCAGGTTGCCATTAACTGTGAGAACCTGGCTGTCCTTGCTCAAGATTGTGGAAACATCGAGAAAGCCGCAATTTCCTCGAGCTGCCGCCGTACCTTCGGGTGGCATGGTTACGATCCTGTTCGCTCTCGTCTCCCTCTTCTCGTTCCGTTTTCGAAGCCGAGCATCCCTGGAGCTCGAGCTTGTCGCATTGCGACATCAGATGATTGTCTTGCGCCGGCAACGCCCTCACCGACTTCGGCTCCTGTCCGCCGACCGGCTCCTGTGGGTGTGGCTTTGCCGAGTGCGGCCGCAGGTCCTCGAAACCTTGGTACTCGGCGACCGTGCAATTTTGGTGCACGGAACTGCTCTATATCTCCCATCACTGGGAGAAACGGATCAATCCCGGGCTCGATACCTCGCGCCGTGGCGTTCTGGCGGGCGCTATCTGAGGGCATCAGACGACCTCCGGCACATCATCCATGATGCGGGAAAGGCCCGAGACGAAAATCCCGCCCATCGTGGGAGGTGCACTCTGCATGGCGTTCCGAGGAATACCTATCTCGGCGGCAACAGGACACGGTTGATCGGTTCAAGCCCGCTTCGCCGCAGTTTGCTGCGATGCGGAAACTCGCGATGAATTTTCGAGCGATTTTGTTCGGCGCTGATCCGGCTGGCCCGCATCACATCCTGCGCGCCCAGCTCCTTCCGATCGAAGGCTTGTCGGTGCACTAAGATCGCGGAAGAGCCAGTTAATAGCAGCGTCTCAAGCGTAAACGCTTCAGCTAAGTTATTGAAAGATTGAAAGTCGACGTCGCGTGAGTTTCCGGTGCTGACAGGCGCTCCCCAGGAGACATTGCTCGATTCCTGAAGACCGATGCGTAGTCGCACTAGCACTCTGACATGCCGCGTCTCAGCCGGAGTTGATCCGGACGGGAAGCTCTCGATTCGTTAGCACGGGGTGAATCTAGTCCACGTTGGGAATATTCACCGGAGCCATTGGCAGGGGCGGTGACCACGTTTTGTGTCCACGTCCGGCTCTGAGGATATGGTTGGACATCAAGGGCTGCTCGAGCCTGTCCCGATTAATCCAGGTCGGGTTTGTGGCCAGAATGTACGGCGCGCCGTTTGGCCACATGCCCGCGGGAAAGGTAGAGCGGTCAGACCGCTTCCTTGAGATCCTTGGCAGCGCGGAACGCGACCTTCTTGCTGGCCTTGATCCTGATGGCCTCGCCGGTCGCTGGGTTGCGTCCCATGCGGGCGGCGCGATGCCGGACTTGCAGGATGCCCAGGCCCACTAGGCGCAAGCGGTTCCCCTTCTTGAGGTGTTTGGCGATGAGGCCCACCATGTCGGAAAGTATGGCTTCGGCCTGCTTCTTCGGAACTTCGTGACTCTCCGCCAGCTCCGCTGCCAGATTCCTCAAGGTTACGGTTGCTTGAGCCTTCGCGGGTTTTTTCGGTGCCATTTTCAATCAACTCCTATTCGCGAGGTTTGCTGGCTTGCAAGACATGGATTGCGGTGTACGTCCAACCACCGCTGTGGCGCGGCCTGCATTCATACGAGATTCGCTGGGGCGTGACCACAGCAAAGCCCAATTCTTCAGGGGATACCGGTCAAAATGCTACAGCCAGAGGCTGAGGCTCCACCGTTTCCAGCCGAAGCCTTTACGCTTCCGGGCTCGCATCATATGGCGTCTGATCTTCTTTTCTACCCAGTCCCTGATGAACGCGAAGCGCTCGCTGGCGTTTCCGATCGTAAAGTAACTCACCCAACCGCTCAGTATCGGGTTTATCAGCTGTATCACCCGGCTCACTGGCTGCGATCGGTAGCGTCGGAACACATCCTTGAGTTTCCGTAGCAGCGCCGTTCGTTTCTTGCGCTTGGGCGTGTAGTGTGGCCGCCATACGCCAAGGCGACTGCGAACACAGCGGAAGTCGAACCCGAGATTGCCGAGCCATCGTGACCCCAGCCGAATAAACGAACACGCACGATTCTCTCGACCAACGGCATACAAGGAACCGCGGAGTAGTTCGGTTGCTTCCCTCCAGTCGGCCGCATCTGACCACAAGGCGGTTGCCAGCGATTCTGCCCCTCGACGCCAGGGTAAAAACTTATCGCGGCCTAACCAAGCGACGACGCGACGGCGTTCAGCAGCGTAGCCTCATCATCATCTGCGGCCAACTCCCAGATCATGGCCCCGCCGAGCTGGTTGGATAGGACGTAGCCGGCTTTCGCAGTCAACGACTGCGGATCTTCGTAGCTGATCATGATTCCCGTGTCGGCGTTATAGAGCCACGGCGCCTGCGCCTCGTCGTCCCAGCTGCGCGTGTAGCTGGGGAGGTAATTGTCCTCGATGTCCTGGAAGCCGAAACTGCCGCTTGGCGCCGCCCCTGGCAGATCCCAGGTTCCGGGCGCGGGGCCCGTGGCGGTCTGATAGAGGCCGTTGTTAGTGGGCCCGACGCCCTGCCAGCCGGTGCCGACAAAGTGCACGCCCATGACGATCTTTGCGGGTGGAACGCCTGCGCCGAGATAGCTGTTGACCGCCGCATTGACATTCAGGGGGCCTTTGGTTGCGAACAGCGGTGCATTGAAATTCGTCTTATCGCTGGAAGCAACGGAGAAGTCGTAAGTCATCAGGTTGATCCAATCCAACGACGGATGGATCTGCGCGAGCTGAAGATTGGCGATGTTGGTGGGTCCCGCGGGAGCCGCGATCGTCAACACATAAGCCCGTCCGTTGGCAGCGCCTTGGGCGTCCAATTGACTCCGCAATTCCTGCAACAGCGCGATGAAATTCGCGCTGTCCGCGGCTCCGGGGAATTCCCAATCGATATCAATGCCATCGAAGCCGTTTTGGATCATGAACTGCACGCAGGATGCTACAAAATGCGCGCGCGTGGCTGTGCCGCTGCAGACGGCGGAAAAATTTGTCGAGTGAGAATAGCCGCCGACCGATATCAACACGAGGAGCTGCGGGAAATTTGTTTTGAGTTCGAGCAATTGAGGGAAATTGACGGCGTCGTCCTTCGCATTCTCGGAGACGCAGTCGCCCGCCGCCGTCACATTGGCGAAGGCGTAAATGACGTGGGTCAAGAGGGCCGCCGGAATATCGGCGACCTGGTAGTTCTGCGCGTGGATGGCTCCGGCGGGAAAGTAACCGACGAGCCGCATGCTCTGGGCTTGAAAAGTGTCGCTCATCTCTGGCTCCTATCGCTCGAACGAAACACGACATGCTCTGAGGCGTCGGCAATGGGATCGGCATTGGCGTCAAAGTCCTTGCCGGCGCGGATCATCGGTATGTGGCTACGGCAGGACGCGTCGAGCGCCGGGCGTTTCCTGCACATGCTCACCTATCACCCGCCGCGCGCTGTCCCCTCTAAATTCTAAATCGACTGGGCGCGTCCTATAGCGATGGGACGATAGGAATATTGGGCGGTGGCGGGCGGCGCGAAGAGATAGGCGATGGGACGGCCCGCGCCGTCGACCTTGAAATTGAGGAAACCCGAGCCGACGCCCGTCGTTCCCGTCGGCGAGGGTTGCCCACCGGGCATACGGGTGTCGTCGAAATGCGCTTCGGCGGCGGAATCATAGATGCGCACCACGTAAAATTCTCCGGAAGGATCGAGCGTCGGCGTTTCCGCGAGGATCACCACATGGCCAGTGTCGACATGCGGCTCGACGGTCGGAGAGCGCCACGCCAAAATGTCGCCGCGCGCCGCGTCGGATAGGAAGTCCACGCGATTCCAACCGCCCGGGGACTGAGGGGTCAGCGAAGCGAAGAAATCGTAATATTCAAACGCGCGGGGTCTCGACTCAACAGAATTCGGTTGCGTGTCGATCGGGATCGCCTCAAAATTCTGCTGCGCCGCGGCCCTCAGGACGAAAGCAGCGAAGCCGTTGCAATCGCAATCATAGACGCCCGCTGGCGGATCGATATTGTCAACGTGTTGGTAGTCCGTCTGCGTAAGCGTATTGACGATGGACTCTGCCATTGCCGCGATGTCTTGAGGTAATGACATGATGACGATCCTGAACATTTTAGATTGCGTATTTGATCCTAACATGGCTTCGGGGCGCGGGGAAGTTGGGGCGTGAATTAATGAGCGGGCGCTACGCGCGAGTCGAACCGATCGAGTCCACCATAAAGGCGCAACTATATCGACTAGCGCTATGCGACGGAACCGCAAGAGTAGCCTCGATCAGGCCGCCTCCCAGACGGCTTGCTTCCGGTAGCAAGCAGTCCACTCATGGTCGGCTGACAAGCCCTTCCAACCTTCGCGCAATGGGCTCGACGGGCACGATCTCGCGTCCGGCGTTGCAAATGAGCACGACCAGATTCGCTTGGCGAAGAGCGCGGTCGCGTCTTTGAAGGTGAAGAACATGTCGCCGAGAGTGTTTTTATCCTTGTGACGGCTGTGGTTCCTTGTATGGGAGCCGCATACCTACTCGGGATAGGATCCACGACGACTTTGTTCCGAATATGGGATGAGGAGGACGGGCTCAGGTGGCGATCCGTTGCGCCGTGATAACGGTTTGGGAATAGCGGCAGTTTATCGCGGACGCGGTACTATGGCGTCGAGTTGAACGCATTGGTGAGCGGTCGGAGTCCACGACTACTCCGATAGCTACGGGCTGGAGCGAAAGTTGCTGGGTGGGTCTGTCTCCCACTGGGTGATCGCGGCTTTTCACGGCGCACGGACGGCTCCTTGCTGGCAAAGGAAATCTGCACGTCGGCGTCGCTGATCGGGTGCGGCCCATGTATTCGACCTGTTGGCGCGGTTCACACGACCGCCGGCCATAACGCCCTCCCCGAAAGGGGTCCGCCATTGCCGCAACGACGGAATTGCCGCCGCGGCACATGTCGTCTCATGGAGGGGAGTTGATGCAATGTTGTCATCTGATGGAATTCCGGCGGGTGGCCTGACATTAGCGAGCAATAACGCTGCGGCGGCATTACTAGTTGGTTGGATGCTCTGTCTATTTATGTAACCGGCCAACTCTCAGCCTCAATCGAGTACAGAGACGGGGAGACCCGATTTTTCCTTTGGAAGAGACATGATGGGAAGGATCCTACCTCTACGCTCAGGATCAAGTTTGCTTCTCAAAACTCGGGCGTCCCTAGACGCGGCTGTGGAGGCTTTGTTTGAGTTGGTCCAATTGACGGCAACGATACTGTACCCGAGGGCTGTTTCTAATAGAGTTCTATTCGACGACGAGATAGATTTTGCAACTGAATCCGATCCGCTGGATTTGACAACGCGACATGATCTATGGCGCAGCGCCGCGGCAGCCCCCTGCCCACATGCTCGAGATATCGTCGTGCCGCGTTATAAGAACCGCGCGCCGATCCGCATCACCGCGCTGGTGCTGCCGCATGTGCGCGATCGACTTATTGTGTCCGGATGGCAAGGCGCGCTCTACGTCCGCTCCCGCGAAGCGCCGCTGGTC
>Ga0187783_10004651_pt1 | contig 10152 bp, 8 predicted proteins | sample 1015_SJ02_MP02_2_FD_132471 | JGI IMG/M metagenome (GOLD analysis project Ga0187783, IMG submission 132471) | Tropical peat soil microbial communities from peatlands in Department of Meta, Colombia - 1015_SJ02_MP02_20_MG | ecosystem: Environmental > Terrestrial > Soil > Wetlands > Peat | place...
ATCCTGACCAGCCGCGACACCAAGCTACTCGAGAGCTTGCTGGCGGATATGAACCGGATGAAGTTGCCGGCCGAGGCTAGCCCCTCCGGCGGAGAGGGCGGCGGTGCTTTCCCGGTCTGCATCAAGGATTACGCCACCGACGAGCATCTGATCGCGCGGGTGGATCCGATTTTAACGGAGCATCGCTTTACTGCGATTCCAGTGCGGATCATCATTGATAAGGACGGCAAGGTCAAGCACATTCACTTTCTCAGAGCCTTCCCCGATCAGTCCGCCGTTATCACGCCTGCTCTCCTGCAGTGGAAATTCAAACCATACCTGAAAGATGGGCAGCCGGTCGAAGTGGAAACCGGGATCATGTTTGGACGCGCGCCGCCTCGTATTGCGTCGTCTCCAAGACCAAAGTCTTCGACCCAATAATCGAAAGGTAGGGCATCGCTGCTGATGCGTCTGGGGAGCCACAACCCGCCAAAGATGTCGGGCAAGAACGTCTCGCGGTTCGGCGGATTGCCAACCCTGAGCCAATTGACGGCGGCGATCACAGCCTCAGGCAGCGGTCAGAAATCTGTACTGCTCTTCCGTGAGCGGCACTACGCTTAATCGTCCCTGCCGCACTAGGGGCGATTCTCGGAACAGTTTGTTTGCCTTGACCTCTGCCAGCGTAACGGGCCTAGGGAGCATTTTGTCGGCCTTGATCTCGACCTTTGGATTCTTCCGGTCGGAGGCGTCCACGGAGACCACTCGTGCCGTACCCAGGGCTGACTTTCTGTCCCCAGTTTCATAAATGACAAGGCGATCGCCAGCCTTCATGGAGGACAGATTTTTTAAAGCCACTGGATTCGACACTCCGTCCCAGATCGTCGTCGTGTCGCGCTTAAGATCAGCGAAAGAGTATTCTGAAGGCTCTGTTTTGAGGAGATAGTCCATAGAATTTTCCCACGCAAGCACAACAATCCTAGGTAAGGACCTCCATCCGACCCTGGTCAATCCCTCCGAATCATTGCGGCGGATTCCCGTTGGGATCCCGCTTCTCTCCGGAGTGGTCATCGTAGACCGAATACTGCGATTGCGGACGCTTCAGACTGATGCTGATCTCCACCGTGGGCTGATTGATGTCGTAATCCCCGCCAAAGGTTTGGAACCCGCGCGCCAGCACCTGGATCCGAATCTTGCCGTATGGAACACCTTCATAGCTGGCTTTGCCATCGAGATCAGTCTTGAGCTCGACTCCCCCCTTTGCCTGCTGACCTTTGTTGTTTACTTCGTGAAGGACGACCACGGCATTGACCACCGGTTTGCTGCCTTCATCCCTGCGAACCAAAAAACTCAGTGAGGCCACCGTGTCAGGATCCTGATCTTTGTCTTTGTTCTTATCGTCCGCAGCCAATGCGGGAAGGGACAAGAGAACAGCGCACGCAAGAACCAGTAAGTTCATGACACCCAATTTTACTCCCCACGGCCGGTGAGAGCACAGTTTCTCCGCAGCAACACTGACAGCGGCCAGCGCCTGAGAAGACCGCGAAAAGCTCCTGCAATCTGAGGTTTATGGTGGCTCAGACGTGCAGTCGCTAGCGGCGCGATCCTCGCCTGAGAACCCCCGCACCGGCGTTGGTCGGTTGCCTAACCGACACCCTACCGGCCAGCCGGAACGCGAGCAACCGGAGTGGGACAACCAGGAGAGGATTACACCGACTGCAGAGTGCGGCAATAGGCACGGATCATCTCCCGTTGTTCGGGAGTGAGACCGAGAAACTCAAATCCGTGCAGGAACCCCATACGATGTCGAACCACGGCCCGCAAGGGCGCAAGCGGTGGCACATGAGGAAGCGCGAGCTCGAGTGAGACCATTTCTCCGGCGGAGAATTCTCGGGTGATCACCGCACCGAGCCCCCCTTCGCCAATTTCAAAACAGCGGCCTGGGACAGCGAGATACTCGTCGTCCACCAGCACCCGCACGACCACGGGGATTGCAGTGCGATAGCGCGCAACCCGGCGCGTCGAGGAGTACTGCACGGTTGGCGGAGGCTGGGTGTCCACGGTGTTAATGAAATCAGCCAAATCTAAGGCTGGCATATGGTCACAGAAGGAGCATCCATTCGCAAGTGACATCGGTGTTCCGCCGAGCGGGGATTAAGGCCGGGCTGGAGGTAACAGGAAAAAGTCCCCGCCTGGCCCGACGGCAGGCCTAACCAGGCCGCAACCCGATCCGACAATTTCCTCTGACCACAGCTCCGCGATGCACCTACGCCTAACGGCTCGGTCGCACTGCCATGCGGAGGAGGAACAGCAGCATTCGAGCGGGCAAGGAAAGCTGCCCAATTTGTGAAAGTCCTGCTAAGCTTATCCCCGGCTGGGCGTGGACCCGTAGCTCAAGTGGATAGAGCAATGCGCTTCGAACGCAGAGGTTGGGAGTTCAAGTCTCTCCGGGTCCGCCATACACTGTCTCAGTCGGCGTTAGCTGCCCCCGAATCTCTTGCGGCGGAGCCAACGCCTGGTTGCGACTTTCCCGTTCAAGTCCTCGGCTTCTTCGAGACCACCCCTGGCTGGCGGCGGACGCGTTTGGTCTCGACCTCTGCCAACCCCTAGGGGGGAATCGGGGCTCCAGACAACATTCCCCTGGTCTTCTACAATGCCAGCGTGGCGAGGGCTTGGGATGTCGTCATCGTTGGCGGGGGAATCATTGGACTCTCTCTGTCGATCGCGTTGCGCAAACGCGGGGCGCAGGTTCTCCTGGTCGAGCGGGGAGAGCCGGGCCGTGAGGCATCGCACGCTGCGGCCGGTATGTTGGCCGATTGCGTACTCGAAATGCCTCGAGCCTTGGAAACCTTGGCCAGGGCAAGCGCGGCAATGTATCCGGAGTTTGTCCATGAGCTTCAGGATGAGTCTGGAATGGAGGTTGACCTGCGCGATCAGGGCACGCTGGTGTTCCCTGCCCCGGAGCACCTCGACCATCCAGCGGCATTCGGTGCCAATCATCGGCTGCCTGCCCCGCTACGGGAGCTCGAGCCGGAACTGGCGGATCCGGACCGGCCGGCGCTGTTTTTGAAGGAGCGCAGTGTCGACCCGCGGGCGCTGTCCGCCGCCGCGCTGAAGGCCGCCAAGCACCGGGGTGTGGATATTTCCTCAGGATCTACGGTCAAGAACGTGCTCGCCTCGGACGGCCGCGTAGCCGGAGTGGCGACGGATCGTACCGAATATCACGCGCCGGTGGTAGTGAATTGTGCCGGAGCGTGGGCTGGACAGCTACCGCCGCTGGGATTCCCGACTCGTCCGGTCAAGGGACAAATGCTCGCCGTTGCCGGCGGAAATTTGCTCCGTCACGTCATCCGATCGCCGGAGGTTTACCTGGTTCCACGAAGCAACGGGCGAATCCTGATCGGATCGACGCTTGAAGAAGCTGGCTACGATAAGCGCGTGGACACAGACATTATCCATGGCATGCACCGGGCGGCGGTTGCCCTGCTCCATCGGCTGGAGGGGGCACGCCAGCTTGAGGCCTGGGCTGGGTTGCGTCCCGGAACACCGGACGATTTGCCCATTCTTGGACCCACCAGTATGCCTGGCTACTTCGTCGCGGCCGGACACTTTCGGGACGGCATTCTGCTGGCACCGGTCACGGCCGAAGTCATGGCGGAAGTAGTTACCGGCTCGAAGCCTGCGTACGATCTCTCCCCTTTTTCTCCCGCGCGCTTTTAACCGGATCGGCGGTGCGTTTCTGAACAGCGACCGAAGGCCCGGTAGACTGCGCGCCGCCCGGCCCTGTAGACTTTGATCGCCTGCTGATGCCGGCGGGCATCGGGCAGGCCTTTGGTCGTTCGCCGCGTTGCGCCAGCAGCTCAGGTATACTGGTTTTCCTCCTAGAAATGCCGCGTCGTTTCCGCGAGAAAGAGGGTATGTATGGCTTCCCCAGCAGTGGACTTTGCCCGAGAGAATCATCAACGCTTCCTCAATGAGCTGAAGGATCTGCTACGCATTCCGAGCGTGAGCACTTTAGAAGAGCACAAGTCCGACGTGCAGAAGGCGGCTGACTTCGTCTCCGCCGAGCTGCGCAGAATTGGCATGGAGAATGTGGAAGTCATTCCCACCAAAGGCCACCCTCTGATTTATGCGGATTGGCTGCATGCTCCAGGCAAGCCTACCGTGCTGTGCTACGCCCATTACGATGTGCAACCTCCGGATCCGCTCGACCAATGGTTGAGCCCGCCGTTTGAACCTACCGAGCGCAACAACAACATCTATGCGCGCGGGGCGGTAGATGACAAAGGGCAACTCTGGATGGAGATCAAGGCGGTCGAGGCCTTGATGAAGGGCCATGACGGCAAGCTTCCACTCAATGTAAAGTTCATCATTGAGGGGGAAGAAGAAGTAGGCGGGGAGTCGATTGCGGAATACGTCCGCAAGCAGAAAGCCAAACTGCAGTCCGATTTTGCTCTGGTTTGCGACACCGAGTTGTTTGCCCCTGATCTGCCCACCCTGTGCGTGGGGCTGCGCGGACTGGTCTACACGGAAATCGAGGCGGCAGGCCCGAAAACCGATTTGCATTCGGGCATGTATGGCGGTGCAGCTCCCAATCCCTTCTTCGGGCTGATCGAAATCATCAGCCGGTTGAAAGACTCGAAGGGCAAGATTCTGATACCGGGCTTCTACCGCGACGTGAAGAAACCGTCCGCCGATGAGCTGAAGGCCTGGAAGCGCCTGCCCTTCAAGGAGGAGCACTATCGCAAGACCGAAGTCGGATCGAAGGTGCTAACCGGGGAACCGGGCTTTTCGGTTCTCTATCGCACCTGGGCGCGCCCGACCCTGGAGGTTCATGGAATGCCGGGAGGCTTCACCGCGCCCGGTGCCAAGACCGTGATTCCCGCGCGCGCCGCGGCCAAGGTTTCCCTGCGGCTGGTTCCCAATCAAGACCCGGATGACATTGTGAAGCGCTATACGAACTATGTGAAGAAGCTCACCCCGAAAGGAATCGAGACCAAGATCAAAGTCTGGAGCAAGGGGCCGGCTTGCGTGGTCGGCACCGACAACCCGTATATCAAGGCTGCAACCGAGGCGATGCATGCGGTGTTCAAGAAAGATACGGTATTCATCCGCTCCGGCGGTTCGATTCCGATCGTGACCGACTTTCAGGATGTGCTTCATATCCCCAGCGTGATGATGGGATTCGGTCTGCCCGACGACAATCTCCATGCTCCCAATGAGAAGTTCCACATCCCGAATTTCTATCGGGGAATTGAGTCGATTTGTCTTTTCTTCGAGAAACTGAGCGCATAGCGGCGCTCAGCCAGCGGGGGACCATCGAACCGAGCCGAAGATCCCCGGCGGGCTAGGACTCTCGGGCAGGGTGCCAGTCTCGGGAGGTGGGCGGAAGTCTCCTCGGTTTCGCCGGGCTCCGGGCGGGATTCGCTGCGCGTGCGGTCGAAGCCCGTACGGTGAGCACAGGTTCCACCTTGCGCTGGATCGCCCGAATTCTTCTCCCATCCCCTTCGGCGCTCTGGGTGGCGCGGAGAAAAATGGCAGCCCCGATGTTTCCCAAGTCCTCCATCGATTGCCGCACGGTCGTGAGTGGAGGGTTATAAAAAGCGGCCGCCGCCACATCGTCGAAGCCGACCACGGAACATTGCTCCGGTACCTTGAGTTTCGCCTGGGTCAAGGCGCGAATGGCACCGAACGCCGTCATGTCATCAAACGCCATTACCGCCGTAAAGCGAGCACCGGTTCGAAGTAGCTTCGTCATCGCCTCAAACCCGGCTTCGGAACTGGACGCCGCATCCTTCAGTTCCAGGATCAGTTTCGGATCCAAGACCAGAGATTGCTCCCGGGTAAACTCGCTGATGCCCGCCCAACGATGCGCGCTGTCGATCACTTGCTTGGGTCCACGGATGAAGGCGATCTTGCGATGCCCGAGCTCGAAAAGATGGGCGATGGCCAAGCGAGCACCCATCCTATTGTCGACCGATACCGAACTGATCCCGTTCTGCCTGGATTCGCGTCCTATCACCACCACCGGAATCTGGTTCTTAGCGAATGGATTCAGCATCTCGGTCTCGAGCTGCAACGAGTTCGCCACCGCAATAACGCCCTCCATGCGGCGCTCGAACAAGGTCGCCACATACTTGCGAAATCGCTCGCGGCTGTTCTGAATATCGACCAAAACCGGAAGGTAGGCGGAACCATAGAGAGATTTGTCGATTCCGAGCAGCACTTGAGCACAGTACGGATCACTCACATCGGGCACCAAAACCGCCACGGCTCGGCTGCGCCGACTGCGTAGGGAGCGGGCAAACTGGTTAGGGTAGTAGCCGAGCTTTTGCGCCCATTTGCGAATCTGCTCTTTGGTCTTCTCCGGAATGTGCCGACCATGCGGGGAGTCATTCAAGACCAGGGAGATCGTGGTCGGTGAAAATCCGCTAGCCTTCGCAAAGTCTCGGATCGTGATCATCGCCTTCCATCGGGCCCCGCCGGTAGTCTAATCAAGGCAGAGCCCAAACGCCAGCACGCACGCTTGCATCGAAGGAAGGCGGAGAATCGCCCCGCTTTACGCTAGAGCGCGGTTTTTCTGCACAGCCCGCTGACGCGGCCGATCCCTGCGGCTTCCCTCAGCGGTCCGTGCGTTCGCCAGGTCGGCGGTTAGATCCGCGTCCAAGGCTCAAAAGGACGCGGTCAGTCCGAATTCAATCTGCCGGGGTGCGCCGAGAGCATACACTCCCGTCCCAACCCCCACGCGAGTCACGTTATGGCTATTCGCGTCCGTACCATTGATGTTGCCGGCGCCCCCGGTCAGGATCCCGTCCAGGGTGGCTCCCGGCAAATCGAAGTTGGTGAAGTTGAACAGATTGTAAAAACCTACACTGGGCTCAAGTGTGAACCGTTCGTGGAAGGTATGGCTGTAAGAGAGCTTTGCGTCAAAGGCCCGCAGCCAAGCCAGGTTCACTTCGCCCGGAGGCGCTGCCGCCACCGTGGGTGCTACCGCGCCGATGGCCCGAAGTTGGGCGAGAGTGAACAGGCCGTGGTTGATAAGAACCTGACCGGCGGGTGTGGCGTTGTTGGCATAGAGGGCGTTGTATCGATTGATGACCCCATTCAGTTGCCCGGCGTTGATGCCGCGATCGAAGTTGCCCACGTGCGTCCCCGGGATCGGATCCTGCACGTTTCCAGCTCCGGTGAAGTCGGTGCGAAAGATTTCGCCCGGCCCCAATTCGGTGTTCGGCACAATGATCGAGGTGGCGAGCGGGCTCCAGAAGTGCGACATCAGGCTTACCTGGAAACCGCCGGGAACATTCGCGTAGCCTCCAAAGGACAGTTGATCGGTGCGATCGAGCACGGAAGGGCCAAAATAGCGGTTGGGTTTGACATTGTCGAGCGCTGCAATGATGAAGTCCTGATCCGAGGCGGCGGGAGAGTCGGCGCTACCGCCGCCGGTGTTTTCAAAGCGCGACAGGGCGTAGGACACCTGGAAATTCAGCAGCGACACACCGCGGAAGGGATGGGAAACATTCTGGGTGAGCTTGGTCTGCAAGCCGTCGTACACCGATCGTCCATTGGGTTTTAGAACATTCATCGGAGGCGCATTGGGGTTGATGCCGCCGAAGGCGCAGGGATATCCCCCGGTGGTGAAGGTGCCGCAGGCCACGTCGAAATCCCCGGAAGAGGTGAGACCATTGCCGGCGAAATCGGTCATCATCGCGCCGTTGTTGATATCGCATTGAATGCCCGCCACTCCTGCAGGACAGCCGAACTGCGTGTCGGTGGCATTGATCGCCTGGAGCGCAGCCGCCTGATTGAAGTACTGAACATTGCCGGCTTGATTGACGTCAATGCCCAGCAAGTAATGCGTCTGCACATTGCGCACGAAATCTGCAGTGAGCACCATGCCGGGACGAATTTGACGCTGCATCCCGATGTTCATCTGGACCGAGCGCGGAGTCTGGTAATTGGGATAAAACATGGAGGTTTCCGGGAAAGCTCCTCCGCTCGCCAGTACCGTGGGCAGATAATTGGGATTGGGTGCATTCGGGTTAAAAGGTATGAAGTACGATTGATAATGCGTCTGGAACGCTGCAATCTCATTGGCGACCGTGCCGATTGCCACCGGACTGCCGGAAGAAGTGGAGCAGAAATTAGGGCTCAACACCCCTCCCGGGATGGGAACCGGTAAAGGCGTGTCAGCGGCCGCGCAGGCTGTAGGATATTCGCCAAATTCGCCCACGGCATAGCGATTCGGGGCATCAAACTCAACGTTGTTCCAGATGGCATTTTCATAAAAGAGACCGATGCCACCGCGAACCGCCGTCTTGCCGCTGCCGGTTACGTCCCAAGCAAAGCCGAGCTGAGGGGCAAAATTCAAGTTGGGCTGCCGCACCGGGTCTCCGAGTCCTGGAGAGAGCGCGCTCAGCTCCGGAATGCCGGGGAGATTACTGTCGGTTCGCCCGGTATCCCGGACGTAGCGCAAGCCGTAGGTCAAAGTAAAGGTCTTGCGCAGCTTCCAGCTGTCGCCCACGTACGCGCCGATCCGGTTATCCACCGTGCGGCCGGCGGGGAACCCGAAAGCGGATCCCTGCGTCGAATAGCCCTGGCCATTGCCCAGGAAGACCTGCTCGACCGGATAGTTCAGCGGGTTCGAAGCACCTCCAGGAAATGGGCCCGTAGCGGCAAAGGCCGCGTCCCCAGGCACCAGGTCCGAGACTACGTACGGTACAATCGAGTTGAAGGCCGCGTAGCCCCCGCCCACGATGTGGTTGTAGTCGAAGCCGTAGCGGATAATATGAGTGCCCAGGTTGTGGCTGCCGTCATACTTCAACTGGTGGTTGCTTTGCACCGTAGCTTGCGGCGCCAGGTAATTGGGTCCGGTGTACAGGCCGGTAAAACCCATTTGCAATTCGAGCGTATAGTCGGCCAACGGCAGAGTGCTGCCGCGCGTCGCATCCACAATCTGGTTCTCAAACTTCAGATACTGGAAGCGGAAACTGTGGGTGAAGCTGCCAGTGTTGAAATCAACGCCTACCATCTGCGTGCGGGTAATGTCTTTATTTTCGTAAACCGAATAGCCGGTCTCCGCGTCGGCCAGCAGAGAATTCGAAAAGTAGTTAAAACGGTAGAAGGCATGGGCGGATTGCGTCAGCTGATAGTCCGCTTTGGCCATGAGTTCGCCTTCATGAAACGGCGACTCAAAGAATCCGGAATATTGCTGAAAAGGAGCATCGACCAACACGGGCGATTGCTCATGCTGGATGGTGCGTTCGCCGTCGAGAAAGTAGAAAAGCTTGTCTTTCTTGATGGGGCCGCCCACCCGCCCTCCGTATTGCGATCTCTGGAAATCCGGGGCGGGCAAGCCCACCGGCGTAGGCAAAGCTGCCGCAAAGGCGTTGTCGCGGAATAGGCCGAAGGCTTCGCCGTGGACGTTGTTCGTGCCCGAACGGGTGGTCACATTCACTGCCCCCGAAGAAGTCAGCTCGTTCGAGAGATCGAGACTCGATTGGCTGAGCTGAAATTCCTGGATTCCGCTGGCAGGAATGTCCATGGTCGTCGTACCCACGGTTTCGTCCGACACGTCGACGCCGTCCACCTCGATGCGAGCGGTTCGACCGAAGCGGCCACCGAAGGAGATCGAGGAATATCCGGCTTTGGTGGGATCGAAATTCTGACCGTCCTGAATCTGCACTCCGGGTTCCAGCTGCGCCAAGTCAAGAAAGTTGCGCCCGTTGACCGGCAAATTCTCGATTTGCTCGGCATTGAGAACTCCCTGCACGATCGGCTGCTCGGTGTTAACCGCAACCGCCGTGCTCTGCACCTCCACCACTTGGTTCTCCTGGCCGATCTGCAGCTTAACGTTTACCGTGGCGGTGTTGCCGACCTGTACCGTGACCCGAGTCTCGACCGCGTTGAACCCGCTCGCCATCACCTTAGTTTGGTAATTGCCGGGAACGAGAGCTCCGGAGTTAAACGAACCTGCGCTATTGGTCGTCAGGTCGATCCTCCGTCCCGTGCCCAAATTCGTGACCGTAACCCTGGCGCCCGGCACGACGGCGCCTGTGGGATCGGACACGATCCCGACAATGCTGCCCGTACCGACGGTAGACTGAGCGAAAACAGAAAGTGGGAACGCCAGCAGGAGTATCAGCGGGAGAACAGAAACAGACCGCAGCGGCGGCCGTA
>Ga0187783_10004652_pt1 | contig 10151 bp, 4 predicted proteins | sample 1015_SJ02_MP02_2_FD_132471 | JGI IMG/M metagenome (GOLD analysis project Ga0187783, IMG submission 132471) | Tropical peat soil microbial communities from peatlands in Department of Meta, Colombia - 1015_SJ02_MP02_20_MG | ecosystem: Environmental > Terrestrial > Soil > Wetlands > Peat | place...
AGATGGGCTGCGAGAGCACGGACGGTGGGAAACTGGAACAGATCAACCAAAGAAATCTCCCGACCCAGGGACTGCTGCAGTTGCATGTGCACTTCGGCCACCGTGAGGGAATGCGCGCCGAGATCGAAGAAATTCCGGTCGAGGCCGACTTGTGCGACGCCGAGCGCGTCCTTCCACGCGTTTGCGATGGCCTTCTCCAATTCATTTCGGGGCAACTCTGCTTTTAGCGATGGCTCATCTTCGGAAGCGGGCTTCGGCAGTGCGTTCCGGTCAATCTTTCCGGTGGCTGTCAGCGGGAGCCGTTCGAGAATGACAAAGTTCGAAGGCACCATGTAATCGGGCAAGGTGGCGGCAAGAGTGCTGCGCAGATTCTCGATCCTTATGTTCCCTCCTGCTTTTGGTACGACGTAGGCAACCAGGCGCTTGTCTTCCGCTTCGCCCTGCGCGCGAAAGTCGTAAGCAGCGACGACGGCCTGAGAAACCTCTGGTTGAGCCTCGAGAGTTGCTTCAATCTCTCCAATCTCGATGCGGAATCCTCGCAGCTTGAGTTGGAAGTCTGCGCGCCCGAGAAACTCTAGATTGCCGTCAGGCTGAAACCGAGCCAGGTCACCTGTCCGATAAATACGGTTTCCAGGTAGAAAAGGGTCGCGCAGGAATCGCTCTGACGTCAGTTCGCTCTTCCAATAACCGCGAACGACTCCGTCCCCTCCGATAAACAAATCACCCGTGCCTCCTGCCTTTACGGGATGAAGTTGAGAATCCAGCAAATACACTTGCGTCCGGGTGATCGCTTTCCCGATAGAGATGTTCGTTGGTCTTTCGTCGATCTTCGCCGTGGTGGACCAGATCGTTGTCTCCGTAGGTCCGTACATGTTGAACAGCTCGCCATGAAAGGCCTGCCTCAGCTGATGGACGAGTGAAAGCGGAAGCACTTCTCCTCCGAGGAAGAGTTTTTTCAGGCGTCCCAGCGCCGCCAGCCCTTCGGGAGCGAGAGCGATCATCCGAGCCAGAGAAGGCGTGCACTGCATGTGGGTGATGTGGTGATCTCGGATTTCCTCGGCGATAGTCTGGGTGCCTTCGTCTCCGTGAATGACCACCGTAAAGCCGCGAGACAGCGTCCAGAAGAGTTCGAGTACTGAGATATCAAAAGAAATGCTCGTGACCGCAAGCCACACCCCCGGGTCGGTGCCGATCACCGCATCCATACCCTCGTAGAAATTCAGCAGGTTACGGTGCTCGATCATGACGCCTTTCGGTTTGCCCGTGGAACCGGACGTGTAGATCACATAGGCAAGGTTGCTTGCGGCGGCGGCGGATGAGACGGGCTCGATCGAATGCCTGTAGATTTCCTCGTCGTGGATGAGCACGGTCCGGCTTGATTGCGGCAGCCGAGGCTGAGTCTTGCGGCTCGCAAGGATGACTGGGGCTTGCGAGTCTGCGATCATGAATGCGATCCGTTGCGGCGGAAAACTGGGATCGATGGGAACATAGGCTCCGCCAGCCTTGAGGATCGCCAGCATTCCAATGAGCATTTCGAGCGATCGTTCTACAGCCACGCCCGCTAAGACCTCCGGCCCGACGCCAAGCGCCTGTAAGTGCCGCGCAAGCTGATTCGAACGCTCGTCAAGCTCGCGATAGGTCAGTTGCCGACCGGCGCAGATGACGGCGAGCCTGTCTGACGCCGGTGCTGCCGCAAACGCCTGCGCTATGGTGCAGACATGAGCCTCCTGCACCGTTGCGTCGCCGCTTTCAATGGTTCTTGCGGACAACAAGCGTATTCTCCAAAAAAAGAAATTCAATACCGGTTCCCAGGAAAGTCGCAATGGCCTGTTCGGGGGTATTGACAATCGGCTGGCCCTTCACATTGAAGCTGGTGTTGAGAACCAGTTCTCGACCGGTGGTCTTGCCAACCGCCTTCAGGAGCCGGTGAAAATCGGGATTGTCGTGTTCGGAAACCGTCTGCAACCGCGCCGAGCCGTCGAAGTGAGTAATTGCGGGCAGGGAAGCCTGATGTTCCGGACGCACGTCAGCGACGGCGATCATGTAGGGCATCCGCGTGCCTGGGGCGACCTTGAACCAACGGTGGGCCTCCTCGAGCGAACACGCCGGAGCGAATGGGCGGAAGGCCTCCCGCATTTTGACCATGGCATTGATGCGGTCACGCATGGCTGGATGGCGGGGGTCTGCAAGAATGCTTCGGTTGCCCAAAGCGCGGGGGCCAAACTCCATGCGGCCGCGATACCAGGCGACAACGCGGCCTTCGGCAATCAATTTTGCGGCGCGCTCTGCGGCGCAGCACGTGGAATCCAATCGCGTTACGTCGATGCGGTTCGAATATTCTGCGATCGCCGATGAGATTTGTGACTCATTGTAAGAAGGGCCGAGAAGCGGAACCGGCATCCGTTCATTCAGGATTTCTTCGCATAAGGACGCGCGAAACAACGCTGCCCCCAAGGCAGTGCCATCGTCACCCGCGGCAGGTTGAATATAGACTTCCTCGAAAATGCCGGAGTCGATCAGCTTGCCGTTGGCAGTGCAGTTTAGAGCGACGCCGCCGGCGAGGGCGATGCGGCGCATGCCGGTCTGTTTCCCGAAGTGACCGCAAACGTGGAGCACGGTGCGGTCCAAGCATTCTTGAAGAGCGGCAGCCACATCTTTGTGGTCTTGAGTGATCTCGGCGTCCGGCTGTCGGGCGGCGATTAAATGCTCTTCGAGATGGTGACGGGTTGCGAGATAGTTTTCGCGTTCCGCACGCGATTTGTTAAGGCGCAGAATCGGAATTCGGAGTGTCCCATCCGGGCGCAGTTCGACGGCTTTCTCAAAGAAATCGTGGAACCTCTCTGAGTCTCCGTAGGGCGCAAGGCCCATGATCTTGTACTCATCCGAGTTGAAGTCGAAACCTAGATGCAGAGTGACGAGCGAATACAAGATGCCGATGGAATCGTTGGCTGAGATTTCGCGCAGTTTTTTCAGTTCTCCGTCGCGAAACTCGAACACCGTCAAACTTTGCACTTCTCCCATCGCATCGTTGACCACAACGAGGCAATCGTCCCAGCCGGAGGTCAAGGCGGCACTCGCCGCATGTGCCAGGTGATGGCTCACCTGCTCGACTCGATCCTCCTCAAAGTCAGGCCAATGCCGATGGATTTGTTCGATGAGCGCTTCTTTTGAAAATACAGTTTTGAAGAGCCGGCTTGAATCAGGATCCATCGAATACAACTGGCGAAATGGCGAATAATCGAAGCCGTGGGCCATTTCGTCAATGTCCTCGATTCCAAGGCCACCTTGGCGAAGGCAGAACTGGATGGCATCGATCGGAAAGTCTCCGGTGTGTTTCTTCCGGCTAAATCGTTCCTGCTCGGCCGCCGCAACGAGCCTGCCGTCGGCAATCAAGGCGGCTGCTGAATCGTGCCCCTGAGAGATGCGATACTCGCGAGGATCAAGACCGGGCCAGCGTCTCCTCTTGAAGGGAACGGATTGATCTAACCCACTGATTCCAAGGAAGTTAATTCACGCTCCTTTTCGTGGATGTCTGCGACACTCACTGCATTTTGAGGGAGTTTCTGGGCTTGCTGGGGCAAATCCGTGAGAGGAGGCCCCAAACCCAAACCCACCGTATACCCTAGATTTCCCCATTTTGCATCTAAAATCGATACGAAGAAGTGAAAGAAGTTTCACATCGAGTGACATGGGCAGGCGTAGGATGAGCCGGCAGAACGCGTAGTTACGGCAACTTGGTCTAAACTACCTCTTTCCGGGTGAGCGTCAGATACTCCTTGCCCGCGTCGACCATCAGGCTCGTGGTGTTGACGACCCAATCCAGCCGCGTCTTTCTCCATGTTGTCCAACCATTCGGAAAGCGTTTGTCCAGAAACATCGATCGCAGGTCTTCGAGGGACAAGGCAGGTTCGCCGTCCACCTCCACCGCACCGGGCTTGTGCGCAAGAAATGCGAACATAAGGCCGAACTCACCGGCCGATCCGATGAGATTGTCCTCGCCCAAGAGTCTCGTAAGCTTCTGCTCGACGTCCCGGGCTGCGTTCCCGCCCTCGTCGGAACGAGCGAGCTTCGTTAAGAGGCCTGGACCAACGGTCCCAACAAGCTGCCCGAGATCACGCGCCAGCAACTCCGCAACCCGCAGTCCAAACACTTTCGCTTTTGGATCGCGGCGCAGGTTTTCTCCAATAAACCGACCAGCATCGGAACGTTTGAGGAAGCCGTCCTTAGCGCGGCTAGCAAGCCTTGCGAAATCCGTTCGGCTAAGTCGGCCCGAGTCCAGTGTCTCTGGGTCTCCTTGCAGAATGCCGCTATGCCCTGGGTGCGAGCCCTGGGAGCCCGGCAGTTCCAATGAGAACAGGCCGCCAGGTACAGGCTGATCCAGCCGACCAGTTCGACCGCGCATGAGTGCATGATTTCCGGCGGCAAATAACACCAGAATGTTTCCAAGGTCGCCGCCACCGGTATTGCCTAGTCTCTTAACGTCCTCAATGCTGGCCAGAGGATTGCTAGCTTCGTTGCGCACGGGCAGTTCACGGGATGCGACTGCCGATGCAAGAAACGGACAGGTTGCCTTTTTCTCGACTATCTCGTCGAGCGCAGTATCGACAAGCTGGAGCACAGTCGATGTATCCCTGATCGAAGGCGGTCCGGGCTGCGCGCGATTTGCACTGCTTTCGTCTCCTGGCATGGAGCGTCCCTAATCAAGGTTGGCGCCGAAGAACTCCACTAGCTCAGGCATCCGCGCACGCTCTTCCCATCACACCAACCTGACAGCCAATCCGGCGGACTCCTGCGCCGCCGCTAGTGCTAATGGTCTCGAAGTCCGTTTCTGCGATGGTCACTTCGGAATAGTCAGTCAACTTTCTCCTCCCAACATCGGTTCCAGTCGCTCGCGCAACAACGTCTTGATGGGGGAGATGTCGCGGTGCTTTCCTAGTTTCAAATACAGAATACCTCCCAGGTCGGAGGGAACCTTCGCGCCCTCTTCCATCACGATTACGGCTGATTTGCCGCCCTTCGCACCCGCGAAATAACCGGCCTCATAGACAACGTTGTCTCGAGGTGCCTTGGTTCCCGCCTTGAGTTCATCATCAGCCACGAACAGAAACACGCCGCAGTTGGTGAATCGCTCCGCCTGCACGATGGACTCCCAAATGGAATCGCCGGAATGAAAGTCTTGCCAGTCGAAAACGCGAAGTTTCAGTTCGTCCGTCAAGAAGCTGCAGAGTTGCTCCCCCGTTTTGGAAGCCTGACTTGAGTAACCAAGGAAAACGTGGCGAAAACAATCGACCTCGTCCCGCCACTTCTTGAACTCCGATTGAAACTCAGCACTCTCGAGCCACTCGGTCTTCAGGGAGTTCGGCAGTTTCACCACGTGCCGAAGATAGCCGCCTCGGAGCACGCCACGCTCTGCCAGCGACTTTTCTCGCAAAACTAGCAGTGGACGCCTGGTGGCCGCCGCCATTACCGCTTTGATGTGAGTAAACTCCGATGGCATAAGCACTGTTTTGTCTCGGTCGCGATTCACCCGCCGTGCATCCCACTGGACAAATGCCAGGACGATGACTCCATGGGTCCGGAGCGACTTGGCGACGTCGTCTTCCACCGTGTCGCTGGTGGCAGAGTCCGGCAGAATACGCAGACCTCTGCTCCGAAGCAGTTCTTTCACTGCCTCGAGGAACCGTTCCTGCTGCTTGGTAAGATTCTGGGTTTTGGGAGAGCTGACGATGACATTAAGGCGGGTGTCAATTGCCATTGTGGTCTCCACGCGAAGGAGGATAACACGTCCACGCTCGATGACCGTTGCAGTGTGATCAAGGACCTGCGGCCCACCTGGTTAAGCTAGGCAAAGAGAATCAATCGACAGCGCGTTTCGCCCATGTCGGAACGGGAAAGGCGCGGCCTTGCTTTCTTGGGCTGAGGAACTTTACAGTTGCGATACGCGTTTCTGGTTTGACGACACTCAGAGTTATTTGTTGTCGGCTGGCTTGAGGCGGGCCGGCTCTTCGAGAATATCCAGGAGAGCAGTCGCGCAATAGACCCGGTCGCGCTTGGCATCGCCCATCCGTTTTACGATCCTTGCGCGTTCCAGTCGTTCGATGGCGCGCTGAGCGGTCGTAAACGCGATCGCCAATTTGTCGGCTACGCCCTTTGTTGTGATGAAGGGATTTGCCCCTAAGAGTTCGACTACCCGCAACGGGTTGCTGCTTGATTCTCCCGACACTTTCTTCTGCCAGTCGGAAAGTAGTCTGTTGATGCGCATGGCTCGGCTCAAAGCATCCTCAGACATGCGAGCGACTCCCAGCAGGAAATACTCCAACGTTCCATGCTCCGCGTTCGCTGATCCCATGCAAACCGTCATAGTAGTCTCGCCTTGATGCTTCAAAGAACGCCGACAAGTAGAGCAGCGGTGTCGGAAGGTGACGCTCGATCAGGAATGAGGTGATGAGTAGGCGTCCGACTCGGCCATTGCCATCGAGGAAAGGGTGAATGGCCTCAAATTGATAGTGAGCGAAGGCAATGGTCAAGAGAGGCGGCAGGGTCGATTCATGCAGGAATTTTTCCCACGCCGCGAGACACGGCTCGACTTCTCCTGGAGGGGGCGGGATGTAGAAAGCAGTTGCGATCGTGCTGCCAGGCTTGCCAGTCCAATTCTGGATCTTGCGAAAACCTCCAGGCATAGCTTGATGCCCCTGGACGCCCGTCATGAGTTTTTCGTACAACTCTCGCGGGTAAGCCTGACGCAAAGGGGAGTTTCTTGAGGCGAGAGATTCCGTGTTCAAGAGCCACAACGTAATTGCCAACTTCCCGAAGATCCTCGGGACTACGATCGACGATCGCTCCCGCTTCCGCGGCAGCAGCTCACCTAGCGTGGCCTGTGTGCCTTCAATTTTGCTCGACAGAACGGCTTCACGCTGTACAAAGGGCCGGATCAAAATATGAGGATTGGGAAGGCGACCACCCTCGCCCGCCAGTCTTCCGACTAGCGGGTCTGCATCCGAAAGTGCCCCAATCAGGCGCGGTGTTCAGTTCAGGAGGCAGGGGCGCTGGCACAAAGGCTGAATAGCTGCCCTGCGACACTCTATGACCCGGAATGATGGTAGCGTCGTGCACATTCACCTTGTTAGCGGTCGAAAATAGCGTTCTGTACCATTTTCATAGTTCACGATAATCGAAAATAGCGAGACGGGCTGTTTGCACGACAGAAACGCCGAAAGCGTTCGGGGCAACCTATTTCCCCTTGCGCCCGGCAGGTCGAAAACCTTCCAAAGCCACACATTTACTTACACACTTTCACATTTCATGGGTTAGGCTGCAGCGGGATAGACGAGTACAATACGCCTATAATCAGTGGTTTATAGGTACCGCCGGGATGGCGAAATTGGCAGACGCAGCGGACTTAAAATCCTTCCCCAATTCGCGCACAGAAACGCACCTAACTGCAGCGCGCAACGGAATCAGCCAGTTACAAGTTTAGGTGTTGTTTCGAGATGCACCGAACCGCACGAAATCTCAAAACCAACAGCCACCAAAACAGCCACCAAAGTTTCGCGTGGCGGTGCTGAACAGCCGAGCAACTGACTCTTAATCCGTGCTGCCTAGATGCACGGAAGCGCAGTGAACAGCACCCTCCAACAAAATCAACAGATTGTGCACAACCGAAGGGCACCATAGCGCACCAAGGCGCACGGAATTCCAAAACCAACTGACACCAGAACTGACACCAGAGTTTCGCAATCACATGCCCCAGCAGATGTCCCAGGCGCAAGGTGGGGGATTTTGAGCGTGGGGATACCAACAGCTAGTCCAACTGCCCGAAGTCGATCGCGGCGAGAAGGTGTTTCTTGAAATTCTCCGGCTGCTATTCCTCGCGTAGCGCCATCAAGGGATCTATGGCAGCTGCACGCCGAGCAGGCACCCAGCAAGCGACTGTGCTTACCAGGAGAAACAATATGGTAATCGCAGTGAATGTCGGAAGATCCGTTGGCCTAATTCCGATGAGCATGCTGCTCATGATCCTCGTGAGTCCAAGGGATCCCGTGAGCCCGACTGCGATGCCCGCAACGCCGAGAGTTAGTCCCTGAGCTATCACGAGTCTCACCACGCGACCTGGTTCGGCCCCGAAAGCTATTCGGAGACCGATCTCCGCGGTGCGTTGCCGAACCGTACTCGACACAACACCGTAGAGCCCGACTGCTGCCAGCAGCGCGGCGATGACAGCGAATATTCCAATAAGCAACAGATCGAAACGGGTGCCAGACTGTTCTCTGTCAATGGTCGTGTCCATCGTCTGCATATCGGTAATTGCGAGCCGCCCGGGGGCGAACTTCGCGATCTCGGAACGTACGAGAGCGACATAGCTCCGGGGGTCTCCCTTGGTGCGTAGTGCCCAGTGCCGTGAAATCCCGATTCCCCAGAAACCATCCGTTATGAAGATTTGTTCGCGGCCCGGATCGGCGAGAGAGTGCAGCCGTTGGTGATCGACTACTCCGATTAGTCTGAGCCATGTGGGATCAGGAATGTAAACACAAATGCGCCGCTCCAGCGCAGTCTGATTTGGAAATATTTTCTCCGCCAGCGCTTTATCTATCACGGCAAGGTTTTGCCCGCTGGTGTTGTCAGCGTCGGTGAACGTGCGACCTTCTAAGACGCGTGAATGGAGCGCCTCGAAGTATCCCGGCAAAACGGTTTCGATATCGGCCCTATGACTTGGATCGGCTGGAACTTGATCTGCGGACCAGGCCACTCCATCCGGGGGGCCCACCCAATGTAGGGGAAGGGCTGTAGCACCGCCGACGCTTTCGATACCCGGAATGGAGCGCAGCCGCTCCTCCAAATCCCGTAAGAATGCAAGACGTCGTTCCGGCGCCACATCTTTTGCGTTGCCGATTGTAAGGAAGGTGAGGAGGCCGTGAGGATCGTAGCCGGGTCTAACATGGACCAGTTCTACAAAGCTGCGAAACATCAGGCCGGACCCAACGAGTAGGGCGAAGGCAAAAGCCACCTCTGCGATCACTGCCCCTGATCGAAGGAGTCCAGTACCGCCTAGGTGCCCACTTCGTCCGGCGCTGTGCAGTATCTTCATAGCGTCTGACCGCACAACGCTGAAGGTTGGCAGCAATCCCAGAATGATCGACCCCAATATTCCACACGATGCAGAGAATAAAAGCACACGCCAATCGATGGACGTGGAATCGAGACGCGGTAAATTCGAAGGTCCAAACCTCAGCAAAACGCGAATACCTAACCAAGCTAGTCCCAGCGCGAACACAGTGCCGGCACAACCAACTAATACAGCTTCAGTGAGCATCTGGCGGGTAATCCGTCCGATTCTCGCACCCAGCGCGCTGCGGATCGCCAGCTCACGCTCGCGTATCGATGTTCGGACAAGCACCAGGTTCGCAGTGTTGCTACACGCAACGAAGAAAAGAAGGATTACGGCAGCCATCAGGGCAATGAGCGCTGGGCGGACATCTTTAACCAGCATGTTATGCCAGGAATCGAAGTGGACTTGGATACGATTGGCGCCCCATGTTGCGGCAACCCGATCAATCTGTGATTGCGCCTGGTCCAGCGTGACATTTGGCTTGATGCGACCAATCACGTGCAACATGAGTCCACCGCGATTCTCTTGATCGTATCCGCGGTTATTGGGGATCCACACGTCAGCTCTGGGTTGCGAAGTGACGCTCGCGGGCAGAAACATCCTGAAACCGGGCTTCAAAACTCCGACAATCCGCGGTCCGATTCCGTTCGTACCAGGGAGCGTGCGCCCTATGACGCTTGGATCGGCACCATAACGACGTTGAAAGTAGTCGTAGCTGAGAATTGCAACCGAGCCTTCTGGCGGTGGAAAGGGTGGCGACACTGGGCTCTCTGGGACGCCATCATCGAGAGTGAAGTCACGCCCGTATAGGATCTCAGTACCCAGCAGATGGAAGAAGTTGATCGTGACCTGTCCCTTGGTAATGCGCTCAGCAGAACCATCTTCGCGAGACACAACGGTGCGGAACACCATCATTGCTGCCAAATCGTCGAATACTGCGCGCGTTCCATCTCGCAAATCGAAGAAGTCTGCATTAGAGACGGAATCCTCCGACAGAACCAGTTGACCGGGACTCCTGAAAGGGAGAGGCCGAAGCAGCACCGCA
>Ga0187783_10004653_pt1 | contig 10150 bp, 8 predicted proteins | sample 1015_SJ02_MP02_2_FD_132471 | JGI IMG/M metagenome (GOLD analysis project Ga0187783, IMG submission 132471) | Tropical peat soil microbial communities from peatlands in Department of Meta, Colombia - 1015_SJ02_MP02_20_MG | ecosystem: Environmental > Terrestrial > Soil > Wetlands > Peat | place...
CGCGACGGCCTTGACCACAGGGTCGTTTCGCTCAGCCACGTACTGTGCCATGCGAGGGCCGCCAAGGCTGATGCCCAAAATCGCGATCCGCGCATAGCCCTTTGATTTCGCGTGGGCGACGAACGCCGCAATATCCTTCACTGCATCGCCATATTCAGCGTAGGCGTTGTTGTATGCGGCGCGCATGTTGGAAACCAGAAACGCGTAGCCGCTGTCTGTCAGCGCGTTGGCAAGCGGAGAATAATCATGCGCCGGAAACAACGCCGCGCCTGTAGTGCCCCCGGGCACCAGGAGGACCAGCGAATCGCCGGTTCGCTGCGGCTCCCACAGCAGGCCGTTTAGCGCAGCTTTGTCTTCCGCCTCGACCAAAATCAGATCCAGCCGGCTTTGCGAGCGCGGAATGGGAGTGGTCGCCATGCCGCAAACTATATTCCAGTCCTGCTTGTTCGATCAAGGATTCGTGGCCATGATATGTTGGCGGCCGCGATTCAAAAAGTGTAGCAAGCATAGCCCATCTTGAAACAGCGGTACTAGAGGCTACGTGTCCGGTAAAAGGAGGAGAACTTTGCAATTGATTCGCGGAATTAGCAGGTTTCTCGTTGCTGCCTTCTTCGTGGTGTCGGTGTCCTCGCAAACGTGGCCTGTGGGTCACGATTGGATCGCGACCAGCAATGGTTACACCAACATGTTGTTGTCTGTTGTGATGAAACATCATCCGGAGGTGGGTTCGAATCAGGGCCTCAGTCAATACGATGAGCTGGTCGGGCAGCCCACACTCGCCGACGAAGAGGCGGAGCAGCGGGAAACCGAACAGGTGCTGGCGACGCTGAAAAATGCGCTTTTGAAGGAGGAGCAGAAAGAGGTAGCGGAAGACCTGCAGATCCTGATTCGCAGGGTAGAACTCGATATCCAGCTACAGGATTTCGCTCGCTCGCACGAGGTGCCGTTCTTGAACGCGAGCGCTATGGTCTTCGGCGGAGTGCAGATTCTACTGGACGAGCAAACGCCCAGCGAGCGCCGTCCCGCGGCCGTGTCCCGACTCCGTAAGTACGCCGGTCTAGAACCGGGATACAAGCCGATCGCAGACATACTCAAGCAACGAGTCATGGAGCAGATGTCGAAGCCCGGAACCATCTATCCAGCGCGCGTGCAGATCGAGACCGAACTAGGCCGAAACTCTAACTATCTAGAGGGAATCGCCGCGCTCATGCAGAAGTACAAGCTAATCGGTTGGCAGGCATCTTACGAAACGCTGAAAACCCAGCTTCTCGACTATGACCAGTGGACGAAGTCAAACGTACTTCCGAAAGCTCGAAGTGATTTCAGATTGCCGTCCGAAGAGTATGCGCTCAGGTTAGAAGGCTATGGCATCGATATCCCTCCCACTCAGGTCGCGGCTATGGCACACCAGGCGTTCAACGATCTTCAGACAGAGATGAAGCCGATAGCGGCACAGATTGCGCAGCAACGGCATCTGCCGTCGAACGACTATCGCGACGTGATGCGAGAGTTGAAGAAACAACAGTTGGTGGGTGATGCCATTTTGCCGTTTTACCAAAACAGGCTTAAGGAGATCGAGAGGATAATTGTCACGCATAACATTGTGACGCTACCGGACCGCGCTGCACGGATTCGCATTGCGACGGCAGCGGAAACGGCGCAGCAACCGGCACCGCACATGGTAGCCCCACCGTTTCTGCACAACACCGGCCAGAAAGGCGAGTTCGTTCTGCCACTGAATCTTCCACCTGGACCAGGACAGAACGATTCGGAGAAATATGACGACTTTACCTACGACGCGGCCGCGTGGACTCTGACCGCGCACGAAGCACGCCCGGGACATGAGCTACAGTTTGATTCCATGCTCGAGCACGGCATTTCACTGGCGAGAGTTCGGTACGCATACAACAGCACGAATGTGGAAGGTTGGGGACTTTACTCGGAATATCTCATCAAGCCCTACCTGCCGTTGGAAGGACAGTTGGTATCTTTGGACTTTAGGCTGTTGCGGGCGGCGAGAGCATTTCTCGATCCAGAGTTGCAGTCAGGCGAGTTGAAACCTGAGGACGCATATCGAGTGCTACAGAACGACGTGGTGTTGTCCCATGCATTCGCCGAAGAAGAGGTGGAGCGCTACACCTATGATTCCCCGGGTCAGGCCGCCAGCTACCTTTTTGGTTATACCAGGCTGATCGCGCTCCGAAAGGATGTGGAGACCGAGCTCGGCTCGAAGTTTGACCAGAAAAGATTTCACGACTTTGTTCTGCAGCAAGGCCTATTGCCACCAGACCTGATGCGCAGAGCAGTCATGCAGGAGTTCGTTCCCGCCGAGCAAAAATAACAGCTCCTAAAATCAGCTTGGTAGGAGCGCGTCGTATATACTGACCGAATTCCCGCTAGCAGGGACAGCGATCTTGGCCGAATCCCGCACCCATTGGGGTCCGATGAAATGCTCTGCGGCAAGAGTAAGGTCTATTGCTGAAGCGACCAAGGATCTTCGAGGCACCATGCGACTCTTGGCCATTGTAGCCTGTGTTCTGATCGCGAGCACCCTCATGGCAGAAACTTCCAATTCATCGGCCGAGGCCAGTGCCAAGTTCGCTGACCTCTGTGAAGAGTTCATCCACGAGACGCTGGTGCTGTCACCCTCGGCCGCCTCTCAGGCTGGATACCACCGACATGTCGATCCTAAGACAGGCAAGACGATTGCGCTCGACGCGCTGCTTGACGACGTAAGTGCGGCCGGCATGGCGGAGCGGCGTCAGGTGTATGCCCGGTGGCGCGATCGCTTTCAAACGGAGACGCCGCCTGCCTCACTCGGTGCTGAGGATGCCGCCGACTGGCATCTCCTCGACGACCAAATTGCTCTTAACCTGCTCGAGTTCGACCGCATCCAGAACTACAAGCACAACCCCACCGTCTACGTGGAGCTGCTAGGCAGCGCGCTGTTTCAGCCGCTTACCGATGACTATGCGCCTGAGACTGTCCGGCTCGGCGACATCTTGTCGCGCATTGCCGAGACCCCGCGATTCCTCGACCAAGCACGCAGCCAACTGGTCGATGCCGACCCCATCTTTATCAAGGTCGCCATGGAAGAAAACGACGGAAACATTTATCTAATCCAGAACACACTGGCCGCTGCTTTTCATGCGGAGCCGAAATGGAAGCCTCAGTTCGATCAAGAAGCACCTTCGACCGTGGAAGCACTTAAGAATTTTTCTCAATGGCTTCAGGACGATCTGGCAAAGCGTAAGACCGATCGCACCTGGCGCCTGGGCAAAGATCTCTACGCTGAAAAATTCCGTCTGGTCATGGAAACGCCGATCACCCCTGATCAGGTTCTTGCGGATGCGGAAGGCGATCTTCGAGAGACCCGGGCCAAAATGTTGCAGCTCGCACTGCCTCTGCACAAGCAATACTTCCCCGATCACGATGACCACGCGAGCCTCAGCCCGCAGCAGCGAGAAAATAAGGTCATCGGTGAGGTACTGCAGAGAATTTCCGAAGATCACCCCAAACGAGATGATTTGATAGAGGCCGTGAATGACGATCTGGCAGGGATTCGGCAATTTATCATCGACAAGAAGATCGTCTCCTTGAAATCGCGCGACAACCTGAAGGTCATTCCCACACCGCCCTTCATGCGGGGCATCTACTCGGTCGGTGGCTTTCACTCTGCTCCCCCTCTTGATCCCAATGCCGAGGCTCAATACTGGGTGACACCCATCGATTTGAAAACACCTGAAGACCGCGCCGAGTCGAAATTGCGCGAGTACAACAACTGGGTATTGAAGTGGCTCACCATTCATGAGGCGCTGCCTGGCCACTACGTCCAGGCCGAGCACGCCAATGAAATCCAGCCCGTAACGCGTCGCCTGGTCCGCAGCCTCTCCGCCAACGGAGCCTACGTCGAGGGCTGGGCCGAATATATCGCCCAGGTCATGATGCAGCAAGGTTTTGCCAACAATGATCCGCGATACGGTATCAGTTACCTGAAAATCTGGTTGCGCGCCATCGGCAATGCCATTCTCGATATTCGCATGCAGACGATGGGAATGACGGATGATGAAGCCATGTCGCTCATGATGAATGACGCGTTCCAAACCCGCGCCGAGGCCGAAGGGAAACTGCAGCGCGCCAAGCTCAGTTCTACGCAACTACCGACCTACTATGTGGGCACGAGCGAATGGTGGCGGCTGCGCCACGCTTACGAAGCAGCCCGAGGCAAGGATTTCACGCTCATCGACTTTCACGATCGTGCCTTGGACCAAGGGGCACTGCCCGTTCCCTGGCTCGAGAACATTCTGGTGCCGAAACAGTGAGTCTCGGTCTAACTGGCAGTGTTGCAACAACCGCTTGGTTCCGGTAGGTGCAGCCAGAAGGAGCTAAGACATGCAATGGTATCCTCATCTAGCATTCAGCGGCCAATGTGAGACAGCTTTTCAGTTTTATGAGAAATGCCTGGGAGGCAAAATCCTCTTCATGATGAGGTATGCCGAAGCGCCGATGGACACGCCGCCTGAAATGAAGAAGAAGATCGCCCACGCCACGTTCGCGGTCGGCGACCAGATGTTCTCGGGTTCAGATGCGATGCCGGGACACTATCTGAAGCCACAAGGGTTTCACATCCAGCTCAATCTGAAAGACAGGACGGAGGCGGAGCGCATTTTCCGGACGCTGGCGGAAAACGGCTCAGTAGAAATGCCACTGCAGGAGACGTTTTGGGCGCTGCGTTATGGTGTGCTCGTAGACCAGTTCGGTACGCCGTGGGAAATCAATTGCGAGAAAGTGGGCTAGGACCAAACTCCCTTCATCCGCGCTCGAAGGCTAATTCGGTGGAGCGGCCGGCTCAGCGATCGCGAAGACCTCCTCGCACGCTTGGGTTCAGGGAGATGGTTGCGCTGTCCCAAGGCACTTACTTGTTCTTCGACGGCGTAATGTCTGTGACGGGAAGGTCCCAGTGAGCCAGCAAGATCTCGAACCGCCGCTGTTCCTCGCGTTTGTAGGTTTCCTGGTCAGGCCAGAGCTCTTTAATCAGGGATTCTTCCGCGGGATCAGCCGTTGTCGCTACCGTGGAGTTCTTGTACTTGATCGTAACGCGATAGTCCCAGCGCGTATCCTCAGTCATGTGATTGGCAGGAGTTTCAATTTTCACGGAAAGCATGCGACCGTTCTCCACGCCCTTTTTCAGCAACGGGTAGTGATTCTTCAGGAAAAGCCCTAGGAACTCCTGTTGGTGTCCCCATTGTACTTTGTAGTAGTACTCCATGGTGTAGGGCTGGTCAGCGGCAACTTGTGGCGGAGAGCCCTGTGCCAGCAGTAGCGGCGACGCCCAAACTGAAAGCAAGACCGCCAGGAGTGCATTCCTCATAAATCCTCCACTCAGTGAGTGGCCCGGATTGTAGTCGATTCGAAGAGTACTCATCAATCCGTTTGGCGGAGGCGTCGATCAACGATTCTTCAGCAACGTCAATCACTCCGGGCTCGCGACAACCTAACAATTGAATAGCTCGCGCTTTATCAACCCTCCCGGCCGAAGTCCCTCAGGATTGCAGGGGAGGTGGCTGAGGAAGATGCAACTCGGGAATATTCTCACTCGTGAGGCGTATCGATTCACGCGCGGGAATGACGCTTTTAGCGCAGGCGGAAGAATGCTGCCCTAGGATTTTATGCCTTGCCACCGCTTTGCAAGTTCGTCCAAGCTTGGATAGGAGTGAGCTTCGACGAAGGAATGTTCCGGCGGCTGCAAACCATCCGTCATCGCTCGCACCAGCATTTCCACGGCTCTGTCCATGGTTAGGGAAGTCACCACGGCCGCAGACAAGTCACCTTGGTCCACCAGCGGCCTGACACGGTCCGAAACTCCTACTGCTGCGCGCGGCAAGGCCAACCACTTGATGCGGTCGTTTTCCGACGCGTGTGTCTCAAATGCTTTTCTGGCTCCCAAGATGAAGTCAATATTTTGTGAGACGATCAGTTGCGTGCCGTCCGACCGTGCCTTGGACAAATTGAGCCAGGAGCAAACAGCGTTGTAGGCGTTCTCTGAAGTCGATCCCACCGCTCTCAGACTCTTCACTTCGACATTCCTGGGCTTCGTGTTTTCTAGGCCTTCGAATCGCTTGGTGGCCCACCAACTCATCGCAGGTCCGCGAAGGTAAAGAACAGATCCCCCTTTCGGCAGCAGCGCGCCGATTTGCCTTCCTTGAATTCGCCCAACCTCCAAATGATCCTGCGAGACTTGGAACACCGGAACCTTTGCGTTTCTGCGGAGCGCTTGGACGTAGTCCACCTGTGCGTTGCTGACGACCCATGCAATTCCCGCGGCGACCGCCGCTTCGGCGACGCGCGGCAATCCGGCGGCACTTACTGGCTCGACAAGGATGCCGTCGAGTCGTCGGGAAGCTCGTGCGTGCACCAAACTCAGCAGCTGCTGTCCCTGAGCTACTGGGTCCATTTCCGCACTCAGCACTTCCAGTCCGACTCCGAGACGATCTGCGCTGGCCTGTGCCGCAGCCGTTTGCGCGCGCAGATACATCGTGTCCCCAGGAACCGAGAGAACGTATTTCAAGTTTTTCACGGATGCGCCTCTTTCTGTGTAGATTACATCGTTGGCTGGCGGCTGAAACCGTTCTTGCCTGTGCTTTTGATAAACTCGGCAACTTCTGAAGGAGCCGGTCTGTTTGCCCTCGGCCTCGATCCAAGAGAGGTAAGTCCTGTGTTTACAACAAGGATGGTCTGTAGGGCAGACATCTGCAGCACGCCGCCCCCTCGCAGACCACGCCCCCGGCCGGTAAACCCTATGCGCTGCAACCGGTCTCGAGAGTGAGAGAGCGCGACCCAGGCACCAAAAGGGCCGCTCTGTCACATCTGACAGTTCCCGCAAGGCCTGTTTTCGGAGCAATCTACGCCCTCGAGTTCGCTAGGAAATTTGGCAACAGAAGTCAGATGGAGCCGACAAACATGACGGTGGCAGCCAGCGTCCGGCTTTGGGTCATATTGGGTTCTGAAAAAGGAGAATGATTTATGTGGCGAGTGAAGAATGCACTTCCGAAGATACACAAACCAGTCATCGGCGGTCTTCTCCTCGTTGGCCTGCTGTTGCTTAGTAACACCCCCAGCCGGTCAAGCGATAGGGTAAAGCCGGAGACGATTGAAGCCAGTGCCATGGGCACGGGCACTCAGATGGGCGCGGTCATTGGCGTCACCCTCATCATCAACGAGTACTCCACCCCTCAGGACAGGCAGGTTCTCGTGGACGCATTCAGCAAGGGTCAGAACCAGGGGCTCGTGAATGCGCTGAGTAAAATGAGATCCGTGGGTAGGGTGGAGGTCACCGGCACGCTTGGCAACGACTGCAGCTTCATTCGGATGATCCCGACTCCCACGGGACGAAAGATTCGCTTTGCCACCAACCGACAAATTCGATTCGGTGAGGCTTGGAGCGACAGCCCCACGCAGTCCTACAACCTGACGGCAGGCGAGTTCGACCTGAATGACCAGGACAAGAGCAAGAGCACCGGTGTCTTGTTTCCTGCCGCACAGCTCGTGATCGATAAGGAAGGGCAATTGCAGATTGACCTGAACCAAAACGCCTGGAAGTTGGTAGATGTGATCGATTGGAAAGGAACGCCCGGCGAGAACTAGTGCGGTGGCAGAGAAACTCCTCCGCATTCGCGTCGGTAATTTCTAGATTCCGCATAAGGAAAGAAACGGAAATCTTCGCCTAGTGAGGTGCATTATGAAGCTACAGCGACGTGTTGCGGTCGGGTTCGGTTCACTCTTCTTTTTCGCTGTGACGGCAGCCACCGAACCGGCCGACAAAACCAATAAGTACGTGTGTTCGGAGGCCAACCCGGGCAGTATTTGCACCGCTGCGACCACCTGCGGATCCGCTTCCTCGCCTTGCGTCGTGGACATTAAAAGGAGAGCAGGTACTTCAGCAACTGCCACACCCGATATTCCGAACGCCAAGGGGAACGTTCCATTCTGTGTGAAGGCGGGCACGACCGTAACATTCCAGAGTTCATCCAAGAACACCGGTTTTGTCCTGGACTTTGGTCCTTCCTCGCCCTTCGACACACCGAACACACCCGGTACGATCATCGGCGGCAGCGACCGACCCATTTCCGTGGTGGCAAACAAGCCGGGCTGCTACAAGTACTCGGTGGGGGCCTGCATCTCCGGGACGATCTACGGAATGTGTGGCTCGGCGGACGCCGAAATTGTTGTCATCCCTGCTAATTGAGGGCTAGCGCCCGAAAGAATCAAACCACGTTTGTGTCCGTACCGGGGTCGGCGTTTCCTTTCATCGGTTCGCCATCTGGCGCATCGCTATCCAGTTGACCCACCATACCGCGATGGCGCCCCATTCCCGAGAATGATACGCTACCGGTGTCGTTGAACACTTTACGGTGGGAACTCCGCGATTTTCCGGGGTTTGACAGGATGCGAACTATATCGAGGCGCACCTTTCAGCGAGGACTGGTTTCTGCTTTGGTGTGTTCGGCCCTTCCGACCCTGGGAGAAACCAGAAATCAACCGACCCGCATCGCATTGCTTTTTTCCGGCGTCATCACAGACGGTGGCTGGGCGGAGTTGGCGTACAACGGGTTAAAGGAATTGCAAACCGAGGGCGGCTTCAAAACTGCCTACGAGGAGAACCTCACTCTCGCCCAGATGGATCAGGTCGCGCGTGGTTACTCTGACGATGGCTTTGATCTGATCATTGGGCACGGCGTCGAATTCAGCAGCACCTTGCTGGAAGTGGCCCCGGATTATCCGAACCAGCGTTATTTTGTCACGACATTTTTGCCGCAGCCGACCGTGCCGCCCAATATCATGTACATCAAATTGGGTTATTGGGGCGCCGCGTATGGCGCGGGCGTTCTGGCTGCACTCATTTCGGACCGGAAGCAAGCGGTGGGTTTCATCGGTGGCAACGACGATCCCAACCAGCAACATATCAAAAGGGCTTTCGTTGCAGGCGCGGAGCGAACCGTTCCTGGCATCCACGCACTGGCGATCATCACCGGGGACTATGACAACGCCTCCAAGGGTCGCGAAGCGGCTTCGATCCTGATTGGCAATGGCGCAGACGTTATTTGGCATGCGGCCGATGTGACGGGCTTAGGTGCGATCCAGGGCGCCGTTGCGGGGAACGCAAAGGTCATAGGCTGCTACTCAGACCAGACAGCGCTTGCACCCAATCATATAGCGACGAGCTTTGAGCTGAACCTTGGAGGTATGGTGCGCACCGTCGCCCACGAGGTGGCGGCTCGGACTTTTCCCGGCGGCACGGAATGGCGACCTGCGGTGGACCAAATGTGGCTGCTCAAATGCGGCGCAAACGGCGATCACAACCCAAGACTTGTGTCCGCCGATCAGTGGGCGACTTTCAAGAAGGTATGGACCGATATCGCATCTGGCCAGATCGACGTTGATCGAATGATTCCGTAGCTCGAAGTTGCTTTTCACCTCATCCGCCGTTTAGCACAGAAGTCTTTCCGCTCTTCGAGGAGCCGACGGTGAAGCATACGCTGGAAATGAAAAACATCGTGAAACGCTTTCCGGGTGTGCTTGCCAACGACCGCGTCTCGTTGACGATTCACGCGGGTGAAATACATGCACTTCTCGGCGAGAACGGCGCTGGCAAGAGTACGTTAATGCAGATTCTATACGGCTTTCATTCGATGGACTCCGGGGAGATTTTCATTGATGGCAAGGGTATCCACCTAAGCAGCACGAAGGACGCGATCGATCTTGGCATCGGAATGGTCCACCAAGAGTTCATGCTCGTCCCCACGTTTTCCGTCGTGGAGAACATAATCCTCGGCCTGGATCAAGGCGTCGGACCGATGCTCGATCTGCCGAAAGCATCGAGTAAGACGAGGGACCTCAGTGATCGCTTTGGCATGGCACTCGATCCTTCCGCCAAGGTCGGATCGCTGCCGATTGGCGTGCAGCAGCGCGTGGAGATCTTGAAGCTTCTTTACCGAGACGCACGCCTGCTCATTCTTGACGAACCCACTGCTGTCCTTACGTCTGGCGAAAAAGATCGACTGTTCACAGTCCTACGAGAGCTGAGGAATAGCGGCCGCTCCATTGTGATCGTGACGCATAAGCTCAATGAAATTATGGAACTTGCCGACCG
>Ga0187783_10004654_pt1 | contig 10148 bp, 10 predicted proteins | sample 1015_SJ02_MP02_2_FD_132471 | JGI IMG/M metagenome (GOLD analysis project Ga0187783, IMG submission 132471) | Tropical peat soil microbial communities from peatlands in Department of Meta, Colombia - 1015_SJ02_MP02_20_MG | ecosystem: Environmental > Terrestrial > Soil > Wetlands > Peat | place...
AGGAAAGGCCGGCCGTGGTCAACGCTGCCTTGGCGAAGTGGCTTGCGTCGAAACTTCCCCAGCTTTGGACATCGGCCTAGGCCCTGGCGCGCCGGAGGTCGAGGGCGGCGAACGCGCAGCCTATTTCAGGGAGGCGATGAATGCCGCAAGATCGGCGGCCTCCGCTCTGCTCAGCTCCATGTTCGGCATTTTTGGATGAGGGTCGAGCAGAAATCGAGCGAGCCTGGCGGCGTCGAAGTCCGACCTTTGGGCGATCGTCGCAAAGGGGGGCGCTTCGATTACCGGGCCACGTTGATCCGGCGAGATGACATGACAAGACGCGCACCACCGGCGCGCGAGCTGTTCCCCGTGTTGAGCGTCGCCGGCGAATGCGAGATCGGCGGCAAAAAGCGCGGCGGTCGCCAGGGCCAGAGATCGTCGCGGGACGGAGGTTCTCGCAACAGGACGACCGGGCGGTCCGATGCGATGCGATCGACGGGGGAAAGCTGCTGGGATCACTTGGCGGGTCCTTTGCGGCGATTACCGCCTTTTTTCGCGAACCCTCGCGGCGACGTCTTGCGCCAGATCAAAGATTCCGCCGCCGCGAACAAAGTTTACTCACTTTGGAGGGGCTGATCATGCCCTATGCCTCGATCGACGACCTACCGAATTCCGTTCGGGCGCATCTGCCGCCGCACGCAGCGGAGATCTACCGCCGCGCCTTCAACAGCGCTTGGAGTTCCTATGCAGACCAGGGGCCGTCGCGCGAGGAAATTGCTCATCGCGTCGCCTGGGCCGCCGTCAAGCGGCGCTATCGGAAGGCGGGCGACGTTTGGATCGAGCGTTAAGGCGCCTTGGAGGTAAAGTGTCGCTCGATTTCCTTTGTCGTCAGTTGGGCGAGGTCCTTGTCGATCTCGCCGATCGTCAAGGCGAGGACTTTCGAGGTCAGCTTCTTGCGCAAGACGCCGAGGGCGCGAGGCGGGGCGGCTATGACGAGGCGCTTAAACGATTTATCCTGCGCGGCCTGGTCCAATCTAGCCGCGACCTTCTCCAGGAAGGCCTCTTCGTTTCGAGCGTGCCAGTCCGTCTGCTCGACGGCGCTGCGCTCGAAACCTTGAGATTGATGGACCCGGCCTGGCCTTTCCGCTCCGAGCAGATGCGTGGGCGGCTGGTCCTGGGCGAGCGCCTCGATCAGCTGAAGATCCGGCAGTTCAGCGTCGCCGTCGTTCTGGAAAATCAGCGCCTTGGCGCCGTCGCACGCCAACACCCACGCGCGCCAGGGAATTCGGAGCCGTTCCATTGAGCCTCTCGTCATCTACGACCGTTCACAGGAGAACTTGAGAGGACAACCTATTCATTGAGATAGCGCAAAGATAGAGGCGGGCCGACGTAGCGCTTTCTCGCTCGACCAAAGTCCGTCGCGTTCGTCGAACGCGCCGTCATTTGCGAAATTCGGACGAGTCCGACATATTGAGTTGAATCAATACGTCGCGAAAACGATCGGACAAAATCCTGATCAACGAGCTGGAGGGCTTGCGATGTACAAAGAGATTCTCGTCTACCTCGACCCTTCAGCCGACACGGCCAGCAGATTGAGACTCGCGGTAAATCTCGCCAAGACGCATGGCGCCCGTCTCATCGGGATGGAGGCTTGCTCAACCCACGCCTTCGAAGGCGAGTGGCTCGAGCGGGCGACCGGGCTTCCCGACCTCTTCCAGGAAACGCTCAAGCTCTCGGGGCTCGAGGGCCGCTATTTCACGATCGACGGGTGGCGGTCCACGCGAGATCACCAATACGCGCATTACGCCGACTTGATCATCGCCTCGCAGACCGAGATGGAAGACAAGAAGCTGGTCGCCGCCGGAATTCCCGAGGAAGTGCTGCTTTCCGCCGGCGTTCCAATCCTCCTGCTGCCGTATCGTTGGCGCGAGCGGCCGGTCGGCGAGAGCGTCATGATCGCCTGGAAGGCGACCCGTGAAGCTACGCGCGCGGTTCATGACGCCATGCCTATTCTGACGCGCGCGAAAAAGGTGACCGCCTTCACCTTCGGGCCCGAGCCTGAAGGACAAGGCGAAGAACCCGATGCTCTTGTCGAATATCTGCGCCGTCATGGCGTTCCCGCCAGGGCGTCGAAATGGTGGCCGAACAACTCCGATCTGACGCCGGTGGATGCGCTCTTCGCTGATCTCGACACGCAGGAGGCCGATCTGATCGTCGCCGGCGCCTTTGGCCACGCGCGATGGGTCGAAAGCCTTTTCGGCGGCGTCAGCCGCGATCTGGCGCGTCAACCTTCCCTTCCGGTATTGCTCTCCCATTGATGCGAGTGGACACGTCTGGGATTTCGAGACTCGAAATGCGCGTCGAGCGCGTCGGTTTGATTCACCTCAATGAACATTTGGAAAGACGCGCAAAAGTGCCGGCCATATTCAGCATGGAGGTTCGATCATGGCTGACACCGCAACCAAACTCCCAGTTCGAGTAGGAAAAGAGCCGCAGGCGGGCGCGTTGAGAGATTGGCGGCCGTTCGGCGGTCTTCGTCGAGAAATCGACCGTTTGTTCGAAGATTTCGACCAGGGCTTCTGGGGATTTCCATTTCGCCAGTCTCTCTACGAGTTCGAGCCACGTTGGCCGCGCGAGACCGCGCCCGTGGTCGATATCGCTGAAAAGGACAATGCGTACGAGATCGCGGCGGAATTGCCGGGAATGGATCAGAACAACATCGAGGTCAAGCTGAACAACGGCGTGCTGACGATCAAGGGCGAAAAGAAGCAGGAGAAGGAAGAGAAGAACAAGAATTACTACCTCTCGGAGCGCCGTTACGGCTCTTTCGAGCGCTCGTTCCAGGTGCCGGAAGGCGTAGACGCCAAGAAGATCGAGGCCTCGTTCAACAAGGGGGTCCTGACGATCGTCCTGCCCAAGAGCGTGGAGGCGCAGAAATCGGTCCAGACGATCGCCGTCAAGGCGGCGTAGGGTAGCAGTCGCGATTGAGAGGGGCCGCGCCTAGCGCGGCCCAATTTCATTTACCATATTGGTCGTCTTTCCCGGCGCGAGCCCGAGAAAGAGGCGAGCTGCGGTGAGCATGCGCTGAACGTCGGCGGAGGCGTCTAGCCGGCGCCAGCCGGTCCCGCTCGGCGTCTCGGCGACTTGAGCAATGGCGACCGCAGCGTCGGCGTCGGAGGCGTCCCCTCGACGATTCCCTATTCGTTTGAGGCGAACCTCCAGCGGCGCCTCCAGCCAAAATCCGACAAAACCGACGCCGAGTTCGCTCGCCGAGCGTTCGACCGCCGTTTGCTCGTCGGCTCTTGAATGAATAGCGTCGACAATGACGCTGTGGCCTGATTTCAGCGCGAGGCCTGCGCCTCGGCGAAGTCTGCAATAGACTTCTGCCCCCACTCCTGCTGCGTACGCAGCTTGCGGAAGTCGATCCGTCGTCTCGACGTGGAAGAGTCGTTTGCGCTCGATGTCGCTGCGGAGCCAAACGGCGCCCGGCGCTCGTCCAAGAAGAGGCGCGAGCGCGGCGGCGAAGGCGCTTTTTCCGGTCCCCGATAGCCCGCCGACCGCCACAAGCTGCGCCGGGCGCGGCGCTAGGAATTCCTCGGCGAACCAGAAATACCGACGAGCCTCCGCTGCGGCGCGGGCGCGCGCCTGGCCCTCCAGATACGGCAAGCCGGCCGCGACGACCTTGGCGCGAATGGCCGACCGAATGCTGAGAAAGAGCGGCAGAGCGGCCAGGCCGGAGAGTTGCGCCTCGTCGCTCGCCCACAAATAGCGGTTGAGGACAAGATTGGCGAGAGGACGCAGCCCGCGCTCCTCCAGGTCCATGATCAGGAATGCGAGATCGTAGAGAATATCGCCTGTGGCGATCGCGTCGTCGAATTCCACGGCGTCGAAAAGCGTGGGCTCGCGGGCAATGAGGGCGATGTTCCGCAAATGGAGGTCGCCGTGGCAGCGGCGCGCATATCCGGCAGCGCCGCGCGCGATCAGCAAGTCCTTCATCGCCGCCAGCGCCGCCCGGGCGTCTCTCGCCAGGTCCTTCGCGCGGCTAGGCTCGAAGAGGTTGGGATCTGCCGCGAAGGCCGCCTCGTTCTGGTCGAGATAGAGCCCGAGCGATGCTGTGGCCGCCGTCCCGTCACGCCGCGGCGCGCGCTGGTGAGACCGCACGACCGCGGCGGCCAGGCGCGTCGCAAGGTCCTCGGATAGCTCCTGCCGCTCGGCGAGCCTATCGAGCGTCGCTTCCTGGTCGAAGCGTCGCATATGGACCGCCCATTCGACAGGTTCCCCTCGGCCGCCGAGAACCAGCCTGTCAGCTCTTCGCACGATGGGAACGGTTTCGAGATAGACGCCAGGCGCGTTCTGGCGATTGACGGCGATCTCGGCTTCGCAAGCGAGGCGCCGCCTCTCCAGCGTGGAAAAATCCATGAACGGGAACTTGACGGCGCGCTTAACCTTGTAGGCGTCGTCCCCGACGAGAAAGACGACTGCGCCGTGAGTGTCGATCCGCCGAACCTCGCGCGCGCCGTAGGTTTTCGGATCGCCTAGAAACGAAAAGACAGCCCGTTGATCGAACGCCGTCGATCCGCCGTCGTTCATGAGCTGCGACCTCTCGCGTTACGGTGGAGGCTTCGTCGCGTCCCTCATGCCGTTTTGGCTACTCCCGATTCCCCTTGGCGCCGGTTGACCGGCCGGATGCGCGCGATCTTGAAGGTGTGAGAGAGGCCGTCCTCATCCCGGATCGAAACATATTCGCCCTCCACGAAATGGTGGGTCTCGAGACGAAAGCCCGTCTCCTCATCGTCCGGGCCATTCCCATCGTAGTCGATCTTCCAGGTCGCGCCTTTTGTCCCTCCCGCGTGATGAACGAGCATGCCGTGACGGTCGTCTTCCCCCGACCAGAACCTTCTGACGCGGCACTGGGACCTCAGCGTCCGCCAGGCGTCCTCGTCCAGATGACCGAGTTCGTTGAGAGGCGCGACGATGTCATATCCCCGGTCGGCGCTGCCCTCCGGGAACTCGGCGTTGCGCGCCAAATGAAGGGTGATCTGCTGAAGCATTGCCCGGCTCCCACTCGCTGAAAAATTTCTATTCTACGATTTGGGCCTCTCGATTGATTCCGGTCAAATTCAATCCAAGTCCACGCGCTTCGCCAGGAGATTGACCTATCGCAATGCGCAAAGCGCGCGTGACGATTGATCCTAGCATGAAAAATCGGAGAGCCGCCATGTTCGCTTCGATCGTTTCTCTCACTCTTTTCCTTGCAATCCCGGCCAGTCTGTCGGCGGCGGCGCCTTGGCAATGCCAATGCGCGGACCGAGATTGGTAGCTCGTCTTCGGCCCAATTAAGAAATGTCCGCCTACGTCATCAGGCCGATCAGCTCAAAGACGATTGATCAGGCCTATCCGCTCGCGAAGGTGCTGGCGCCGAGCCTGACGCGGCGCGAATGGCGGGAACTCTGTCTGGCGCAAAAGCCTTCAGCCTTCCGGGAGAGGGAGGAAGTTATCGTTGCGTCGAACGCGTGGGGATACGTCAAAGGCTTGTGCGTCTATTGCGTCAGGGACCATTCGACCTATGGCCGGCTACTCGACATCCCGCTGTTCATTGTGGCCAGTGCGGCGGACGCGGAGGGCGCGGCAGAGGACTTTCTGAATTTTCTGCGCTCGGTTTGCGATGCTTCGGTGTGCTCAGGCATTCGATTCTGGACGTTTGGTCCAGACGCCTGGCGGCGAATGTTCGATCCGGAGGAAATTGGGCGGAGCGATCACGGCCTCTTCATGCCGGCGCTGCCAGGCGTCGCCGAGTTTGAAAGGGCGTTGCGTGCTCACGCGATCGCCGGCGCTGAGGCCATGGTTCGATTTTCCGATTAGCGATGCGCTCCACTCTTCCCGAAATCGGATGAGGTCAACGGGGGCAGCGTCTTGCGCAAGGAGCTTCATCACAGTCAAAGAACCGGATGGCTCCGGGCGGCCGTGCTGGGCGCGAATGACGGCATCCTGTCGACGGCGAGCCTCGTTCTCGGCGTGGCGTCGGCCGAAACGAGCCGCAACGGCATATTGATCGCTGGTACGGCCGGCTTGGTCGCTGGAGCAATGGCGATGGCGGCGGGCGAATATGTGTCGGTGAGCTCTCAGGCCGACACTGAACAAGCCGACTTGGCGATCGAGCGCAAAGGGCTGCAGATGGACGACGAAGGCGAGCACCGCGAGCTCGCCGAGATCTATGTTCGACGCGGCCTCAATGCCGAACTTGCAAGAGAGGTGGCCAATCAGCTCATGTCGTATGACGCGCTCGGCGCGCACGCCCGTGACGAACTCGGCATTACTGAGACGCTCAAGGCCAGGCCTACGCAAGCTGCGTTGACTTCAGCGGCAAGCTTTGCCGTCGGCGCCGGCGTGCCGTTGCTGACCGCGTTCGCCGCCTCGCGACATGTCTTGATCCCATTCGTCGCCGCGGCCTCGCTGAGCTCGTTGGCGATCTTGGGCGCCCTCGCTGCCGAAGTCGGCGGCGCCAGCAAGCTCAACGGCGCTTTGCGCGTGCTCTTCTGGGGCGCTTTGGCGATGGCGCTGACAGCCTCCGTCGGGCGACTGTTCGGGAGCCGCATGTGAAAGGCTATTGAGAATAGGCGCGGCTGCCGCGCTGAGGGGCTCGGCGGCGAGACCGCCAAGCGATTCTATCGATCCGCCTTGCCGGTGAAGACATATCCAACGCCTCGGACCGACTTCACCAAGTTAGGCTTCTTAGGGTCGATCTCGATCTTCTTACGCAGTCGGGCGATTTGCGCATCGATCGTGCGGTCGTAGGCCTGGTAGCTGCGCCCGCGCGTCAGCTCCATCAAGGCCTCTCGCCCGAGGACGCGTCCGGGCCGCCTTGCGAGCGCCGCCAGGAGGTCGAATTCGCCGGTCGTGAGGTCGATCTCTGCGCCTCTGGGCGAGAGGAGCCGGCGGCGGTCGAGGTCGAGGGACCAGCCATCGAACCGTAGAACCTCGCCGCCGGTCGGCGGCGCGGCGCCGGTTGCCGCGGGAGGGCGTCGTCTCAGCACGCTTTTGACGCGGGCCAATACTTCGCGCAGATGAAAAGGCTTGGTGATGTAGTCGTCCGCGCCGACTTCGAGGCCGACCACGCGGTCCAATACCTCATCACGTCCGGTAAGCATGATGATACCTACATCGGAGTTGGCGCGGATTTCTCGCGCGAGGCTGAGACCGTCCTCCCCCGGCATAACGACGTCGAGCAGGATGACGTCGATGGCGCCGCGGGCCAACCGCTCGCGCATCGCCGCGCCATCGGCGGCCGCGCTGACCCTGAAGCCCTCCTGCTCGAAATATCGAACCAACATTTGCCGGATGCGCGCATCGTCGTCGACAACGAGGACGTGGGAGGCGTCTTCCGGCGGTTTGGTCATCTCTACGCGGGGTTCGGAAAGGGGCGATCGCTTCAAAACGCTTGTTACGCACTGTTACAAATCGGCGCCCAATTGCACAAGAAAATGATAATCTGATCACAGAGCGCTGCTCAAATGCCCTCCATGAAAGACGAAGAGGGCGACGCCATGTATAGCCAGACTGTAGCCTCACCGCTCCGCAGCGCGTTCATTCCCTCCCTCTCCCAGCTCGAAAAGGCCCCTGCGCCGACGCTCAGGGATCTCTTCAGGGGACAGCTTTCGGAATCGTTCAGCCCCGGAGAGGCGATTTTCTGGGAGGGCGATCCCTCAGCTCACATTTTCGATGTCGTCGAGGGCGTGCTGCGCGTCCACCGTATATTGCCGGACGGGCGGCGGGCGATCATGGGGTTCCTTCACGCCGGCGATGTGTTGGGCGTTTCCTTTCAAAGCCGCTATCTTTTCACCGCCGAGGCAGTGACCGACGTCAAGGTTCGACGCTTCGCCCGCGGGCGCTTCTTTTCCCTGGTCAATGAAACGCCGGCATTGAGACCGCAGCTTTTCGCTATTCTGTGCGATGAAATGTCGGCGGCCCAGGACCAAATGTTGCTTCTCGGCCGGAAGAACGCGGAGGAGCGGGTGGTGAGCTTCTTGTTGGCCATTCATCGCAAGAGCGGCGTCGGCGACGATATCGAGCTGCCGATGAGCCGGCTCGACATGGCGGACTATCTGGGCCTGACGATGGAGACTGTGTCGAGGACCATGACAAGCCTGGCTCGGCGTGGTTTGATTGCTCAGGGAGCGCGCCATACCGTCAGCTTGCGGAGACTGAACGCCTTGCGAGAAATCGCCGGCGACGACGCGGAGGCAGCTATGGAGCTCCAGCCCGCGCTGCCGCGTCGTGCGGTCTGGCCGAACTGATCTCGCTGGCGGAACGGCAAAAACCGGTCCGGGAACAGGCCCGTCCAAGATGACCAAATTGGCTTCAACAGCCGATATGACGATGCTTGCGGAGATTTTGGACTTAGCCAATGTCATTATTCATGACGCAAACGGCGCGATCCTTCATTGGACGACGGGGTGCGAACGCCTCTATGGCTGGAGCCGGAAGGAAGCGACCGGACGGATCGTTCACGACCTTCTGGAGACGATCTATCCGCAGCCCCGCGAAGACATTCTAGGAACGCTCCGCAGCGAAGGCGGTTGGCAAGGCGAGCTCGAGCACCGTCGAAAGGATGGATCGGCGGTCACTGTCGCGAGCCTTTGGGTCGCTCAACGATCAGGGGCGAATGCGATCCAGTCCATCTTGCAGACGAACAATGACATCACCGCGCTCAAGCGCGCGCAAGCCGAGCTGGTCGCCCGCGAGGCGCATCTGCGCTCGATCCTGGATACCGTGCCCGAGGCGATGGTGGTGATCGACGAAAACGGCGCCATCTCCTCGTTCAGCGCGGCAGCCGCGCAGCTGTTCGGGTACAGCGCGGAGGAGGCTCTCGGCCGCAACGTCAAAATGCTCATGCCTTCGCCTTACCGCGACGAGCATGACGGCTATATCAATCGTTATCTCAGGACGGGCGAAGCCCGCATCATCGGCTATGGGCGGGTGGTGACTGGCCTTGCCAAGGACGGCGCGACTTTTCCCATCGAGTTGGCGGTCGGCGAGGCGCAGGCCAATGGTCAGCGAATTTTCACCGGCTTCATCCGCGACCTGACCAGCCGCCAAAAAATGGAGGAAGAGCTTCGGCAATTGCAGAAGATGGAGGCGATCGGGCAACTCACCGGCGGCATCGCCCATGATTTCAATAACCTTCTGACGGTTGTGACCGGCAACTTGGAAATGCTCGAGGCGAGCCTGAGCGATCCGCGGCAGCGCGAACTCCTCAAGGAGGCGGCGGACGCGGCGGGTGACGGCGCCAAGTTGACCGCTCAGCTTCTTGCCTTTGGCAGGCGGCAACCGCTCAATCCGCGGCCCACCGACGTTGGTCTCCTCGTCTCCAATTTTGCCGATCTCCTGCGTCGCACCTTGGGCGACGCGATCGAACTCAGCACGATCGTCACCGGATCGGCCCATCTGGCGATCGTCGATGCGACGCAGTTGCAGAACGCCATCCTCAACCTTGTCATCAACGCGCGCGACGCCATGCCGCGAGGCGGGCGGCTCACGATCGAAATCTCCAAAGTGCGACTCGATCAGGACTATGCGCAGATCTATCCCGAGGCGCGGACCGGGCCGTACGTGCTGATCTCCGTTTCGGACACGGGCGCGGGCATGTCGAGCGAAGTCCGCCAGCGCGCGTTCGAGCCTTTTTTCACCACCAAGCCGGCTGGCGCGGGAACGGGTCTCGGTCTCAGCATGGTCTACGGCTTCGTCAAGCAATCCGGAGGACTTGTTCAGCTCGACAGCGAGCCTAATCGAGGCGCGAGCGTGAGCATTTTTCTGCCGCTTGCGGATAGCGCGCGGCAGGGCGCGAATCCGGACGCCGGCGCGGCAGTCGATGGCGCGATGTTGCGAGGATCCGAGACGATTCTCCTGGTCGAGGACGATGCGCGCGTGCGGCGGGTGACAAGCGCGCGCCTGAGGAAGCTCGGCTATGAGGTCATTGAAGCGGAAAACGGCTCGGCGGCGCTGACCGCGCTCGCCGCCCATCCGGAGGTCGCAATGATCTTTACGGACATCGTAATGCCCGGCGGCATGACCGGCGACGAACTCGCGGAAAAAGCGCTCAAGGCGCGGCCGAGCCTGAAAATACTTTTCTCCTCCGGCTATGCCGAGCCAGCGCTCGCCCGGCAGGGCCT
>Ga0187783_10004656_pt1 | contig 10146 bp, 7 predicted proteins | sample 1015_SJ02_MP02_2_FD_132471 | JGI IMG/M metagenome (GOLD analysis project Ga0187783, IMG submission 132471) | Tropical peat soil microbial communities from peatlands in Department of Meta, Colombia - 1015_SJ02_MP02_20_MG | ecosystem: Environmental > Terrestrial > Soil > Wetlands > Peat | place...
ATCGACAGCATTTTTCTTGGTGTCGTAATCCTGCCTCGAAATCGCGCGCTCTGCAATGACCTCCTGGTCGCGTGCGAATTGGATTCTGGCCAAATCGAGCGCCGCTTTCGCCTGTGCCAGAGTCGCTTCCGCCGAGTCGACCTGCGCCTTGTAGGGCCGCGGATCGATCACGAACAAAAGCTGGCCCTGCTTCAGGTTCTCGCCGTCCTCGAAGTGCCGTTCGACGATGCGGCCTCCGACCTGCGGTGTCACCGTGACCGACTCAAAAGCGGTGTTTCTACCAATCTCGTCGAGGTATTGCGGTACATCTTTCGAGGCGGCCTTGACGATGGTAACGAGCGGTGCAGGCATGGCAGGCGCTGCCTGGACATCGCTCTTGCTGCATGCTGCCGCGGTAAGCAAAATCAAAACCGCGGCGGAAAGCCCAAATTCTTTTGGAATAGTCCAATCCGTATGCATACGATCCTCAATCAATAGCAGCTTTTTGATTACGCAGTGGCGGCCAAGCGCGAGAGGCTATCTAACTGATCCGTTTCTCGCAGCGTCTGGTTTCCCGTGCGAATGCTGGCGGTTTGCTCGCGACCCTCGACTGACTTCACAACCTCTTGCAGCGCCCGCATCCGCGCTGCATTCACCTCACCGGGCGTGCAACCCAGGAGAAGAGCGCATTCCCGGAGCGGATAGCCCTCGAGCACCGAAAGCACGTAGGCGAAGCGGTCGAATGCCGGAAGCGCAACAACCGCAGCGATCTCCGCCGGCTGCGTTACGTCACAGCTCTTGACGTTATCCGACGACACAAAGTCCCTTGGCCGAGGACGGACCATTCGAATCGCGTTCTGCACGATCGTCCGCTGCGCCCAGGATTCCGCCCACTCCTTGAAAACCGGGTTGCCGCTCTTCGAGTCTTCAAGGCCGCGAACAAAACACTTCTCCGCCAACTCGGAATCGGCAGTCAAAAGCAATGACAACAGAAACAGGCGATCCATGTCCGATGCAAAGATGTGACAAAAGTCCGTGCTAGTCGCATACAGCCCGGGCAGCGCTGCCTTGCGATGTCTGGCACCAAGGGTCTTCACTGTGTCCTCCACATTGTTGGTCGGTTGAGCCAGGTGAAAATCGACATGCATCTCGTTGTTGTACTTCCTGGGTCCGCTTTCGCCTAAGGTTGGCAACGACACCTTCGCGCCAACTGCCTCAACAAATGTTTTGTCAGAACTCCACAACCCGTGAACCTGGCCCCATCGCGCATCAGATTCAGCAATGTGTTCTCTCCATCGCGGCCAATGAGGGTGACGTTGGTTAAATCGACAACCAACTTGCGTCCTGCGAGTTGTTCGCGGGCACGGAGCCACGTACTCTCCACTTCTTGCGTCCAGGGCGAGATCAATTTGCCCTCAAGCACCAGCCTTCGCTGGCCATTCGTATCAACCATAGAGAGCTTGAACATCCGTTACCTTCCGTCACTCGACAAGGCAACCGGCCGACCAAACACACATTCCGCTTCCGGCTATACAAATAACTGAAAACAAAAGCTGGTGCCGAGGCTTGCGCGAAGCTGATGTCGAAAAGTGTCGAAGCACGATTCGACAACTGTCGAAGGTGAGAAACACAGAGGGCGCCCGCTGAGAGCGGGCGATGCCAAGCGAATCAGGAGACTCGGCGTGGATCGATGCCGAGCTTCTGCATCCGCGAGATGAGGGTGGTACGCTTGATTCCTAAACGTGTGGCCGCACCGTTGGGGCCGGCCACCCTACCATTGGTCTGCTTCAATACCTCTACGATATGGTCCCGTTCAGCCGAGTCTGTTCGGCTCGTCACGGTAATTGCCTTCGCGTTGTTGGTGAGCTCTCCGACCGGCACTTGCAAGGCGGGGCCATGGGTCAGGATTACGGAACGCTCGATGAAATTTTCCAGCTCCCGGATGTTGCCCGGCCAGTGCCACTTGGAAAGTTTGTTCATCGTCGCGGTAGGAACCGACTCGATCTGTTTCTCCATGCGACGGCCGTATCTCTGCGCGAAGTAGCGAACCAACAGCGGAATATCCTCGGGCCGTTCTCTGAGGGGCGGAATCCGGATAGGGAAAACATTCAATCGGTAGAACAGATCCTCTCGAAACTCTCGCGCTTGAATCATCTTCTCCAGATTGCGGTTGGTCGCCGCAACCAGCCGCACATCCACTTTCTTGGTTCGCGTGCTGCCCAGGCGTTCGAACTCTCGTTCCTGCAAAGCGCGCAGCAGTTTCGGCTGGACATCGATGGGAATATCACCGACTTCATCCAGGAACAAGGTGCCCCGGTCTGCTAGTTCCAGGCGGCCGATTTTCTGAGTGATCGCACCAGTGAAAGCGCCGCGCTCGTGTCCGAACAATTCGCTCTCCAGCAGTCCGGTGGGAATGGCTGCGCAATTGACTTTGACAAAGGTGCGGTCTTTGCGCCGGCTCCGTTCGTGGATAGCGCGGGCAATCAATTCTTTCCCGGTGCCGGTTTCACCCAATAACAGCACGGTGGAATCGCTCGGGGCAACAGTTTCTACCAACTGCAGAACGTGCCGCAGAACCGAACTTTGTCCCACGATTCCCTCAAAATCCATGTCACCGCGAATCTCGTCTTCGAGGTAGAGCTTTTCCTGCGCGAGCTTGTCTTTGAGTTCGCTAATTTCTCCATATGCCAGCGCATTCTCCACGGCGATGGCGACCTGGTTCGCCACCTGAGTGAGGAACGCTACCTCCTCTCTATCGAAAGTGTTTTCCTGGTGACGGGCGACCGCCAGGACCCCCAAAATTCGCTGGCGGCTGATCAGCGGCACATCGCAAAAAGAGTTAAGGCCCTCCGCTTTTGCCTTGTTGTACATTTGCGCAGGAATCTCTGTGGGGTCGAGCCGGTTGATGACCATCGGTGTGCCTGTTCGGAATACATCACCCGGCGTAGTGTGGGCAATCGGTACCAAGGTTCCTTCAACGAAGAGTCCACGACTGTCCGGGAAATCGAGGGCATGCACGCGAAGGGAATCGCCATCCTGTTCTGCAAGCATGATGGCCGCCGCGTCGCAGTTCATCACATTTCTGATATTGGCCGACGTTATGCGCAGGAGTTCTCTGAAGTCCAGGTTCGCGACAAGATGATTGGTCAGATCGAGAATGAGTTTCAGCCGATCCTCGGCCTGCCGCGAGACATAAAAGTTCACTGCAGCGTCGATAGCGAGCGCGATCTGATCGGCGACAAGACAGAGGAAGGGAACCTCTTCTGTGTAGGCGTTAGCTTCTCGTTTGCCAAAACTCAGCATCCCGATCAACCGTTCGCCCCTTTGTAAGGGAAGAATACAGCTCGATACGATGCCGTGCTCGGCCATCATCCCGGCGTGGCCGGGAAACTGAGTTTCCCGCGCCCAATCGTCTACAACGAACAGCTCCCGACGTTCATGTACGTAACGAAGCGGCCCCTCAGGCAGAGCACTCGGCTCGAGTACGCCTCGACTCTCTCTAACACCAGCCACATCCGTAATCTGCCAGCCGACCTCAACGCTTCCGTTTCTGAGAGACACGACCTGAAGGTAATCAAAAGAGACGATCTCGTGCAGTTCGCGAACCAGGCGATCCGAGGTAGCATCGCAGTCACTACAAGCCCCGATGATGTTGGCCGCCCGCAGAAGCCGCTCATATCTAGCGGCATCCACGCCGGTCGCCGGGGCGATCGCGCCCATCCCCACGGTCTCGGCCTCCTCAGCACTCAGATTCGAAACAAAGACCTTCGCCTCAGTTTTCCTAGATCAGATGAACGTAAGCGTAAAAGGATGCGATTAAAGTGTCGTAGACGATCGTCATTTGTCGAAAACCTGTCGCGCTGCCACCACAATTGAGTCTTCGGCGAATGCTCACTCGCCGACAAGGCTCATGACATCAGCCGTTTCGCGGCGATTCGGAGTGGCGCGAGTATGTTGGCACGCACCGTGCAATTCGATTGCTCGACTTCGCAACAGCAAAAGTCAAACCTACGAAATCAAAATCTACGGAGGATGGACATGGTGTCAAAGATGTTTCTCGCCCTTGGTTTGTCGTTACTGCTGAGTACATACTGGCAGCGCAGGAGAACCGGTCAGAGATCAGTCTGCAGGGCACCGGATTCTTTACCAAGGATGCGACCGGGAACGGCAATGTACAACGCGGAACCGAGACCGGCGGTGTTCTCGTTGGGTATCGATATCACTTAAATCGCTGGCTCGCAGCGGAAGCTGCATATGGCTACGACCGCAACACCCAGCAATTCTTTGTCCCCGTTGGCGTCTCTCGTATTCAAGCCAATGTTCATCAGGCCACGGGGGGTCTCGTGTTTAGTATGCCGACGCCTCATAGCCTGCGGATCAGCCCTTACCTGCTCGCGGAAGGGGGAGCGCTACTCTTTGATCCGACCAATAACAGCTTTGGCAGTGTGGCCGGAGCCCAACGACAGGCGACCGGAGTGTTCGTTTATGGTGGCGGTGCCGACTTCCCAGTCGTGCGGCACCTCTCGTTGCGAGCCGAATACCGCGGATTGGTTTATAGCGCGCCAGACTTCGGTCTTCACAACCTAAACACAAACGCAGTTACTCACGTCGCCCAGCCTTCGGCTGGTATCGTCGTTCGCTTCTGAGAACAAGCTATGGCGGGAAGCCGTGAGCATCGGCTTCCCGCCACATGCTTCTCCGGGTTCTACAGTCCTAGAGGAATCCTTCGCGGAAGCCCGTTGGCCCTGTGTGGGCTCCATCATCCTTCGCGCGACGACCAGGTAAAACTCATACGCATCAATCTGAATTGCTCCCGAAACTTTGCAGAACATGCCTTCTGTCCGCGGCTGCGAGCGATCCCCAGGTAACACTGAGGTACAAGCAACGTAAGGCCATCCTTCTAGGTCTAATACCCTGGTGCGGGACGTGTATCGGATGTGACCTTTACTCTCGGGTTCTGCCGACCAAAAATCGTTCGTGCGCCCATTGTTGAATGAGCGTGTTTCGGTAAGCCTCCCCTTGCGCGACAGCTAGAGCCACTGGTCGCGGCTGGTATCCAACTCACCCCCGGTTGATCCAGTCTGGCAGTCAAGATTTCCTAATTGAGGTGTGAAGTGAAGCGTGGCCGTACTAGCCTGCGAGTTCTGGTGCTCGCTGGTCTAAGTTTGGTCTCAGCATTCGGTCAAACTGTGATCGTATCGCCGAGCAGCTTATCGCTAGGAAATCAAGCGTTAGGTACTTCCAGTTCATCGGCAAAGGTCATCCTTAAGAACGGCCAGACTACGAGCATTACGATCAACCGTATCACCTCAAGTCTGGAAGATTTCGCTTCCGGTACCGACTGCCCGAAAAAGCTGGACGCAGGAAGCAGTTGCACGATATCACTAACCTTTACACCCCAAGCCTTCGGCTTGCGCACTGCTACGCTAACTGTTTGGGATACGGGGAGCAACAGCCCGGAGACCGTGACGCTCCGTGGGAGGGGGGTTCCTGCAGTGACGGCAACACCCTCGAACCTCTCATTTGGACCCCAAGCGCTGGGAGTATCGAGTGCAGCGGCTACAATCACCGTTACTAACAATCAGAGGGTGAAACTGACCATCAGCAGTATCGCCACAAATCTCGCCGACTTCACAGATTCGAGCAACTGCCCACTGGCGCCAAATAAGCTTGCACCCGGAGCTAGTTGCACGGTCTCTGTCGTTTTCACGCCGGCCGTGGCGGGCACCCGCAGTGCCACCCTAACAATCACCGATAACGCGAACGTTAGCCCGACGATCAGCTTGACCGGCCTGGGAATTATACCGGTCACAGCCGCTCCTTCCAGCCTAAGCTTCGCGGGACAAGCCGTGGGAACGACCAGCGCATCGCAATCCGTGACCTTCACTAACAACCAGGCTTCCGCCCTGACCATCACCAGCATAAACACCAGCATCCAGGATTTTGCTTTCACGTCGCAATGTCCAATCAGCCCGGCCACGCTGGCTGCAGGCGCGAACTGCACGACCTCGGTGGCATTTTCCCCCCAAACAACCGGATCCTGGACGGGCACACTCAGTTTCACCGATAACGCCGCCGGTAGTCCCCAAAGCGTAACCCTGAGCGGCACGGGAACACCGGCCACGCTCGTCTCCATTGCGATCACGCCGGCCAATGCTACCTTTCCGCTCGGCGTTGTGCAACAGCTCACGGCTACGGGTACGTACACTGACGGGAGTACGCGGAACCTAACCAGCACGGCGGCTTGGGCCACCGGCAATCCCACAATCGCGACCGTCAATGCCCAGGGACTGGCTACCAGCGTCCAGCCCGGCAGCACTTCCGTGACCGCCACTTCGGGTGCGATTACCGGTTCGACGACATTGAACGTTAGCCCGGCCGCCTTGGTTTCGATCGCCGTTACCCCCGCCATCCCGAGCACTCCTCTGGGGATCACCCAGCAGTTCACAGCGACCGGCACCTTCACCGATGGCAGCACGCAGAATTTGACGCAGACTGTGCAGTGGAGTTCAAGCTCGGCTACGGTAGCGACCATCAGCAATACCGCCGGTTCGCAAGGACTGGCTCAGACCATCGGGACGGGATTAACCACCATCACCGCCACCTCGAGCTCGGGTATCACCGGCAACACATCCCTGACGGTAACCGCCGCCGCGCTGGTTTCGCTGGCCGTGACTCCCCCAAACCCCTCGATAGCCCTGGGCACCACCCAGCAGTTCACAGCGACCGGCACGTTTACTGACGGCAGCACGCAGAATTTGACTGCCAACGCGACTTGGGCGTCCAGCACCATTACCACGGCGACGATCAGCACGACGGGATTAGCCACGAGCGTCGGAATGGGAACCGCGACCATCAGCGCGAGTTCGGGAACCATCGCTGGCTCGACCGCGCTAACCGTGACGGCAGCCACGCTGGTCTCGATTGCCATAAATCCCCCGACGGCGAGCGTGCCCGTGGGCGTCCCGCAGCAGTTCACCGCCACCGGCACGTACACGGATGGGACGACCCAAGATCTGACGCAGTCTGGAAATTGGACTTCGAGCACGATGGGCGTGGCCACCATCAGCGATGCCGCTGGCACCATGGGATTGGCAAGCACGCTGGCCGCCGGTTCCACCATGATCGGCATCAGTGCCAGCGGGGTCAACGCTCCAGCCGCTACCCTGACGGTGACTCCGGCCGCCCTGGTTTCGATTGCGATCAGCCCGCAGTCGGCCACGATTCCGCTGGGCACTACCCAGCAGTTTACCGCTACCGGCACTTACACCGACGATAGCACGCAGGATGTGACATCGACAGTGACCTGGACTTCTTCGTCCGCGCAGGTGGCAATCATCAGCCCGAGCGGATTGGCGACCAGCGCGGGTGTCGGCACAACCAATATCACGGCATTGCTAGGGACGGTCAGTGCCTCGACTTCGCTTGCGGTAGGCCAGCCCGCCATTGCTGCGATTACCATTTCGCCCAGTTCGGCCTCCTTGCCTGTGGGATTGACCCAACAATTCACGGCCACCGCAACCTACACGAACGGCTCCACCCAGGACATCACTCAATCCTGCACCTGGGCATCTTCGGCCCCAGTTGTAGCGACGGTGAATAGCAGCGGATTGGCAACCGGAGTGGGGATCGGGAGCGCCAACATCTCGGCAACATCGACGACCTCGGGAACGGTGGCGACCTCAGTCGGACTGACGGTGGTTGCGCCGGTGCCCGTGGCGCTCGCGATTTCTCCCCTGAACCCATCGGCCTACGTGAGCACCGTCGAACCCTTCACCGCAACCCTGACCAATAGCGACGGCAGCACACAGAATGCGACGAATGCCGTCACCTGGAGTTCCTCGAATCAGGCTGTCGCTACCGTCAATGCCAGCGGACAAACCATCGCTCTCGCGCCTGGTACAACCATGATCGCGGCCAGCGCAGGATCTTTCACCGCCTCCACAACCCTCTCGGTGTCCGCCCCGTCGGTGAGCGTAATACCAGCCACCGTGTCCCTTGTCTTGGGGGCAACAGAGCAATTCGTGGCGAGCATCCCCGGCATCAGCAACCAAGACGTAACCTGGAGCCTGGCAGGAGCAGGAACTGTGACGACAAATGGGCTCTACACCGCGCCTTCGGTCTGCAATACAAGCGCCTTAAGCGTCATGGTGACGGCTACGTCTGTAGCCAGCCCAAGCTCGAGCGGCAGCGCCGTCGTGACCATTCCGCCTTCGACCTGCAGCCTGCCCCCGCCGACTCAAGGCAACGCCTACTGCGCTGCCGGAGACGTACCTCAGTTCGGCAACAACGACGGACCGGCCGAGCTCCCGCAGAGCTGCTATTACACCGCACTGGCAGCCACACCTTCTCCCGGCACGGTGTACACGGTGACAGACGTGGCCTCCTGGAACTCAGCTTGGGCAGCGCTAGCGTGCGGTGACATCATCCAGATTCCCGCTGGAACTGCGATTACCGCGGCTACCAGCGCAGGTCTATCGATTCCGACCACGATGTGCAACGCCGACAACTACATTACAGTTGAGACCAGTGCGGTGGCCAATCTACCAGCAGAAGGCAACCGCCTGACTCCCTGCTACGCCGGTATTCCATCCCTGCCCGGCCGCCCGTCATATCCGTGTTCCAACCCGGTGAATTACATGGCCCAAATCTCAGCCGCTCCCACTGCTGGAGCGAGCACGGAAGCCCTGACCATCGGAGCGCAAACTAGTTTTTTGCGCTTCATTGGTATTGAGTTCACCCGCTCGAGCGGCAACAAGGTCAACACCCGTTTGGTGAACCTCGACGCGGGCGGTATCAATCACATCATCTTTGACCGGATATGGGCACACGGCAACACGACGGATGAGACTACACGGTTTACATCTCTCGACAACACTAGCTACTTCGCCCTGATCGATTCAACGCTTACCGATTTTTGGTGTGTGAGCATAATCGGCGCGTGTACAGATGCTCAAGCCGTCCTGGGAGGGGCAAACAACAATGCAGGCGCCAGCGACAATACCTGGAAAGTCGTTGACAACTTCATGGAGGGAGCAGCAGAGACCATTGAGTTGGGCGGCGGCGCCGCTGTGCTCACACCCACTGACATAGAGATTCGCCAGAACCATATGTTCAAGCCACTGACTTGGAATCCCGCGGATCCGTCTTACAACGGTGGCATCTCCGGGTATCCCGTTATTGTGAAAAATGCGTGGGAGGCAAAGAACGCCGAGCGGGTTTTGTTGGAGGCAAACGTCTTCGAGGACATCTGGGCTGGATTCACTCAGGCAGGGGAGGCTGTTACTTTGACGCCCAAGAGCCAATCTCCGGGTAATGAATGCCCAACCTGCTCAGTGACTAATATCACGGTCCGCTACAACTCAATCCACAACGCAGCCCAGGCTTTTCAGATAGGCAATGGCCCCAGTGATTCTGGCTTCTACGCACAAGCAGGCAACAGCTACAATCTGCATGATAACGTGGCGGATGGCTTGCTATACTCTACATGCTATTCGTGTAGTTCGCTAACGGCCACGGTTGAGCTAGTGGAAGGCTTGAACCCGCCCAGTTCTGATGTGCTCCAAAATGTCTTCGTCAACCACAATACCTTCGTCTATGTCGCCACCGCAAGCCTGAATGGACACCTGCTGCTCGGCGGGGCGCAAGGTTCAACCGGTCTAGAGATAAACAACATCACCTACACCAACAACATAATCTTGTCAGGAAAGTATGGCACATTGAACGCGGGTGGCGGTCCGCCTGTTTGTTCCTACGAACAACCGGGTGGCGCCGCGATGATTAACGCATGCTGGAACCCTTACACGTTTGGCGGGAACACCTTCGTTGCCAATGGAAGCATAAGCTGGCCGGGGACAAACTGTGCGGCTGCAACCAGTTATAACGAGCTCTTTGTGAACTACGCAGGCGGGGATTACCATGTCGCGCCGACTAGCGCATGCAGTTTGACGGGCAACGACGGATTGGATCCTGGCGCGAACATTGACTTGATGAATAGTCTGACAGCAGGCGTGCCATGATGCAGACAACGTCTCCGGCATTCACCAGGCATACACTGCAATCCAACACGCCATTGGCTTTGAGAAGCGCTCAGCTTTCCAAGTCACGAGATCCGAACCGCCGACGATGGTGGACTTGAGCAAGTCTTCTCAACTTCCAGTTTGCCGA
>Ga0187783_10004657_pt1 | contig 10146 bp, 10 predicted proteins | sample 1015_SJ02_MP02_2_FD_132471 | JGI IMG/M metagenome (GOLD analysis project Ga0187783, IMG submission 132471) | Tropical peat soil microbial communities from peatlands in Department of Meta, Colombia - 1015_SJ02_MP02_20_MG | ecosystem: Environmental > Terrestrial > Soil > Wetlands > Peat | place...
AGGCCCGCCGGCAGGTCGGGGGCGAGGTAATCGATCGGCGCTCGCAACTGCGCTACTGCCTTTGTTGCCTCGGCAAGTCGGCTGGTCCGTACTACATGACGCTCAAATTAATTCTGACGCAATTTCATCAGTCGACCAATAAGGAGGCCGACACTCAAGACCGATGCGGGCTGGTTCGTCCTGGTTGCCCGCGTGCCAACAGCCTGATACCGCATAGGTCGACCAACTACGCTAAGCTCCCGGTCAGGAGGCCCTGGAGGATAGCTGTCGGATTAACCGGCGACGATGATTGCAGGTCAACAACGCGCGCGGCGCGCTCGAATAACAGCGATGGGGCAGTCGCCAATGCGGCAGCAGCCTGAGCCTGCAACCAATCACTGACATGGACTCCTGGATTTCCGACCTGGCCGCGCACGGCTATTCGATTCTCTTCGCTGCGGTATTCCTGGAAGCGGTGGGGCTGCCGCTACCAGCCGCGCTGGCCTTGCTCATCGCGGGAGGCGCGAGTGCCCGTGGCTCGTTGCTCGCCCCGTACGCTCTCGGCGGGGCCTTTCTGGCGATGCTCGCGGGCGACACGCTGATGTTCGTGATGGGGCGCTATACAGGGTGGTGGCTTCTTGGCGTACTTTGTCGCATCTCGCTGAATCCGGAATCGTGCATCCTGCGTTCAGCAGATTCCTTCTATCGCCGCGGGCGAGCGCTACTCGTCGTTGCAAAGTTCATTCCCGGGATCAACACGATGGCGCCACCGCTCGCCGGCTGCATGAATATGAGTCTGCTGCAGTTCCTTGGGCTCGACCTGGCTGGTGCCGCCCTCTACACCGGCGTGTACTTTGGGGTGGGCTTTCTTTTCAGCGACGCGCTCGGAGCGATCACCAGGGGTTACCAGACGTTCGGCCGGATCGTAGGGTGGGTTGTAGTCGTCCTGGTTGCCGGTTATGTGGCCTACCGGCTTTGGGTGTGGATCCGAGCCCGGGCACCGCGTACCGTTTCCTTCGAAATCCCTGCCGAGGCAGCCCGACAAATGGCGGCCGGTGCCTGCATCTACGACGTGCGCAGCCACGGCTACCTTGATGCGAAGGCGACTCGCATCACGGGTTCCAGAAGACTGGATCCCCACGCGCTCAACCGATGGAGCGAGGAGTTTCCAGATGGACGGCTGGTTTATGTGTACTGCACCTGCTTTCGTGAAGCGACCAGCGTGCGCGTGGCGCGGGAGCTTTACGACAGAGGGGTCCGCGTCGCGGTGATCAAGGGCGGTCTGCGGGCTTGGAAGGAGGCAGGTTTACCCGTTGAAGCCGTGCCGTTCGAAGAAATGGCGGCACTTCCGAGCTTTCGCTAAAACGGCATCGTTTCCGATGCGGCTGGGCGATTCGGCACGGATGCTCGAGGGTGCCGCCCTACGACAAACCGATCTATACGCTGCGCGCTGCTCGCCGGCTCAAATTGCGCCGCAAGCTTGCGAACGTCAGCAGCCCCAGTCCGGCCAGCAGCAGCGAATCCGTTCCCGGTTCAGGCACCGATGAAGGTGCCGTCGCGGGTGCGTTGCCGACGCTTGCGCTGAAAACGAGCGTATACCCCGCCGCAATCTCTTGTGGGTCGAGGTAGAAATATGGGTCGATGGTGGCGAGGCCGGGCTGCTCGCCGTTCTGGGAATAGCCTTCCGCCCCCAGGCTCACAACGAGATCGCCCCCGGGGCTGCCGGCGGACTCCGCGTGCCCGTAGACGGATCCCTTGAAAGTGCCGGATACACCGAGTGCACAGCTTTCCGTCGAGCACTCGGGGTCGAATTCGAAGGTGGAGTGAACCCCGCTGACGTAAGCGGTGACATGAGTAGCGTCATAGCTGCCGTTCGCGCCGCTTAGGGAATACCTGCCGTTAAAGAACACCTCAATCGGCGTGGTCGAGGCCGGACCGATGACCTGCATGTCGTACGACAACACCATGCTTGTAGACGTAAAATTCACCGGCGAGCCGGTCCCCGGGAAAGGCGGGCCCTTGGGAGCGATGGACGACGCCGAGGCGGAGACGCTCGGCTTCGGGAACACGGTCACTTGTGCGCTCCCCCCGCAGGGGTTCGTGAAGCTCTCCACCGCGTCGACGACGTTCCAAGACTCGGGATTCGTCGGACCGCTACCGCCATTGACGACATTGCACTTGGGAACGCCGTGCTGCTGCCCACTCAAGATATAGCTGTATGAGGCTTCGGTAGACGGATCCCCTCCGGGGAGTTGGCCGAAGGCAAGGTTTGCACACAGCATGAGGGGCAGGAGTGCCAGGAGTTTCTGTCTCATGATGCGCATCCCCGAGCGTTATGGTTTTCAGCTCAAACTGCGGGACAGGATACCGAAGAAGCTGAGTGCTTGCCGCACGCGCGACTGCAGCGGGCGGTGTTTGTGCGGCATCCGGAGTCGATATGACATATGTCATGAGCAACAACCGGTGGTCAGGGCTCGCACTGGGTGTGCTCTTCCTGTGCGGTAGTCACGCGGTGTGCGCCGAGCAGAGCGACGGCACGCTGCTGCTGCGCCAACCAGCGCTCTCGCGCGAGCGTCTCGCCTTCATCTACGGCGGCGACATCTGGGGAAATGACGCCGAGCATCCGCTGCGGTAGCCTGCATCGGCCATGGGGAGCGATCCGGAGCTCTATGAGCTGGCGGAGCGCGTCGGCCACAAGCTGCGCGCCGCGGAGCGGCGCCTCGTCACCGCCGAGTCCTGCACCGGCGGGTGGGTGGCGAAGGCGCTGACCGACGTTCCCGGCAGCTCTCACTGGTTCGAGCGCGGCTACGTCACGTATTCGAACGGGGCGAAAATCCGCGACCTGGGCGTCGCCCCCTCGACGCTCGAAAGCTTCGGCGCGGTGAGCGAGCAGGCGGTGCGCGAGATGGCCGAAGGGGCGTTGCGGGTCGCAGGCGCCAATGTGGCGATCGCGGTCAGCGGCATCGCCGGCCCGGACGGCGGTACCGCCGGCAAGCCGGTCGGCACGGTGTGGTTCTGTGCTGCCGCCCGTGCAGGTACGGCGGTCGACATCATCGCCGAAGAGAAGCTCTTCGCCGGCGACCGCGAGTTCGTGCGCAGCCGCTCGGTGCAGTACGCCCTGCGACTCATCCTGCGGCTCGATCTGCCGGTGCGCCATGATTCACCGCCCTCCGAGCCGGCTTGAGCCTCAAGGAGCTTCCCGAGCCGACGCGGCGGCTCTTCTTTGCGCTTTGGCCGGCTGACGGCCTGCGTCGGCAGTTGGCGCACGCCACTGCCCAGGCCACCCGCAGCTCGGGAGGGCGGCCGGTGCCCGCGGGGAATCTGCACGTAACGCTCGCCTTTCTCGGCAGCGTGCCGCGGCGGCGCGTGCCCGAGCTGCGGCACCTCGCGCAGCACGCGGCGGCGGCTTGCGCCCGGGAGGAGCCGCTGGCGCTGCGCTTCGAGCGGCTCGAGTTCTGGCCGCGCCAGCAGATTCTCTGTGCGCTCGCCGCCGAGGAGACTGCGGCAGCCGGCCGGCTCGCTGCGGCGCTCAAGGACGCCGCGGCGGCGGCCGGTTTCATTCCCGATCTCAAGCCCTTCCACGCGCATGTCACAGTGGCACGCAAGGTCACGCACGCGCCTCGCCTTGCGCCATTGCGCGAGCTCGTCTGGCGCTTCGACGGCTTTGCCCTCATCGACAGCCGCACCGAGCCCGCGGGGCCCGTATACAGTGTCGTCGATTCCTATTCACTGGTTAAGAGCGAGAAAGCGCATGAATAGCTGCCAAAGGAAGCGCGCGGCGTGCGCTCGTGCGCGCAGCTTTGTGGGATAATTGCTCTCGAGCCGGCGCATCGTGCCGGCGCTGATCACCGCTTCACCACTCTCAACACTCTCCGGGAAATCAAGACGATGGAAGAGAACCGCAAGAAGGCACTCGCCGCCGCACTGGGTCAGATCGAGAAACAGTTCGGCAAGGGCTCCGTGATGCGCTTAGGGGATGCCGCCGCGAGTTATGACGTGGAGACCGTGTCCACCGGATCACTGGGGCTCGACATCGCGCTCGGTATCGGCGGGCTGCCGCGCGGGCGGGTGGTGGAGATCTTCGGGCCTGAGGCCTCGGGCAAGACCACCCTGACACTGCAGGTCATTGCCGAGGTGCAGAAGAGCGGCGGGACCGCCGCCTTCGTCGATGCCGAGCACGCACTCGATCCGAGCTACGCCGAGAAGCTCGGCGTCAATATCAACGACCTGCTGGTGTCGCAGCCCGATACCGGCGAGCAGGCGCTCGAGATCACCGACATGCTGGTGCGCTCCAACGCCGTCGACATCGTCGTGGTCGACTCGGTGGCGGCGCTCACGCCCAAGGCCGAGATCGAAGGCGAGATGGGCGAGATGCAGGTCGGACTGCAGGCGCGCCTCATGTCGCAGGCGCTGCGCAAGCTCACCGGCAACATCAAGCGCTCCAACACCATCGTGGTATTCATCAACCAGATCCGCATGAAGATCGGCGTGATGTTCGGCAATCCGGAAACCACCACCGGTGGCAACGCGCTGAAGTTCTACGCCTCGGTGCGGCTCGACATCCGCCGCATCGGCGCCATCAAGAACGGCGAGGAAGTGACCGGCAACATGACGCGCGTCAAGGTGGTGAAGAACAAGGTCGCGCCACCGTTTCGCGAGGCGGAATTCGAGATCATGTACGGGCAGGGCATCTCGCGCGAGGGCGAGATCATCGAGCTGGCAAGCTCGCTCGGCATCATCGAGAAGTCAGGGGCCTGGTATGCCTACAAGGGCAACCGCATCGGCCAGGGCAAGGACAACGCGCGTGCCTACCTGCAATCGAACAAAGACGTGGCGCGCGAGATCGAGGAGCAGGTGCGCGCGCGGCTGCTGCCGCCTCGTCAGGAGCGCCGCGCCGAGCAGGTGGTCAACAGCGCCTGAGGATCAGGCTGTCGCTGGCCGGCAGCCTTCCTGTAGTCGGGTGCATCCGGCGATACGTGCGGCCGGGGTCACTTTCCGCTCGGATTGTTCTGCTGCGTCTGACCGCGCATGTAGGCCGCATGGGCTTCCCGCTCTGTGGCCGCGAGCTGCTGGACGGTACCGCAGGCCTTGTGGCTGCCGAGGCGCGAGCCGAGTTCCTCCTCCCGGCGGCAGAACAACTTCTCGCCGTTGTGCATCTCGAGCTTGTAGCCCTCCGCAAGAAAGTGCCTTTCGAGAGCATCGGTCTCGGCGGTGCTCTCTACCACCACCGCCGGTTTGGCGGCCGCCGCTGTGGCCGCTTGCGCGGGCGCCGCAGGTGAAGCTGCCGGAGGTGCGGGTGGGGTCGCGGAGGTTGTGGTAGTCGATGGGGCGGCAGTGCTCGCCGGAGTTGCTTGCGCGGCGTTGGCCTGCGAGGGATCGGCTTGCGCGAGTGAGACGCCGGCGAGGCAGACTGCTCCGGTGATTCCGATGACGAATCGCATGATGAACCTGACCTGGTGACCGTGGTGAAAGGCGCGCGGAAGACATGCGCCAAACGCCACTATACTGCAAGTCATGCCCCTTCGTAGAGCTTCGCGAGTCTCCCCTGCATCCGCGTCACCAGTGCGCGCCGCGGCGGTGGCACTGCTCGCGCGGCGCGATTTTCCGAGTGGGGCCCTGCGCGAGCAGCTCACCGCCAAGGGCTTTGCGGCGTCGGACTCCGAGGCGATGGTGGCGGAGCTGCAGCGCGAGGGTGTGATCAATGATGAGCGCTACGCGCAGAATTACGTCGCCTACCACGCCGGGCGCGGCCGGGGACCGTTGCGCATCGCCGCCGAGCTGCGCCGGCACGGGTTGCCGGCGACGCTGATCGACGCCACGCTCAGTAGCGGGCCTGATTGGGCGGCGCTGGCCCGCCGTGTGCGCGCCACCCGCTTCGGAAGACCGCCCGCGAGCTGGGCAGAGACAGCCCGGCAAGCGCGTTTTTTGCAGTATCGTGGCTTTTCATCGGATCATATCCGCGCGGCTACTGGCGCCGACCCTGATCTGGACTCGAGTCCTTGAGCAAAACTCCCTACATGAGCGCCGCGGATGTACGCAGCGCGTTCCTGCAGTTCTTCCGCGCCCAAAGCCACATTATCGTGCCTTCGAGCTCGTTGGTGCCGGTGAACGACCCAACGCTGCTGTTCACCAACTCCGGCATGGTGCAGTTCAAGGACGTTTTTCTCGGCCGTGAGCAGCGCGACTACCTGCGAGCCGCTACCAGCCAGAAGTGCGTGCGCGCCGGCGGCAAGCACAACGATCTCGAGAACGTCGGCTACACGGCCCGGCACCACACCTTCTTCGAGATGCTGGGCAACTTCTCTTTCGGGGATTATTTCAAGCGCGAGGCCATTCACTTCGCCTGGGATTTTCTCATCTACACCCTGGGAGTCGATCCGGCGCGCCTGTGGTGCACGGTCTACCGTGACGATGACGAAGCAGCCGAAATCTGGCTTAAAGACATCGGCGTGCGCCCGGAGCGCTTCGCGCGCCTCGGCGAGAGCTCCAATTTCTGGTCGATGGGCGACACCGGGCCGTGCGGGCCGTGCAGCGAGATCTTCTACGACCACGGGCCCGGGGTCGCGGGCGGGCCGCCCGGCTCTCTCGAGGAGGACGGCGACCGCTACGTCGAGATCTGGAACCTGGTGTTCATGCAGTTCGAGCGCGACACCGCGGGCAAGATGACTCGGCTGCCGAAGCCCTCGGTCGACACCGGTATGGGACTCGAGCGCATCGCTGCGGTGATGCAGGGTGTGCACTCCAACTACGACATCGATCTGTTCAAGAACCTGATCCGCGCGGCCGGCAAACTGGCGGGAACACCGGTGCTCACCTCGAGCTCGCTGCGGGTGATTGCCGATCACATCCGTGCCTGCTCGTTCCTGATCATCGACGGGGTGCTGCCCTCCAACGAGGGGCGCGGCTACGTGCTGCGCCGGATCATTCGCCGCGCAGTTCGCCACGGCTACAAGCTCGGCATCCAGGACCCGTTCTTCTACAAGCTGGTGGCGGTGCTCGAGAAGGATATGGGGGCGGCGTACCCGGAGCTGACGCGCGGTCGGGCGCTTGCCGAGCGGGTGCTGAAACAGGAGGAGGAGCGCTTTGCGCAGACCCTCGCTAACGGCATGGTGCTGCTCGAGAGCGCCATCCGCCAACTCCGTGGCAGCAAGGTGATCGATGGCGACACCGTTTTCAAGCTGTACGACACCTACGGCTTCCCGGTCGATCTCACCGCCGATATCGCGCGCGAGCGTGGACTCGGCATCGACCAGGACCGTTTCGATGCGGCCATGGAGGAGCAGCGGCGACGCTCGCAGGAGGCGAGCAAGTTCGGCGCCGATCCGCAGGCCGACACATCCCTCACTGCGCGCACCTTGTTCCGTGGCTACGAGGGTCTGAACAGCTCCGGGCAGGTAGTGACGCTGCTCAGGCAGGGCGCGCGCGTCGAGGAGCTGCGCGCGGGCGAGGAGGGCGAGGTGGTGCTCGACCGCACGCCCTTCTACGCCGAAGCTGGCGGTCAGGTCGGCGATGTGGGTGAGCTGACCGGAGCCGGCGTGCGTTTCACGGTGAGCGACACGCAAAGGCGCGGCGCAGCGCACACGCACATCGGGCGCCTGATCGAGGGCGGCATTCGCCTCGGCGATACGCTCGAGGCCCAGGTCGACGCGCCACGCCGGCAGGCGACCGTGCTCAATCACAGTGCCACCCACCTGTTGCACGCGGCGCTGCGCCAGGTTCTCGGCACGCACGTGCAGCAGAAGGGTTCGCTGGTCGCGCCCGACAGGCTGCGCTTCGACTTCTCGCATTTCGAGCCGCTCACTGTCGCGCAGCTCACCGAAATCGAGCAGCTGGTCAATGAGCAGATTCGCGCTAACGCGACCGCGGAGACGCGCGTCATGGACTACGACAGCGCGGTTGCCGACGGTGCGATCGCACTCTTCGGCGAGAAGTACGACAAGGACGTGCGGGTACTGCGCCTCGGGGATTTCTCCATGGAGCTGTGCGGCGGCACGCACGTGCACCGCGCCGGTGACATCGGCCTGTTCAAGATCGTGAGCGAGACCGGCGTGGCCGCCGGGGTGCGGCGCATCGAGGCGCTCACCGGGGCCGCAGCGCTCGACTATGTCGAACAGAACGAGGCGCTCCTCAAGGAGCTGGCTGCGCTGGTGCGCGGCTCGCGCGAGGAGGTGAAGGACAAGGTGCGCGAGCAACTCGAGCGCACCCGCACGCTCGAGCGCGAGGTGCGTGCCCTCAAGGATCGCCTGGCATCGGGGCAGGGAGTCGACCTCGCGGCCGCCGCCGTCGACGTCGAGGGGGTGAAGGTGGTGGCTACCAAGGTCGACGGTGCGGACGCGGGCGCGCTACGCAACGCTGTCGATCAGCTCAAGGATCGGCTGAAATCGGCAGTGGTGGTCCTGGCGAGCGTCGAGAGTGCCGCCAAGGTGGTGCTGGTCGTCGGCGTTACCGCTGATCAGACCGCGCGTATCAAGGCGGGCGAGCTGGCCGGTGCGGTGGCGGCGCAGGTCGGCGGACGAGGCGGTGGCCGTGCCGACTTCGCGCAAGCCGGCGGCAGCCGGCCGGAGGCGCTCGATGCGGCACTCGAATCGGTACAGGAGTTCGTGCGCGCGCGGTTGGCCGCGTGATGTAGTGTCGTTCGCAACGCGCTTTTGGCCCGGGCAGGCCGTTTGAGTATCATGGCCAGCCCGCGCGCCCGTCCTGGCGCGTGGCGCAGCTGCCGAGCCGATGATTCAAGCAGCGTCTGCGATGAGCGGAGAGATGGCCGAGTGGTCGAAGGCGCACCCCTGCTAAGGGTGTAAGGGTCAAAAGCCCTTCGAGGGTTCGAATCCCTCTCTCTCCGCCAGTTAGTCTAAGCTGGAGGCGTAAACGGAGGTTCCTAGGTCAGAAAAGCGGCCTTGTGCAGCTTTTTTCCGGGCGGTGTGTTCTCTGTGCGGGCCAATAGGGCCAAATCGGCCGGAGTTCGACCCGCATTTCTCTGCTAGTCAACCCGAGCGTGGGACTTTCGGCCCAATGCCCGTAGCCGAGGTCCGTGTCTTGGTGCGGCGGTAGATAAGCGCCGCCTTGGTCCGCCGCATCGTGTGCGTACCGTACGCAGCTGGATTAAGCCCGATGGCCTGCACCCACTTTACGAACGATGCGTGCGTATTGGCGAGTGGATAGATGCGGGGACTCGCGCAAGCGGCTGTAGAAGAGATGATCGTCTGAGCCCAGTTCGGCTGACCGCATCCAACTCGACAGGACAGGGGTAAATCCAGTGAACGGGTTTACGGAGTACTGTATGCGCAAGTCGATCCCGCCCCCATAGGTAGCGTTAGCTATATGGCCACTCTGTCACTCCGCCATCTCTGGACCACGTGCAAGCGAATCGCAGTCGAGGCAGGTTCGAGCAAGCGGGATCTGATCCAAACACAGCTGGCCTTCTACAGTGGTGCGAGAGGGGTACTCAAAGTCCTCGCCTATCTCATCGAGCGTGGCGAGTACGAGGAGTTGCACGCGACCATCCGTCGCGAGGCTCGACAGATCGATAACCTTCAGCGCCGCCGACGCGCCAAAGCCCATTGAGCGTGAAGCCCCGAAAAGCGCCGGAAGTCCTCACGCCGATGGCGGTAGTCAGCGTCGATTGGAGCGGCGCCATCATCTGGCAGCCGTCAGGAGGATGACCACCGCCGAGACCACTGGCAACGGCCGCAGACTGCACATGCGGCACGCCTAAACAGATACACGCATCGACCTGCGCCCCCGCACGACTCGCCTCCCACAAAGCAGTGCAATACCGACCAGGGCCATCAGAGCTAGCCCGAGTGAGCGCAGCGGAAACTCGATCGTGTACACGAGGGGGGCAAGAACCCCGCGCACCATCGCGCGCAACCAGCTGCGCTGGCGGATGTAGTCCGCAATCGGCGGGGATGTCCGATAGTAAAACGCGACGAAGCTCTGGCCAGGACCATTAGTCAGTAGATGGTGGTCGCGGAAATCCCGCAAGACCTGAACATGCCCTTCCAGGGGCGAGCCGTAAGCGGCGGTGGCAATAAAGCAGCCGCCGCCGTTATCTTGAGCGGGCTGCGCCGCCTCCGGCGCGGGCACGGCCACTGTGCCGGTTTCCCAGCCGTAGATCTGGTCTTGTGCGGCCCTCGCGTCGTGCGCATTGGGCGCGAGCATAGGTACAGC
>Ga0187783_10004658_pt1 | contig 10145 bp, 11 predicted proteins | sample 1015_SJ02_MP02_2_FD_132471 | JGI IMG/M metagenome (GOLD analysis project Ga0187783, IMG submission 132471) | Tropical peat soil microbial communities from peatlands in Department of Meta, Colombia - 1015_SJ02_MP02_20_MG | ecosystem: Environmental > Terrestrial > Soil > Wetlands > Peat | place...
ATTGACGCGAGCCGGAAGCCGGCCAAGTCGTTGGCCGCGAGTTTGTCGCAGCCCGTCGCGACCGCCCGACACTGTTCGATCTTATCGCAGAACCGTTCGATCGGACGGCTGGCATTTGCGCCATGATACCGAATCGGTTTGATACTTTATTCGCGCCCAGCGCGCCACAGCAAACGCGCCTCGGCAGGTCGCTTCAGCAGGTTGGACACGAAGGGGCACATTCATGAAAAACTTCAACGGAGTCGTGCTGGTCGCGGTTCCGTGGATGGCCGGTCTGTGTCTCGCTTTTTTGCTGCTTGACTTCGCGTCGGCTGCGACCTCCAAGGGCGGCTCGGAATGGCCGATTGTAAAAATCGGACCGAATTGTTACAAGAAAATCTATCGCGAAACGTGGCATCGCGGTGCCGGCAACTCGCCTGCGGGCAGCTTAACGGGGTGTAGCGGCTGTTTTTATGGTTATGATTCCGAGAGCAAGGTTATTATGTACCGTCCGGTTCAATGCTCTCGCTAATCCTGTGAAACCGGAGCATTCGATCAGCACATAGCTTAGCCGCTAAAAAAGGCGGCCCCAATCGGGGCCGCCAGGGATCCGCGCAACACGCAACTCCTACAGCGCGGATCCTGACTTACGAACGGCTGTCATGCCCGCAAGGAAATCTTTGCGACGGCGATTACTCGCCCTCGGCTCCGATCGCGTAGGCGGTTTCGCCGTGCACCGCATCGTCGCCGACCTTCAGCGTCGCCTCGTCCATGCGCAGGCTGACGAAGATCGAGATCACCTTGAGGATGATGTAAGTGACGATGGCGTTGAGCACGATGATAAACGCCGCGCCGTAGACCTGCAGCAGGAGCTGGCTGGGATTGCCGTACAGCCAGCCGGTCACGCTGATGCCGGGCGCATCCTTGTCGGTGCCGATATACTGCAGCATGTCCGGGTTGGCGACGAGGCCGACCATCAGCCCGCCGAACAGGCCGGCGACGCCGTGGGTCGAAAACACACTCAACGTATCGTCCACTTTCTGCATGAACGAAAGCTTCTGGAACTTGTTCATGCTCAGCCACGGGATGATGCCGGCGACGATGCCGATGATGATCGCACCCATCGTGTCGACGTAACCGGCGCCGGGCGTGATGGCGACCAGGCCGGCGATCATCCCGTTGACGGCGCCGAGGACCGACGGCTTGCCGTAGGCCATCTTGTCCATCAGCGTCCACACCAGGAGTCCGACCGCGGTGGCGACGTTGGTGTTAAGCACGGCCGCGCCGGCATCGGCGTTGGCGAAATACGGGTCGCCGCCGTTGAAGCCGTTCCAGCCGAGCCAGAGAATGCCGGCGCCGACCAGCGTCACCAGCAGGCTGTTCGGCGGGAAATGGTCGCGATCGGCTTGCAGCCGCGGCCCAATCACCCACGCAGCGACAAAGCCGGAGGTTCCGGCGGCGAGGTGGATGACGTAGCCGCCCGAGAAGTCCGCCACACCCATTTGCGCAAGCCAGCCGCCGCCCCACAGACTGAACGCGCCGACCGTATAAACGAGGGTCATCCACACCGGGCAGAAAATCATCCAGGCGCTAAAATTCATGCGGCCGAGCAGTGAACCGGCGAGGATGATGACGGTAATGGCGGCGAACACGAACTGGAAGAACATCAGCGTGGCCATCGGGAAGGCGAGCGGCGGCATGCCCGAGGCTGCCGCCGGTATGGTCGCCTGTCCGGTGGTGAAGAGCGCCGAAGTTGCCAAGCCCGGCGTGCCGACGAACGGAAACCATTGCGGCCCGAAGGCCATGTTGTAATCGAACAGAACCCAGACGACGAGAACCGATGCAAACGCGTACATCGCCATGAAGGCCGAGTTGATGGCCCATTTCTTCTTGACGATGCCGCCGTAGAGAACGGTCAGGCCCGGTACACTCTGTAGGCCAACGAACGTTGCAGCTGCCAACTGCCACGCATTGTCGCCAGTATCTAGCCACTGTGGTGATGGAACGAGTGCCATGTGCTCCCCCAGAAATGCCCTCGATGCGCCTGGCGGCACATGGGCAAGAACGGCTGAACGATCGCAAAATCTATGCCATTTTAACCAAACATTGACTGATTACGTTTTGGCATGAAGGATTTGGCGGGGCCTTGGAGCTTTGACTAATTAATCGTCATTTTGGCTAGAAAGCGAGCAGAGTTACAATGCTGCCCTCAGGTCTTCATCGGCCACTGGCCGATAGTTTTGGAGCACTGGCCGTGGTCCTTGCCGCCTATTCCGCCGTTGCCGAGGGGCAGCCAATGGCGCGTGGCGAGAGCGCCGTTACCTGTACCAATCCCTATAGTGGCGCGAGTTGGCAAATCAGAATCGATTACGATCGCGCCACCGTGGATTCCAATCCGGCCAACATCAGCGACACCACGATATGGTGGCGGGACGCGAGCAATGGCTGGAGCTACGCGCTTGATCGCAAGTCCGGAAAACTCACCATAACGCTCGCCTCCGCCACCGGCGGCAATTTTCTTTATGATCACTGCAAGCTGGAAAATTGAGATCGCCGCATTGACGCCCGCGCCGTCGCCGCGCTGCGGCCGCGGTGATGCGCAGCCCTGTGCGGGTCGGAGCGGTGGCGATGGTTGAGCGGCCGGCCGGCGTGCGGGCCACCGTGGGCTTTGCCACGGAAACCGGGCCGCGTCAGGGCAATGACGATTTCGGCGGCGCCGTTTTCGGTTGGGAGCTGCCCAAACCGCGCGGCGACGTGGTCGCTGCGATCGCCGACGGGATCGGCGGCGCCAAGGGCGGTCGCATCGCCGCCGAAACTACCGTGCGCGGGTTTCTCGACGGCTTCTGCGATTCGCCGGAGACCATGGAGGTGCCGCGCGCGGCAGCGCGGGTACTCGATTCGCTCAATCGTTGGATCTATTCCGAAGGTCACCGTATTGCCGAAACGGCGGGCATGGGGTGCACTTTTACGGCGCTGGTGTTGCGCGGGCGCAACGCGCATGTGCTGCACGTAGGCGACAGCCGGGCCTACCGGCTGCGCGGCGACCGGCTCACTTGCCTGACCACCGACCACGTGCGCGAAGACGGCAGCGGCCGCTCGAACATCCTGTCGCGGGCGATTGGCGTGGAGACGGAAGTGCGGCTCGATTACGCTGCCCAGCCGGTAGCGCTGCATGATCGTTTCCTGTTGTGCAGCGACGGCGTGCACGCCTTCCTGTCGGCCGACGAGATCGCCGAAATTTTGCGCGAACGCTCCGCTTCGGACGATTCCGCCCGCGCGCTCGTGAAGGCGGCACTTGTTGCCGGCAGCACCGACAATTGCACTGCCCTGGTGCTCGACCTCGTCAATTTGCCCAATCTCGAATCGGCCGACATCGGCGCCAGCGTCATGCAGTTGCCGCTGATCCCGGTGCCGATCGACGGCGAGACGGTCGACGGCTTCGTGCTCAAAGTGCTGATATCAGACGGCCGCTATACGCGGCTGTTCGGCGCCATCGACGAAGTCGAGGGCGGCGAAGTGGCGCTCAAGTTTCCCAAGCCGCAGGTTGCGGCGGTGAGCACTTATCGGGCGGCTTTCGTTCGCGAGGCCTGGGTGGGCGCGCGCGTCAACAGCCCCTGGGTCGGCCGCGTCATGGAGCTGCCGCCCGGGCGGCAGACCTGCCTGTACACCGTCATGCCGCTTTATCAGGGCGAGCTGTTGGCGACGCGGATTGCGCGCCGGCCGCTGATGGGCCTGGAGGAAGGACGCAATATCGCGGTCAAGCTCGCGCGCGGCGTGGCGGCGCTGCACCGCGCCGGCATCATCCATCGCGACGTCAAGCCGGACAACGTCATTCTCGAAGAGGCGGGATCGCTCAAGCTGATCGATCTCGGCGTGGTGCGCGTGCCGGGCCTGGAAGATTTTCCGCCCGACGATATTCCGGGAACGATGGCCTACATGGCCCCGGAGATGTTTGCCGGCGAAGCCGGTAACGAGGCAACCGATATTTACGCGCTCGGCGTCAGCATGTTCCGCGCCTTTACCGGCGAATTTCCTTACGGCAATCTCGATGCCACCAGTCCGTCGCGGCGCCAGCGTCCGCTGCCGCTCGCCGACTTGCGGCCGGATCTTCCGGCCTGGGTGCAGGCGACGCTTGGGCGCGCGATTGCCATCGATCCGGCCGATCGCTTTCGCGACGTCATGGAATTTGCCTTCGAGATGGAAACCGGACCGGCGCGCATGGCGGTGAGCCCGCCGCCGCCGCCGACGCTCTATCAACGCTATCCGGTGCAGTTCTGGCAAGGGATAGCCGCGCTTCTCGCGCTCGCGCTTATCTTCAAGCTGTTGTGGCACTAAGGCATGATCCCAAAAAGTGGAAACCGGTTTTCGGAAAAGATCATTTTGAGCGGATTTTTCAAGTTGCGGATTGCCGGCCTCGTGCTTGGCCTCGCTGCGTTCGCCATCGCGCCGGGGCGCGCCGAGGATTATCCGTCGCGGCCGATCCGCATTCTCAGCCCTTACGCGCCGGGCGGCATTTCCGATATCGCCGCCCGCATCGTCGGCGGCAAAATGGCCGAAGATTGGGGCCAGCAGATCGTAGTGGAGAACCGTCCCGGCGCCAACGGCTTCATCGCCATGGAGGTTGCCGCGCATGCCACGGCCGACGGCTATACGCTGGTGCTGTGCACCGTCGGCGACGTTGCAATCAATCCGGCCTTGTTCAAGGACATTCCCTACGACTTCGATCGCGATTTCGAGCCGATCACCTCGGTCAGCGATGCGCCCATGGTGCTGGCGACGCACGGCGCGAGCCCTTACAAGTCCGTAGCTGACGTGATTGCCGCAGCGATTGCCCGGCCGGACGCGATCGGCGTGGCGACGCCGGGCTACGGCAGCATGAACCACCTGGTTCTGGAATCGATCCAGGTCAACACCGGCGCCAAATTCGTCCATGTGCCGTATAAAGGCGGAGCGCCGGCGGCCCAGGCGCTGGTCGCCGGCGATATTCCGCTCGGCATTATCGCCAGCTCCTCGGCGGCCCCGCATCTGTCCGACGGCAGCATCCGCGTCTTGGCGGTCACTACGGGGCAACGCACGCCGCTCAATCCGGACTGGCCGACCTTGCGGGAAGTCGGCGCCGGCAACGTCGCTATGTCGAACTGGACCATGCTGCTCGCCCCCAAACGCACGCCGCAGCCTATTCTCGACAAGCTCGATGCCGAGGTGGTCGACATCCTCAACACCAACGACGTGAAACAGCGCTTCGCGGGCGGCGGGGTCACCACGACCGCCTCGACCGCTGCCCAGCTCGCCGCCCGCGTTGGGCGCGAAGCCGCTATTTATCGCCTTATCGTCGAGAAGACTCACGTTCACGTCGACTGACGGGCGTCGTTGACATTTTGGCGGCGCCGCCGCAAAGCGAAAGATCGGTTCGCGGGACTTGGGGCTTAATGTTCAAGCGAATCCTGATTGCCAATCGCGGCGAGATCGCCTGCCGGATCATCAAGACCGCGCGCCGGATGGGGATTTCGACCGTCGCGGTCTATTCTGACGCCGACCGCGACGCGTTGCATGTCGAAATGGCCGACGAGGCCGTCGGCATCGGCCCGCCTCCGGCGGCGCAAAGCTATCTTGCCATCGACAAGATCATCGCCGCCTGCCAATCGAGCGGCGCCGAAGCCGTGCATCCAGGCTACGGTTTTCTCTCCGAGCGCGCCGCATTTGCCGAGGTGCTGCAACGCGCCGGCATCGTCTTCATCGGGCCGAACCCCAAGGCCATCGCCGCTATGGGCGACAAGATCGAGTCGAAGAAAGCCGCCGCGCGCGCCAAGGTGTCGACTGTTCCCGGCCATCTCGGTGCCATCGACGACGATGATCAGGCGATCGCCATCGCGGAGGAGATCGGTTATCCGATCATGATCAAGGCGTCGGCCGGCGGCGGTGGCAAGGGCATGCGCATCGCCTTTACCAAGGCCGAAGTCGCCGAGAATTTTGCCCGCGCCCGTTCCGAGGCGAAATCGAGCTTCGGTGACGATCGCGTCTTCATCGAAAAATTCATCACCGACCCGCGCCACGTCGAAATCCAGGTCTTGGGCGACAAGCACGGCCACGTCATTTACCTGGGCGAGCGCGAATGTTCGATTCAGCGCCGCAACCAAAAAGTCATTGAAGAATCACCGAGTCCGCTGCTCGATGACAAGACACGCCGGGCAATGGGCGATCAGGCGGCGGCGCTTGCCGCCGCGGTCGGCTACGACAGCGCCGGCACCGTCGAGTTCGTCGCCGGACAGGACAAGAGCTTTTATTTCCTGGAAATGAATACGCGGCTGCAGGTCGAGCATCCGGTCACCGAGCTTGTCACCGGCATCGATCTGGTCGAGCAGATGATCCGGGTCGCGGCCGGCGAACCGCTTGCGCTCAAGCAAAGCGACATAAAATGGACCGGCTGGGCGGTCGAAAGCCGTATCTACGCCGAAGATCCGTACCGCAATTTCACGCCGTCGATCGGGCGACTGGTGCGTTATCGGCCGCCCGCCGAAGGCGTGCGCGACGGCGTCACCGTGCGCAACGATACCGGGGTGAGCGAAGGCGGTGAGATTTCGCTCTATTACGATCCGATGATCGCCAAGCTCGTCACGCACGCCAAAACGCGCGGTAGAGCGATCGAGGCGCAGGCCGAGGCGCTCGACGCCTTCACCATCGAGGGCATTCGCCACAATATCCCGTTCCTCGCCGCGATCATGCAGCACCCGCGCTGGCGCGCCGGCAAGCTGTCCACCGCCTTCATTGCCGAGGAATTTGCCGGCGGCTTCGAGCGTGTCGCCCCCGCAGGCGCTGCCGCGCGCACGATCGCCGCTGTCGCCGCGGCCATCGATCACGTGCTCGGCACGCGCAAGCGGAAAATTTCAGGGCAACTCAATACCGCGCTCACGCGGGAGCGGCGGCGCGCGATTTGGCTTGGCGAGAACGAAATCCATGCCGATGTCGAGCACAACGGGGAGGCGGTCGTCGTGACCTTTGAAGACGGCGCACGGCACGTTTTGTCGTCGCCATGGATTCCCGGCATGCCGGCGTGGGCCGGCAGCGTCGACGGCGTCGGCCTCGCCATGCATGTGCGCACCATCCCCAACGGTTTCGAACTTGCCTATCACGGCATCGAGGTGAAGGCGTTCGTCTATACCGAGCGCGAAGCGCGTTACGCGCGGCTGATGCCGCTGAAAAAGCTCTCCGGCAGCGAGAAGGCGGTGCGCTGCCCGATGCCGGGGCTGGTCGTGTCGCTTGCCGTTGCCGAGGGCCAGGAGATCAAAGCCGGCGAAACGCTGGCGGTGGTCGAGGCGATGAAGATGGAAAATATATTGCGCGCCGAACGCGACGGCACGATCGGCAAAATCCGCGTCAAAGCCGGCGACAGTGTCGCGGTCGACGCCGTGATCATTGAATTTGCCTAGACTCGCTGATCCCGTCATCCTGAGGTGCCCGCGCGTAATGCGGGCCTCGAATGATGCTGCGCGAGGGCCGTAGCCCTTCGAGGCTCGCTGCGATCGCACCTCAGGGTGACGGAACGAACGCCGACCTCGATGCACGCATTTCGCCTCTTGTTTCCCCCCTCCGGCCGGCTGCGGCCGCAGCCGTTCATCTATGCCGTCGTCGCGGTTTATCTCGCCGGCATGGCGTCGCATTTGCTCACCACGCCCGATGTCACCGCGCGGGCTGGACTGTGGCCCTTCGTCGCCGCGCAAGTTCTGCTGGTCTGGATCTGGTTTTCGCTGCATGCCAGGCGCCTCCACGATGCCGGCCGCGGCAACGGCCTCGCCGTCGGCGTTGGGCTCCTTTATGCGCTGTCGGTCGTGTTGCTGTTGATCGTGGCGGACGGTTTCTTCAACTCCGCCGACCTCCTGATGGGCAATGCCAGCGCGACCAGCGCGCTCGAGCTTGTTCTTCTATTCTACGTCATCGCTAGCTTGCTCGGATCGCCGCATTACGACCTGGGCTGGCTCATGGTGGCGCTGCTCACCCTGCTGACCTTCGTGCCCGTCGTCGTGGCCCTGGTTTTCACTGTCTGGACGGCGACTAGGCCATCCGTCGCGCAACCGTGATGCTGCATTTCGCCTACGGCTCGAACATGCACCGCGCCGTGATGCGCAAGCACGCGCCGTGCGCCGCGCCGATCGGCGTGGCGCGGCTTGAGAATTATCGCTTCACCGTCACGGCGGACGGCTATGCCTCGGTCGAGCGCCGCGGCGGCCATGTCGTATACGGTGTGATGTGGCGACTCACTCCGCGCGATCGCGTCACGCTCGATGCCTGGGAGAATATCGCGGGCGGGCTTTATCGCGCCGAGATCTTGCCGGTGCGGCAGGGGAGCCGCCGCCGGCCGGCGCTGGTTTACATCGCGCGGCAAGGGCCGCGCGGCCGGCCGAAGCCCGGCTATATGGAAATCGTTGTTAGGGCGGCGCGCGAGTGGAAAATGCCGCAATATTACATAGCTTGTTTGGCAGACTGGCTGCCGACGCGTCCCTCCGGCGCCGGCTACCGCAAGCTCGGTGACTTCGTTTGACCGTGCACCGTCTCGTCGCCATCCGCGGTCGAGTGCAGGGCGTCGGCTTCCGCGCCTGGACCGAAGTGACCGCGCTTGAGCGCGGGCTCGAAGGCTGGGTTCGCAATCGCCGCGACGGCTCGGTTGAAGCTTTGTTCAGCGGGCTCGAACACACGGTCGCGGCAATGATCGAGGAGTGCCGATCCGGCCCGCCCGGCGCGCGGGTGGATACCGTTGATCACCGCGAAGCGGGAGCGCATGAAGTGGCACTGCGCCGGCGCGGCGAACTATTTTCGGTGCTCGGCAGCACCTGACCCTCGCTGGTCTCGCCGAACAGCGGCGCGAACGTGGCGCGCAGCGCCGCGTCGACCTTCGGCATCGAGGCTGGCACGCCGAGATCGGCGAGTGACGTGACGCCGTAATGCGGCTGCGTGACGCCGCACGGCACAATGCCGGAAAAGTGCGACAGATCGGGATCGACGTTGAGGGCAAAGCCGTGCAGCGTCACCCATCGCCGCACGCGGATGCCGATGGCCGCGATCTTGTCCTCGACCGCTTCGCCCTTGTCGGGCCGGCGCACCCAGACTCCTACGCGGTCGTCGCGCCGCTCGCCGCGCACGTTAAAGTGCGCGAGCGCGCGAATGATCCATTCCTCCAGCGTGGCGACGAAGCGGCGCACATCCGGCGCGCGGCGCCTGAGATCGAGCATGACATAGCCGACCCGCTGGCCGGGGCCGTGATAGGTGAACTGGCCGCCGCGTCCGGCTGTGTGCACCGGAAAGCGCGCCTTGATCAGGTCCGTCGCCCGCGCCGACGTGCCGGCGGTGTACAGCGCCGGGTGCTCGAGAAGCCAGATCAGCTCGGCTGCTTCGCCGCGCGCGATCGCCTCGGCGCGCGCCGTCATGGCTGCAAGCGCGCCGTCATAGCCCACCGACCGGTCGCTGACGCGCCATTCGACCGCAGCCGAGCCGGCCTCGGGCAATAATCCGATCGTCAGTGCGCCGCGCGTGTTAACCACCTCGTAACCATAGACGTGGTGAAACAATAGCGCAGTTTGCAGCGGCAAACGACAAGAGGGGCGCCGTGGCCACGCTCGACAATGTCTCCATCGATATCGCGGTGGTTTTGGGCACCAGCTCGATGCCGATCCACCAGGTGCTCCGGCTCGGCCGCGGCGCCATTATCGAGCTCGACGCCTCGGAAGAGGATGAGGTGCGGATTCTCGCCAATAATCTGCCGGTGGCGAAGGGTACTGTCATCGTCTCCGGCAACAAGATCGCGGTCGAGGTCAAACAGCTGTTGCCGCGCACGGTCGGCTCCTGATCCCGCGTCGGTGCGGCACGAAGCGGCGCCCGCCCGGCCTTGTCCCGCCATAGCCTAGCTGTTACATCCGCCCGGTCGCGCGCCGTTCCGGCGCGGGTCCACCCCACATGCGGTCGTGGCGGAATTGGTAGACGCACTAGCTTGAGGTGCTAGCGGGGCAACCCGTGGAGGTTCGAGTCCTCTCGACCGCACCAAGTCCTAACAGATATTGATATAACGCAGAATTTTCCTTTAGCGCCGCCACCCTGCGGCGACACTTTGCGGCCTTAGCCTATTCGCCCGACGTCTGCTTTGCAGCCATGAGGACAAGAGCGAAGCCCTATTTCCC
>Ga0187783_10004659_pt1 | contig 10144 bp, 14 predicted proteins | sample 1015_SJ02_MP02_2_FD_132471 | JGI IMG/M metagenome (GOLD analysis project Ga0187783, IMG submission 132471) | Tropical peat soil microbial communities from peatlands in Department of Meta, Colombia - 1015_SJ02_MP02_20_MG | ecosystem: Environmental > Terrestrial > Soil > Wetlands > Peat | place...
AGCCGGCTCGGCCACGGGTTCCGTCGCCTCGGTAACTGCCCGCGGCGGCGGAGCGGAACCCTGCCCGCGCGGCTCGCGCCCGCGACCGCGTCCGCCGCGATCGCGACGTTCGCGACCACGGTCCGCCGTACGGCCCAGAGCGCCGTCGCCGCGCGGCTGATCGGGCAGAACCTCGCCACGATAAATCCATACCTTCACGCCAATCCGGCCGAAGGTTGTAAACGCCTCGACCTGCGCGTAGTCGATATCGGCACGCAGCGTGTGCAGCGGAACTTTTCCATCGGCATTGTGCTCCGTACGCGCGATCTCCGCGCCTCCCAGGCGCCCCGAGACTTGGACCTTGATGCCGCGCGCTCCGGCTCGCATCGTCCGCATGATCGCCTGCTTCATCGCCCGCCGGAAGGCGATTCGCTTTTCGAGCTGGTCGACGATGTTCTGTGCGACTAACCGCGCATCGAGCTCGGGGTGAGAAATCTCCATCACGTTAACCGCAACGCTCTTGGCCGTCAGCTGTTCCAGGTTCTTGCGGATGTCGTCGATGCCCACGCCGCGCTTGCCGATGATGATTCCCGGCTTGGCCGTATTTACGATCACGCGAGCCTGATTGGCGCGCCGTTCGATCTCGACCTTACTGATCGACGCCGAACGCATCCAGCGATTGAAAGACTTTCGGATCGCGACGTCTTCGTGCAGCCAGTCGACGTAGTGCTTCTTTTCGAACCAGCGGCTGTCCCAAGTACGCGTTATTCCCAGCCGCATGCCGACCGGATGTATTTTCTGACCCATTTATGCTTGCGTGGACTCCGTTGGGGATTCGCTTGGCGCCGGTGAAGCCGCGGCGCGTTTGCGCGAGGCCGCGCGTTTCCGGCGCGATTTTGCGGGAGCTTCCGCCGCAGCGCGCCGCGCCGTTCGCGCGGCCTGAACGGACGCTCCGGCGAGTTTCTTGCGCGGCGTTGCCGGCTTTGCTTCGCTCACGATGACGGTGACGTGCGAAAGGCGCTTGCGCTTGAACGCCGCACGCCCTTGCGCACGCGGATCGAGCCGCTTGGTGAACCGGCCGCCCGGACCTCCGTCAACGGCAATGTGCGCGATGTAGAGGTCGTCGGCGTTCATGTTGTGATTGTTGCCGGCATTCGCGACCGCGCTGCGTACCAGCTTCTCGATCGGTTCGGCGGCAAAGACCTCGGAGAATTTCAACAACACGAGCGCTTCGCGAACGCTCTTGCCGCGAATCGCATCGGCAACGCGTCGCAGCTTTCGAGGCGCCGTTCGGACGAATCGAAGATGCGCGACGGCCTGTTGCGATGACTCGTTCATGCTTTCACCGTCGCTTTTTCGCCGCCGTGACCGCGGAAGTGCCGGGTCGGCGCGAACTCGCCGAGCTTATGGCCGACCATATTCTCCGTAACGTAGACGGGGACGTGCATTTTGCCGTTGTGCACGCCGATGGTATGTCCGACCATCGAAGGAAGCACGGTCGAAGCCCGGCTCCAGGTCTTGATCACGCGCCGCTCGCGCGTCTCATTAAGCCGCTCGATCTTTCGGGCGAGGTGGTCCGCGACGTACGGTCCTTTTTTCAGCGATCGCGACATTACTTGGAACCTCGCCGGCGAACGATCATCTTGGACGTGCGCTTGTTACGGCGCGTCTTTTTCCCCATCGTCATCTGACCCCACGGCGTCGTGGGTGGCCGCCCGGAAGTCGAACGAGCTTCGCCGCCGCCGTGCGGGTGATCGACCGGATTCATAGCGACGCCGCGCACCGCAGGCCGCTTGCCGAGGTGACGCGAGCGCCCAGCCTTGCCGATCACCTGATTTTCGTGCTCGACGTTGCCGAGCTGACCGATCGTCGCGCGGCAGTTCACGTGAATCTTGCGTACCTCGCCCGAGGGCATGCGCACTTGGGAGTATTCATCTTCCTTGGCCATCAGCTGTGCCGCGACGCCGGCCGAGCGGACCAGCTTACCGCCTTCACCGGCGTGCAGCTCGATGTTGTGGATGACGGTGCCGACCGGAATGTTCCGGATCGGCAAAGCGTTACCAATCTTGATGTCGGCATTCGGCCCCGACTCAAGGAGTTCGCCGACCTGCAGGCCCAGCGGCGCAAGGATATAGCGCTTCTCGCCGTCGCGATACTTGAGCAACGCGATCCGGCAGGAGCGATTCGGATCGTACTCGATCGTCGCTACTTTAGCCGGAATTCCGTCCTTACTGCGTTTGAAGTCGATGATGCGGTAGAGCCGGCGCGTGCCGCCGCCTCGGTGACGCACCGTGATGTGCCCGTTGTTGTTGCGGCCGGCATGTTTCTTGCGCACTTCAACCAGGGAGCGCTCCGGCGCAACCTTCGATAATTCCGAAAAGTCGAGCGTCGTGACGAACCGCCGACCGGGGGAAGTAGGCCTATATTTCTTTATCGGCATTCGCGCTATTGCTCGAAGTAGTTGACTCCGCCCAGCTCGATCTTCTGGCCGGCCTTGATGGTGACGATCGCCTTCTTATAATCGCTCTGCTTGCCGGTCGTGCGCATTCTGCGGCGCGCGAACGTGCGCGACTTGCCGCGAACGGTGAGCGTGTTGACGTGGAGCACGTTGACCTTGAAGATCTCCTCGACCGCGTGGCGAATTTGGGTTTTCGTCGCGTGCGGATGTACGACGAACGTATACTGATGCGCCAGCGCATCCGCCATCGCTTTCTCGGTGATTCGCGGCGCTACGATTACGTCACGCGCGTCCATCTGCGGGCCCCTTTGCCTCTAGGCGCTCTATCAGCGCGTCGTACGCCGCGGTGGTGAAGCAAATCCGCTCAAAGCGCAGCACGTCCTTGACGTCGAGCGCTTCGTCGTCCGTGATTGCGGTCTGCCGGAGGTTGCGGCTCACGCGCTCGATCTGCCCGGCGTGCGGCTCGCCGCGCCGGCAGACGATCAGCGTCGTGGGTCCACGCTGCGCCGCTTTCGCGCTTCCATAGAGCACGCGGGCAAACTCGGCGGTTTTGCCGATCGAGAAATCCGCGGCTTCAAGAAGCGTGACTGCATCGTTGTGAAAGCGGTCGGCGAGCGCAGCTAAAAAGGCCAGCCGGCGTTCCTTTTTATTGAGGCGCTCGACGTAGCTGCGCGGCTGCGGGCCGAAGACAACTCCACCATGCCGCCACTGCGGGGAACGAATCGAGCCCTGGCGCGCGCGCCCCGTCCCTTTCTGGCGCCACGGCTTGCGACCGCCGCCGGCGACCTCGTCGCGCTTGCGGGTCGAGGCGGTCCCGGCACGCGGATTGGCAAACTCGCGATGGACAGCTCGGAAGACGACGTCGAGCCGGTCGCCAAACTCCGCGTCGAAGAGCGCCGGCGAATTCACGTGGCGGACCACCGCCCCGCTGCCGTCAATGACGTTCATTACACCTTGGCTTTCCGAGCCTTGACGCTTTCGCTAACCATCACGAGCGAGTTCTTCGCTCCGGGGACCGCGCCGCATAGGAGCAGGAGGTTGCGCTCGGAGTCTGCGCGCACGACTTCCAAATTCTGCAGCGTCGTTCGGTCGACGCCGTAGTGACCGGGACGGCGGCTCCCTTTGGTCGTGCGGCCGGCGTTGGTGTCGCCGTTGGAAGCCGGTTGGCGGTGAATCATCGAGCCGTGGCTCGCGCCACCGCCGCTAAAGTTGTGGCGTTTGATGCCGCCGGAGAAACCGTGACCTTTGGAGACGCCCACGACGTCAACCCGGTCGCCTGGCTCGAACCCCGCGACCGTAATGCTCGCTCCCACTTCGACGCCGTCGATCCCGCTGCGAAATTCACGGACGACGCGCATCGGCTCCGCGTTCTGCTTCTTGAAGTGACCGCTCAGCGCACGTGTGAGCCGGCCGCGTTTCGCCGTCTCAAAGCCCAAGGCAACGGCATCGTAGCCGTGCTTTTCTTTCGTACGGCGTTCGATCACCGTGCATGGGCCGGCGGCAATCACCGTGACGGGCACATAGCGCCCGTCTGCCGTGAAGACGCCGGTCATACCGATTTTGCGGCCAAGAATGTTTTTCATAATGAGCGTTGGTTCGTTGGTCCACGGGTCCAGGCGTATTACTCGCATGAACCGCAACCACGGAAGTTTACCAGGAGGTCGGCGCAAAATCAAGGCTCATGAAACGGCTCTCCTGGTTCTTGCTCGGGCTCGCCTTGCTAGTAGGCGGACACGGCAGCCCAAGCGACGCCGCCCCGTCGACCAAATCGCTGCTGGACGCCTTGCGCAAGGTGATGCTTAGTCGCCCGGTCGGCTCGATCGTCTCGATCCATAGCGCCGGCAGCATCGAGATCTTCGGCATAGGCGGCACGATGCAGGAATGGAACGACGTCCGCGGCGTGCGATTTACGGAGTCGCAAAACGCGGGCGCGTTGAGCGGTTCTAACGGCTGGAACGGAAAGGTCGCGTGGGGGCAAGACTATGCTGGGCTTGTCACCATCGACGGTGGGACCGCCGGACGTCTTCAGGCGATCGATCAAGCCTACGTCGATAATCTTCGGTATCTTCGGCCTGACGCGGGCGGCGCGACCGTGGTCTACGCAGGCGGCCGCAGCGACGGCGGAACCGACTATGACGTCCTCGCGGTGACGCCGCCGCAAGGAACCGAACTCGACTTCTGGATCGACCCGCGCACGCATCTGATCGCGCGGATCACCGGCTCGATCGGCATTCTCTCGCAAACAACGATTCTCTCGAACTATCGGCACGCCGACGGTCTCTTCTATCCCTTCAATAGCACGACGCAAACTTCAGCCGGCAACACGGTCACGGTGAAGCTCAATTCGGTAGAGCTGAATACCGAGGTGGCGGACCGCATGCGCGTGCCGCCCGGCAACGTCCACGATTTTTCGGTTGCCGGCAGCAGCACAACGGTGCCGCTGCAGATCGTCAACAATCACATTTACCTCAGCAACGTCATGCTCGACGGAAGCGGTCCGTACACGTTCGTCCTCGATAGCGGCGGCGACTATATCGTGACGCCTGAGGTTGCGGCCGCGCTGCGAGCGAAGAGCTCGGGGCTTGCCCAACTTCAAGGCGTCGGCAACGCAACCGAAGGCGCTTCGTTTGCGCACGTCGGTTCGATCGCGATCGGCGGCGCCGTCGTTCGCAATCAATACACGCTCGTTTTGCCGATCGCGACCGGTTTCGGCATGGCCGAGGGCTTTCGCATCGACGGCATGGTCGGCTATCAGCTGCTGGCCCGCTTTCTCACAACGATCGATTATGCGAACTCGAAAATGACGCTCGCGACGCCGAGCTCGGCCCCGGCAACCGCGCCCAGCGCCGCGCCAATCGGCTTTTACATTGACGGCACGATCCCGCGCGTACCCGTCACCATCAACGGCGTGGCGACGAATGCCGAGGTCGATACCGGCAATCGTGCCGCACTCGATATCTCGGCGCCCTTCGCCGCGGCGCACCCGGGTGTTGCGGCCCTAGCTAAAACGCTGCCGGGCGTCGTCGGATTCGGCGTCGGCGGTCCCGCCTACGCTCGGCTCGGCCGCGTTTCGACGTTGGAAATCGGGCCATACACCCTCACCAACGTTATCGGTTCTTTCGGAGTGCAAACGAAGGGCGCGTTCGCGGATCCTTACAATCCCGCAAATATTGGCGGCGCGCTGCTGCGGCGATTCATCGTCACGTTCGATTACGCGCATCAGCAGCTGTTGCTGGCGAAGAATGCAGCATTCGACACGCCGTTCTCCTACGACCGCTCCGGTCTATTTCTCATCGACACGAACGGCGCGCACACGATTCTTTCGGTCTTTCCCGAGACACCCGGCGCCGGCGCCGGCTTAGCGAAAGGCGACGTCATCCTCGGCGTCAACGGCAGTTCCGTCGCGAACACATCGCTAGCGGCACTACGGACGCTTCTCTCAGGGCCCGCCGGCACCGTCGTTCACCTTCAGGTAAAAAACGCTCAGGGCACCGTACGCGAGGTCAATCTAACGCTAGCGGATTACGTGTAGGCGCTCTCTTTTTATTGGGAAGGGACACGGTCATGCCGCAGAGGCTCTGAACGACGAGCCCTTCGACTACGCTCAGGACAGGCTCCGCCATGGATGGCGGGAGCGAGGAGGAAGGCAGTAGGAGCGCAGCCCGGAGGGCGGAGCGACGAACGGCTCTGCGGCATGACCGTGTCCCTTCCCAATAAAAAGAGAGCACGTCTCACCTCGTCCTTCGACACGCGCGCTGCGCGCGCGACGTCAGGATGACACGGAGGTGAAGGCGGGGATGCCGGTGATTTCTTTGCCGACGATGAGCGTGTGCATTTCGCTCGTGCCCTCGTAGGTCAGCACCGACTCGAGGTTGTTCATGTGGCGGATCACGGGATATTCGAGCGTGACGCCGTTTGCTCCGAGCACGGTCCGTGCGTCGCGCGCAATCGCGAGCGCTTCTCGAACGTTGTTGAGCTTCGCTAAGCTCACTTGAGCGGGATGCAGACGGCCTTCATCTTTTGCGCGCCCGAGGTGCAGCGCGAGCAGCGTCCCTTTGTTGAGCTCCAGCAGCATGTTCACAAGCTTTTGCTGCGTGATTTGGTACGAGCCGATCGGATGGTCGAATTGAACGCGCGTTTTGCTGTACTCGAGCGCGGTTTCGTAACAGGTGCGCGCCGCGCCCATCGAGCCCCATACGATGCCGTAGCGCGCCTCATTGAGACAGCCGAGGGGCGCTCCTAAGCCGTCGGCGATGGGCAGCAGCGCATCCGCTGGTAGCCGGCAATTCGATAAAACGAGCTCGCTCGTCACGGAGGCGCGCAGCGAAAGCTTGCGATGAATATTCGCGGCCGTGAACCCTTTCGTGCCGCGCGGCACGATGAAACCGCGGATACCCTGCGCACTTTGTGCCCAGACGATGGCGAGGTCGGCGATCGATCCGTTGGTGATCCACATTTTCGTGCCGTCGAGAATCCAATCCGAGCCGTCGCGCCGCGCCTGCGTTCGCATGCCGGCGGGATTACTGCCGAAGTCAGGCTCGGTGAGCCCAAAGCAGCCGATGAGCTCGCCACGCGCCATTTTCGGCAGCCAGTTTTGCTTCTGCGTTTCGTCGCCCCAACGATAGATCGCGTACATCGCCAGCGAACCTTGCACGGAGGCAAAACTTCGTACCCCCGAATCTCCGGCTTCGAGCTCGAGACAAGCAATGCCGTATGCAACCGCGCTCGCACCAGGGCAGCCGTAGCCTTCAAGGTGCATTCCCAATAGCCCGAGCCGCCCAAGTTCGGGCGCCAACTCGCGCGGCAGAATGCCTTCCTCAAACCACTGCGCGATGTTGGGAAGCACACGATCGCGCACGTACGACCGGACTGTGTCGCGGATGAGACGTTCTTCGTCGCTCAGCAGCGCGGCGACGTTGATAAAGTCGACGGCGTCGAGCGCCTGGCTCGCCGCGGCAGTCAACGCCTCAGAACTCGCGCGAGTTTGTCGAAGAGACCCTCGGTCGAGCGTTCGAATTGGTCTTCAAAACGACGCCAAAGCAGCCTGCCATCGGTATCGGAGAGCATCGCGTCGACGCGGTATTCGAGCAAGGTTTCCTTGCCCTCGGTCGAGAGATGGAAGCCGTGCGTGCCGTCGATTCCCTCGTTGCGGAAGCGCCAGACGATCCTCTCCTCCGGAACGGCTTCGTCGAGAACCGCGTGAATGCCGAGATGCCACTCCTCGGTTCGGCCGGGCGCGAGCGGACCGGGCGATCGCATGAACGGCTGCGAAGCGAACGGCCAAATCTGATCGCCGGACGTGCCCATCTCTTCAAGCAGATGGTAGATCCGTCGCTTCGTGCCGTGAAAAGAACGCGACCGCCGCTCGTGCAGTTCGATGGGCATTGGCCGGTCGTTCGCTTAGCGAAGGGCTACGACCCCTACGACGCCTGACGCAAGGATGAGTGCCGGCGCGCTTACTTTCACGCGCAGCATCAGCACGATTACTGCGGCGGTTACGACGTAGGCGATCAGGCTCTTGGGCGCGCCGCGCCCGATCGTGATGACGCTCGACCAGACCAGGCCCACGATCGCGGGACCGAGCCCGCGCGAGATGATGGCGCGCCATGGCGAGGTTTCGAAGCGCACCCAGAGGCTGTCGAAAGCAACCATGATCATACTCGACGGAACGAAGATGCCGATCGTCGCTGCGGCGGCGCCGACGAGTGGCCGCGTGGGGGTCGCCGCGTAACCCACGAGGGCCGCGAAGATAGTCGTCGGCCCGGGCACGAGCTTGCCGATCGTGTAAAACTGCGTGAACTGCTCCGAAGTGATCCAACCGTATCGCGTAACGGCGTCGGAGTGCATTTGCGGAATGATGCCTTTTCCGCCGCCGAAACCAAGGACGGAGAGCTGTGAGAAAGTCCACAGGAGGTGCAGTATCGTCTGAAGAGCGCTGCTCACGTCGTTCGGCTTTTGGAACGCAGGTACTCGTACACGATGCCGATGCCGCCGAACATCACCAGCACCAGCAGCAAGGGCATCCGCAGCAACGAGACCGCCAACGCGGTGACGACCAGCAGCAAAATCTTTATCCAGTCGCGGCGCTCGTCCCATGAGAGCTCGAGCGCATTGCCGACGGTCAATCCCAAGGCGCCTGCAGAGCACCCGCGCAGGGCACCCTGAACGAATGGGTTCGACGCAAACTTAAAGTAGAGCGCGCCGGCGATGAGAACGATGATGAAGGGCGGAAGGCTCGCGCCCAAAAAGGCGGCGACAGCGCCGGGTATGCCGCGCACTCGCTGACCGCAGTACAGTGCTAGGTTCAAGATATTCGGACCGGGGAGGACTTGAGCGATCTCCAAGCCGTCCATGAAACGATCGGCGTCCATCCAGTTGCGCGACAAGACCTGCTGACGAATGCTAGCCTTTTGACCGCCGCCAAATGCGGTCGACGAAATCGTTGCGAACGTCAGCGCGATGCTGGGCAGTGATGGGCGAACCGGCTCAGCCGACATCCGGCATTGGCCCATCGACGACGGGCGAAGTATGCTGACCGGATAGAATGTGGATGTGGATGTGCTCGGTATGCTGGTACGGCGGAAGCACACCCATGCGAATCATAAAACCCTTTTGGTAAAGCCCGAGCTTTAGGGCGACCTTCTGAATGCCGGCGATCAAACGATGCCAGACGTGCGCGTCGCCCAATCCCAGATCAAGAATTGTCGGAAACCATTTCTTCGGAATGATGACGACGTGTACTTCCCACCATTCTTCCTTGCTTTGATCGACATTATGGCGGAACGCGAAAACCTCGTCGTCTTGATAAACGATCTCGTCGGCCTTGGCGCGCGTACCGTCGAGCCGGCCGCGAAAAGTGTGCTGCGGATCCGGTTTTTCCCAGACGCGCTGCTCGGGACTGCAAATCATCTCCGAAAGCCACTCTGCCATAAACGCAATTTCCGTTGTTGCAGGCAGGCGTCCTCTTGCGAGCGGGGAAGCGTCGCGCTATGAGCCCGGACCCAAAGAAAAAAGCTGTCGTCGCGGCCGTTGACGTGTTGGGCTTGGAACCACGATGGCCAAAGGAGGCCAGGGAGTGGGAAAAACTCGTTGCAGACAACGAGGTGGTCTACGAAGATCGTCACGTCGTCGTCTTTCACGATCCGATCGACGAGGAACATGAATCGTCGCGACTCGCGGGGGAGATCCGGCTCACACTGCTTTCAAAAAAAGAAGGCGTCGATAATCTGATGGACCTCGGCGTCGCCGATGAAACGCTAAACGCCGCGATTCTTCACGGCATTCAGCAAGCTGCCCTGAGATTGGGACTAGAAAAGAAAGGCTTTGAGGTTCGATCTCACATCTATCCGCCGCTGCAGCACCGGCCCGAAGTCGCCTTCAAGATCCGCGCCGGCAAACCGCCCAAGAAGCCCTCCTCGATTTCGGGCTCTACTCAGGAGGACGCTTCGCAAACGGCAGCTTCGACCTAAATTCCCCCTCTTTTTCGGCAAGTTTCGCCAGCGCCTGAACCACGACGATCGCCAGAATCGTAACCAAGACCGCGTAGATCAACTCGGCCCAAAGCCCCGACCCGGACTTCAGAAAGAGTCCGATGAGGTCTTTAATGAATTGATTCCACGCACCGGCGGCGATCAGACCGAAAGCGACCGTCGCCAGTCCGATCATCGTGCCGAGATAGGTCGATTTGATCTCCATGCTACCTCCATC
>Ga0187783_10004660_pt1 | contig 10144 bp, 8 predicted proteins | sample 1015_SJ02_MP02_2_FD_132471 | JGI IMG/M metagenome (GOLD analysis project Ga0187783, IMG submission 132471) | Tropical peat soil microbial communities from peatlands in Department of Meta, Colombia - 1015_SJ02_MP02_20_MG | ecosystem: Environmental > Terrestrial > Soil > Wetlands > Peat | place...
ACCGTGTCCTCGCGGGCCTCATGCGGCTCGTACATCCGGACGAAGGCCGCCATCGCGCTCGTGACCTGGTCGGCTGCCACCGCGGGGAGCGACCCGCTGCCGCCACTCCCGGCGAGGATGAGCTGGGTGAGCTCGCGGCCCCGCGCGTGCTGGAGCAGCAGCGTGCTGACCGTCGGCCGCAGCCGACCAGCCTGGATTAGCCGCGGGAACACGTACGCCTCCTCGAGCTCCTCGTGGAAGGCCTCGATGTAGTCGTGAATGATGAGCGCCGCGTCGTGCGCGTGGCCGGCCTGGACGGGCTGCCCGGCCGCCTGGCCGGCCATCAGGTCACGGTAGATGAGCAGCACGCGGATCAGCAGGCCGTGCTCGGTCATCAGGTCCTCGCCCGGGGTGGGGACCCGGAGCACCGCGGGTGAGTCGGCGTCACCGGCGCCGGCCGCATGCGCGACCCCGAATCCGGCCGCGAACCCGCCGCCCGCCGCCGCCAGCCCGCCGCCGGTCAGCAGGACCGCCCGCCGGGACGGCGGCCCGCCGGGCGCGTGGTGGAAGCTCAACCGGCCAGCCCCTGGCTCAGCGGCTGGCCGGTCGGCCGCATGAGAAACCAGACCCCGCCGTTGAGGTCGATGCCCTGGCCCGTGTCCTGGCCTGGCTGAACGTCGCCGGAGTAGGTGTACAACGGCCAGCCGTTGTAGGTGACAACCCGTCCGCCGGACGGATCGGGATCAGAACCCAGCAAGTCCGCGCGCACGCCGGGCCCGGCGACGAGCCGCCCGCTGGCCGAGATCTTCACCGGTGGCCAGGTCGCGGCGCACAATCCCGTGCAGGTGACCTGGCGCTGAGCGTCCGGCTCGAACATGTACAGCGTGTAGCCGCGGCTATTCACCAGCACGGTGCCGACCCCGGCGAGGCTGCGGGTACGGATCGTGACGGCCGACCCCCCGGATGCGGCCGGCTGGGCGGGGGGCGCCGATGAGCCACTGCAGCCGGCGACGCAGAGGGCAGCGGCGAGCCCGGTTGCCGCTAGCAACGCTCTCGCCGCGGGGTGGCCCGGTATCATGCCCATGATGATACTTTCGTCACTTTCGCTGTACGACGGCCCGCGCCCTGTCCCGGCGACCGCCCCAGCGGTTACCCTTGCCCTGCGACCTGCGGCTAAGGGCTCACTTCCTGCGGACTACAGTTCGTAGTGCCTTTGCACGCTAGCAGATTGACGAGACTGCGGCCCCGGCCCCTCGGACCGTGTTGAAGCCGTGAAGGACGGCGACCATGCCCGGAATGAATAGCGGCCTGGACGTTGACGATCCCACGATCGTCTCGGCGTTCAAGCTCGCGCTCCTGCACCAGGGGATCGCGGCGGTCCTGCTGTTCGCCCTTCTCGCCCTCGCCTGGGTGGCCGTGCGCGAGTTCCGGCCGAGGAGCGCATCGGCCGGACAGCGGGCTCAGGCGGCGCTGCCCGAGGCACCAGCCCGACAGGTGCTGCGCATCGGCTTCGGCCTCCTGTGGATCCTGGACGGCATCCTCCAGGCCCAGCCGGGCATGGCCGTAGGCCTCCCGTCGCAGGTCATCGAGCCGACAGCGCAGAGCTCGCCAACCTGGGTACAGCACCTGGTCAACTGGGCCGGAACGACCTGGTCGTACCACCCGATCCAGGCCGCCACCGCGGCTGTCTGGATACAGCTGGGCATCGGCGTGTGGCTCCTGCTGGCAAGGAAAGGCCGATTGTCCCAGCTCGCCGCGATCGCGGCCGTGGGCTGGGGGCTTGTCGTCTGGGTGTTCGGGGAGTCCTTCGGCGGGATCTTCGCGCCCGGCCTGAGCTGGCTGACCGGCGCGCCCGGAGCCGCGCTCTGCTACAGCGCGGCGGCCGCGCTGCTGCTGCTTCCCGACCGCTACTGGCGCACCAGGCAGACCGGCCGCGTGATGCTCGGCTGCCTCGGCGGGTTCCTGGTCGCGATGGCCGTCCTGCAGGCCTGGCCCGGACGCGGGTTCTGGCAAGGCAGCCTGCACGGACAGCCCGGCACGCTGACCGCGATGGTGCAGTCGATGTCGGCGCAGTCACAGCCCAGCGGACTCGCCGATATCGTTTCCTGGTTTGCCTCGGTCGTTCGCGCGCACGGCTTCGCGGTCAACCTGATCGCCGTCGTCGCCCTCGCCGGCGTTGGCCTGGTCTTCCTCGCGGGACGGCCGAAGCTGGCCCGCGTCGCGCTCATCGTGCTGGCGGTATTCGGACTGGCCGACTGGGTCCTCGTGCAGGATCTGGGCTTCCTGGGCGGGCTTGGCACCGATCCGAACAGCATGATCCCGATGCTGCTGCTGGCCACCGCGGGCTACCTGGCACTCACGCCGCAGCCAGCCGCCGCCCCGGCGGTCGCGCCAGGGCCAGCCCCCGCCGCGCCAGCACCGGCCACGCCGCAGCCCGGGCTGTGGAGCCGACGCCTGCGGCCAGCGAGCCTCATCGCCACGCTCGCGTCCGCACGCCTCGCGACCGTCATGTCGGTAGGCGCGGCCGGCGTCGTCCTGCTCGGCGCGGTTCCGATGGCAGCCGCGCAGGCAAGCGCCGCCGCGGCACCGATTCTGGCGCAGGCACTGGACGGCTCAAGCGCCCCGCTGAACGCGCCAGCTCCCGGTTTCACCCTCACCGACCAGGCAGGGAGGCGCGTGTCGCTGGCCAGCCTGCGGGGTAAAGCGGTGCTGCTGACGTTCCTTGACCCGGTCTGCGTCACCGATTGCCCGCTCATCGCACAGGAATTCCGGGAGGCCGGCGTGTTGCTCGGCGGCCACCGCAACCGGGTCGAACTCGTCGCCGTGAACCTCAACCCGCTGTACAGCCAGGTGAGCTACCTGCAGGCGTTCGACCGTGAGGAAGGGCTCGCCGGGATCCCGGACTGGCGGTACCTCACCGGGTCGCCAGCCCAGCTGCAGCCGGTATGGAAGAACTACGGCATCGCCTCCGAGACGCTGCCGGCCGGCGCGATGCTCGGGCACAGCGACGCCGCCTTCGTCATCGGTCCGGACGGTCGCATGATCGAGGAACTCGACTTCACGCCGGGACCGGGTACCGCCGCGACGGTCTCGTCCTTCGCGACTGAGCTAGCCAACGCCGCCGACCAAGCCCTCGGCCAGTCATGAGCCGGTTCCGGTCCGCCGGACTCCTCGCCGGCCTGCTCGCACTGGGCACGGCGGTGTCGTGCGCGGGCTGCGGCAGCTCGGGCGGGCCTGCGACCGCTTCGCCCGCGGCCACCCCACCCGCGGCGGCCGCGGCAGAGCCGGCGTACTCAGAGGCGACGAGCAAGGCGACGTGGGCCGTGCTGCCGATGGGGGCGTCATCCGGGCCGAATGAATTCTGGCAGCTGTTCCTTCTCACCACCGGACGGCCGCAGTGGGCGCTCGACACCCCGCCCGACATCGCCACGAACGGCGCTCTCGAGCTGGCCGGCTTGTCCGGCGCGTCCATCGTCACCGGGGTCCGGCCGAGCCTGTATCTCGCCTTCTCGCCTGTGAGCCTCTCCGCCGACGGCGGCCAGGAATGGGCCGCCGGACCACCGGCGCAGCGACTCGCCGACGTGCCAGACGCGCTCGCGGCGACCCCGGGCGGCGGCCACTTGCTGGCTCTCGACGAGGCCGGCGAGGCGAGCAGCACGACCTCAGCGGGTACCGCCTGGACGCCGCTGGTCACCGAGCACGCGCTCGCCAGCACGGCGGCCGGACGCGCCTGTGGCCTCACGCAGCTGACCGCCGTGGCCTACTCCCCCGCCGGCGTGCAGCTGCTGGCCGGCGACTGCGGTGAGCCGGGGGTAGCGGGCATCTTCACCGCCTCGGCGGGTGGGTGGCACGCCGCGGGCCCGATGCTTCCGCCCGCGCTGGCGAGCAGCCGGATCCGGGTGCTCCGGCTCGTCACGACGTCCGGACAGACCACGGCCCTGCTGCTGGCGGTATCCGGGTCGCACGCTGACGTGGTCTCCGCGTGGCTCGGTGCGGACGGCGCGTGGACCATATCCGCTCCGCTCAGCATCGGCGCCGCCAGCGTCCGCACCACGGCATTCGGTGCGTCCGGTGCCGTCGCGGCGGTGCTGTCCAGCGGCCACGGGGAGATCCTGACCGGTCCGGGCGGATCGTGGCAGCAGACCCCGCTGGTCCCGGCTGGCCGCGCCGTCACGATCGCGCTGCCCGCTGACGGTCAGGTCGATGCGCTCGCCGCCACCGGCGGCGTCCTCACGGTATGGCAGCTCGGCGACGCGGCTGCGCAGTGGACGAAGGCTCAGACAGTCAAGGTGCCCATTCAGTATGGATCGTCGAGCTAACCCGCCCCGAGGTCACGGGACATCGCCGGACTTCGTGCTAGCCGACGAGCTGGTACCCGGCTTCTTCCACGGCGGCCCGGACGGCAGCGCGGTCGGGCTGGCCGTCCGCCTCGACGGTCACCAGTCCCGTGTCGACGTCGACGGTTACGTCGCGCACGCCCGGAATACGCGTTATCTCGGAGCGCACGGCGCTGGCGCAGTGGCTGCACGTCATCCCGCTTACGGAGTACACAGTCTCCTGCATATCGGCATGGTAGCGGCGGCCGGGGCGGGCGGGCCGCGGGCGGGTACCGCGACGGTGCCAGAACTGCAGGCCAGCCGGCCGGACCGTACGGGGGCACCTCGATGAGCGAGACGCTGGCCACGCCGTCAGCCGCGACCGAGATCGAGCTCAGTATCGGCGGGATGACGTGCGCGGCGTGCGCGGCTAGGGTGGAAAAGAAGCTCAATGCGCTGCCCGGCGTCAGCGCCACGGTGAACCTCGCCACCGAGCGGGCCACCGTGCTCGCCCCGCCCGAGGTGGAGGTCGCCGACCTCATCGCGGTCGTGCACCGGACGGGATACCGGGCGTCCGAAGTGCGGCCGCCGGCTACCGCGCCGCTTCCCGGCTCCGGGAGCGACGACGCGGATGACGCCAACCTGGCCAGCGACCAGCAGGCCTACCTGAAGCGGCGACTGCTCGTCGCGGCGATCTTCTTCCTTCCGGTGTCGGACCTCTCCGGCGCGTTGTCGCTGTTCCCCGCGGTGCGATTCGCGGGCTGGCAGTGGGTGCTCGTCGTCCTCGCCGCGCCGGTGGTGGGCTGGGCTGCCTGGCCGTTCCACCGCGCCGCCATCAGAAACCTGCACCACGGCGTGCTCACCATGGACACCCTGGTCTCGCTGGGGGTCACGGCCGCCACGGCCTGGTCGCTGTATGCGATGTTCGGCCCGGACGCCGGGCACACGACTCACGGCGCGCGGTACGAGCTCGTGCACGCCTCCGGCGGCGGAATTTACCTGGAAGTGGCCGCCGCGGTGACGACCTTCCTGCTGGCCGGGCGCTACTTCGAAGCACGAGGCCGGCGCACCGCCACCGAGGCCATGCGCGAGCTGGCCGGGTCGGGCGCCCAGGAGGTGTGCGTGGTGTCGCCGGACGGCAGCACCAGGCAGGTTCCCGTGTCCGAACTCCGGGCTGGCGAGACGTTCATGGTCAGGCCGGGCGAGGCGGTCGCCGCCGACGGCGAGGTGATCTTCGGCCACTCCGAGATCGACCGCAGCATGATGACGGGCGAGTCGGTGCCGACCGAGGTCACGGTCGGCGACACGGTCGCCGCCGGCACGGTCGCGGTGGCGGGACGGCTCATGGTCCGCGCGGTCAGGGTGGGCCGCGATACCCAGCTGGCTCACCTTGTCCGGCTCGTGGCGCAGGCGCAGGGGCAGAAAGCCGCCGTTCAGCGGGTGGCGGATCGCATCTCGGCCGTCTTCGTGCCGACGGTGCTCGTCCTGGCGGCCGCCACGCTGGCTGGCTGGCTGGCCGCTGGAAGCTCGGCTGAGCGTGCTTTCAGCGCGGGACTCGCGGTGCTGATCATCGCGTGCCCGTGCGCGCTCGGGCTGGCGACGCCGGCGGCACTCGCCGTCGCCTGCGGCCGCGGCGCGAGCCTCGGCATCTTCATCAAGGGTTACCCGGCCCTGGAGTCGTCCCGGCGCATCGACACGGTCGTTCTCGACAAGACCGGCACCGTCACCACCGGGACGATGTCGGTGGCCGGCCTTGTCCTCGCCGATGGCACGGGCGCGGCCGAGTTCCTCGGCCTGGCCGGATCCGTCGAGCAGGCCTCGGAGCACTCCGTTGCCGCGGCTATCACCGCCGCCGCGCGCGCCGACGAGGCCCACCTGGTTCAGGCGGAGCAGTTCGCCGCGTTCCCCGGGCTCGGCGCCACCGGGTACGTGGGTGGCATCGATGTCGTGGTCGGCCGGGCAAAGCTGCTCCACGACCGCGGCATCACGATCCCGCGGGTGCTGGCAGAGCAGGCGCGGGCATGGGAAGGCAACGGCCTGACGGTCGTCCTCGCGGGCTGGGATGGTCGCGCTCGCGGCGTCGTGGCCGTCGCCGACACCATCAAGCCGTCCGCCGCGGCCGCCGTCGCCGAGCTTCGCGACCTCGGGCTGCGCACGATCCTGCTCACCGGCGACAACCAGGCAACCGCGGCAGCCATCGCGGCCCAGGCGAACGTGGACGAGGTGCACGCCGGCGCGCTGCCCGCCGACAAGGCCGCGTTTATCCGGGACCTCCAGGCGTCAGGCCGACGAGTGGCAGTGGTCGGCGACGGTATCAACGACGGGCCGGCCCTGGCGGCCGCGGATCTCGCGCTGGCGTTCGGCTCCGGGACCGACGTTGCTATGAGCGCCGCGGACATGATCGTGCTGCGCGACGACCTGGCGGCCGTGCCGGAGGCGCTCCGGCTCGCGCGGGCCACGTACCGGGTCATCAGGCGGAACCTGGTGTGGGCCTGCTGCTACAACATGGCGGCAATCCCGGTCGCCGCGGCTGGCTTCCTCAATCCGCTCGTCGCCGCGGCGGCCATGACCCTGTCCTCGACCTTCGTCGTCGCGAGCAGCCTGCGACTCCGCAACGCGGGCCGCCGTGCCGGCACCGGTGTCACCGTCAGTAGCCGTCGACCGCACCCCCGGGCCGACGAGGTCACCGCGGATGCGTAGTTGACGGTCCGGGGGAGAGCGGACTCCGTGCAACTCGGCCGCGACTGGCGGGTGATCCTGCGCGACCATGCCGCCGAGTACGCGCGGGTCGCGGCGGAGAACATCGGGCGAGAGTTTCCCTCACACATCAGCCACCTGATGAACGGGCCGGGCGACTTTCCGAACCGGCCCGCCGACCGCACCCCGGTATTCTTCGGCAGCCTCGACTGGCATTCCTGCGTGGAGATGCACTGGGTGCTGGTCCGGCTGCTGCGGGTCGCGCCCGATGACATTCCCGCGGCCGAAATCCGGGAACTGCTGCACACGCAGTTCACCGCCGGGAAGCTGCTGGCCGAGGCCGAGTTCGTCGCCGGCCGGAGCGGCCGGGGCGAGCGACCGTACGGCTGGGCGTGGGCGCTGGCCCTCATCCATGAGCTCTCGGAACTCGGCGACGCCGACGCGACCGGGTGGCTCGCCGCGATGGCGCCGCTCGAAGCCGCACTCACCACGGGATTCCTGGCGTGGCTGCCCAAGGCGACCTACCCCATCCGCTCCGGCATGCATGCCAACAGCGCGTTCGCCTTCTCCACCCTGCTGCCCTACGCGCAACGCAGGTCGGGCGAGCTCGCCGACGCGGTGACGGCAACAGCACTGCGGTGGTTCCGGCACGACGCCGACTCGCCCGCCCGGTTCGAGCCGTCCGGCCATGACTTCCTGTCACCAGCCCTGACCGAAGCCGAGTTGATGGCACGCCTGCTCCCGGCGGCGGAGTTCGCCAGGTGGCTGAGTGAATTCCTGCCGCGCCTCGCGGACCGCGAGCCGGCGACGCTGTTCGCGCCCGCCGTGGTCTCCGACGAGAGCGAGGGCCAGATCGCTCACCTGCACGGGCTGAATGCCAGCCGGGCGTGGTGCTGGCGGCGGCTGGCCGAGAGCCTGCCCGCTGGCGACCCGAGAATCGGGCCGGCCATTCGAGCGGCCTCGACCCACCTGGCCGCGGCGCTGCCGCACGTGACCGGTAGCGACTACATGGTCGAGCACTGGCTCGCTGCCTACGCGGTGCTGGCCGTCAGCTAGCGTTTCCCGGGCCTGCCTCAGTAAAAGGCGGGCGTCAGCGCAACTAACTCTCAGCATCGGTCATTACGGTCACTGCTCGTGCGCAGGTACGGGGGGATCGCGAGCCTGCTGACGACGCTGGTCATCCTCGTGTGCTGCGGGTGCGGCCGGGCGGCGGCAACGGTCAGCACCGCACGGGTAGAGCCGACGCCCACGCCGGCGACAGCGCGACCGCGACAGCGACCACGACCACGGTCCCAGCGGCCGCAGCAGCCGACCGGGCAGCAGAATCTGGCCGCAGCCATGGCGCCGGTGACCGAGCAAGCCGGCAGTGCCGTCGCCGTAGCGGTGGACGATCTCAGCACCGGTGCCACGGCCGAGTACAACGGCGACCAGGAGTTCGTCACCGCCAGCATCGTCAAGGTCGACATCCTGGCCACGCTGCTCTACCAGCTGCAGCAGGCCGGCCTCCAGATCACCGCCGACGACCAGGAGCTCGCTACCACGATGATCGAGAACAGCGACAACGACGCGGCCAGCGACCTCTACGCGGACGTCGGTGGCGCTGCGGCCATCGACGATGCCAACGAGGTCTTCGGGCTGACCGAGACGACCGTGGGCACCGACGGATACTGGGGCCTGACAACCACCACGGCCCTGGACCAGATCCAGCTCCTGCGCGTCGTCTGTACGAGCCCATCTCCGCTGTGGACGTCCTCCCAGGATTACCTCCAGGGCCTGATGAGCCAGGTCGAGCCGGATCAGCAGTGGGGCATCCCGACCGCGTCTGACCCTGGCACGCCGTTCCTGGTCAAGGACGGCTGGCTGCCGAATCCGGCCCTGTGGGAGATCAATAGCATCGGCGAGATCGTGCACGACGGGCAGCACCTGCTGATCGCCGTGCTGTCGTCCGGCAATGCCACCGAGGGGGCCGGCATCGCCCTGGTCCAGGCGGTCGCCGCCAAGGCGGCCGCTGCGATGACCGGTAGCTGACCGAGCTCCCCTCACCGGTCGCCTCCCGGTCGTTTGCTGTCCGTCCCGGTCGCCGCTGTCCGTCACCACCAGGGTGCCCGATACTGGCCGAAGGATCAGTGCCATGGCGGTGAGCACCCACGACCGCAAGGGAGTCCGCTTCGATGCCGCAGGTTCACACCGTGCTCGGCCCGGTCGATGCGTCCGCTCTCGGCCCGACGCTCATGCACGAGCACATCTTCATCCTCACCGCGGACGTCCAGCAGAACTACCCCGAGGAGTGGGGCGACGAGGACGAGCGGGTCGCCGACGCCGTCGACCAGCTGCGGGCGCTTGCCGCGGCGGGGATCACGACACTCGTCGATGTCACGGTGATCGGGCAGGGCCGCTATCTCCCGCGCATCAAGCGGATCGCCGAGCAGGTTCCCGAGCTGAACATCGTGGTAGCGACGGGCTGCTACATCTTCGACGAGGTTCCGCTGTTCTTCTCCCGCCGGACCGCGCAGGTCGAGGCGTCGCTCGGGCGGCCGGAGCGCGATGTGATGGCAGAATTCTTCGTCCGGGATATCACCGAGGGCATCGGCCGTACCGGGGTGAAGGCCGGCATGCTCAAGTGCGCCGTCGACCAGAAGGGCCTGACGGACGGCGTGGAGCGGGTGCTCCGCGCGGTGGCGCAGGCACACGGGCAGACCGGCGCGCCGATCACCATCCACACGCACGCGGCGAGCCAGCACGGTCCCGCGATCCTCGACGTGCTCGCGGACGAGGGCGTTGACCTGTCGCGCGTCGTGCTCGGCCACAGCGGCGACGTAGCCCAGCCCGGTTACCTCCAGTCCATGGTGGACGCCGGCCTGACGCTCGGCATGGACCGCTTCGGCATCGACCACTTCGCGAGCTTCACGGAGCGAGCCGACCTCGTGGTCGAGCTGTGCCGGCGGGGGCTGGCAGATTACCTGGTGCTGTCGCACGACTACTCGTGCTACCTCGACTGGTTCCCGCCGGGATCCCTCGACGACCTGCACGACTGGCACTACCTGCACGTCAGCCGCGACGTGCTGCCCTACCTGCGCGCGCACGGGGTTACCGACGACCAGATCCACGCCATGCTCGTGCGCGCCCCGGCGCGCATCCTCGGCGGCTAGCCG
>Ga0187783_10004661_pt1 | contig 10143 bp, 10 predicted proteins | sample 1015_SJ02_MP02_2_FD_132471 | JGI IMG/M metagenome (GOLD analysis project Ga0187783, IMG submission 132471) | Tropical peat soil microbial communities from peatlands in Department of Meta, Colombia - 1015_SJ02_MP02_20_MG | ecosystem: Environmental > Terrestrial > Soil > Wetlands > Peat | place...
ACCGACCTTCCGCCTCGAGCCGACGAACAACGCGGCGACGGCGGCGCTCCGCGCCCTGCCGGCGACGCTCCGCCGAAACGTCGAGGCGCCCCCGTACACTCTCCAGCTCCGTGTGAAAATCCGGGGAGACTTCCCCCTGACCATCCGGTCGCGCGACGCCCAGGGCCGCGAGGTCGATCCCCGGGCACGACAGCACGAGCGACGCCTGCGCCCGAACGCCCAGGTGGACTGAGACCGGAAACTCGCGACACGGATGGGGGCGCGCCGCGTGGACGGCGCATCGCCGCTCGGTCAGGAACTGGCACGCCCCTCCGTCGGGGCGGCTCGCGAGATACTCCCCACCCTCCCCGTGGAAGAACTCGGCCTCGGGAGCGATCTGGAGCAACAGTACGCTCTCCCGCGGCGCCACCCGGGGTGTCGTAAAGCAGCAGAGTCCGCACTCCGGCCGGCACGCGTAGCGGAAGCCGCGGAGCAAGGAGAGGTCGAGCGCGGTCTCGCCCGGCGGGTCGAGCATGTTCGGTCGCCGCGGTCCGAGTCACGCACGGTATTAATCTCGGGGACCTCCCGACGCCGATGGTGCTGCGAGCGAAGGACATCATGGAAACAACCGTCCTCACGGTGGACGAGGGGGTCGACGCGCTGAGCTGCGCCCGTACGATGACGCAGCAGCACAAGGGCTACGCCGTGCTGCTACGGGCTCCGGGCCGCATTGCCGGAATCGTGACCGAGTGGGATTACCTCGCGAAGGTCCTCGCTCCTGGCCTGGACCCGAGCAAGATCGGGGTGCGGGAGATCGCCACTTCCGACGTCGATGCCTGTACGCCGGAAACTCCGACCGACGAGGTGGTGGCCCGGATGGCCGAGAAGGGCATCCGACGCATGATCGTGCAGTCGGGGGACCAGGTGCTCGGGATCATCACCGCGCGGACGGTCCTCAAGATGTTCCGCGAGTACGTCGATAAGGTCTCCTCGGAGATCGCGGGATACCAGGCGCCGACGACCACGATGGGCTAGCGGGCGATTCGAGTGGCGTTGCCCCGTCGAACACCGTCGGCCCAACCGGGCCGGAACGACTTGCGGTCCGAACACGCCGGGCGAACCGGGGTTCTCCCGGGCCCCCGGTGATTGTGCCATGCAGTACAAGTGGCTCGTTCTCTCGAACACCACCATCGCCACGCTCATGGCGGCGATCGACACGAACATCGTGCTGATCTCGCTCCCCACGATCGGGCGCGAACTTCCCGGCACGACCGCCACGACGCTCCTCTGGATCCTGCTCGGCTACTCGCTGCTGACCGCGGTCGTCCTCCTCAACTTCGGCCGCCTCTCGGACCTCTTCGGTCGCGTCCGGCTCTACGTCCTCGGCTTCGCGGTCTTCACGGTCGGCTCGCTCCTGTGCGGCCTCTCGCAGACCGGGCTCGAGCTCGTCCTCTTCCGTCTCGTGCAGGCCGTCGGCGCCGGCTTTCTGTTCGCCAACTCCGCGGCGATCATTACCGACGCCTTTCCCCCAAACGAACGGGGTCGCGCCCTCGGGATCAACCAGATCTCGATCGTGGTCGGCGCCGTCGCCGGACTCATCCTCGGCGGAACGATCACCTCGACGATCGGCTGGCGCTGGATCTTCTTCGAGAACGTCCCGATCGGCATCGTCGCGACTCTGCGGGCCCGCGCTGACCTGCGCGAGCTCGCGAAGCGGGAGGAGCATGCGGAGATCGACTGGCTGGGGAACGTCGCCTTCGCGCTGGGACTCACGCTGATTCTGCTCGGGGTCACGCTGGGCGCCCTCGATGACATCTCGGGGACCTCCGCGATCGCGACCACCGTCGCCGGCGGCGCTCTCCTCGCGGCGTTCGTCTGGATCGAGTCGTGGGTGCCGTCCCCGATGCTCGACCTCTCCCTCTTCCGGAACCGGGTTTTCTCCACGTCGACCACCGCGACGCTCCTCAACTCGATCGCGCGCGGCGCGTTCATCTTCGTGCTCGTCTTCTACCTCCAGGGGCCGCCGCGGTACCTGAGCCCGTTCACCGCCGGTCTCTTCCTCATACCGGTCTCGGCGGCGATCGCGACGTTCGGTCCCGTGAGCGGGTGGCTGTCGGACCGGTACGGTCCGACCTGGTTCACGATCCTCGGAATCCTGATCTCCGCCGCGGGCTTCCTCTGGCTCGCCACCATCGGTCCGAACGACTCGTTCCTCGAGCTCACGCCCCCGCTCGTCCTCGTGGGGATGGGGATGGGGCTCTTCGCCGCGCCGAACCGCGCGACGATGATGACCGCCGTCCCGCCGAACCGTCGGGGCGTCGCCTCGGGGATCGGGACGACGTTCCTCAACACCGGCGCGACGGTGAGCCTGGGCGTCACGCTCGCCATCATGGCCGCGGTCGTGCCGCGTTCTGCGCTGGAGGTGATCCTGACCGGCGGAACGGTCTCGGGGCCGACCGGCGTCGTCGCGGCGGGATTCCTCAGCTCCATCCACGAGATCTTTCTCGTCTCCGCGGGATTGATCCTGCTCTCGCTCGTCCCGATCGTCCTCCGCGGCCGGTCCCCTCCGCCGCCGGCCGAACCGGCCCCGGCCCCGGACGACTGAGACCGGGTCCTATCCCTTCGGCGCGAGCGCTCGCGCGGCCAGGAACGTCGCGAGCAGGAACATCGCGACCGCCCACGCGGCGAGACCGCCCAGGTAGACGGCGGGCCCGTACGGGTAGTAGCTCGTCGCGCCGGCGAAGAGATTCTCCCGCAGCACGGTCACGGCGAGCGTGATCGGGTTGTACGAGGCGACCGTCTGGAACCAGGCCGGCATCGTGCCCCACGGGTACAGCGCCGCGGATGTGAGGAGCACAGGGAGGTTGATCGCGTTCACGACCGCGAAGTAGCTCTGCGGCTGCTCGATCGAGAACCCGATCGCGAGGAAGAGCGACGCGAACATCGCGGAGACGATGAGGATCGCGAGCACGATCTCGACGGCGCCCACGATCGAGAACGCCGCGGTCACCTTGAGGCCGTTCAACCCGATATCCCCGAGGAAGATCGCGATGCCCAGAACGAGGAACGCGAGACCGACCGGCTGGATCATTCCGGCGAGCAGTCGGGATCCGAAGATCGCGGTGGGGCTCACGGGCGATGCCGAAGTCCGCTTCAGCACCCCGAACAACCGGTCGAAGATCACGTTCGCGCCGATGAAGAGCGTCGCTGTGAGCGCGACGAACCCGGTCATTCCGGCCGCGAAGTACGAGAAGTAGGTCGGTGCGCCGCGGAGCGCCTGGAGCAGGTACACCTGGCCGTTGGGGGAGCTGCTGAGCAGGTTCCCGATGTTGAACGCCTGCCCGAACAGTAGGAGGTAGAGAAGCGGGATGAGGAGCGACGTGGCGATCGCCTGCGGATTTCGGCTCAGTCGGAGCAACTCCCGGCGGGTGAGCGCGCTCAGCTCCCGGATCATCGCCGGGCCCTCCCCCACGCCTGTTGGACCTGGCCCAATCGGACCGCACGGTCGGTGGCGGACATCCCCTCGTCCTCCCGGAACTCGCGGCCCGTGAACTCGAGGAATACCTCGTCGAGGCTCGGTCGCTTGAGCGAAACGCCGGCGAGCGAAATCCCGGAGCGCGTGCACGCGTCGACCAGGGTCGGGATGAGTTCCTCGCCCTTCGGGACCTTAACCCGGTAGCCGCCCTCCGCCGCCGAGACCGCCGTCACCCGCGGGAGCCCTCGGAGGAGCGTCTCGAACGGAGCCCCCGCCGGCCCGGTCGGCCGAACGGTGACGACGTCGCCCCCCAGCCGATCCTTCAGTTGGGACGGAGTTCCCGTCGCCACGATCTTCCCGTGGTCGATGATCGCGATGCGGTCGCACATCTCGTCCGCCTCGTCGAGATAGTGGGTCGTGACGAACACGGTCATGCCCTTCTCCTTGCGCAGTTCGAGCACGTACCGCCAGAAGCCGGCGCGTCCCTGGGGGTCGAGTCCGAGCGTCGGCTCGTCCAGGAAGAGGATCTTCGGGGAGTGGATGATCCCTACCGCGAGCTCCAGGCGGCGCCGCATGCCGCCGGAGAACGTTTTGACCAGCCGGTCGGCGGCGTCCGCGATCTGCAATCGCTCGAGAAGGCCGTTGATGACGGTCTTCGTGCTCCGCATCGGGACGCGGAAGAGCGCGGCGGCGAGCTCCAGGTTCTCGCGACCGGTCAAGTCCGGGTCGGCGGTCCCCTCCTGGAAGACCAGGCCGATCCGCTCCTTGACGGCGAGCGGCTCCCGCGCGACGTCGATTCCCGCCACGGTCGCACGTCCGCTCGTCAACCGAAGGTTGCCCGTGAGCATCTGGACGGTGGTCGTCTTGCCGGCGCCGTTCGGTCCCAAGAACCCGAACAACTCGCCTTCCGCGACCTGGAAGCTCACGCCGTTGACCGCCGTGACCTTGCCGTTGTAGACCTTGACCAGGTCTTGGGCGACGATCGGGTCGGTCATGGAGCCCCGGGGTTCATTCGCGCGAGCAGATAAAGTTGGAACTCACCGAGAGGACACATCGCTCGTTCGTCCGCTAACCGGAGGGTAACCCGCGACGGCAACGGTATAGGTCCGTCCGTCGCTCGCCGGTCCCATGCGCGTCGGAATTCTGGGGAGCGGACCCGTAGGTCAGAGGCTGGGAAGGGGCTTTGCCGAGCACCACCACGACGTCATGCTCGGTTCCCGGACGCCCGACCGGCCGGAACTCCAGAAATGGAAGCAGACGGCCGGCGGGAAGGTCTCCCTCGGCACGTTCGCGGACGCGGCGCGGCACGGGGAGCTGGTCGTGATCTGTTCGTTGGGGACGGCGGCCCTCGAGGTCCTCGACCACGCGAGACCGGCGAATCTCCGGGGGAAGGTGCTGATCGACACTACGAACGCGCTCGACCTATCGAAAGGTATGCCGCCCGGGCTGTTCACCGGGCCCGCCGACTCGCTCGGCGAACGGATCCAGAAGAAGCTGCCGCAGGCGAAGGTCGTGAAGTGCTTCAACATCGTCCCCAATCCCGTGATGACGCACCCCACGATCTCGGGCGACCGGCCGACCATGATGATCGCCGGGAACGACCGCGCGGCGAAGGAACAGGTCATCGCGGTGCTGCGGGAGTTCGGCTGGTCGGGGGCAATCGACCTGGGCGGTATCGAGGAGGCGCGCTGGCTCGAAGCGCTCGTCCCGCTCTGGGTGCGCGTCGCGGTGCAACTCGACAACTCGAACATCGCCTTCAAAGTGCTGCAGTAGTACGGGCGCGCCCGGCGGCGGCGAGCCTTATTCGGCCCGAGCGCGTGCCCCGTTCCGTGCCGAAGAATCCGCGGGAGTCCCCTCGCCGGGTGCTGGTGCTCGACGTGGGTGGGAGCCACGTGAAGATCGCCTACTCCGGTCAGCGGACGGAGGCGAAGATCCCCACCGGGCCGAAGATGACCCCGGGTCGGATGATGCAACGGGTCCTTCGCCAGGTCCGTGGCGCGCGGTTCGACGCCGTCTCGATCGGTTTCCCGGGGTTGGTGCTCCGCGGCCGGATCGCGGGGGAGCCTCCGAACCTGGGGCCCGGCTGGGTCGGCTTTGACTTCGAACGGTTGCTGCGCCGACCGACGCGCATCCTCAACGACGCGGCGCTCCAGGCGCTGGGGTCGTATCGCGGGGGCCGCATGCTCTTTCTTGGCCTCGGCACGGGCCTCGGCACCGCGATGATCCTCGACGGCACGATCGCTCCCATGGAGCTCGCTCACCTTCCGTACAAGAAAGGTCGCGTGTACGAGGAGTACGTGGGCGAGGCCGGTCTCGAGCGGCTCGGCCGTCGCAAGTGGGAGAAGGAGGTCTTCACGGTGGTCGAGCTCCTCCGGCACGCCCTCGAGCCGGACTACATCACGCTGGGCGGCGGGAACGTCCGAAAGCTCCGGTCGTTGCCGCCCCACTGCGTCCGGGGCGACAACCGGGACGCGATCGTCGGGGGGGCTCGGTTGTGGAGCGACGACCTCATTGCGGCCGTCTCGAGCCCGGCGAAAGACCGCCTACCGCGGGTCCCGGTTCGTCGGAAGTCCTCGCGCCGCCGCCGCATCTAGGAACCACTCGGTCGGCCCAGGGGGCTGGACGAGACTCGCCGGCACCGCCGCGTCCCCCGCCGGGTCGGCGCGGAAGATCCGCGCGAGGGCGGCTCGTTTATCGGCGCCGGCGACGAGGAACCAGACGTTCCGGCCGCTCGATAGCGCCGGCGCCGTGAGTGTGAGGCGCGGAACGTGGGGAGGCTGTCCGGCCTCCGGGACCGCGACCACCGTTCGTCGTCGCTGCCCGGTGGCGGCTTGGCCCGGGAAGAGCGACGCGGTGTGCCCGTCCGGGCCGATTCCAAGCAGGACCACGTCGAAGAGCGGCGGGGCGCCGGTCGCCAGGTTCGGCAAGGGACCGACCTTTCTCGCATAACGTCGGGCGCCCTCTCCGATCGGTCGCGCCTCGCCCGGCATTCGGTGGACGCGGCGCCGAGGGATCGGCACCTTGGACAGGAATTGAGCCCACGCCGCACCGAAATTGCTCTCCGGATGGTCGGGCGGGACGCACCGCTCATCGGCGAAGAAGATGTCCGTGTCCGGCCACGGCATCTCGAGGGCCCGGGGTCCTCCCAGCAGCTCGAACAGCGGGAGGGGCGTGCGGCCCCCCGAGATCACCCAGCGGAAGCGGCCGCGCTCGTCGACCGCTTCAATCGCGCGACGCGTGAGCTGGTCGGCGAGCGCCGCGCTCGCGGCCCCAAGGTCCGGGAATACGTGGAGACGACGGTCTACTCGTAGTACCACCGCTGCCCCCACTCCTGGACGAGCGTCTGCGCCTCCGCCGGTCCCCACGTCCCGGCGGCGTAGAACCGCAGCGGTGGCGGAGCGCGGAGCAGGGGCTCGTAGAGCCGCCACGACTCCTCGACCTCGTCGGCCCGCACGAAGAGGGTCGGGTCGCCGAGCATGACGTCGATGAGGAGCGTCTCGTAGCCGTCCGGCAGTGGCCCGAACACGTCGGCGTAGTGGAACTTCATCCGGTGCGTCTGAACGCGCATCTCGCGGCCGGGGATCTTGATCTCGAACGCGAGCTCGAAACCCTCGTCCGGCTGGATGAGGATCGATACGCGGTCCGGGTTCGAGTTGTACTCCTCCGCGGTCTGGAAGAACGTCACCGGCGGCGCCTTGAACGTGAGCGTCACCCGGCTCGCCTTGGTCGGCATCCGCTTTCCGGTGCGGATGAAGAACGGAACGTCCTGCCACCGCCAGTTGGCGACCTTCAGGCGGAGCGCGACGAACGTTTCCGTGTCCGACTTCGGGTTGACCCCCGGTTCCTGACGGTACGCCGGCACCTCGGCACCGTCCACGGTACCGGCCGTGTACTGGCCCCGGACCACATCGCTCGAGCCCAGGCGCACCACGCTCTGGAGCACCTTCACCTTCTCGTTGCGGATCGAATCTTCGTCGCGGGTCGCCGGCGGTTCCATGGCGACGAGCGTGAGGATCTGGGTCACGTGGTTCTGGATCATGTCTCGGAGCGCCCCCGACGTTTCGTAGTACTGGGCCCGGTTCTCGATCCCCAGGGACTCGGCGACCGTGATCGTGACGTGGTCGACCCGTTCGCGGTCCCAGAGCGACTCCATGAACATGTTCGCGAAGCGGAAGACGAGCAGGTTCTGGACGGTCTCCTTCCCGAGGTAGTGGTCGATCCGGTAGACGTCCTTCTCGACGAAGTACCGATGGACGAGCTCGTTGAGCGCGATCGCGGAAGCGAGGTCGCGGCCGAACGGCTTCTCGATGACGAGGCGACTCCACCCGGGACCCTTGTGCAGACGGGACTTCCCGATCCCGGCGATCGTCGGAGCAAAAGCATCCAGCGGGAGGGCGAGATAAAACACCCGGTTCCCGGGTAGATGATGGTCCTTCTCGAGCTTCTCGATGCGGCGCTTGAGCTCCGCGTAGCCCGAGGTTTTCTCGTCGGGGACCGACTGGAAGAAGAGGGTCGAGCTGCAGAACGCCGCGAGCTTCCGATCCGGCCCGGCCTTCGCCTGTTTGAGCGCGGTGAGGCCGAGGCGTCGGAACCCCGCGTCGTCCATCGGGCGACGCGCGACCCCGAGAATCACGCTCCCCTCGGGAAGCCGTCCCTTGGCGCTCAACTGGTAGAGGACCGGAAGCAGCTTGCGCTGCATCAGGTCGCCCGTGGCGCCGAAGACAACGAAGAGATGGCGCTCCGGGCCGGCGGCGGGCATCCCTACGGCTCCGTTTTCACCGCGTGGCCGCCGAACTTGTTGCGCATCATGGCGAGCAGTTTCTCCGTGAACGGATCGGCCTCGCGCGAGCGGAGCCGCTGCTCGAGCGCGATCGTGATGACGGGCGCGGGGATGTTGAGGTCGAGCGCCTCGGTGACGGTCCACCGCCCTTCTCCCGAGTCCACCACGTAGGGCGCGATGCCCTTGAGCGTGGGGTTCTCCGCGAGGGCCTCCTCGGTGAGCTCGAGGAGCCAGGAGCGCACGACGCTCCCGTAGTGCCAGACCTGAGCGATCTGGTGAAGGTCGAGCGCGAACTCCTGCTTGGCCTGGAGCACCGCGAACCCTTCGGCGTACGCCTGCATCATCCCGTACTCGATCCCGTTGTGGACCATCTTCACGAAGTGCCCCGACCCCACCGGCCCCATGTGGCCCCAGCCCTTGTCGGGCGCCGGCGCGAGCGTCTCGAGGATCGGACGGACGTGCTCGACGTCCGCGTCCTCTCCGCCGACCATCATGGAGTAGCCTTCCTGAAGCCCCCAGATCCCACCGCTCGTACCCACATCCACGAACTTGAGTCCCCAGCTCCGGACGAGCGCCGCACGCCGGAGCGTGTCGCGGTAGTAGGAATTCCCGCCGTCCACGATGTAGTCGCCCGGCTGCAAAAGCGCGCGCAGCTGGTCGATCGTCTGATCGACCGGGTCGCCGGACGGGATCATGAGCCAGATGGTGCGCGGAGGACGCAGCTGGCTGACGAGATTCGCGAGCGAGTCGGCGCCCTTCGCTCCCTGTTGCACGACGACGTCGACCACTTCCTTCTGGCGGGCGAACCCGACCACGGAGTGCCCGCCCTTCACCAATCGGACCGTCATGTTGCCGCCCATCTTTCCGAGGCCCACCATTCCCAGTTCCATCGTCTTCCTCCTAGCCCGTAGCGACGCCCGCGTGCGCGAGGTCCTCGCGAAGCCGCGCGGGGTCAAGTACCCTCAGGGTGCGGAGGCCGACCGCTTCGGCCCCCCGGATATTCTCTTCGCGGTCGTCGAGGAAGAGCGTTTCCGCGGGTACGCGCTGGGTGATATCGAGCGCGCCACGGTAGGCCGCCGCGTCGGGCTTGCGCCGGCCGGTGTAGCACGAGGTGAAGAAGTCGTCGAAGATCTCCGCGAGACCAAAGGTGCGAATCCGGTACTCGTTCAGCGCGCGCGACTCGTCGTTGAGCGTCGCGAGCCGGTACTTGTGGGCGGCTCGCACCGCCCGCGCCGCCGCGATCGCCTCCGGGTGGGGACTTGATTGCGCCCGCATGAAGTCGCGGAACTCCTCGCGCGAGAACGACCGAGGCGTGTAGAACACGGTCGCGTCGAGGTACCCCTCCCAGTCGAGGCGGTCGGTCTCGAAATCGCTCTTGACGAGCGCGTGGCGTCGTTCGAACTCCGTCGCGTCGAGCTGGAAGTGACGGACCGCGGAGGCGCGTTCCGCGCGATCCCATCCGTCCGTGAGCAACACGCCCCCCACGTCCCAGAGCAGCAGGGAGATCTCAGCCACCGAGCGCCTCCTCGAGCCGCCCGAGTCCGGAAGGGACATCGGTGCCGATGTCGACGCGGAGGACGCGCCGCTGATTTTGCCGAAGCGCCTGGAAGTCCCCGACCGCCTGCGCGCGAATGATCGTTTCGAAGGTGTAGTCGGTCCCCGGCACGGGGACGTCCTCGGTCGGGCGGTCGACGATCTGAAGGAAAAGTCCCGTGTTCGGTCCGCCCTTATGGAGCTGACCTGTCGAATGGAGAAACCTCGGTCCGTACCCGACCGTCGTCGCCACGTTCCATCGGTCGAGGAGGCGCTCGCGGATCCGAGCCAGCGTCGCGGTGGTCGCGTCGTTCGGGGCGAGGTAGGCCTGGATCCCAATGTAGTCGCCCGGCCGGGCCGACGCCGTCCAGCCGAC
>Ga0187783_10004662_pt1 | contig 10141 bp, 12 predicted proteins | sample 1015_SJ02_MP02_2_FD_132471 | JGI IMG/M metagenome (GOLD analysis project Ga0187783, IMG submission 132471) | Tropical peat soil microbial communities from peatlands in Department of Meta, Colombia - 1015_SJ02_MP02_20_MG | ecosystem: Environmental > Terrestrial > Soil > Wetlands > Peat | place...
CTCGACGCGCATCTTGTCAGCGTTGGTGATGAAGTAGGGGGAGATATAGCCGCGGTCGAACTGCATGCCCTCGACGACTTCGAGCTCCGTCTCGAGGCTCTTGGCCTCCTCGACCGTGATGACCCCTTCATTGCCGACCTTCTTCATCGCCTCGGCGAGGAAGCGGCCAACCTCCTGGTCGCCGTTGGCCGAGATCGTGCCGACCTGGGCGATCTCGTCGTTCGAGGTGACCGACTTTGAGTGCTTTTTCAAATCCTCGACGACCGCCTCAACAGCGAGATCGACACCGCGCTTAAGATCCATGGGGTTCATGCCGGCAGCAACGCCCTTTACGCCTTCCTTGACGATCGCGGCCGCGAGCACAGTCGCTGTCGTGGTGCCGTCACCTGCTTGATCAGAGGTTTTCGAGGCAACCTCGCGCACCATCTGGGCGCCCATGTTCTCGAACTTGTCCTCAAGCTCGATTTCCTTGGCGACGGTGACGCCGTCCTTGGTGATGCGCGGGGCGCCGTATGACTTGTCTAGCACGACGTTGCGGCCCTTGGGGCCGAGCGTCACTTTCACCGCATTGGCGAGAATATCGACCCCGCGCAACATCTTGTCGCGCGCATCGACTGAGAATCTGACATCCTTGGCAGCCATTTGAGTCTCTCCTTAATTCTTAACGATTACGTCGTCGCGGCGCGAACGGCAGTCGCCGTCAAGCCGCGCATGACGACCGAAGCTGGGTTACGCGGCCTTCCTCTTGGAAACCGGTTCGTCGATGATGCCCATGATGTCGGACTCCTTCATGATCAGGAGTTCCTGGCCATCGATCTTGACCTCAGTGCCCGACCATTTGCCGAACAGCACGCGGTCACCGTCTTTGACATCGATAGGAATGAGCTTACCGGCCTCGTCGCGACCGCCCGGGCCAACGGCGATGACCTCGCCTTGCGATGGTTTTTCCTTGGCGGTATCCGGGATGATGATGCCGCCGGCGGACTTGTCCTCGGCATCAATGCGCTTGACGACAACGCGGTCGTGCAGCGGACGAAACTTCATGATGTCCTCCTACGCTACTGAAACTTCGTTGTTTTCGTTTGATTGCTGGCAGGGCAAAGACATTCCCCTGCGAGGCGCGGTTCTAGCACTGGCTAATTCAGAGTGCTAGTGGGGTCTAGAGGGCCGTTCGCCTCATGTTCTAACCGGCGCCGACTAGTCTTTTCGTTAAGCGAATTCACATCCTTCCGGTCCTCTCGTTTCCGTAACGATGCGCTGTTCACGCAGCACGGGGGCCTCGACGCTACGGCCTTGGACGCTCGATTAGGAAGTATTCGAACGCGAAGCCACGGCAGGAAACGGAATGGCTCAATCCAACGCTCCAAAGGCGTCTGCCCATGATGGGTTTCTTAATTGAAATAGCGCTCCTGGGCATTATCCCGTTAGGCCCGTCAGGCTCTTTTTCGGCCTTCAACGCTTCCCACTGGCGGTTCAGAAAACCAAAAGGCCGAGCGGCGTCTGGATAGCCGAATCAAATCCTTACTCTCAAACCCTAACTCTGCAATCGTTGAATATCGCTCCCGTGGCGCTATCTGCGCGCGAAGCGGTCATTTCATCGCTGACTTGGACATGACGTTACCTTAGAACTGTTACGGAGGCGCTTAGCGGAGAGCGTGCCATGATTCTCAGCTTGCGAGTCGCAGCTATCGCCGGAGTGATGGCCGGGGTCGCGTCTACATCTATCATGGCACAAGCCCCCGGAACCATTCCGTCGCAGCCACCATCTTCGGAGTTTACCTTTCCGCCGCAGCCGCCAATGACCAGCCCGTTTTCGCCGAACGAATTGATCGACACCGGAAATCGGTTCTTCGGCGGCGTGTCACAAGGGCTTGCCATGGTTGTCGAGAAAGCGGTGAGCCAGTGGGGACTGCCGAACGGCTACGTTCTGGGTAAGGAGGCCAGCGGTGCCTTTGTCGGCGGCCTGCGCTATGGCGACGGCACGCTTTATACAAGAAATGCCGGCGATTTACGGGTGTTCTGGCAAGGACCGAGCATCGGCTTCGATGCCGGCGCCGACGGTGCACGCACCATGATGCTGGTCTACAAACTGCCGCAGATCGGAGCGATTTTCGATCGCTTTGGCGGCATCAACGGCTCGGCCTATTTCGTTGGCGGTTTTGGCATGACCGCGCTTACCGCGAATAATATTGTTGTTGTTCCGATCCGCTCAGGTGTCGGTCTGCGACTTGGGGCTAATCTCGGCTATCTGAAGTTCACCGACAGTCCTACTTGGAACCCGTTTTGATCGTACCGCCAGGACCAGCGCCGCAATCAAGTGACTTTTGCGTCGGACGGAAAAATGACCCGTGAACCTCTCGAGCAATCCGGCAACACGACCACTGGCACATGGACCGTGAGCTGCGGGAGATGCGGCGACACCAACGGGCAAGCGCCGGCTTTCCTTTCGTATTCGTTTCAGAGCGGGGGGCGCCCCTCACGGCGCCCGGCTTCTCGCGGATGGTCGAGCGGGCCGCCACTGCAGCTGATCTCGGCATCAAAGCCCACGCCCACATGTTACGGCATGCGTGCGGGCACAAGCTGGCGAACGACGGCCACGACACCCAGTCGCTGCAGGCTTACCTCGGCCACCGCAATATCCAGAATACGACGCAGTACACCGCACTCGCACCGGGTCGGTTCAAGAGTTTTTGGCGGGATTAATCGCGGGCTGCGCACCGCCATCGGTGTCTCGGCGGCATTAAGTGCTACTTGTGTCCATGCTCTCGACATGCGCTTTTCCCGCTTCTTCAGCGTGATGTGTATGCGGCATCACCCTGGACGCCATTGCTGTAGGACTGCCGGCTGATATCGGAAGCGACACCATTCAAAAGCAGGTCACCGATCTGATCCGGCATGAAATGCAAATTGTTGTAGCGCGTGAAATACGAGATTTGTCCGTCAAACCCGTTCACTGAGCGTTGCAAGGCCAACACGCCGAACTGGGTGTCCTCGTCTTGGTTCGTTGAGATTCGCGGAATTGAACATGGGACAAGCGCGCTCCGGACTTTTATTTTAAAATAACGTACATTTTCTGACCATTTCTGCAGTATTGTGTGATAATGATTCTATCGCATGATCGATCACGCCGATTTTTCCGTCGTCGTAAAGAACCGGGCGCCGCCGCCGAAAATGGCGCTGGGAGATTTACCGCGCTGGCAGAACCAGCCCGATTGAGCATTCTAAGGCTTTCTTCGAGACCATGACGGAAGCCAACCGCGCCGGAAAAGTGGCTCTAGGGTTGCTGTTGAGTGAGTACCCTGGCTGACGAACGCAACCTGACCGATTTTTCGGATACCCTTGCGCCAGTGCCCGGGCGGCACGCGAAGAGGAACGCCACGTGCAAGTTTTCGTCCGTGACAACAATGTCGACCAAGCTCTCAAAGTGCTGAAAAAGAAGATGCAACGCGAGGGCGTCTTTCGCGAGATGAAGCTCCGCGGCCATTACGAGAAGCCCTCAGAGAAGAGAGTTAGGGAGAAGGCGGAAGCCGTCCGTCGCGCCCGCAAGCTTGCCCGCAAAAAGTTGCAGCGCGAGGGTCTGCTGCCGATGAAGCCTCGGGTGATCCCAGGGGCCGCTGGCAGAAGTGGCCCATCGCGCGGGCGCCGCTTTTGACCGCGGAGCGACCCCAGCCGAAGGCCTCTACGCGCCGATGGCCGAGGACGTGCCATCCATGAATTAGCCACGAGGCCAAGCCGACCTCGATTCGCTCCGCCAGGCGAATATCTGGAGGATGTACCCGCCAAAGGAGACTCGAATGGCCCGGCGCCAAATGAAAATGCCGGAAAAAGCCGAACCCGAACCTGAAAAACATTTCTCACAGCGCGAGCAGCCGGAGTTGGGCCGCTATCTGCTCCAAGTAGACCGGCAAACCAAAGGCTCATACCAGACGGCAGAATCCGCTGAATCGGCAGGACTCGCGATCAAGAAAGAATATCCGATCCTTCACGTCACCGTCTATGACAGCGTTGACCTTGCCAGCAAGGTGCTCGCGTCGCCGGCGCCAGGCTGAACGACGTTCGAACACGCCCAGCTGGTGCTTCGATTTCTGTCAGGGCCTTAGGTGCAACACGGCGACGGATTTCTAAGATCGCATCGCGTGCCGGGCGTTATATGGCGCCGGGAGTACGTTTGTGGAAAATGCTGAGCTGTTTTTGCGCCTCGATAGGCATGTCGGGCACGCAAATGACGCGGCCCATGAATGTCGTCCACGGCTTCTCAGCGACCGGTTGAAGTTGGGCAAAGATCCAAAATTGCCTCTCAGTCATCTCGATTTCGCTGACCTCGTGATCGAGCACCCAGCTTCGCAGCATGGTGAGACGGCTTCGTTCGGGATCGGTGAACATCGTGTGCGGCAAAATCTTCCTCACTAGATGATCCTTTTAGCGGGGCGGCTGACTGACGCCGTCGATGGGCAGCAGCCGTCCGGGCTGACAGCCGATTGTTCGACCAAGCAGTATCGCACGCCATTCGTAACCTTTCTGTTAGGAGGATGGCGCGTGCGTAATCGGGACGATAACTCTGGCCAGCACTGTCACCAGCGCGCTTTACGGAGCGGCGTGGATTCCGAGCGACAATCCGACTGGAGCGATACTGCTAGGAGAATTTTTTGCCGTAAGAGCCCTTGCCAATGGGAGGGCTCGATATGCAACGGCGAGGCTGCCGGCGTGCTTTTTTTTCTTGTTCTTGTCAGCTTTCGGGCTTCTGACGGTCCGGTCCTGCATCACACGGTCATGACGGAATGGTTGTCAATTCCCTATTCCAGGCTTCGGCGAAAAATATTGTAGTTTGTCGGGCTTTCCGTCCCACTCCTTCCAATCAGGCGGCGGCGTCTTTTTGGCCAAAATATTTGGCCAAATTTTCGCATATTCCGCATTCAACGACAGCCATTTCTCAAGCCCCGGTTCGGTATCAGCCTTGATCGCATTGACCGGACATTCTGGCTCGCAAACGCTGCAATCGATGCATTCGTCGGGGTGGATGACCAGCATGTTCTCGCCCTCGTAGAAGCAATCCACTGGACACACCTCGACGCAGTCCATCGTTTTGCAACGAATGCAGTTATCATTGACGACATAGGTCATTGGCGTCGCCCTCACACCCGGTCGGAAGTCGGTGCCAGCTGCGCAGCTGTCGAAGCCGATGATTTCAGCTATTGGACCGCAGCTGCTTTGGCTTGGACCAGTTTCTCTGCGCACGCCCTCGCCAACTGGTAGTCGGAGGAGGTAGCCCCCGGCGGTGTAGCCCAGCCGCCCTTCTCTAAGTACTGGCCTTGCTCCCAATTCGAGGAAATCTTTTGCAGGGCTGCAAGGTTCGCTTTCGCATCGCTGTTCTGCAGAAATTTCTCCACGCAGATCGGCGTGAGGGCTGCGACGACGGCGGTATTGGCCCGCTCGGCCGCAAGCTTGTTCGCAGTGCCGCCGGTCACCCAGCCACCCCACGAAAACCCAATGACCATCGTCGCGACCGCGCCGATAGCCACTCCTTGTAGGAGACGAGTCCGCGACTCGCCCAGCAGAATTGATGGCACTTGCATGGCTTTTGGCCTTTCGATGAGAGGGACGTGCGCCGCGCACAGCGCGTACGGCAACGCCGGCGAGTGCCGAACGCGGCTCTATTTTGAGGTTACCGTGCCTACCGACGGCACCGGCGCTGCCCAAAGTTACGAACGAAAATTTCGGTACTTTCTCGTTTCAACGGCAGCTCTCAGGCAAGCTACTGCCCGCCCGTAACTACCAATGTGTGGTGCCTGGCGTAGTGCACAATAGCAGGTCTGGAAATTTAGTTAGCAATTGGGCCAAGAGATCGCGATGTCCGCTTTGTGTCAAAAGGAGACATCGTCGAGCATGCCCGGATGTGTGTCCGACTACGCTACTCTCATTTCTTATCCGGCAAGCCTTTATGCGGATGACGGTAGTCGCCACGCCGATTGGATTTGCGAACGTAAGTTATTGTCCCGTCAGGATTTGCGTGTTTCGCCTTAAGCGCTGCAATTAGCGCGTCTTTGGCTTCAATTGTTAAGGCTTGAGAACGTGTGTTGTGCGTGAGGCCGACGATGTATTGGGTCATGAGCTACCCTTGACCGGCTCTGTTACGCCGAATGCGCACTTGCACGGCCTGCACAGGGGTAAGTCGCTGATTAACGATCCGTTAACCATCGCCGGTCACCTTGCGATCACCGGCCTTATCGCCTTAGGCGCAACCCGAGTGGAAGTGGATCGCGGAGCGTGTAAGTCACCGCAGTATCCTGTCATTCCTGCCCCCGTGCAATGGAGCGGACATGACCGATATTTTCGACCTTCGCGAGTTGAAACCACGGATCACTGTGTTCGGCGTCGGCGGTGCCGGCGGCAATGCGGTCAACAACATGATCACAACCGGCCTGCAGGGCGTCGATTTCGTTGTCGCCAATACCGACGCGCAGGCGCTCACAGTGTCAAAGGCCCCGCGTACCATCCAAATGGGTATTCAGCTCACCCAGGGCCTCGGCGCTGGCTCGCAGCCCGAAGTGGGCCGCGCCGCGGCAGAGGAAGCAATCGAGCAGGTCCGCGACCACCTGAGTGGCGCTCACTTGGTTTTCGTCACCGCCGGCATGGGTGGCGGCACCGGCACCGGCGCAGCGACCGTCATAGCGAGGGCAGCGCAGGAGCTTGGAATTCTCACCGTTGGCGTCATCACTAAGCCTTTCCACTTCGAAGGCCAGCGTCGTATGCGCCTTGCCGAGGCGGGTATCGTTGGGCTGCAGAAGGTTGTGGACACCCTGCTGATTATTCCCAACCAGAACCTGTTCCGCGTTGCCAACGAGAAGACCACTGTTGCCGACGCCTTCGCCATGGCCGACCGGGTGCTTTACTCGGGCGTGGCCTGCATCACCGACTTGATAATCAAGGAAGGCTTGATCAATCTCGATTTTGCCGATGTGCGCGCGGTCATGAGCGAGAAGGGCAAGGCAATGATGGGCATTGGCGAGGCTTCCGGTGAAAAACGCGTGCTCACCGCCGCTGAGACCGCGATTTCAAATCCGCTGATCGAGGATCCATCGATCAACCGCGCAAGCGGCCTCTTAATCTCAATCACCGGGGGCAAAGACCTGACGTTGTTCGAGATCGACGAAGCTGCCACCCGTATTCGAGAAGAGGCCGACCAGGACGCCAACATCATCATCGGCGCGACCTTCGACGACAATCTGGAAGGCATCGTCCGCGTCTCTGTGGTGGCGACCGGCATCGACAACGGCGGCGTGGCACGCCAGCCGCAGGCGGCGCAAGGCGCGCTCACCAATCTCTCCGAAAAGTTGTCGACATGACAGCCCGATGCCGATAGGGACCGAGCGGCTTCAATTGGAGAATTGTTTATCCCAGCAGCGACGTATTAAAGGCACGCAGCGCGTCGATATAGTCGCGCCGTGCCACCGCAATGCGGTTCTCGGTGCCTCCGAGCTGCGATTGCAGCGCCACGAAATTGGCATTGGACTTGAGCTGGGGATAGTTTTCCGTCACCGCCAACAACCGGCCGAGCGCGCCGGTCAATTGGTTCTGCGCGTCCTGAAACGCTTTCACCTTGTCGGGGTCAGTAAGATCGGATGCGTCGAGCTTGATTTGCGTTGCCTTGGCGCGCGCTTCGACTACTGCGGTAAGTACGTTTTTCTCTTGCGCAGCATAACCTTGGACGGTCGATACCAAATTGGGAATAAGATCAGCGCGGCGCCGATATTGATTCTGTACGTCCGACCAGCGCGCCTTGGCCGTTTCTTGAAGCGTTGGGATGGTGTTGTAGCCGCACGCCGATAGTACGAGGCTGAGACCAATTATGGTGAGCGCAAAGTAAGTTCGCGGAATGACATTTGGCATTTCGTTGCTCCGAGGGACGCCGCGTATGCTGGAGCGGCCTCCATTGATGTATCAGGTGCGGCGGCGACCTGTCAGCGCATTGTAGATCAGCAACACCACGATCGATCCCACAACAGCGACGATCATGCTGTAGATATTCAGGCCCGCTTGGTATGGGAAAATTCAAAGGCGAACTCAGGCGCCAACTCCGCGCCGTTCTACGGGGTTATGGCGGGCAGCAGCCTTCGAGCGTCAGGCGGACAGAAACGTCCTGAGAAGCTCCGTCGTCTCCGTCGGGTTTCCTCTGGAAAGAAGTGACCTCCCGTAACAGCCTGTCCCTGCACGCCGTCGGCCCACTTCCGCCAGATTCCCAACACCCCACCTTCCGGTTCGTAGAAGGTGTCGAGCGGCCCGCCAGCCGCCCACAGATGCAACATCGGGCACGTGATACGCTTGGATGCTTTCTGATCCGCCTCGTCGTGCTCGATGTCGAGACCTGCGGCTGCACGGTATTCCTCGCAGATTGCGTGGACCCGGGTTGGATCGCGATATGTTTCCAGGTACTCCGCTTTCACCTCGGGACCGAACGAGCCGCCGCCGAATGGGTTGTCGAATACCGCATCAGGGGCACCTAAGAGATATTTTTCTGGAAGCGGCGCTTTCTGCGAGAGAAGGCTCCACGGCCAATAAGTCATGGCGAACTTTGTATCGGCGAGCGCCCACGCTTCCGAAATCGGTATGACATCGAGCACTGCAAGACGCTGCACCTTTTCCGGATGATCGAGCGTGAGACGGTAAGAAACGCGACCGCCCCGATCGTGCCCGACCAAATCGAATTTGCCAAATCCAAGCTTGTCCATCAGGGCGACAAGTTCATTGCCCATTACACGCTTAGTATAAGGGTAACGATCTTCGGTGGAATCCGGGACGCCGCTGCGGGCATAACCGCGGAGATCGACGCAAATCACCGTGTGGTTGCTCGCAAGCTGCGGCGCCACAAAGCGCCACATCAGGCTGCTTCGAGGAAACGGTTCAGGCCCCTTAACGGAGACGGCGCGCACAATTCTCGCGACGAATGGGGCGTTGATACGCTGTATGGCTTGCCGGCTTTTAATTTGAAGGAGCTTCCCCGCGCCCTCATTCTTTTCAGGATACTATTGATTGAACAGTTGATTTCGAACAATGAGGATTTTCGTAGCTCTCAGTCAGCGAAAAATCCGGCACAAGATTGCGCCAATCGCCAGCACGGTGAGCGCGACCAAAATTGCGCCAATCGCCAGCACGGTGAGCGCGACCAAAAAAGTGGTTTCCAGCATGGTGCTCTCCTGGCCGAAGCGGTGCACCGGTCGCTGACAGCTATTGCCGCTATTTCACCCCCGCGCTGTCGCTCGACGCCAAGAGCTGTCGGCACATATACAATCCGGCGCCGGGCTGCCGTTACTTGCGTTCTGATTTGTCCGCGAATTGAAACGACACCGGCGGGTCGATTGATCGCCCGCCGGGAAAGCTTGACTACACCTTGACGAGCGGCACCTTCGGAACGGTGCCACGTCGCGGCGGGGAGTCGTCGCCCCCTCCCGGCGGCTTGCGGCGAGGCGAGGAGCGCCGTTTCGCTTTGGCGCGCCGCGGCTCGGGCAGCGTTTCCGGCCGCGGCCTCACCGGCCCGTCCGGATAATCGAAGCTGAGTTTGGTGTTGCCGGCCTCGTCGGTGACGACGATGACGCGGACATGGCCGCCGCCCTTGAGGCGCCCGAACAGTACTTCCTCGGCGAGCCCCTTCTTGATGTGCTCCTGAATGACGCGCGCCATTGGCCGCGCCCCCATCAGCTCGTCATAGCCGTTCGCGATCAGCCATTTGGTCGCTTCATCGGTCAACTCGATGGTCACATCGCGATCGGCGAGTTGCGCTTCGAGCTGCAGCACGAATTTCTCGACCACCATGGCGATGATTTCGGGCGACAGATGTGCGAAGGTAATGATCGCGTCGAGCCGGTTTCGGAACTCAGGCGCGAACAACCGCGTGATCGCCTCCATGTCGTCGCCCTCGCGCTTGGTCCGGGTGAAGCCGAAGGCCGCCCGCGCCAGGTCCGATGCTCCAGCATTGGTGGTCATGATCAGGATGACGTTACGGAAGTCGACCTGCTTGCCGTTATGGTCGGTCAGCTTGCCGTGGTCCATGATCTGTAAGAGCACGTTGAACAGATCCGGATGCGCCTTCTCGACCTCGTCGAGCAGAAGCACGCAATGCGGATGCTGGTCCACGCCGTCGGTGAGC
>Ga0187783_10004663_pt1 | contig 10140 bp, 6 predicted proteins | sample 1015_SJ02_MP02_2_FD_132471 | JGI IMG/M metagenome (GOLD analysis project Ga0187783, IMG submission 132471) | Tropical peat soil microbial communities from peatlands in Department of Meta, Colombia - 1015_SJ02_MP02_20_MG | ecosystem: Environmental > Terrestrial > Soil > Wetlands > Peat | place...
CCGGCGAAGTTCGCGCGGGTCGGGCTCGTCACGCAACTGTTCACCCGGATGGGATTCACCGACGAGATCGGGCGCGGCAAGTCGAGCTTCATGGTCGAGATGACCGAGGTCGCGGAGATCCTCCGGGCCGCGGACGCGCGCTCGCTCGTGCTGCTCGACGAGGTCGGACGGGGCACCAGCACGTTCGACGGCCTCGCGATCGCGTGGGCGACGCTGCGGCACCTGCACGACGCGACCCGGGCCCGGAGCGTCCTGGCGACGCACTACCACCAGCTGACCGAGCTGGTCAACAGCCTTCCCGCGGCCCGCAACGCCCACCTCGCCGTGCGCGAGGGACCGGACGGGATCGTGTTCCTGCACCGGCTCGTGCCGGGGAGCACGGACCGAAGCTACGGGATCCACGTCGCCCGGCTCGCGGGCGTGCCGGAACCGGTCCTCCGCGAGGCGGAGCGGTTGTTGAAGCGACTGGAGTCGGAGGCGCCCGCTCCCGCAACGGGCCGGCGCGGCGTCCCTCGAGGAACGCGGTACACTCAGGCCGTCCTGCTCGCCGAGCCGGGGCCCCCGTCGGACCCGATCCGCGACGAGCTCGAAGCGATCGACCTCGACCGGCTCTCGCCGATCGACGCGCACCGCAAGCTCGCGGACCTTCGGGACCGCGCGCGCGGGGGCAAGGCCCCCGACGGAGCGGGGCGGGGCCCGGAGTGACGCCGACCGTCCCTGCCCGGCGACCGATCCGCCGTCTGTCCGCCCGCACGGTGGAGCGGATCGCGGCGGGCGAGGTTGTCGAACGGCCGGCGTCCGTGGTGAAGGAACTGGTCGAGAACGCGATCGACGCCGGGGCCACGTCCGTCACGATCCGGCTCGAGGGCGGCGGCCTCCGGGCGATCGAGGTCGCGGACAACGGGGCCGGGATCCCGTCCGAGGAGCTGGAGCTCGCCGTCGAGCGGCACGCCACCAGCAAGCTGCCCCCCGACGGACCCGTCGACGCGATCGGGTCCCTCGGATTCCGCGGGGAGGCGCTCGCCGCGATCGCCTCCGTCTCCCGCTTCCACCTCCTGTCGCGACCGGTCGAGCGCGAACTGGCCGAGGGGATCCCCGTGGTCGGAGGGAAGGTCGGAGAACGGTACCCCGCGCCGCGGGCGGTCGGCACGACCGTCGAGGTCGGAGAGCTGTTCTTCAACACGCCGGCCCGACGGAAGTTCTTGAAGAGCCCCGCGGCCGAGCAGCTCGAGGTCGTGCGCACCGTCGAACGTCTCTACGTCGCGCGCCCGTCCGTCGCCTACCGGGTCGAGGCGGAAGGGCGGGAGATCGCCGCCTTGCCCTCTACCCTGCGCCCGGAGGACGCCGCCGCCCGCGTGCTCGGCCCGGGCCTGCTCCGCGACGGGTTCGCGGTCGACGGCCCCGTGCCCGGTGGGACGGTGCGCGGCGTCCTCGGCCGTCCCACGACGGCCGCCTCCACGAGCGCCGGCCTGTACCTCGTCGTGAACGGCCGCGCGGTCGCGTCCCGGGCGCTCACCCAGTCCGTCCGGGCCGCCTTCGCGGACCATCTCCCCCGCGGCCGGTTCCCGGTCGGCGTGCTGCACCTCGAGGTCGAGCCGACCCGCGTCGACGTCAACGTGCATCCCACGAAGCGAGAGGTTCGGTTCGCGAAGGAGCGAGAGCTGGTGGACGCGGTCCGTCGGGAGGTTCGCCGGGCGCTCCTCGCCGCGCCGCAGCTCGCGGACCTCGCCCCGGAGCCCGGCCCGACGCGTCCGTCGCGGCCGCCGGACGTCCGGCCGGGCGTCCCCGACGTTCGCGCCGGGACGCCGGCGGGTACGCGTCCCGTCCAGGCTCGGCTCGACGACGGCGCCCCGCCGCCCGTTCCGGTCCCGGCCGCCCCGTCCTCTGGCCACCCGTCCCTGGTGCTGCTCGGCTGCCTCCACGCGATCTATTGGGTCGCGGAGTCGGAGGACGGCCTCGTCCTGATCGACCAGCACGCCGCGAGCGAACGAGTGGTGTACGAGACGCTCCGTCGCGACGGGCGACTCGCCCGCCAGGCCCTCGTCACGCCGGTCGCGCTCTCCCTGACGAGCGCCCAGGCGGAAGCGCTGCGGGCCCACGAGGACGACGTCCGGTCCTCCGGATTCGAGGGAGAGGCGTTCGGCCCTTCCACGTTCCGGGTCCGCACCGTCCCCTCGTACCGGGGTCGTCGGTCCCGTCCCGAGGTGCTGCTCGCACTGTTAGACGAGCTGGCGGACGGCGGTCGCCCGGTCGCGGCTGGGGGACTCGAGGAGCGCACCGCCGCCTCGGTCGCCTGCCACGCGGCGATCCGCGCGGGCGACCCGGTCGAGCCGGAAGAGTTCCGTCGCGTGCTGCGGGCGCTCTACGAGCTGCCCGCGTCGTCGTACTCCTGTCCGCACGGCCGGCCGATCTTCGTGCGGTTCCCTCGGACCCGGCTTGACCGCTGGTTCCTTCGGTCCGGGACGTGAGGGCTACGGCGCGCCAGGTCCGCCCGCGCGAGCACGAGATCGTCGCCGCCGCGCGCGGGCATCTCGAGGCCCAAGGATACCGGGTGTGGGTGAATCCCGACGGTCGGGACTACTTCGACCTGGTCGCCCGGAAGGGCGCGGTCGTGGGTCTGGTGGAAGCGAAGGTCGCGGGCACGCGCGAGGTCCTGGCGCAAGCGCTGCGCCGGCGAGCCTGGGGGGATTGGGTGGCGGTCGTGCTCGCCACCGAGCGCGCGGCGTGGCATCTCTCCGACCGGACGGCTCGGACCCGAGCCGCCCCGATCGGCGTCTGGTGGGCGCGACCGGGGACCGGCGTCACCGTCGTTCGCGCGGCCCGTCCCTGGGCCCGCACGGACGAGAACGATCCGTACGTCGACCTCCGCGCCCGGTTCCACCGCCTGCTCGACGCGCTCGAAGCCGGCAAACTCCCGCCCGCGACCGCCTGGGACGGGGTCGTACGGGAGGTCCGGCGTGCGTCGGGAGGTCGCGGGTTCCGCGAGTGGCGGCTCGACGAGCCCGTAGACTGACCGCTACCCGGCACCGGGGGTCGTCGCGGCGCGGACCTCGTCCGCGATCCGGAGCGGGTCGAACGCGGCCGCATAGCTCTCCCCGGCCGCGGCGAGCGCCCGGCGGGCCGCCGGGTCCGCGAGCAGCTCGGCGAGCACGGACGCGAGCTCCCCGGCGTCGTCCGAGGCGACCGCCCGAACGGCCGCGGCAGGGTCGACCGGAAAGTGAACGGCCGGGCCGGCGATGACGCACCTTCCGGCGCGCAGCGCCAGGATCGCGCCCGGGTCGAAGCCCGGGACCCGACGGGGCAGCACGACGACGTCCGCGGCGGCGATCGCGCGGGCGAACGTCGGCCCGTCCCGGCTCTCCGCGACCGCGACCCCGGGCTCGACCGGTGCCGGGGCGCCGGCCACGACCAGTCGCGACCCCGGGAAGAACGAACGGACCCGGCGGAACGCCTCCCGGACCCGGTCGACACCGGCGGGTTCGGGGGCTTCGACCGGAGCGAGGGTCGCGACGACCGGAACGTCGGAGGGGATCCGGAACGCGGCCCGGGCGGCCTCCCGCGCGGGCGCCTCGGGTAGCGGCGCGACGGGCGGGAGCGCCGCGCGGAACCGGCGTTCGGGGATCGCGTACTCCCGCCGGAGGTCGGCGGGCAGGCCCGGGGCGTCGTAGAACAGGCGGTCGGCCTCGCGGAGGGCGGCCTCCTCCAGGCGGCGGACCGCGCGTCGGTCCCGCCAGGAGTCGATGCGGTCGATCAGCCCCGCCGGGACGTGCGCTCCGCGCTGGCGGTCGAACGACGCGAGCTCCATCTCGCGGACGAACACGCCGAGGACCGCCCCGCCGTTGCCACGGTGCAGGCCCAGGCGACCGAAACCGGCCGGGTCCCGCAACACGAGGTCGGCGGTCCGGCGCACCCGCTTTCCCGCCGCCGAGGCGAAGTCCGCCCCCTCGACCGCGGCTCCGGGCCGTCGGACCGGCACTTCGACCGGGACGTCCGCCACCCCGTTCGGGGGCGGGCCGACCGCGGGGGTGTTCGGATGGACGACCGCGACCGAGTCGCCCCGCTCGGCGAGCGCGGCCGCGAGCGCCCAGGCCGGGGCGGCGTGGTCGTACGGGTCGGGCGAGGGAGGGCCGCCCGCGATGACGTCGACCGTGCGGGACGTCATGCCCGTGCGACTAGGGGGCGACCGAAAAACGTTGGGGTTCTCGCGCGGTCACGCGGCGAGGCCGAGCCGGCGGCCGAACGAGCGCCCGGAGAGGCCGGCGGGGGCCGCGACGCCCATTCCTTCGAGCACCGTCGGCGCCACGTCGAGAAGGCTGAGCGGCCCGTCGCCCGGACCCGGCCGGACGCCGTCCCCGGCGCCGATGAGGATCCCGTTCATCCGGTGGGTCCCGCACCCGTAGAAGAAGCCGGGCCGCTCGCGAATCAGCGGTTCGGGGTAGCTGAAGTCCATCCGGGGCTCGGTGCGCATCTCGTCGACCCGGATCAAGAGCGACGGCGCGCGCCCGAACGTGTGCCCGTGGTAGATCTCCTTCGGCTCCAAGACCTCGATCCGGGCGTCGGGGTACGCCTCGAGCCGCTGGCGAATCCCGCCGAGCACCGCCGCCCATCGCGCGGGCGTCAGGTCGGGGTTGCGCAGGTTGAGGTAGATCCCCTCGGGGACCGGGTAGGAGTACGCGACCGTCCGCTTCCAGTCGATCCGTTCCGCCATCTGCTCGAAAGAGGCGGCCCCGCTCAGCAGATTCGATAGGCGCTCGGCCTTCCCGCTCTGCAGGATGTTCGCCACGGGCTTCGCGAGCAGCCGACCGAGACCGAGGCGCTGCGACCAGAGGATCATGCGGGCGATCAGGTTCCGGCCCGAGACGGTCTCGGCCTCCCGGAAGACGAGGTATCCCTCGCTCTGGAGCCACCGGTTGGTCAGGAAGTCCGAACGGATCTCCCCGTGCCCGTGGTCGCTGACCACGAGCGTGACGGCGGGGCCCCCGGCGCTGCGGAACGCCGTATCGATCTCGCGGCAGGCGCTGTCCACGGTCCGCCAGAACTGACGGAGGTCCTCCGGGATCTCTGCGACCGGCCGCGTGAGCTCGGGCCAGAACTGGTGCTCGACCCGGTCGGTCTCTCGGAAGAGGGCGAAGAGGAAGTCGGGCCGGTGGTGGGAGGCGAGCGTCGCGGCCGTCCGACCGCGCTGCACCACGTTCCGGGTCGCGCGGCCGAGCCAACCGGCGCGGTCGCTGTCCCGATAGACCGGAAGCTCGGGCGGATACGGCGCGCCGATCGTCCCCTCGACCTCCGCCCGGAGCTCGCGCGGGAACGTCACACTCTGATCCGAGAACATCCCCGGCACGACGAAGCCGTGCAGGGGGTAGCCGGCGAGCAGCGGGAAGTTCACGACGCCGACCTTGACCCCCTGGCGCGAGAGGCGGTCCCACATCGCTTCCGCCGGACGGAACGTCGACACGAGCTTCGACTCGCCCGGGCGCGCGGTCGGCTCGGTGAAGCCGTAGATGCCGAGCTCCCCCGGGTCCCGCCCGGTCGCGAGCGAGTACCACGCCGGGATCGTCTTGGCCGGGTAGACGGACGTCAGCGACGCCCGGACGCCCCGGTTCGCCATCGACGCGAGGAACGGGAGGTCCCCGGCCTCCATCAGGGGGTCGAGCAGGTCGAACGTCCCGCCGTCGAGGCCGAGGATGAGGAAACGCCGCGCCGGCGGGGTCATGTAACTAGCTCGGTCGCGGAAGCCGAACCACGGTAAATCAAGGGCGGCATCCGGCTATAAATGGTTTCGTCCAGCAAATTGACCGTTAACGGGCCGACCGTCACAGGACCCGGATCGCCTCGAGGTTGTACGGGGCCCGGGACTCGAGGTTGAACCGCTTGTGGAGGCTCGAGGAGAGGTCGACCGTCTTCGACTCCTCGCCGTGGTTCAGGATGATCGTGCGCGGACGGGGGTCGAGGGAGGCGACGTAGTTCATCAGCTGGACCCGGTCCGAGTGCCCCGAGAACCCCTCGATCGTCGCGATCTCGAGGCGGACCGGGACCGAGGCCTGCCGGGAACCGTCGACGAACGACGCCTCCGAGAGCCCCCGCTGGAGACGCTTGCCGAACGTGCCTTCCGCCTGGTACCCCACGAACAGGAGGCCGTTCTTCTCCTCGGGCGCCCAGCCCCGGAAGTACTCCATCACCGGGCCGCCGCTCATCATTCCCGACGTCGCGAGCACGATGCACGGCTCCTTCGAGTCGACGATCCCCGCGCGCATCTGGGCCGAGTCGACCCGGCGGAAGACGTCGGAGAGGAACGGATTGTCGCCCTGCTGGAAGATCTGCGTGCGGAGCTGGCTGTTCAGGAATTCGGGGTAGGCGGTGTGGATGGCCGTCGCCTCGAAGATCATGCCGTCGAGGTAGACCGGAACGCGGGGGATCTTTCCCTCCCGCATCTTCTCCTCGATCACCAGCATCACCTCCTGGGACCGGCCGACGGCGAAGACCGGGACGACGAGGTGCCCGTTCCGGTTCAGGACCTTGGTCGTGAGCTCGGTGAACTGCTCCGTGGCCTGCTGGCGGCTCGGCTGGATGTCGCGGTACCCCCCGTACGTCGACTCGAGCACCAGGGTCTCGAGGCGGGGGAACCGGTTCGTCGCGGGGTTGAACAGCCAGCTGCGCTCGAACTTGATGTCGCCCGAGTAAGCGAGGTTGTGGTCGCCGTCCCCGAGGTGGAAGTGGCAGATGGAGGAGCCGAGGATGTGCCCGGCGTTGTGCATCGTGAGCCGGATGTCGGGGGCGATGTCGGTCGTCTCGCCCCAGCGCAGCGGGATCGTCCGCCAGACGAGCTCGCGGACGTTCGCGGAGTCGTAGAGGCCGCGGCGGGCCTCCTGGTTGACGACCTTGATCGCGTCGAGCAGCATCAGCGTCATCAGGTCGCGGGTCGGCGCCGTGCAGTAGATCGGTCCCTTGTACCCGTACTTCAGCAGCACCGGGACGAGCCCGCAGTGGTCGAGGTGGGCGTGCGTGACGACCACGGCGTCCAGGGAGTCGAGCGGAAGAAGCTCGGGTGCGTTGAAGAACGGCGTGCGGTCGGACCCGGGGTCGATCCCGCAGTCGATCAGCACCTTCGAGTTCTGCGTCGTCAGAAGGTGCGCGCTGCGTCCGACCTCGCGGTAGCCGCCGAGCGCCGTGTTCCGGGCCCAGAGCTTCTCGGGAAGCGGGTCCCGGGCGATCCGAATGCCGACCTTCTTCAGGAACGAACGGCGTTCGTCGAACGAGTTCCGCAGGTGGATCCGGACCTCCTCCACGGTCTTGGACGGGATCGGGGGCGTCCGGACGACCGTCGGCACCCAGCCGATCCGGCGCTTCAGGTCGTTCAGCACTGAGCCGCCGCGCCCGATCGCGGCGCCGGGGTTCGCGGCCTCGATCGTGACCTCGCCGGTCTCGGGCTCGAAGAACAGCTGGTTGATCTCCGCCTCGGGCGGGATCACTTCCCGGGTCAGCTTCTCGGCCTCCTTCGGGTCGATCAGCGACTCTGGGTCGCTGCGGACGACGACGCGACGGTGGAGCCGCTGGGCGACCTGCCGGAGCAGGTCTCCCCCGGAGAGGAACGAGTCGAGTTGCTTCGTGTAGAGAACGATCTGCGGGCCTTCCAGCTCGATGTCGGTGACCTCGATCGTCTCCGGGAGCACGCTTCGCAGCGCCTCCCGCGTTTGCTCGATAAGAGAGTCGAAACTCATGGACCGTGGACGAAGGGGTTTTCCCGGAAGGGGTTGCGCGCGCACCCGGAGGGTGCGTTCCTAAGGTAGGACAGGTGGCAACGGTATCTTGAGTGCCTTTAGACGCTTATTAATTTCGTCGTCCGACAGCTCCCGATACTCTTTCGGCGAGATGACGTGGCAGAGGTAGCCGTCGCCGCTGGCGCTGTCGCGCTTCATCGCGACCGTGAGTCCGCGCAACGCGAGGTCAACTCCGTCGGACGTCGACATGTCCCGGGAGTAGCCCTCTTCCAGGACGCCGTACGCGAAGGTGGAACCGGAGCCGATCGAGCAGTACTTGTCTTCGATGCAGCCCCCGGCGGGGTCGACGGAGAAGACGTGCCCGCCCTTGGCATCGACGCCGCCCAGGATCAACCAGGCGTAGTACGGGTAGTAGCGGCTGCCGCTCAGGATGTTGGCGAGCAGCGTCGCCGCGCCTTCGGCGCTCACCGGGCCGTTGCGGCGGAGGCGATAGAGCGAGACCTCGGCCTTCAGGTACCGCGCCAGCACCTGGGCGTCCCCGACCATCCCCGCGATCGTGATGCCGAGGTTCTGGTCGACCTTGAACAGCTTCTGGGTCTGCTTGTTCATGATCATCGTACCCGCGGTCGCGCGGCGCTCGGTCGCGAGCACGACGCCGTCCTTCGCCACGATCCCGATCGTCGTCGTCCCCTTCAGGAGACGCTCCTCGTCGGCGGCGCTCACCGGATTCCGCATCATCGTACGACCTCCGAGGCATCGGAGGCGGTGAGCGGACCCGGGGTCGCTATATAACGGCTCACCGGGCGATTACGCGCGCGTCACCCGCGAACCTCCGGGGAGGTGGTGGCGGCGCTTCCCGGCCCCCGGTCGGGGCCCGGGGACGTCCCGCGCCGACGGCCGTTAAGTCTCTCAGCGTCTCGCGGACGTCGGCATGGAACGCCACGAAGTCGTCGTGGTCGGTGCGGGGCTCGCCGGGCAGCGCGCGGCCCTCGCCGCGATCCAGGCCGGCCGCGACGTCGGCCTCGTCTCGAAGCTCCATCCGCTGCGCTCGCATTCGGGGGCGGCGCAGGGCGGCATCAATGCCGCGCTCGGGAAGGAGGACTCCGTCGAGACCCACATCTACGACACGGTGAAGGGCTCCGACTACCTCGGCGACCAGGACGCGATCGAGTTCTTCTGCCAGGAGGCCGGACCGACCGTCGTCGAGATGGAACATTTCGGCACGATCTTCAGCCGGGGCGACGACGGCTCGCTCGCCCGGCGGGCGTTCGGCGGCGCCGGATTTCCCCGCACGATCTATGCCGCCGACCGGACCGGCCTCGCGTTGCTGCAGGGACTCTGGGAGCGGCTCGGGACGGAGCGGTTCACGCTGTACGAGGAGTGGGACCTCACCGAGCTGGTCGTGCGGGACGGGCGTGTGCACGGCATCGTCGCGTTCGACCGAAAGACCGGCGAGTTCGAGGAGATCGCCGGGAAGAGCGTCGTCCTCGCGACCGGACCGTTCGGCCGGGTCTACGGCCGGACGACGAACGCGCACAGCTGCACCGGCGACGGCGTGGCCGCCGCGTACGACGCGGGCGCCGTACTGAAAGACATGGAGTTCGTCCAGTTCCACCCGACCGCGTTGCTGGAGTCCGGCATCCTGATCACCGAAGGCGCGCGCGGCGAGGGCGGGGTCCTGAAGAACCGCCTCGGCGACCGATTCATGAGCAAGTACGCCCCCCACGTGCTCGAGCTCGCGTCGCGCGACGTCGTCTCCCGCGCGATCGTGACGGAGGTGGCGGAAGGACGGGGGTTCCCCGGTCCGTACGGGAGCTACGTTCACCTCGAGCTGATGCACCTCGGCAAGGAGAAGGTCGAGAGCCGCCTCCAGGAGATCGTCGACTTCTGTCGGAACTTCGCCGGCATCGACCCCGTCACCGAGCCGATCCCGGTCTATCCCGGCCAGCATTACATGATGGGAGGGATCGGGACCAACATCCGCGGCGAGACGAACGTGCGGGGATTGTTCGCGGCGGGCGAGGCGGCGTGCGTCTCGATCCACGGCGCCAACCGGCTCGGGGGCAACTCGCTGCTCGAAACGCTGGTCTTCGGCAAGCAGGCCGGGACCGCGGCCGCTGCGTACGCCGAGACCGCCCCCGCCCCGGAGATGCACGCCGCCGACCTCGACGCGGCCGTGGCGCCGCTGCGAGCGTGGTCGAGCCGCCGGGACGGCGAAGACCCGTCCGCGCTTCGGACGGAGATGCAGGAGACGATGGAGAAGTACGTGGGGATCTACCGGAACGAGGCGGACCTCCTGGAGGGATTGAAGCGGGTCCGCGCGATCAAGGCGCGATTCGACCGGATCCGCGTGGTCGACCAATCGAAGGTCTACAACGTGAACCTGACCGACGCGCTCGAGGTCGGTCACATGCTCACGCTC
>Ga0187783_10004664_pt1 | contig 10137 bp, 9 predicted proteins | sample 1015_SJ02_MP02_2_FD_132471 | JGI IMG/M metagenome (GOLD analysis project Ga0187783, IMG submission 132471) | Tropical peat soil microbial communities from peatlands in Department of Meta, Colombia - 1015_SJ02_MP02_20_MG | ecosystem: Environmental > Terrestrial > Soil > Wetlands > Peat | place...
GTCTTGCTGACAATCGCAATTCCGCGCTCAACACCACCGAGGACTGGGTGCAACGGTTTCCCGACCTCAAGGGCATCTATTCTGCGACTGATGATATCGGCGCCGGCGTGGTCGATGCACTCAAGGCGGCGAACAAATTTGGACAAGTCAAGGTGTCGACGTCGAACTTCAGCCCGACGGCTCAGAAGATGCTGGCCTCCGGCGAATTCGTGTGTACTGCCATTCAGCAGATCGTGCTCCAGGGCAGGGTGGCTCTGCGCGAGGCGGTCAAGGCGGCCAAGGGCGAGCCGACCGAGGCCAAAGTCGGCACACCAGCACTGCTGGTGACCAAGGATAACATGTCGACGATCAACCTGGGCGAGGTGACGGCGCCGGCGGGTTATCACCCGTAACGTGCAATCCGCAAACGCCTGCCCTCGGACTGGTCCCGGGGGCAGTGTCGATTCGGCTGATATGCTGTCCGGTGACTCACGGGCGGCCGCAGAGTCGCTTTTCACCCCGGCAACGCATCGGTGAGTCGCGCTGAGTCAGCGGAAGTGTCAAAGCAAACACAGTATCAAAGCAAACACAGTATCAAAGCAAACACAGTGTCAAAGCAAACACTCGGACATGCCCGTGATTTGACACAAACAGCCGAAGTGTCGAAGCAAAGAAAGTCGGCCAGAAAAAGAAGGGCGCCCCACAGGACGCCCTCAGGTTACCCGGTTGACAAGCTGTGGAGGAGGTTCAGTACCAGTTAAAGAGATAGTTCACACCGAAGCGCACCACATCCACGCCGATGTTCGATGAGATATGAGTGTTGCCTGTGAGGGGTCCAGTCGCGAAAACCGCGGTGGTGGTGTAGTTGGTAGACACGTTGTTGAACCCCAGGTGAAGGTATTCAAAGCGCGCTGTCCAGTGTTGAAAAAAGGCCCATTCGAAGCCGGCACCTGCCGTCCAACCCGAAAGGCTGTCGTGGAAGGAGGCGCCACCACCGGTGAACGGACCGAGGCTTGTTCCTGGACATAGAATGCCCAAGCAAGTAGTCGTGCTGCCACCCGATGAGTTCGCCCACGCTCCTCCGCCTGTGGCGTACACCAGCACACTTGGGAACGTGTATGAGCCAGTGTCGAACGCGTAGCCTACACGGCCGCGCACGGTCTCGAAGTTATTGAGACTGACATTGTTTGTTGCGCATCCGGCTGGAAGACCGGCGAATGCTCCGCCTGTGAACGTTGAGCAAGCGCTCGACGTGCCCTGCAACCGAGCCCAATCTCCGTCTCCCTCCACGCCAATCACCCAGTGCGACGGGCCGAACTCGTAATTGAAGCCGATCTGCCCACCGAGGATGCCGCCGCCGTAGTCAAAGCTGCCACTGTTGCCGAACGTGCCGACAACTGAAGTTCCAGTGAGATTGAAGTTGTCGTGAGCCGATCCACCGCCGCCGTTTCCGCCGATATAGAAACCGGTCCAGCTGAAGATCGGAGGCGGAGGCGGGGGCGGCGTGTATTGCACCGGCCGCCGTGGCGGCGGCGCGGGCATCTCCGCGGCGCTCGCCGGTTGGATCGCGTTGAACGCTAAGAATGCCACTGCTGCTATCAGTACAGGTCTCATGGCATGCCCCTGAGTTCGCTGTTTGCCCAGGGTGAGAGTGTTGCAATCAGCGCGAGAAATCTTCCATACTCGGGTATGGTGTAGAATGTTGATTATTAGGATGTGTCACCCAAACGCCACATCCTTTGCGTGTACGAACGCCCACAAAGGAAGTAGCAGCATCAACACCTCGCCCAACGCAAGGCGCGCCAACTTTTGCTGCGCGCCGCAGTTCGGTTGGCTTCGGTAACTGCCTTCGCAGCTAAAACCATACACACTTTCGGATTTTAGTTTTAAGCGCCTATTCAGCCGACTTAAGGAGAAAGCTCAAATGAGCAATAAGCAATGTATGTTCGTAGTCCAAAAGAAGGGACCGGGACCAGTGACGCCCGATGAATGCTGCAAAGAACCTGCCGTGGAGCAAGAAGCCAGCACCGGTCGTTGGTATTGTCGCGAGCATCTAGATCGACGCCGCAGTGGCGATGCGCCTGCCAAGAGTAACGGCAACGGGCACACGTTTTCATTCCAACAATAGATCAGCAGCTTCTCAGCCGTGGCCAGAAGGTGATCCATGCGTTTCAATCTCGGGGAAGTCTGGATCAGCACGAACGGGCGTCGCGCTGTGGTGGCCGGAATTGACGATGAAAACGACGGCCGCAGGGGAACGTTGCTCTTTGCTGATAACGGCGAGGAACAATCGTTCCTATGGGCAGAGCTTACGCAAGCCGGGCAATGGCGAGTAGACGCGTTGCCGCGCCCAACAAAAACGGTGAGCGAATTGGAGGGCTTGGTCCTTCAAAAAATCGCGGGGCATCCGGTCTGCCCGGATGGCATGGGCGTACAAATCAGAAGCGAGGGCGGCGGGAAATGGAGGGCGGACAGCGTGCCGCCCGCCGGTCAATCAATCGGTTATGCGGACTGCGCCAACTACATCGGATACGTGGCGCGAGCGTACCGGCTGCTTTACGATTTGCAGTAGCCGCGCCGGGATTGATCGTACCCTGCTTGACCATGACCAGTGACAAAGCACCGATGTTCTTTCAACCGGCAACTGGAACTGTGGCGCAGCAGTACTTGCACCGCGCGAGAATGTTTCGTGAGGCTGCTGTGAACCTTCCTGCATACTCGAACGGTCGACAGTTCTTGCCCAAGTACGCTTTGTTGACACACGCAATCGAACTGTCGTTGAAGGCGTTCGCTCTACATTCAGTGTCAATGGGGAAGCCATCCGGCGTTCGACCAAGCAACCATGATTTGCGGGGATGGTATCGACTCGCGCTGCAATATGGACTTCAAGACGACCCAACCATCTCAGACAATATCAATCGTTTGAGTGAGCTTCACTTTACCCACTACACGCGCTATCCGCAGGAGCCGACCGCCAAAGTGCTAAACGTGCCTGAGCTTTCCGACATTGCTGACTCTACCATCGATCATCTGATTTTGGCTTTCACCCAGTCGATCAATCCGCGCTACTAGTGAAATTGAGAGGCGTCGAATTTTTGGCTTTTGTTTTTATGACGGGGGGGAGCGCGCGGGTCGGCGCGAGCGACAGTGTAGGAGCGCGCGGCGATTACCGCGTTTGCGCCGTAGCCCGGCATGCGAGCGGCGCTTCGCGATTGTCGCGATGCTAGGGCAGGCGTAAGATTTGCGCGGGCTAGAGGGGTTGAGCCGTGCGGATCGTTGCCGCGTGCATACTCGCGCTGGCCGCTACGAGCGCCGTGGCGGAAAATCTTATCGTGAACGATCCGATAGTGCGTTACGGCTACAACTTCCAAACACGCGGCGCGATGCACTTCTGCGACTTCACAACGGTACTCACCAAGCCACCGTCGCCACTATTCATCAAGCTCACCGCCGCCTTTATGACCGACGATAGAAAGCCCAAGGACAGCGATCTGACCGTGGCGTACATCGTCGAGGCTTCCGCCGTTCGCAAATTAGAACCCGTGGATACTAAGGACGTCAAGGTCGTGGCTGGTCGGATCGTTTCGGATACTTTCAATTCCGATCTGCATGCCACCAAACTCGTTGATAAGACTTTGGGCGCTACCTACAGCATCCCGTCCGAAGGCTCGCTCGCACTCTTTACAAATCTTCTGACGATGCACGGCGCTTACACGCTTGTCGTCGAACTGGAAAACAACGCGAGTCTGACTATTAACGTCAAGCCGACAGCGGAAATGTTGGAGCCGAGTGAGAAATGGATGAAGTGCGGCGTAGCCGTTATGGAGCATCGGAAGCCACAATGAGCGGCACCAAACTTCGCCTTCACTCTCTGGAACTCATTGCCCATTTGGACCCCCTCCGTAAGCGCGCGCCGAGTCTAGTAGCGGATGACGGGGCCGGGAAAAGTTTTCGTTTTAGCTTTTTAGATCGGGGAAGGGTGCGGACCCGGAGCGCGCGGAGATTGTCGGGCTTGGCAGCTCCGCGAACTGCGCCAGATCGTCCGTGATGGCGAACCAAGGGGCCTTGCTGGCAATGAAGACGTGCATTTGCGGCCGGATGCCGGGATCGTCGTCAAGGCCGCCTAGCGGCAAGCCGAAAACTGACGGATCGTCGTCGAATTTGCTCAAGATCGGCGATCCACAAACGCGACAAAAGCCGCGATGGTTGCCCGGAGAGGATGCGAAGAAGGTCAGCAATTCTTCTCCGCACAGCAAGCGAAACTCAGCGGAATGCTTTTTGGCCCGGCTGCGAAAGGCCGCGCCCTGTGCCTTGCGGCACATCGAACAATGACAATTGAGGGCATCGTACAGCTTGCCATTGATCTCATAGCGAATGCCGCCGCACAGGCAACTGCCGCGCAACATTGTCACCTCCATGCCGAGTCTCGTTTCCGTTTTTAGCAGAAATGACGGGGCGGCAAACGATCCGGTTTTTCTATGTGACGAACGGGGCAGTGGCGGGGGCTGGGCGCGCGGAGATTGTCGGGCACATGCGCCAACTGGCCGCGAAGGGTCGCGGCATTCTTGACCCCATGGCAAGATGCCGGTCACCATGGCCGCGCCGTCACCCCTCCGCGACCGTCGCCCTCCCGCGCGGCGTGACTTCCTCCGATCCTTAAGAGCCTCGCTCGACTCGACGCCGCGTTGGCACCCGAGGCTCTTAGCGACGCTCTCCGGGGCCAACGCAATCGGGAAAAGTGATCGTGTGCGCGGCATTGTTCGCGCTCCGCAGTTCGGACGTTGAAACTTGAGAGGGGCTATCAGATTTCCGCTGCCGCTCGACCATGCTGCGGCGACCCGAACCATATTCGCGTCGCGGAGTACCTGATTGATGCCGACGCTATCTGAAACCGGAGTCGGCCTCAACCCGGTTTAATGTACCGGGCATTAGGACGGGGCGCGCAACAAAAAAAGCCCCGACTGGCGGGGCTTTTTTTGCCTCTTTTGTTCGGAGATTTCAGTGCTGGCGGAAGCAGTCTTGCATCTTGCCATAAGCTAGGTCGATGTCCGCCTGCGTCGCGACGTGATCGCCGTATTGGCTGTGCAGCCGCTTCACGTTCGCGTAGTCGGAATAAGGCTGCGTGCACGGGTTGCGCAAGTTTTCCTGCCGCGCGACTTCCTCTTGCACTGACGCGGCGATGGCTGCACGCCGCGCATCCGCTTGGCGTTGCTCGGGCGTGCGAGTGTCCGGCCGCAAAAGAGCGGCGAGCACGATCAGCCCGAGAACGCCGCCGATGATTTTTAAGACCTTCATTGCTGTGTGCTCCTATCGCTTCACGGGCGCGCACGATGTAGACCGGCTTCGGCTCGCCGCGCGGTGTTGTCGGGCCTCGGATGCGCCGATTGCTCCAATCTTTCGCCCATAAGACTGAGCAGAAAGTAAAAGAGCAGGGCGAGACGCCGCCTTGCCGCGCAGGATCGGAACATGGTTTAGGAACTGCCCGACTTTGCTGCCCTAACTGCCCGACTTCGACTCACTAACCCATTGATTTTATTGCGCGGCGCTGCATCCCGCAGGGAGCGCCAGGGGTCTGCAAAGTCCCCGTCAATCCTCGGAGCAAAGCGCTCAGCGGCGGCCCATCGCGGCCATGCCCGACATTTCGGGGGCCGCCGGTCCGCTCGTGACAAGTGGAAAGCCGAAAGTCATGCCTGCGCGCAACTCGTTGACGGGACGTCCGTCAACGAGAGCGGAGCGGAATGCAACATCGAGCGCGAGTTTGTCATTCACCTGCCAGATGGCTCCGGCAAGGGCCGAGAATGATTGCGATTCATTGATGATGCTATCGGAGTAGATTTCAAAGACTGGCCGGATCTTCCAGGTGTTCGGTCCCTCGACGATGGCGTCAAAGAAAAGCTCTCCATGTTGATCTTGCGTAAGATTCGTTTCCACGTTGAAATGAACGGTTCCCCAGTCCCACCGTTGCGAGACGATTCCGCTCCAGCTGAACCCGACGCCCGAGCCGCCCACGTCCGGCAATAGAGGGCCAAACTCCATTGCCATGCTCGGCCCCGGTTTGTCCTGGAGAACACCGGGTTGCACCACGTATTTCAGGAGAGCAGCGTCGGGGACACTCAACGGACCTCCTTCCGCCAGCGGAGCCTGTGCCGTCCCTTGAAGGACGAGTTCCCATCTGTCCGCAAAGCCGAAGTTCAAGACGCTGTCGGAAATGCCCTTCGTTGTCGATCCGGCGCGCATGGCGCCAATCGGTTGAAGCTCGATTTCAACCTCACCAAAATCGGCGACGGCGGCATCCGTTCCGTCGAATGGCCGGTAGGCAAAGGCCGGTGCCGTACAAAAAATGGCACAAATGCCGACAGCCGCTCCGGCCGCAAACCGTTTCGGTCTGCGCGCGTGGAACGGCCGACGTGCAAGCCCGTTTCCTCGTCTGATCACCCGCGCCCCGCGGCTCCAACGATTTCGACGTTTATAACTCACGTGCTGTATTTGCGACAGCGGTGGCAGGCGATTGAAGATGCCGCCGGATAATTCCGCGCCTCGCCGCTTGCGCAGATGAATACGAAAGATGCTGCCAGCAAAGCGAAAGTTTGGCGCAGTGCTCTGATTTACGTTGCCGATCCTGTCGTGCCAAAGGCTCGGTGCGTGCGAGACATCCGCGCACGGGAGCTGAGTTCACTATCTCAGCTCAGCACGCCGGCTTTCCTCAATCCGTCGGCCATGCGCTCGACATCTTCCTTGCGCTCGAACGGCTGGCGGCCGACGTGAGCGAAGAACGAATATTTCGGGTTGATCTCCATCAGCTCCGCCCACACGCGCCGCGCGTCGTCGATTTCGCCAAGGTGGCCAAGTGCGGAGGCGAGGATGGCGCGGGTGAAATCCGTGTTCGGCACCATGACGATCCGCTGCCGCAGCAGAACAGCCGCGGTCTCGTACTTTTCCGCCAACAGATAAGCGAGCCCGAGGAAGTGCAGAAATTGCGCGCTCATCGCCGGGTCGATGCGCATCGCCTGCTCGATTTCCGGGATGGCTTCGAGCGGCTGTCCCGAAAACGTGTGGATGGTGCCGCGAAGATTGTGCGCCAGCGCCAGGCTCGGGTTCAATTTCAGCGCGACGTCGATTTCGGCTTTCGCCCGATCGAGATCCTTCTCATAGGACGCCGCCAGCGCGGATACGCATCGGGCCAGCGGTTCGTTCGGGTCCTTCTCGATTGCCCGCCGGGCGTATTCCTTGGCGATGGCCAGCGACTTGTCGGGATCTTCGGACCAGCGGTTCTGGTAGTCGAACATGTAGCCGAAGCCGAGACAGGCATAGGCCACCGAGTAATTGGGATCGTGCTCCAGCGCTTCATTGAAGTATTTGACCGCCTGCTGGAACGTTGCGAGATTCTTTTCCTTGCCCAGCATGAATTCGCGCCCGCGCAGAACGCAATCGTAGGCGGCGACGTTACGGGTTTCGCTGTCGGCGAGCCGCCTTTTCTCGGCGGGGCTGAGCGTGATCTTGAGCGCTTCGACGATCCGCTGCGTGACATCGTCCTGCACGGCGAAGATATCGGTGAGATCGCGATCGTAGCGGTCCGCCCACAAATGCGCGCCGTTCCCCGCGTCGATCAGCTGCGCGGTGATGCGCACGCGATTGCCGGCGCGGCGGATGGAGCCTTCCAGCACGGACTGCACGCCGAGCTCGTTCCCGACGGTGCGGATATCGACCGAGCGCCCCTTGTAGGCGAAGCTCGAATTGCGGGCGATCACCGTCAATCCGGCGATCTTCGACAGATCGGTGATGATGTCCTCGCTGATGCCGTCGGAGAAATATTCCTGTTCCGGATCGCCGGACATGTTGGTGAAGGGCAAGATCGCAATCGAGGCGCTCGCTACGGTAGGCAAAGGCCTCTCCGCCGCCTTGGCGAGCTCCGGCGTCGCGCCGGGATGCCATTTCCAGACCCGGATCGGCCGGTCGATATTCTTGACGGTGATCTCGCCGGCATCCCGGAAACGCACATCGATCCGGTTGCCGATGCTTTCGTTGACGATGGAAGAAACGCAGATGCCGCCGGGCTCGGCCAGGGGCTCGAGGCGGGCTGCGATATTCACGCCGTCGCCGTAAATGTCGTCGCCTTCGATGATGACGTCGCCGAGATTGATGCCGATGCGCAGCACGATCTTGGGCTGGCGCAGCGCTTCGTCCGGAATGAGGCCGTTCGACCGCTGCACGGCGAGCGCGCAATGGACGGCCTCGACGACGCTGCCAAATTCGACGATGGTGCCGTCGCCGATCAGCTTGACCACCCGCCCGTTATGGGCCGCGACCGCCGGATCGAAGACCGTCTGGCGGTGCTGCTTGAGGGCGGCAAGCGTTCCTTCCTCGTCGGCCCCCATGAGACGCGAATATCCGACCACGTCGGCTGCAAGGATCGCCGCGAGCTTACGGTTGACGCGTTCTTCGGCCATGGAGCGGCGGAGCCCAAATCCGGTGAAGACCCCCTCAACGTAGTGCGCCGGTTTAAAAAATCTACGACCGGGGGCGGGCCGGGCACGGAAAAGGTGGCGGGGCCGCGAAAAGCGTCCGGCCTAGTCCTGCAGCCGGAATTCCGTGTAAAGCGCCGGTAGAAATGTCGCCAAATGCTGCATTTCCTCGGCGCAATGAACCAGGAGGGCGCGGGCGTCGCCCTCGGTCGGTCGCATGAATAGCCGTGCCGCCTGCGCCATCATCGTCCCGAGCGCATTGTTCCGGCCGGCCGCATAGGGTCCGCCGATCCAGAAGCGCGAGCGCATCTCGCTGCCGCCGGCGGTCCGGCGCACGTGGTGCGCGAGATAGCCGACATCGACCGGGAAATCGCCCAGTCCGGTTCGCGCGCAGACGATGGTCCCGCGTTCCGGATCGTCGAGGCTTGAGTCGGTGAAGTCTAGCGTCCCGGGCTCGACAAAGCGGATTGCCGCCCGGATCAGCGTGCCGCCGATATATTCGTCGACGATCGAGGTCTGCCCCACATAGCGCGGGCGGCCGCGGGTTGCCGGCGGAGGCGGCGAGAGCCAGGCGGCATGCACATGCGCGAGCGGATGCCAGAGCTTGTAACGTTCCGGGCTGTCGCTGTGCCAGCCAAACCACCAGTCGATCATCGTCGGCGTCACGCCCGGCATGTCGGTGCGCGCGGCGACGATCATCGCGCCGTCGGCGGTCAGTGCGAAGCCATCTTCGATCGCGTCCGTCTGACCGAACAAGCTCTGCGCCGCCGCGCCGAGCGCCGGCAACAGCGGCTCGGGCAGTGGGCCGCGAGCGAGCGCATGGCGGATCGTTTCCGGCAGCGGTTGAATATGCGGATCGAGGAAACGCGCATAGGCTTTGGTGGCGCGATCGCTATCGCTCCAGCCCAGATGCCGGCCGGCGATCGGCTTGCTGCGCATCATGAGCCGTTCGCGAGCCTGCCCATATAGGTGTGAAAACGTCCGTCCGGATCGAGCCTCGCCTTGAGCCGATCGAGCCGATTGAGATTGGCGTCGGCCATGAAGCGGGTGGGGCGCGCCCCTAGATTTTCGTCGGCGAGCTGGATGCCGGTGGCGTAGGGCGCCAGGGCGGTCATGCCGTCGAGCGCCCACGTTGAAGCCTTGGCTTCGTCGTTCGGGTCCTGCCAGATGCCGTACATCGCGATGTAGATGTCATCCTCGGACGAAAAGGCCATGTCTGGGCGCCGCCGCTTCGGCGCCCAGTTCATCCACAAGACATGCGAAGGCGCCGGCGGCAACTTGGCGGCAATGCGCTTTAATCCCGGCAGCAGATCGTCCGGCGACGCGCGGGTCCACATATTGTCGACCGCGTAGCGGTGATTGTCGGGATAATGGTGCATCACCCGCGCGGTCAGCGTCGAGAGCCGCATCGGGACAAAGGGCGTCGCGCGCCTGGCGCGGCGCGGCCGCGTTTTCATGAATGCCAGGTCTTTCCACGCCGAAAAAATGCCGTCGGCAAAGACCGGCGCCACCACCATGATACCCGGACCGTCGATGAACGGAATGCAGCGGGAGACCATGAACATCAATTCGATCGACGGCGGCACCTGCCCCCCGACCTGATGCGCCCAGCGCACGATCTCTTCCAGATGATCGGCGGTGTAGAAAGCAAGCTTGGCGCCGATCACCTTCGGCCGCGGATAAAGCTTCAGATGAA
>Ga0187783_10004665_pt1 | contig 10136 bp, 14 predicted proteins | sample 1015_SJ02_MP02_2_FD_132471 | JGI IMG/M metagenome (GOLD analysis project Ga0187783, IMG submission 132471) | Tropical peat soil microbial communities from peatlands in Department of Meta, Colombia - 1015_SJ02_MP02_20_MG | ecosystem: Environmental > Terrestrial > Soil > Wetlands > Peat | place...
TATCGAAACATAAGAAAAGCCACGCTGGTAGCCTCTCAATTTTCCGTTACCCTGGCAGACGCTACGGGACCATTCTCAAAGCCACCTACCTGGTAGCCTTGGGCTTGCGCCCCCGCTTCTTGCCGTAGTACGGCTTCTTTTCGGCTTCCATAATCTCGGCCACTTCATCCTTGCTCACCCGTAAGAGGGCGCCCACTACTTGCTCGAATCGAGGCTTGGCAACCGTGGCCTTGCGAGGCTCATCTTTCACGGAGGGATTATAGCATGCCTAAGAGTCCGCCACTCATGCTACGCGGCGAGCGATTCTTGGCCGAAAGAAAGGAAGCCGCTGCGGTTCTTGGGGCCATAAGCGCCGAATGGACTTTTGCGGAAGCATTTATGGCTGTTATGCTCGCCACGTTCCTCTACGGGCCAGCGTTCTCGACCGGTGACGAGGGTGTCATTATAGAGATCATGGAGAATCTCAAACAGACAAAAGAGAGGGTAGACGCAGTGATGGCGGCTGCGCGCTACCGGCTAGATGACCCCCTTTTAACGGAGTTTGAGACAGCGCTTAATAGACTCCGCGATGTTGGTTTAACGCGGAATACGCTAATACACGGCCGTTGGTATTTAGGTCGAGACTGCCCAACGTTTTGCACAGCCGTGTCCGCGTTGTTACGATGGGAGCGCGCGCGGGGTCGCCGAACTATGGCAGCGGTGCGGCTCGATAAGTTTATGAAGGTTTCGCGGTTGGCGTCGCGGCGCAGCGAAGCCCATGAAGCTTTGGAGCATGGACGGGTCACCAAGGACGGCCGGCCGCTCAAGCCGGGATATCAGGTGAAGCCGGGCGACGAGCTCGAGATCCACTACGCGACAAAATATGTGACGGTACGCGTACGTGAGGTTCCGCTGCGGATGACGCCGCGCGTGAAGCCGGGCGAGCTCTACGACATCCTCGACTCGCGTAAAGACGAATCCGAGTGGCTGTGATCTCGGCCGACACGAAGGACGCGCTCGCGCGCGAAATCCCGGCTGCAGGTCACTGCCGCGAAGCGCTCCTTGCCGGCCTCGCGTTCTACGGAAACGCGCGCGGCGAGTTCGTTACGCACCGCAACGCCGTCGCTCGGCTCTTCTGGTCCTTGCTCGAGCAACGCAAGTCGCATCCAATCGAGAGCCGAGCGCCGACGCGTCTGCAGCGGTTACCGACGTTTGCGATTGCGCTTCCCGAGCGCCTGCGCGCAACACCGCCGAAGCCGGTGCACAAATGCGATCGGCTGGTGGAAGCTCGCGCTGCCTTTCTCACCTGCGGCTCGCTTGCGGCCGGCGCACACGGCTATCACCTCGAGTTCGTGGCCCGCAACGACGAGGTCGCGCAGCGCTTGAAGTGGATGCTGCGCAGCGCCGGCGTGCCGCCGAAGCAGACTCGCCGCAAGAGGCGACCGGTTCTTTACTATAAAGACTTCGATGCGATCGTCGAGCTGCTCACGCAGCTTGGCGCGTTTGCCGCCGTACTGCATCTCGAAGACGTCCGCGCGTTGCGCGAAACAAAGAATCGCATCCACCGTCTCGTCAACACGGAAGCGGCAAATCTCGAACGAAGCGCTCAAGCCGCGGCCTCGCAGCGCCGCGTCATTGAATATGTCGGCAGCGCGTACGGCTTGACCCGGCTAACGCCGGCGCTACGTGAAATTGCCGAACTCCGACTGCGCCATCCCGACGAATCGCTTACGGAGCTGGGGCGACGCTGTAATCCGCCGATCGCCAAACCGACCGTGAGCAGCCGGCTCGGCGCACTCAGCCGTCTGGCCGACCATCTTCGCGGGCAGGTGAGCGCGAAAGCGGCCCGGTAAACGCGCTCATGCGCATCGGGATCAACGGCTTCGGCCGCATCGGACGAAACTTCACCAAAGCGCTCGTCGAGCGCCATCCGGGGATAGAGATCGCAGCAATCAACGATCTCATGGACGCGCAACAATGCGCGCATCTCTTCAAATACGACAGCAACTACGGGATCTATGAAGGGAGCGTCTCCGGGGGCGACGGGATCCTGGGAATCGATCGCCGGCAGATCCGCGTGCTCGCCGAACGCGATCCGGGAAAGCTTCCGTGGAAAGATCTCGGCGTCGAGGTCGTCGTCGAATCAACCGGTCTCTTCACCGATGCTGCGAAAGCGCGCGCGCATATCGACGGCGGCGGAGCGAAGAAAGTCATCATCTCCGCGCCGGCCAATGGCGAGGATATAACGATCGTGCTCGGCGTCAACGACGACCGTTACGATCCCGCCAAGCATCACATCATCTCGAACGCGTCATGCACCACCAACTGCTTGGCTACGGCGGTAAAGCCGATCGTCGATTCGCTGGGTTGGGTCAAGGGCTTTATGACGACGATCCACTCGTACACCAACGATCAGAACGTGCTCGACGGACCGCACAAGGATCCGCGGCGCGCGCGCAACGCCGCGACGAATATCATCCCAACGTCTACGGGGGCGGCCAAAGCGCTCTATCTCACGATCCCGCAAGTCGAGGGCAGCTTCGACGGCTTCGCGCTGCGCGTTCCGACGCCGACGGTTTCGATGATTTACCTCGTCGCGCAGACGCGTAAGCCGACGACGCGCGCCGAGCTGAACGAGATTCTGCGCCGCGCCGCCGAGGGAGATCTGCGCAAGTACGTCGCTTATACCGAGGAAGAGCTCGTCTCCAGCGATTTCAAGAAGAATCCCTACAGTTCGATCATCGACTCGAGGCTGAACAACGCCAACGGCGACCTCGTGCAGATCGCTGCATGGTACGACAACGAATGGGGCTATTCGTGCCGGCTCGCCGAACTGGTCGCGATGGTGCTTTCGACGATTCCGGCAAGCGTTTAGAAAGTTTGCAGGATTCGTGCCGTGCGCCGGCTGAGCGACCTCGACGTTCGCGGCAAGCGCGTCTTGGTGCGCGAAGATCTCAACGTTCCTCTCTCCTTCGACTCCGCTCAGCCCTTCGACTCCGCTCAGGGTGACAGGGTTGAAATCATCGACTATGCGCGGATCAACGCGGCGCTGCCGACGCTGCGTTGGCTGCACGAGCGCGGCGCCCGCACGATCGTTCTCTCGCACCTCGGGCGCCCGAAAGGAAAGCCGGATCCGCATTTTTCGCTCCGTCCCGTCGCGCAGGCGCTGGCCGATCGTCTCGGCCTTCGCGTCGGGTTCGCCGACGATTGCGTCGGCGAGCCCGCCGAAAAGGCCGTTGCCGGAATGCGCAACGGCGACATCCTGCTGTTGGAAAACGTCCGGTTTCATCCTGGCGAGGAAGCCGACGATCCGGCCTTCGCCAAGCAGCTTGCGGCGCTCGGGGATCTCTACGTGAACGATGCCTTCGCAACCGCGCACCGCGCGCACGCCTCGACCGAAGGCATCGCGCACGTACTTCCGCACGCGGCCGGTTTTTTGATGGAGGCCGAGCTGTCGGCGCTCTCACGGCTCGTGCGCAATCCCGCCAAGCCCTTCGTCTGCGTCATCGGCGGCGCGAAGATCAAGGACAAGATCGCGCTTCTGGAGCGCTTATCGGAGCTGGTCGACGCCTTCTGCGTCGGCGGCGGAATGGCGAATACCTTGCTGGCCGCCTCGGGCGTCAACGTCGGTCGATCGTTGCGCGACGACGATCTCGTTCCGGCCCGGCGAATCTTGGAGTTGATCGCGCAACGCAAGGTCGATTTGCAACTTCCAGTCGATGCGGTGGTTGCGCCGCAACTCGATGACGAGAGCGCCGCGCACGTGGTTCCCATCCTTCGACAGGCTCAGGATGCCGTCGGCGACGAGATGATTCTCGACATCGGGCCGCGGACCGCACAGGCGTATGCGCGCACGATCGAAGGCGCAAAGACGATCGTCTTCAACGGACCCATGGGGGTTTACGAACGCAGCGCCTACCGGAGCGGGACCAAAGCAATCGGTGAGGCGATCGCGCGCGCGACGGCTTCGGGCGCAACCAGCGTCATCGGCGGCGGCGACGCGGCCGCCGCGGCGCACATGCTCGGCTTTGCCGACAAGAGCAGCTTCGTGTCAACCGGCGGCGGGGCGACGCTCGAATATTTGGAAGGCGAGGAACTTCCCGGAGTTGCCGCGCTTGAATCCTAACGTCATCATCGCAGGCAATTGGAAGATGCACAAAACGGCGGCCGAGACATCCGCCTTTTTTGAGGCGTTTCTTCCGCGCGTCGCCGAGATCTCAACCATGCTCGAGATCGTGGTCGCGCCTCCCTTTACCTCGATCCCGGCGGCGGCGCTGCATTTGCGCGGCACGCACGTGAGCCTCGGCGCGCAAACGATGCACTGGGAGATGGAAGGTCCGTTTACCGGCGAGGTCAGCGCGCCGATGCTGGTCGAGTTCGGCGTGACGTACGTCATCATCGGTCACTCGGAGCGGCGCGCGTTCTTCAACGAAACCGATCGCACGGTGAACTTGAAAGTGCACACGGCGCTCGGACAGGGATTGACGCCCATCGTTGCGGTCGGAGAGACGCTCGCGGAGCGCAAGGCGGGTACCACCGACGAACGAGTCGTCGCGCAGACTATGGCGGCGCTCGAAGGCGTTGCAGCAAATGCGCTCGGCCGAATGGTTGTCGCGTACGAGCCGATCTGGGCGATCGGAACCGGTGAAAACTGCGATCCTGTCGAGGCCGATCGCGTTATGGCGACGATTCGCGGCTGCATCGAGGCTCTGCAGGCGACTCCGATTCTCTACGGCGGGAGCATGAACGCCGCCAACGTCGCGTCGTACATGGCACAACCGAACGTCAATGGCGGCCTCGTCGGCGGGGCGTCGCTGGACGCCGCGGGCTTCGCTACGCTGATAGCAAACGCCATCGCCGCGGTAGGATGAGATACCGGCCGGTTATCCTTACCGTGCTCGACGGATGGGGCTGCCGCGAGCAAATGCACGGCAATGCGATCGCCGCTGCAAATTTGCCGCACTGGCACGAACTGCTGCAACGCTATCCCCATACGACGCTGCAAGCTTCGGGCGAAGCCGTCGGATTGCCCAAAGGCGTCATGGGCAATAGCGAAGTCGGGCACATGAACCTGGGCAGCGGCAGAGTTGTAGCGCAGGGCGTCACCTTGATCGACGCCGCCATTGCTTCCGGTGAATTCGCGCGAAATGAGACGCTGCGGCGAGCCGTTCAGCACGTCCAGCGCAGCGGCGGCACGCTGCATTTCATGGGTTTGCTCTCGGACGGATGCGTGCATAGCTCGATCCTGCATCTCTTCGCTTTGATCGATGCCGCGGTCGCGGCGAACGTGCCGTTTGCGGTCCACTGCTTTCTCGACGGGCGCGACACGCCGCCGCGCTCCGCGACCGAATACGTCGATCGGCTCGAGGCGAAGCTCGCACGATGCGAGCGTTCAGGTTCGATTGCCAGCGTCACGGGGCGCTATTACGCGATGGATCGTGACCGTCGCTGGGAACGAACGCAGCGCGCCTACGAGCTGCTGGCCAACGGCCAAGCCGAGCATCGCGCCGGCGACGCGTCCAGCGCCGTGCGCGATGCGTACGCGCGCGGCGAAGACGACGAGTTCGTCCTGCCGACGATCGTCGCACAGCCGCGTCCGATTGAAAACGGGGACGCCTTCGTCTTCTTCAATTTTCGTCCGGATCGCGCGCGCCAGCTGACGACCGCGTTCAATGCCGGCACCACGCTCTATTTCGACGACGGCTTCGGCGTCTTCTCAACGAAGCGCTACACCGATCCGTTCTTCGCGACGATGACGAAGTACGACGAGACGTACACCAATCCGGTGCTCTTCGGGCCTCGGCCGCAGTACGACACCTTCGGTGAAGTTTTCGCGCGCGAAGGATTGCGCCAGCTGCGGCTCGCCGAGACCGAAAAGTACGCACACGTGACCTACTTCTTCAACGGCGGGCGGGAAGACCAACTCGACGGCGAGCAACGGATACTAATTCCCTCCGATCGCTCGGTTTCGACCTACGATCTCGCGCCCGCGATGCGAGCCGTCGAGATCACCGATGCCGCGCTGCGCGCGATCGAAAGCGGAGCTTACGATGCAATCGTGATGAACTACGCGAACGCCGACATGGTCGGCCACACCGGAAAGTGGGAGCCGACGATCGCCGCAGTCGAAACGATCGACGAGTGCCTGGGCCGTCTGGCCGAGGCCGCCCTTCGCGCGAACGCGCTGCTCGCGATCACTGCCGATCACGGCAACGCCGAAGAGAAGCTCGACGCCGCCGGTAACCCGCTCACCGCGCACACAACCAATCCCGTTCCGTTCGTCCTCGTTGCCGACGGTCTGCGCGGGACGCTCGCGAGCGGCGGAAAGCTCGGCGACGTCGCTCCGACGCTGCTCTCAATTCTCGGATTACCGATACCCGAGCGGATGAAGGGAAAAAATCTCTTTTCTTTTGTGCCATCCTGAGTAGCGCGCGCAGCGCGCGTCTCGAAGAACGAAGCGCCTTTTCTCTCGTGTCATCCTGAGGAGCGCGCGTAGCGCGCGTCTCGAAGGACGAAGCATGCGCGCCCTTCGACTGCGCTCGCTGCGCTCGCTCCGCTCAGGATGACACAGGAAAAAGTCGCTCCGCTCAGGATGACTTTAGGTGCTAAACTATGACTGCGCCGGTTCTGGCTCTCAGGATGACATGGGTTGGGTGCTTCGAAAATTCAGCAGGATCACAGCCTCCCTTACGTCGGCTATCAGGTTGGTGTGGGAGAGTAGGAAACATGGAAAACGAAGACGTTCTTCGCGTTGCCCAAGCGCTGATATACTTCGTGCTCTTTGGCGCCGCCACGGTTGCCATCGCGCTGGCCGCGCATCTTGGCCACACCGGTGTTTAGGAGCTCGTCGCCTAGCGCCCCTCCATTCAAGTTTCGATGCGGTAGCAGCCGCTGGCATCGACGGCAACGCGCCGCTCTCCTACGACGATCGAACGGATGCGGTGATCCCAAAAACAGAGAACGTGCACCGCCACGGGTCGCAGCTTCGCGACGATCTCGCGCGCGCGTTGCGAGACCGCGATGGCATCTTTGACCCAGCGTGGCTGATCGTGAGGCAGTAAGGCGGTCTCGAGCTCGGCGTCCGCGACCGCCGGAACGATTGCCTCGGATCGGCTCGCGCCGATCTGCAGCGGTAGGGAGGCAGCGGTCTCCTCGAGCTCAATGCGGCGCAGCATGAGCTTGACGCCGAAGCTTCGCGATCGCGCTCGTATGCAGCTGCGAAGCGCGCTGCGGTGAGATCGCCAGACGCTTTCCGACCGCGCGCAGCGACGTTCCGTTGAAATAGTGCATCAGCACCACCTGGCGCTGGCGTTTCGGCAAGCCGTCGATCAGTGCGCCAAGGCGTGCGCGCTCCAAGCGTCTTTCGACGATGCACGCAGGGTCGTCGCTCCAGTCGTAGGCCAGCATTTCGCCGCGCGGTAGCGGCGCGTCCAACGAGAGCGGTTGTCCGCGGTAGACCGCGGCAAGTGCGCGCCGGTAGCCGGGGCAGCGCGCCTCCATCTCTCGCGCCGAGGGAACCTCTCCGCGCGACGCTGCCAGCGTATAGCGCCGGCTGTCGCCGTCGCGAACGATCCGGCGCGCCCGTTCCGAGACGGGATCCATGCGCCGTACGCCGTTCAGCATGGCGCCGACGACGAGCCGCCGAGCGTATTCGGCAAGCTGGGGGCCGCGGAAGGGATCGAATGAGTCGACGGCGCGGATGAGCCCGACGCATCCGTCGCCGACGAGGTCGTCGACGTCGAGCGTCGGAACCAGACGCTTGAGCCGGCGCGCAAGCATCCGAACCAGCGGCATCAGCTCGCGCACGTGCTCCTCGCGCGCAACCGGATCGATCACCGCAGGCCCTCCCAACGCGCAGCAATCAGGGCGCCGAGCCCGCGGTCGTCGTGTTGCGCGATCTCGCGCGCGAGCAGATCGAGTTCGTAGTCTCCCAGCACCTCCGCGCCGGCGATCATTGGCCGCAGCACGGGCGTCAACAGCATGGCTTCGATCATCTCGCCCGCGCGCCGTGCGGTGACGCTATCCACGCTGGAGATTGTTGGCGATGCGCAGCATCTCGTCAGCAGCCTGAACGCCCTTGGCGTTCGCTTCATAGGCTCGCTGCGCCGTAAGAATTTGCATCATCGCATCGATGATGGTGACGTTCGACTCTTCGAGCATGCCGAAGCGCAATTTCGGTCCGTCGTCGCCACCCGGCACGATCTCGCGCGGCTTTCCCGATGCACGCGTCGCTTCGAAGAGCGATCCGTCGAGCGAGCGCAGGCTTTCGGGAGAGGGAAACTCGGCGAGCCGGATATGCCCGATGACGCGGTTGCCTTTTGCAAAGGCCGCATGGACGCTTCCGTCGGCAGCCACGCTCGCGGAAAGAGCGTCCGGGGGAATCCGTACCCCGTCGAGGCGCAGATCGTGGACGTTTCGAAGCGTGCCGTCGGCGGCGCGCGAAAACTGTCCGTCGCGCGTATAGAAGCGGCGTCCGTGCGCGTCGACGAGCGTGAAGAATCCCGAGCCGTCGATCGCGAGATCGAACGGGCCGGCGCTGCGTGCGAGCTTTCCTTGAGCGAGCAGAACGTGCGAACCGAGCACCACCGTTCCGAGGCCGCCTTCGCCGGGAACGATCAGCTCGGCAAAGCTCTGTGCCGATCCTTTGAAACCGACGACTCCGGCATTCGCCAAGTTGTCGGCAATCGTGTCGAGATTTCGCTGCTGTGCCGCCATGCCGCTGGCGGCGGCGAAGAGCGCGCGTTCCACGGTATCGGTGCTAACCGACGCGCGCGGCCTCAGCCGCCTTTTGCCGGCTCAGATCGATCGCGGTGACGGCTTTCTGCGCGCTCTCGAACGATCGCTCCGCAGCCAGCACGTCGATCATCTCGGAGATCGCGTCGACGCCATTCGAGATGTGCGGCAGGGCGACCGTCTGAGGGCCGGCGTGAATCGCCCCGCGCCGCTGGCGCGCCGTTTCCCGATCGATCGTGACGCCGAGCGCGGTAAGGAAGCCGCGCGCCGTTATGCGCCGGAATCCCTCAGTCGAAACGTTGGCCAGGTTCTCGGTCGCGATCTCGAGCCTCGTTCTCGCCGCGACCATCGCGCTTGCAGCCCACGCAATTCCGTCCACGACGCAATGGTAACGCGCGAGCGTAGCCGAATCGTTTCGGCAGGATGAACGATCTGCGCGTGATGCGCCGTGCGCTGTTGGGTGCGCTGCTCGCCGCTTGCACTTCGACTTCCCCGTCTCAGAGCGCCGTGGATCGCGAGATCGCGGACGTTTCGTCGCTGAAGCATCAATACGCCGGCATCGTGATGGGCTTTGACGTGCGGCCCGCCGACACGCTTATCGTCAGCCTCGATCTGCAGACATACATCGAAACGGACGATCAAACGCTTGCAGCGATGAAGCGCGATACGCTCGCGCGCTGGCGCTCAGCCTGGATCGCCGCGCATCCTCACGAGCATGGCACGATTCACGTTCGTTTCATCGACTTCATCGGCCGCAAAGTCGCCACCGAATCAACCAACGTTTAGCTATAGCTACGCTGTCATCCTGAGCCGCGCCCAGGGCGCGTGTCGAAGGACGAAGGGCACGCGCCGTTGCTAGCGGTGAAAAAGGATCGTTAGCGTCGTACCAATCTGGGTGGCGATCATTGTGACCCAAGCGGAGATCACCATACCGGTTAGCCAGTTGAACCGCCGGTCGATCTGGCTGAAGCGTGAGTCGATCTGGCTGAAGCGTGAGTCGACATGGTTGAAGCGAGCCTCGGCGTGAGCGTCGACATGATTCAAGCGGCCGTCAATTGAGTCGAGACGGCGCTCCATGCTGCCCAGACGTTCGTTCACTTGGTTGAAGGCGCCCTCAACGTGGGCGATGCGAGCTTCGAGCGGATGCGCGTGCATGATCTGTCCTCCAAAACATACTACGCGTTCCAATCACGCACCTGGAGGTTTCGCTTTTCGTCCTTCGACACGCGCGCTGCGCGCGCGGCTCAGGATGACACCCATATTCCCTTCGACACGCGCCCTTCGACTCGCTACGCTCGCTCAGGAGGCGCGGCTCAGGATGACACCGGTTTCTACAAACGTGCGATGACGGCGTCGGTGAAGGCGTCGGTTGAAAGTGCGGCGCCGCCGTGCGCGAGTTCGGCGGTGCGCAATCCGTCGGAATA
>Ga0187783_10004666_pt1 | contig 10135 bp, 11 predicted proteins | sample 1015_SJ02_MP02_2_FD_132471 | JGI IMG/M metagenome (GOLD analysis project Ga0187783, IMG submission 132471) | Tropical peat soil microbial communities from peatlands in Department of Meta, Colombia - 1015_SJ02_MP02_20_MG | ecosystem: Environmental > Terrestrial > Soil > Wetlands > Peat | place...
ACAACTCGGCGGCTGTGCTCGCCGGCGGCGCGATCGCCGCCGTCTACCGCAAGACCCATCTCCCCAACTACGGCGTGTTCGACGAACGCCGCTACTTCACTCCTGGCCACGAGCCGACGGTGATCGACGTCGGCGCCGAGCGTGTCGGCCTCACCGTGTGCGAGGACCTGTGGGTGCCCGGACCACCGGCGTCCGAGGAGGCGGTGCGGGGAGCCGAGCTGATCGTCAACATCTCCGCCTCTCCGTATCAGGCCGGCAAGGGCGTCGAACGCGAAGAGCTGTTCGCGCAGCGCGCGCGCGAGAACGGCGTGCACGTCGCCTTCTGCGGCCTCGTCGGCGGACAGGACGAACTCGTCTTCGACGGCCACTCGTTCGTCCTCGACCCCGATGGCGACACGGTCGCCCGCGCCCGCCAGTTCGAGGAGGACATGCTCATCTGCGAGCTGGAGCCCGGCGGCACCGCGCGGGGTCGGCTCGAGCCCATGATCGAGCCGCTCGAGGCCGAGGTCTACGCCGCGCTCACGCTCGGCCTGCGCGACTACGTCGACAAGAACGGCTTTCGCCACGTCGTGCTCGGCCTCTCGGGCGGCATCGACTCCGCGCTCGTCACCTGCCTGGCCGTCGACGCGCTCGGGCCCGAGCGCGTGACCGTCGTGGTCATGCCCTCCCCATACTCCTCGCGCGAGACCCAGGGCGACGCACGCGCGCTCGCCACGAACCTCGGCGTCGAGACCCACGCCCTCTCGATCGAGCCGGTCATGGAGGCCTACTCCTCCACGCTGGCCGAGCCGCTCGGCGACGCGCCATCGGCGTTAGGCGACGACCGAGCGCGGGCCGAGCCAGCCGTCGCCACCCCCGCGGCTGATCTCACCGCCGAGAACCTGCAGGCTCGCATCCGCGGCAACCTGCTCATGGCGCTGTCCAACCGCTTCGGCTGGCTCGTGCTCACGACCGGCAACAAGTCGGAGATGTCGGTCGGGTACACGACCCTCTACGGCGACCTCGTGGGCGGCTTCGCGGTCATCAAGGACGTCCCCAAGACGCTCGTCTACGGCCTGTGCAAGTGGCGCAACTCGACCGCTGGCGCCGCCGGGTCTGGGGCCGGCGCGGCCGCCGCCGCGGCCGCCAACGGCCAGCCCGCGCGCTCCGCCTCGCCGATCCCCGCGTCGATCCTCACACGCGCCCCGTCGGCCGAGCTGCGGCCCGACCAGCGAGACGAGGACTCGCTGCCGCCGTACGAGCTGCTCGATCGCATCCTCCACGGCTACATCGAGCTCGACCTCGGGCGCGAGGAGCTGATCGAGCGGGGCCTGCCCGCGGCGCAGGTCGACGAGACGATCCGCCTGGTGGACCGCGCTGAGTACAAGCGCCGCCAGGCTCCACCGGGGATCAAGGTCACCTCGCGCGCGTTCGGGCGCGACCGGCGCATGCCGATCACCAACCGCTACCGCCCAGACGGTGCCCGGTGACGGTCTGCGGGCGGGGCCCTGCCGGCGCGCTCGCGCTCACGACCCTCTGCGCGGTCGCGCTCTGCGGGTGCGCCAACACGCTCCAGAACCAGCCGATCCCGCACAACGTCCTCGAGGGCATGCTCGTCGCCCCGTATTCCGTCTACTGGCTGGGGGGCTCCTTTCACGGGCAGGCGATCACCGAAGTCACCGAGGATCCAAGTGGAGCCTTCCGCGTGCAATACGGCGACTGCGTGCAGGGCGGGCAGAGCACGTGCATCCCGCTCATCCGCGTCGTGACCTCACCCGACAACAGCTTCGTGCCCGGCGGCGAAGCCCCCCAGCGCACCCTGCGCGTGCGCGGCGTGCTGGCGCTGAGCGCCGAAGCCGGGCGCACGATCGAGATCCCCACCGGCGGCGTGGTCGTGAGCGTCCACTCCCCCGATCCGGCCCTCGCCGCCGGCGCCGCGCAGACGGTCGTGCCGATCAACGCGCCGGGCGCCCCGCTGGCGGCGCTGCCACCCCGCCTGCCCGACACAGGCTTCGCCGACACGCCGCTGCCCGCCCAGATGCCATCGCCGCTGCACCCGCCGCCGGGACCGGCGCTCTTGCGCTGACGGCCGCGCCCTCGCGCTAGCTTGTGCCCGCCGCCGCCGGCAGCGGACGGATCGCGATCGTCATGCGCGTCACCGCGCACGTGCGCCCCGCGTCGTCGCTGAACGTCACATCCCAGATCCAGCTCGTGCGGCCGCGGTGCAGGCGCGTGGCGTGGGCGTTCACGTGGCCCTCGCTGATCGGGCGCAGGAAGCTCGTGTTGTTGGCCATGCCCATGGCCGCGTCGCCTTCTTGGAGCACGGCGCTCGCGGTGATCAGCGAGGTGATCGACTCCGCCAGCGACGCGTAGATGCCACCGTGGACGAGACCCATCGGCTGGGTGATCTCCTCACGCACGACCAGCCGCGCGCGCACCTCCTCGGGCGCGCACTCGACGAACTCCAGCCCATAGAGACGATCAAAGCCGCGCAGCGACCGGTTGAGCTCGGCGGCTGTCGGCGTGGCCATCCCGGCGTCACGATAGCCTACGAGATGCCCTGCGCGCATTCGCTGCGCGCCCTGCGCCCCGATGACAGGCCTGGACGACCTACCACCCGACCAACGCGCGGCGCTGTCGCTGCTGCTGAGCCGGCGAAAGAGCTACAGCGAGGTCGCCGCTCTGCTCGGCATCTCCGAGCAGGCGATCCAGGAGCGTGCACGCGCCGCGCTCGACGGGCTCGCCAACGGAGCGGGTACGGACGCCGAGCAGCTGAGCCCGCAGCGGCGCGCGGACATCGGCGACTACCTGCTCGGGCAGCAGCCGGGCGTCGCCGAGCGCCTGCGAACGCGCACCTACCTCGACACCTCGCCCCCGGCGCGCGCGTGGGCAAGCGCGCTGGCCTCACGGCTCGCCCCGCTGACGGAGGGCCCGCTGCCCGAGATCCCGACCGGAGCGCCCGCGCCGCCCGCGCCCTCCGCCGAGCACGCCGAAGCGCCGGCGCCCGCTCCGGCGGCGCCACCTGTGCAGGACGCCGGAGAGCCGCCGACGCCGCCGCCCCCCCCGGCTGCGCACGCGGTCACGGCCCCCGCCGGCAGGCCGCTGCCGAGCTCGCGCATCGGTGGCGCGCTGCTGCTGACGGCGATCGTCACGGGCATCATTGTCGCCGTCGTGCTGATCAGCGGCGAAGGCGGCGGCGCACGCGGCGCGCGTCACAACACCACGCCGCCCGCCGGCACGCCGTCCGCGACCTCGACGTCCGCGACCAGCTCTCCCTCGGCGTCCACGACGACGCCCTCGACAACGACCAGCGGTCCCACTGAACAGGCGCGCATCGGCCTCACCCCCACCGACCCCACCAGCAAGGCGATCGGCGTGGCGGTGATCCTCGCCGAAGGCAGCGAGCACGCCTTCTACCTGGCAGCCGAACACATGCCGCCGACGAGGGGCTTCTTCTACGGCGTGTGGCTCTACAACTCGCCCACGAGCTTCGAGGCGCTCGGCAAAAGTCCGCCGGTGAGCGCCAACGGGCGCATGCAGGGGGGCGCGCTGCTCCCCACCGACGCCGCCGCCTTCAGCAGGCTGATCGTCACGCGCGAGACGAGCACCCGCCCCACCCACCCCGGACCGATCGTCCTCAGCGGCACGGTCAAGCTCGGCCACTGATTCGCTGCAGGCCGGTGATCGCCTGCGCGAGCGTATCGTTGCCGGCCCGCTGCATCATGTGGTTGCCAAAGCCCCTGAACGCCGAGCCGCCGATGCTCAGCCAACTCTTGTATCTCCCCCTGGACACCGACTCGGTGAGCGTCTGGTGCAGCTGCAGCGTGACCTCGGTGACCGCCACATCGTCCCCGCCCGCGGCCGGCAGCGCCGCCAGGCGGATCTCGGTCTCGGCGCTGCGCAGCAGGTTCTGAAACGGGGTGTCCTTCAGCTGCTGCTCCCACGCGATCACGTGGCTGTGCTCGTCGAGGCGCACGATCTTGAAGTCGGCGCGCACGACCTTGCCCTTGCCGGTTCGCATCACCTCTGTGAACGCGCCGTCGGCGACGTCCTCCACGCGCTCCACGCGCGGCCACCAGCGCGGCAGGTGGTGCGGATCGGAGACCACGCTCCAGAGCTCCTCGACGCCGGCGTCGATCGCTGCGCTGGCCTGCGAGGTGGTCACGTCGCCGAAGCCTAGGCCTTGTAGGTGATCAGCGCGTGCGCGTCGCGCCCGCCCAGCTGCGCGCGCCCGCCCAGGAAGCCGAGCTCGATTAGGAAGCCGCAGCCGGCGACCTCGCCGCCGAGCCGCTCGATGAGCTCGCACAGCGCCCTCGCCGTCCCCCCCGTGGCCAGCAGGTCGTCGTGCACGAGCACCCGCGAGCCGGGCCGGATGGCGTCGGCATGGAGCTGGAGCTCGGCCGTCCCGTACTCGAGCTCGTACTCGGCGCTCACGGTGTCGTATGGCAGCTTGCCCGGCTTGCGCGCGAGCACGAAGCCCGCCCCAAGCTCCAGCGCAAGCGCCGGTCCGAGCAAGAACCCGCGCGCCTCGGCCGCGACCACGCAGTCGACGTGCAGCGGGTGCGCGTAGCGCGCCAGCCCCGCGACCGCCTCGGCGAGGGCGCCCGCGTCGGCGAGCAGCGGCGTGATGTCCTTGAAGCCAACGCCCGCCGTGGGAAAGTCGGGGATCTCGCGCACGAGGCGCGCGAGCCGCGGGTGGGCGTCCCCGCCCACCGGCGGGCGCTCGGTGGCGTCGCGGCTCGGCCCGACACCGCCCGCCCGCGCACCCCCGCCGGCGCCGCCGGCGGACATCAGCGCACGATCTTGCGCAGATCGCGTATCAGCAGCAGGTGCTTGAGGTGGGTCGCGACCGCAGCCAGGTTCTCGAGCGCCTCGACGGCCTCCTTGCGACGTTGCGCGTTGCGCGAGCGAAGCGCCGGCGCGAGGATCTGCTGGAGCAGGCCCGCCTCGCGGTCGGCCGACGTGCGGAACACGCGCAGGTTGCGTCCGCCGACGCCATAGCGCGCCAGCTCGGCGACGGCCGAGATGATCTCGCGCTCGGTCTCGTCGAAGTAGCGCAGTCCGCCGCGCAGCTCTCCCTTGACCACGCCGAACTCCTCGAGCTCCTGGACGAGCCGCTCGTCGGCCTTGGTCTCCTCGAGCACGTCCTCGAGCGAGTACAGCGCGCCGATGGAGCGGTCGGCGATCGGCCATCGCACGCTCGCCCCGGGGCGCCAGGCACGCGCTCCGCCGCCTCCTCCGCTCCCGCCGCCCGGCGCCGCCGCGGCGCTCTCCGTGGAGACGCCGGCGGCCAGCTCCTGGCGGATCACCCGCAGCGGCAAGAACTCGTCGCGCTGCATGCGCAGGATCGTGCGCAGCCGCGCCACGTCGCCCTGGGTGTACAGGCGATAGCCGCCGGGCGTGCGCCTGGGCGTCAGCAGCTTCTGGTCCTCGAGGTAGCGGATCTTCGAGATCGAGATGTTCGGGAACTCCTGCGCCAGCGCCTTGCACACCGTCCCGATCGTGAGCGACTTCTTGCGCGCGCCGCCCTCGCCGGCGCCCGGGGCGAGCGAGACGTCTGCCCCCTGCGCGGCGCGGGCGGCGCGATCCTGGCCCTCCCCCCCGGTGACCTGTGAGACAGAGGCGGCCATCAGCGGGCGTGGAAGGTGAGCTTGTACTTGCCTATCTGCACCTCGTCTCCCTCCTCCAGGCGCTGGGACTCGATCCGCGAGCGATTGACATACGTGCCGTTGAGCGAGCCGCAGTCATCGAGGTGCCACTGATCGCCGCGCTGGATTAGGAGCGCGTGATCACGCGAGACGGTGATGTCGTCGAGGAACACCTCGCAGTCGGGCCGGCGCCCGATGCTCATGCGCTCGCCCTCGACGGCGAAGCTCTCGCCCTCGCGTCCGCCGCCAGCACGGATCACGAGCGCGGGGCCGCGCGTGGTGACCTCCTCGAGGTCGACCGGCACGAGCTCGCCGGTCTCGTCGATGCGATAGGTGGCCGTGATCGGCTCACCGCTGCTCTCCGGGCGGGCGAGCAGCGCGCCGCAGCGCTGACAGTAGTTGGCTCCCTCGTCGTTGACGAAGCCGCACTCGGTGCAGTGCAGGGCCATCGCTCCGCGTCCTAGACGATCGATTCCACGGTCGGGTGCCCTGCTCTGGGGGTGCGGAGAGTCATCTAGCCCACCGCTGCTCGCACGGCGTCGCGCCCGCCCAGCAGGCTGGCGGCGCCTCCCACGACCCTCCCGATCGATCGGCTCACGCCGACGTGTCGGGCTGACGGTTGGAGAGGATGTCTGTCAGCTGCTGGACGTCCTCGCCGGTGATCATCATCTCGCCCCCGTCGTGCTTCTTGCGCAGCCGGTTGACGAGCTCGGCGCGGAGGATGTCGATCTTGCCGTGCAGGATGCGCCGCTTATAGGAGATCTCGGTCTCCTCCTCGGCGAGCTGGCGGATGACGTCTTTCAGCTCGACGTCGCTGAGCGAACCAAGGTCGGGGAACGTGTCGTCCATTTGAGTCTCTCCTCGTGGGTGCTTGCGCCGCCTCGCCTCGAACACGGGATCGAGCGGCCGACCAGGGCGCCCAGTATAGGGATCACAGGGTGAGGCTGAGCTTGAGGCTGCGCAGTCCGTCGCGCACATACATGGCGGTGGCCGCGAGCGCCATCGCCAGCCCGACGTACAGCAGCACCTCGCCGATCGTCGACAGCCCGGCCAGGGCAAAGAACAGCGCGCCCATCACCGGGGCTACCGCCAGACGACCGGGCCAGTTGATCACGATCTCCAGCCCGCGGTGGATCGCATAGCGCGCCAGCGCGAGCATGAGCAGCTCGCGCGCTGCGAGCAGCGCGAGCGCCCATCGCGGGAGCAGCTCAAAGCGCCAGCACACGACGACGCCGCTGATCACGAGCAGGCGATCCGTGAGCGGGTCCATCAGCGCCCCCAGGCGGCTGTACTGGCCCGTCAGGCGCGCCGCGGCCCCGTCGGCGTAGTCGCCCCAGCCGATCACCGCGAACAGCAGCGCGCCGAGGGCCTCGGTGCCGTCAGAGCTCGCGAGCTCCACCGCCAGGAACACGGGGATCAGCGCCAGGCGCACGAAGCCGATCGCGTTCGGGAGCGTCCACGGCCGAAGCGGCTGGCCGGCCCGCGTGCGCGGCTGGGGCGGACCGGAGCGATCGAGCCCCAGCAGCCGCCACACGCTCTGGCGTGTGGGCCGATCGCTCGCCGCGGGCGGCGTCCGGTGGCGCGGCGGCGCCGGCGACGTGGGCGGCGATTGGCCGCGTCCTAGGGGAGGCTCTGCCACAGCTCATCGACCGCCCGCGCGAGCTCAGCGGGCGCTCCCGCAAGCGGCAGCGCGGGGCCGTCCCTGCGCCCGCGCCGCAGCTGAACCTCGACCTCACCGGACTGCAGCGCGCGGCGCCCGACCGTCATGCGCAGCGGACAGCCGAGCAGCTCGGCGTCGGCGAACTTCTCGCCCGGACCGAGGTCGCGGTCGTCGTAGAGCACGTCCACGCCGCCCTCGACGAGGCGCTCGTAGAGGTCGTCGGCGGCGTCGCGCTCGGGTGTCCCGGGCTTGCCGATCACCACCAGGTGCACCGCGAACGGCGCCAGCGCCTTCGGCCAGGAGATGCCGTGCTCGTCGGCGAACTGCTCGACCGCCGCTGCCACGATCCGCGCCGGGCCGATCCCGTAGGAGCCCATCCACACGAGCTGCTCGTGCCCGTGCTCGTCGAGGTAGCGCGCGCCGAGCGGCTCCGAGTAGCGCGTCCCGAGCTTGAAGATGTTGCCAATCTCGATCGCGCTCAGCAGCCTGATCGGCTCGCCGTCGACGGTGTCGCTGGGGAGCACCCGATCTTTGCCCTGCTGGGCGCGCACGACCTCGGCGTTGGCCGCCACCCCTAATTCGGTCAGCACGATCTCGTCCTCGCCCGCCGCGCACGGCGCCATGTACTCGTGGGCGCCCAGGCCTCCCATCATGCCGACGTCCGATTCCACGCGGTAGAACTCCAGGCCGGTGCGCGCCATGATGCGGTCATAAGCGCCCACGTGCAGCGCGTAGCGCTCCTCCAGGCCGGCCTGGTCGCGGTCGAAGGAATAGGAGTCCTTCATGATGAACTCGCGCGTGCGCAGCACGCCCGCGCGCGGACGCGGCTCGTCACGCTCCTTGATCTGGAAGTGGTAGACGATCAGCGGCAGGTCGCGATAGGAGCGCACGAGCTGGGCGAGGTGGAACGTGACGGCCTCCTCGTGGGTCATCGCCAGCACCAGCTCTGAGCCCTTGCGATCCTGCAGCTTGAACAGCTCCTGGATGTCCAGACGCCCGGTCTTGCGCCACGGCTCGGCCGGCTGGAGCACGGGCATGAGCATCTCCTGCGCGCCGATCGCGTCCATCTCTGCGCGGATGATCTCGACCACACGCTCGTGCACGCGCCAGCCGGCGGGCAGCCACGTCCACAGCCCCGCCCCCATCTGGCGGATCAGGCCGGCCCGCACCATCAGCTTGTGAGAGACCGCCTCCGCGTCCGCGGGCGGGCTCCTCTCGGTCGGCAGCAGGTACTCAGACAGACGTGGCATCGACACTCGGCGGTCGTCGCATGGGGACGGAGCGTCGAGGGTATACGACGGCGCGGGAGAGACGAGAACGACTCCGGCCCGACCGGCCTGGGCCTGTCGGGCCGGAGCGTCTAGCTGTGCGACTGGCTTCAGGTACCGCTACCCGAGCGTGCCTATGTACCTATTAGCCCAACGGGTGCTGGATCCCCCACACCAGACCCTGGACCCTGACCTGCGGCACCAGGTTGCCGAGCGTCACGTTGACGTCGACGAGGTGCGTGCCCCATTCGGGCCCGAGTGTTTCTGCTAGCCGCGGTTCGCGCGTGTCTTCTTCAGAGCTGGGCGTCAGCTGCAGCCACGTCGCACCGTTGGTGGATCGACACTGAGCGAGATACTCGCCCGGTGTGGCCACCCACGGCGTGGACCCTTTGGGCGTCTGCACGTACGGGCCGAGCAGGCCGGGGAACGGTTTCGTCGGGTAGTAGGACAGAGCCGACCCGGTGAACGAGGACGTCAGGTTCTCGAGCACCGGTACCGTCGGGTTGACGCACGCCACCTGCGGGTTCTCCACACCTGTCGGAGGACCGCCGACGAGGCCGAAGAACGAGCTTTCGGTGCGTCCGAAGAGCGACGGGTTCGGCGGTTCTTTGAGGAAGCTCGAGTAGGCGATCACACAGCCTGCCTGTAGGATGGACGCGCACAGAGGCGTGTTCTGGAACGTGCCGCCAGCGTTCTTGCCTCCGGGAACGACCACCTGACCGCCGAGTATCACGGCTGACACGAGTTTCGCCTCCAGCGCCGGATTCTTTTCGACCACGTCTTTCATCAGCAACTCGAGCATCGCCGAGCCTTGGGAATGGCCGATCAGGACGAATCCCCGGCCGTCGTTGTACTTCGTGAGATATTCCTCAAACCCAGCGAGCACACCGAAGAACGCCTTTTCCACCGATGCTTGGGTGGCCGTTTTCTCGATCAGGGCCGGAACCGTGATCTGCGGATACATCGGTGCGTACACCTTGCACACCTGCGAGAAGCGCGAAGCCTGCGATTCCGCGATCGCTTCCTCTTCAGGTTCAATCGTTTCGGTCGCATTGACCGTGAACTGGCTGCTCACCGTCGGGTAGACATAGAAGCAGTCGATCGGCGGGTTGGCGGCCGGTTGCGGGGTTTCAACGAAGCTCTTGCCGTTTGAGAGCTGGACCGTCGTTTCCAAGCTGTTCAGGCACGGGTTGTGGGCTAGACCGGGCCGACACAGCCACGTGGTTTCTGCCGACGCCGAGGCCGCCAGGGCGCCCGAAATCGACAGCGCAGCCACGCTGAGGGTGGCGATAATCAGCACTCGAGCACGTGTCGAGCGCCACGTCGTTGCGTGATCCATCACTCCTCCTTGCTCACGCGGCCGCGAGATCTGGAGCGGCCGCTCTTGGACGGGATACTAGTCGTCCGCACCCATATGCGTCAAATGCCATGCCTCACGCGATGCCCAGGAGAGCGGCCTGCACCTCGCGCAGGCGCGCGACGTCGCCGCGGATCCCGATGATCGCGTCGTTGTACAAGAACGACTCGGCCAGGCGCACGATCGCGTACGCCAGGCTCGTCGGCGCGACCGTCGGCCGGTA